>Ga0075152_10000428_pt1 | contig 31835 bp, 33 predicted proteins | sample JI61114C2DNA_FD_70964 | JGI IMG/M metagenome (GOLD analysis project Ga0075152, IMG submission 70964) | Wastewater effluent complex algal communities from Wisconsin, to seasonally profile nutrient transformation and Carbon sequestration -... | ecosystem: Engineered > WWTP > Effluent > Algae...
CTCCGTCTGTGAAGACATCGGCGCGATAGACGCCGCTGTGCTGGCCGTCGGCGGCTGGAACGACGCGTACACCAACGCCGTGCCGCGCCTCGTGGCCAGCGTGCAGTCGCCGGTGAAAGGCATTATCGGCCCCTGGGCGCACAAGTACCCGCACTTCGCGGTGCCCGAGCCGCGCATCGGCTTCCTGCAGGAAGCCCTGCGCTGGTGGGACCAGTGGCTCAAGGGCACTGATACAGGTGTGGCCCGGGACCCCGCGCATCGCACCTACATCATGGACGTGGGGCGACCCGGTGCGTCGGTGACCCACATTCCGGGTCGCTGGGTCAGTGACGACGTGTGGCCTGCAGAAAAACATGAGATCCAGCGGCTGCACCTGAACGCGGACGGTTTGAGTCAGACCAAAGGCCGCACGGGCAAAGAGGTGGTGTCGTCCCCGCAACACACCGGCGCGGACAGCGGCGAATACTGCATCATCTGGCTCGGCCCCGAGTTTCCTGGTGACCAGCGACGCGACGACTCGGGCTCGCTCACCTTCGATACCGTACCACTACCGCAGGACATGGATCTTGTGGGCGGCGCCGTGTTGCACCTCAAGGTCAGTTCGGACAAACCGGTGGCCATAGCCGCTGTGCGGCTGAATTCCGTGTGGCCCGATGGTGCCGTGTCGCGTCTGACCTATGCGGTGGCGAACCTGTGCCACCGCGACAGTCATGAAAAGCCGCAAGCACTTGAACCAGGAAAAAATTACACCATCCAGATCAAGCTGGACGACGTGGCGTGCAAGGTGCCGAAAGGCCACAAACTGCGGGTGTCGATCTCTACCAGCTACTGGCCGCTGATCTGGCCCGCACCCGAGCCAGTGACGCTGACCGTGCACACCGGCACCAGCTTCATCGACGTGCCCGTTCGCAAACAGCGGCGCGGCGAGAAGCCGCCGGTATTCGCGCCAGCGGAATCAGCAGCCCCGGTCGAGCTGATCACTGTGGACAAACCCTGGCATAAACGCGAAGTCACCATAGACCAGCGCACCGGCGAAACCCGCATGGCCATCGTGGATGACTTTGGCCGCACCACGATTGCGGAACACGGCCTGACGACGTGGAGCTGCGGGCGCGAGAACTACAGCATCCTGCCTCATGACCCACTTACGGCCAAACAGGAATGTCATTGGTCCATGGAGACTTCCCGCGGTGACTGGAAGGTGCGCACGGAAACTTATTCCAGCATGACGGCGACTAAAACCCACTGGCATGTGAAAGGTCGGCTGGAAGCCTATGAGGGCGAGAAACTAATCCTCACGCGGGATTGGGATAAAAAGGTCAAACGCAGGCTGGTTTAGGAATGCTTTAGGCCTCTAGACCTTGTGGAATATTCGTGAGTAGCTACTATTTTTTTAGTAACCACGCAGAATTCAAACTCCAGATGAACCCGCAGCTGACCGCCGACCACTGCCACGTTTGAGGTTCGCACCAACTGCCGCGCCGCCTGCGCGGCTCAGCTCACCGCCCCACTGCGCTCTTGCACCGGTGGACACTTCCCCCAACGTGCTCACAATGGTTTCCAGCTCGGGTGAGACACCCTTGGTGTGTGCATCCAGCGCATCACGCATGGCGCGCAAATGTTTGGCGGATGTGCCGCAGCACCCACCGATGATGCGGGCGCCGGCGTCCAGCGCCATGCGCGCATAGATGGCCATCAGCTCCGGCGTGCCGTTGTAGCAAATAGCGCCGTCCACATACTGTGGAATGCCGCAGTTGCCCTTGGCTACCAGCACTACGTCCGGGCCCATGGCCGTGGCCAGATTGTGGATGCAAGCCACCACTTCAGATGCGCCCACTCCGCAGTTCGTGCCGCAGGCAGCCAGCTTGGGCACCAGAGATTTTTCAATGCCTGCGAAGTCGCTGGGCGAGATGCCCATCATCGTGCGGCCATTGGTGTCAAAGCTCAGCGTACACACAATGGGCAGGCCCACGGTGCCCGCACCCGCGACGGCAGCTTCCACCTCTTCGCGCGACGACATGGTTTCGATCCACAGCACATCAGCGCCGCCTGCCTTCAAGCTGCGCGCCTGCTCGGCAAAGGCTTCCCTAGCCTGATCAAAGGTGAGTGGGCCAATAGGCTCCATGATTTCGCCGGTGGGGCCCATGCTGCCCGCTACCACCACGTCACGACCGCTGGCGTCTGCCACTTGTCGGGCAATGCGTGCAGCCGCAACATTGAGTTCATCGACGCGACTTTCCGCCTTGTGCAGCTTCAAACGATAGGTGGTTCCGCCAAAACTGTTGGTCAAGATGATGTCGGCACCGGCGTCCACGAAATTTCGATGTAGGTTGGCGATGCGGTCCGGGTGATCGGTGTTCCACAGCTCGGGGGCATCGCCGGACATCAGGCCCACGTCAAACAGGTTGCTGCCGGTGGCGCCATCGGCCAGTAGCCAGGGGCGCGACGCGAGCAGTCGGGTGAAACGATTGGAAGGTAAAGAGGTTGCTGTGGTCATGGGGTGAGTGGTTATTGAATTTGCTCTGGCGTCACCACCAGCCAGTTGCGGTCTGCAGTGATTGGTAGGCCATGCGCCAATTGATCAGCTGCATGACGCGCCTGCAAAGACTTCATTTTATCCAGCGCACTGTCTTTGCGCGAGACGAACAGCCGCAGGGCGCCCTGTTCTACATCGGGCGCACGAAACAGCATCGGGCCATCGCTGTCAGGTGTGTCACCGGCCACCAGAATTGGTTTCTTCCAGGCGTGAACATAGGTGTGGATGGCCGCCTGCTTGCCCTCATACCAAGGCATGGGCGCCCACAGTGCGGCGGTCAACTCGTGGTCCAGCAGGTTCTGCGGTTGGTATTGGTTTTCGGCTATCAGCTTGCGCGCGGTGGTGACCGTGCCCGCCAGTCGGTCCTTGAGCAGCAATGACACGCCCACGACGTTTTCCGGTTTCACGTTGTATCCGTATTGAGGATCGGCCAGCACCATGCGGACCAGTTCTTCACTGGCCGCACTGACCACAAAAACATCGATGCCGTTGTGTATCAGCGTGTTGTACAGCTCCTGCTGGCCCCGCAGCAACCGGGGCGCGTGCACCAGCATGGTCTGAACCTCGTCACCCACAAAGTGTTCCGCCGGGATAGGTTGGCCCCATTTCAGCAGGTCATCCAGATGCTTCTTCAGTTCTTTCAATGTGAACCCGGAGAATATTTGTGACGCCCACGGGTAGCCCACCTGGTCGTCGATATCCCCCAGACGCAGGTAATAGCTGTGCAATGTCTCGGTATGTGTGACGCTGTCTTTGAACGGGATCAGTTTCAGAGACGGGTTCATCGTCTCCCGCGTCAGCACGCCCCGCATCTCCATGAACGGCAGGAGCGCACCCACCAAGTCGTGCTGATAAGAGGTGTTATCGGCATCAAAGATGGCAAACGCACCGCTGTGGGCGTTGGCACGGATGAGCTGATCCAGCTGCCTGGCCACGTCTTCGGGCCAGTACTTGAGATGAACAGCCATGGTGTCAGCGCTGCTGCGTCAGGTAGTTGGGATGAATGTACGAAGGCGCACCTGAACGCGGCAATGGTGTACGCCCCCGGATGGCATCCGCCAGTTTCTCAGCCATCATGATTGTGGGCGCATTCAGGTTGCCACTCACCACATCGGGCATGATGGATGCATCCACCACGCGCAGGTTTTGCACGCCGTGCACCCGACCCTCATGATCGGTAACGGCCATGCCGTCCGTGCCCATGCGGCAGGTGCAGGATGGGTGGTACGCGGTCTCGGCGTTGGCGCGAATGTGTTCGTCAATCTGGGCATCCGTTTGCACGCCGAGCCCTGGAGACAGCTCCTCACCACGGAAACGGTCAAATGCAGCCTGGGCAAAAATCTCCCGGGTCAGCCGGATACCGGCCCGCATTTCCTTGCGGTCCTGCTCGGTGCTCATGTAGTTGAAACGGATAAAGGGCGGCGTTGTCGGTTTGGCGTTACGCAGTTTGACGTCACCTCGGCTGGTCGGACGCATGGGGCCTACATGGGCCTGAAAGCCGTGACCCGTTGCAGGCTCCTTGCCATCGTAGCGAACCGCCATGGGCAGGAAGTGGTACTGCAGATCCGGATTCTTGACACCAGCCTCGCTGCGGATAAAACCACCCGATTCGAAGTGGTTGGTAGCGCCCAAGCCGGTGCTAAAAAGCAACCATTCCGCACCGATCTTTGCCTTCACAAAAGGATTCAAGGCCGAGTACAGCGTGATGGGTTCCTTGCAAACGTACTGGACATAAGTTTCCAGGTGATCCTGCAGGTTTTCGCCTACGCCTTTGAGCGGCGCTGTCACAGCAATGCCAAGAGGTCGCAGTTCATCCGGGTTGCCAATGCCCGAGAGTTTGAGCAATTGCGGCGAATTGATAGCACCGCCCGACAGAATGACTTCACGCGTGGCACGAAGCTGCCGAAGTTGCCCGCCGTGCGACACCTCTACACCCACGGCGCGTTGCGCATCGTCAGGCCCTTCGAACAGGATGTGGGTGACCAGGCTGCGTGTTTGCAGTTTCAGGTTGTTGCGCTTAAGCGCAGGGCGCAGATAGGCCATAGCGGTGCTCCATCGTCGGCCCTTGTGCACTGTCATGTCCATGGGGCCCAAGCCTTCTTGCTGGTAACCGTTCATGTCTTCGGTATAGGGGTAACCAGCCTGTTTGCCCGCCTCAATGAACGCGTTGTACAACGGGTTGCGAAGCGCCCCGGTGCTGACGTGCAGCGGACCTGAATCACCGCGATACAGATCGCCCCCTTTGGCGCGCGTCTCGGCCTTGCGGAAGTAGGGGAGGCAATCGGCGTAGGTCCAGCTTTCAAGACCTTTCCGCGTGGCCCAGCCGTCATAGTCCTGCGAGTGACCGCGGATGTACACCATGCCGTTGATGGAAGATGAGCCGCCAATCACACGCCCACGCGGGCAGTGGATTCGGCGCTGGTTCATGAACGGCTCAGGCTCCGACTCATACAGCCAGGTGTACTTTTCATTGGCCATGGGATAGGCCAACGCGGAAGGCATGTGGATGAAGATGCTCATGTCTCCAGCCCCGGCTTCCAGCAGCAGCACGCGCACGTTGGCATCTTCCGTCAGCCGGTTGGCCAGCACGCAGCCCGCCGAACCGGCACCCACAATGATGTAGTCAAATTCTTCGTTCTTCATGGTCACTTGTTTTCAGCGATAGCCGCAGGCCACCTCTCCCAACTCAACGTATACCGTCTTCAACTGGGTGTAATGATCCATCGCGACCATGCTGTTTTCATGGCCAATACCTGATTCACCCGCGCCACCGAACGGCATTTCGATGGGCGTGATGTTGTAGTTGTTGATCCAGCAGATGCCCGCCTTGAGGCGCGCTGCTACGCGGTGCCCACGTGCCAGGTCACGTGTGAAGACGCCCGCAGCCAGACCAAAACGGGAAGCATTGGCGCGCGAGATCACTTCAGCCTCTTCATCGAAAACCAGCATGGACAGTACAGGGCCGAAAATTTCTTCGCGAACAATACGCATATCGTCGCTGCAATTGGAGAAAATCGTTGGCGCAACAAAGTTGCCGTGGGGCAGTCCGGGTACGTCAATGCGCGCGCCACCATAAGACAAGGTTGCGCCTTCGGCCACGCCACTGGCGATGTAGTCCAGCACCTTATCGGTATGGGCGGCAGAAATCAGTGCGCCCACTTCGGTGACGGCGTCCATTGGATCGCCGACGCGCAATAAAGCCGTGCGCTCGTAAAGCCTTGCGAGAAAACGGTCTGCCAAGCCTCGTTGCACAAACACACGTGTGCAGTTGGTGCAAACTTCGCCCTGCGTATAAAAATTGCCCATCATCGCGGCAGCTACAGCCTGCTCGAGGTCTGCATCGTCAAAAATGATCAAAGGCGATTTGCCTCCCAGCTCCATGGTCACGCGCTTGAGCGTACCCGCTGCCGTTTGCATGACCTTCTTGCCAGTGGGCACGGAGCCGGTGACCGAGACTTTGGCAACACCCGGATGACCCGCCAGCAAAGCGCCTGTCTGACCACGGCCCTGCAGGACATTGAACACGCCGGGCGGCACGCCCGCTTCCAGATAAATCTCGGCCAGCTTTAATGCAGTAACCGGCGTGAGTTCGGAGGGCTTGAAGATCATCGCATTGCCAGCCGCTAGTGCGGGGGCAGATTTCCAGCATGCGATTTGCAGCGGGTAGTTCCATGCGCCGATACCAACACAAACGCCCAGAGGTTCACGTCGTGTATAGGCAAACGCATTCTTCAGAGGGTATTGGGCACCCGCCAGCGTGGCGGCTGCGCCCGAAAAATATTCGATGCAGTCTGCTCCGCTGTGCACATCGACAACCAGCGCCTCTTGCAAAGGTTTTCCACAATCCTGCACTTCCAGAGCGGCCAGTTCTTCATTACGCGAGCGCAGCAGTTGTGCAGCACGATGAAGAATGCGTCCACGTTCGGTTCCGGTCATGGCAGACCAAATCTCGAACCCGCGCTGGGCTGCTGCAACAGCAGCGTTCACATCTGCAGCTGCCGCATCATAAACGGCAGCAAACGCCTTGCCGGTGGCCGGGTTGATCGTCTCAAAGCGGTCACCGCTGCCCCGTAAAGGTTTTCCGTCAACAAAGCTTGCTACGGTCATCTCAGTCATACATACCCCGCCCTACGTGCAAATTCGTGTTCATAAAAAACCACTGCGGCTCAACAGGGTTGAGCCGCAGTTGGCCTCGCATCAAGTGCGATCCGCGACATGTTGCCACCATGTCGCGGTGTAAGCATCAGCGATCAGACCTTCAAAGCGCCTTTGACTGCGGCTGCCCCATCTTTGCCATCAAGAGTTTTCACGCCGTTGAGCCATTTATCCAGAACCGCCGGGTTCTTCTTGAGAAAGTTACGGGCGGCCACATTAGGCTTCACTTTTTCAAGGATAGGAACCATTACCTGATTTTCCATATCAGTCGTGAACTGCAGGTTCTTCAGGAAAGTGGCTACGTTGGGGCAGCGCGTCTCGTATGACGGCGGGATAGCGGTGTACACCTTGGCCTCACCCAGGTTGGGGCCGAACACGTCGTCACCACCTTGCAAATAGCTCATCTTCATCTGAACGTTCATCGGGTGCGGCTCCCATCCCAGGAAGACAATGGCTTTCTGGGCCTTCGCAGCACGCTGGGCTTCGACCAACATGCCCGCCTCAGAGGACTCGACCATTTTAAAACTCTTCAAGCCAAACTTGTTGTCTTTGATCATCCCCGCAATCAACGCATTGCCGTCATTACCAGGCTCAATGCCATAGATCTTCCCGCCAAGGTCTTTTTCAAACTTGGCAATGTCAGCAAATGTCTTGAGGCCCTTGTCATACAGATAGGTAGGTACTGCAAGCGTATATTTCGCGCCCACCAGATTAGGGGTTTCCAGAACCTTGATATCACCAGCCTTGACGAAGGGTTCGATTTGAGGAGTCATGGAAGGATTCCAGTAACCCAGAAAAACGTCGATCTGCTTCTTTTTCATGCCGGCGAAGGCAATTGGTATGGAGGCAATGGTCACGGTAGGCTTGTAGCCCAAGCCTTCAAGCACGACAGATGCCATACCCGTAGTTGCTGCAATATCGCTCCAGCCCACATCTGCAAAGCGTACGGTTTTGCAACTGGCATCATCTGCCAATGCGCTCTGAGTACCCATGGCTGCCAACGCAGCGACGAACCCGACCAGTTTCATATTCAATTTCATGCTGACTCCTTGTTATTGACAAAAAATTGGCTGACTTAACGCAAGACTCATACCCACAACGCCGCCATCAAGTAGCCGTTGACGGCGCAAATGTTCTTAAAACTGTTTTATACACGGTATTCACACTGATTTGGCTTCCCGACGAGACGCACGACGGCCCCGGGTGCTGGCTTCGGAATTGATTGCCACGCGCTCTGGCAATGTAACGACTTCACGAAGTCGTTCGAAAGGAGCCGTCAGATGCGGAATAGCCATCGCTTCAACAAAAAACTCCTGGAACCGCGGCTCCACTGCTGTTTCAATCTTTTCGACGCGGCGCACCAGTTGCTCAATATCGCGGCGCGAACGTTGGTCCAGCAACGCAATGCGCGCACCAGTTCCTGCAGCGTTCCCCGCAGAACTGACCTGATCGAGCGTGCAGTCCGGAATCATGCCAAGCACCATGGCATATTTAACATCAATGTGGCTGCCGAATGCTCCGGCAAGGCGGATGCGATCTACTTTCTGCACGCCCATTCGCTCCATAAGCAGGCGCACGCCAGCGTAAAGCGCAGCCTTGCCAAGCTGAATGGCTCGAACATCGTTCTGCATGACCTTGAGTGCTGGCGTGGAGCCAGTGGCCGGGTACAACTCATAAGAAAAGGTCCGGCCGTCAGCCTGAATACGTGGATTGCGGGCCGCCATATCGCCATTGATAGTGCCATCGTGCAGGATGATGCCTGCCAAGTACATTTCAGCCAAAACCTCGATGATGCCCGAGCCGCACACACCGGTCACCCCCGAGCCAACGGAGGCCTCCGCAAATCCCGGCTCGTCTGACCACAGGTCGCATCCGATGATCTTGAATCGGGGCTCCAGGGTTTGAGGGTCGACGCGCACACGCTCGATGGCACCCGGTGCGGCGCGTTGTCCGCAACTGATTTGCGCACCCTCAAAGGCCGGTCCTGTCGGGCTTGAACAAGCCAGCAGCCGCTGGTTGTTGCCCAAGACAATTTCAGCGTTGGTGCCTACATCGACCAGCAAGGTGATCTTGTCAGACAAATCAGGGCGTTCAGCGAGTATCACCCCTGCTGTATCTGCACCTACATGGCCGGCGATACAGGGCAACACGTAAATGCGCGCATTGCGGTGAATGGCAAAGTCGATCTCAACGGCCCAAAGGGTGATTGCCCGGTCCGTCGCCAGCGCAAACGGCGCACCACCCAACTCCACCGGATTGATGCCCAGCAGCAGGTGGTGCATGATGGGGTTGCCCACAAAAGTGGCTTCCAGAATGTCTTGTGGCACGATGCCCGCTTGTCGCGAAACCTCTGCTGCCAGTTCATTCAAGGCACCACGCACAGCAATGGTCATTTCCTTTTCGCCGCCGGGATTCATCATCACGTAAGAGACGCGGCTCATCAAATCCTCGCCAAAGCGGATTTGGGGATTCATGACCCCCGCTGATGCAACCACCTCACCCGATGCCAAATGGCACAGATGTGCTGCGATGGTTGTGGAGCCCACATCAACGGCCAAACCATAAGCATGCTCACGAAACCCCGGCCAGACCGCCACAATTTGCTGCCCGGCATGCACAGCAACCGTCACCTTCCAGTCGCCCTGACGCAAAGCTGTTTGCAACTGCTGTAGCACAATCACATCACAAGCAAGATCTGTTAACCGCCACTCAAATTCAAGCGCATCTTCAAGACGGCGCAAATCGCCAGATGGGTCATGCATGTCTGGTTGCTGCACTTCGACAAAATGCAGTCGAATTAGCGGGTCGAGCTCCACGTCATGTGCCTCGGCCTCCTTGCGAACGACCTGCTTATGCACCTGACTGCTCGATGGCACATCAATGACCACATCACCCAATAGTTGGGTAGAGCAAGACAACCGTCGACCATCCTGCATAGTTTGTGTGCGGCAGTATTCCTTCTCTACGGCACCCAGTGGGGAGAGGTTTTCGGCGCGCGAAACCAGCCCGTGTTTTGCAAACTCCCCCTCAGACACAAGAACCTGGCAACGACCACAAATACCCCGCCCCCCGCAAACCGAATCAATGTCCACGCCCAATGAACGGGCGGCCTGCAGAACAGGCGTGCCCACAGGAAAGCGACCGCGCCGTCCTGAGGGAGTGAAAACAACCAGTGCGTCTTTCCCGCTCACGGTCTTGCCTTTGCCAAAAATCCGATATCTATCATTCCCGACGCCTTCTGCTGCCGCCCTCACGACGGCCTCGACCCATTTCACCATCAACCCCCATCGTTGGCGCTTCGCGGAACTTGCGTATCCAGCGCATGCAATCAGGATCGTGGCCCATCATGACGTCTGCAGCCATACAGGCCTTTACAACCTCACCATGCATGGGATTAGTAATGGCGGAAGTCATGCCGGATGCAATTGCCATAGTCAGGAAGCCAGCATTGATACCGTTTCGTTCAGGCAAACCAAAGCTCACGTTGGAAGCGCCACAAGTTGTATTTACCTTCAATTCAGTTCGCAAACGGTGCACCAGCCGCATAACTTGTACACCCGCCTGATTGATTGCGCCAATCGGCATCACAAGCGGGTCAACCACAATGTCGCAGGCAGGAATGCCGTAGTCGGAGGCCCGTTCAACTATCTTCTTTGCGACCGCAAAACGAACGTCGGGGTCTTGCGAAATACCAGTTTCGTCATTTGAAATGGCAACCACCGCAGCACCGTATTTCTTTACCAGCGGCAAAACCGTCTCCAGACGGTCTTCCTCGCCCGTAACAGAATTGACTAAAGCCTTGCCTTTGTAAACAGCCAACCCCGCCTCCAGTGCCGCCACAATGGATGAATCAATGGAGATAGGAACATCGGTAACCGACTGCACCAGTTCGATAGCCTTCGCCAACATGCCAGGCTCGTCCGCCAACGGAATGCCTGCGTTGACATCCAACATGTGCGCCCCGGCCTCCACCTGAGCCAATGCATCGGCAATGACACGGCTGTAGTCACCGGCCATCATCTCAGCAGCCATGATTTTCCGGCCGGTAGGATTGATCCGCTCACCGATGATGACAAATGGACGATCAAATCCAATCACAACCTCCCGGCTAGCCGAGCTGATAACTGTATCTGTCACGTTGTTTCCTTCATTGATTGAATTGTTGTATCGCGCCCCGGATACCAGGGCACACGACCATTGAGAACACCAGACCGGTCAATGATCTCGGCAACTGTTTCCTCCTGCCGATAGGCCATCAGATGAACGCCCGAGACACCTTTTATTTCGCGGATTTCCTGAATAAGATCAATACAAACCTGGCGCCCCTCCACAGCCGGTTTATCGGCACCCGCCATGCGCTTGATCACCTCATCCGGAATATGAATGCCTGGTACGTTGGTTCGCATCCACTCTGCGGCCTTGGCTGAGCGCAGGGGGCCAACACCCACAAGAATGAACACCTTCCCGAGCAACCCCAAATCCTCGACTTGCCTCATGAAGGCCTTGAGCCGCGGCACGTCGTAACAGTACTGGGTTTGGACAAACTGCGCACCTGCGGCCACTTTTTTCGCCAAACGTTCAGCCCGCCACTCAAAAGGTAACCCGAACGGATTCGCAGCGGCCCCCAAAAAAACCCGGGGTGCAAAGGTCACTTTTCGTCCACTCTGAAATTTGTGATCGTCACGCAGGGTTCGGCCAATCTCCAGCAACGACATGCAGTCAAGATCGAATACAGGTTTTGCCTGCGGGTGGTCACCTGACTGGACACCATCACCGGTCAGACAAAGAATGTTCGCAACACCCATCGCAGCACCACCCAGAATGTCACCCTGAATGGCAATGCGGTTTTTGTCACGACACGATATCTGCATGACTGGCGCGTAGCCAATACGGGTGAGTAGCGCACATACAGCCAGGCTGGACATATGGCAATTGGCGCCGCTGCCATCGGTCGCGTTGATGGCATCCACATACCCGTCAAACACCCGCGCGCGCCGGTAAACATCTTCGGGGTCGGCCGAATCAGGTGGGTCGAGTTCAGACGTCACGGCAAATGCACCTGTACGTAACACGCGCTCCAACCTGCCCGGGGATGTATGCCCCGGCAAAATGGGTAACGGGTAACCCGGAACAGGCTCGTCTTCGAACTTCATGCCTTTTCCAGTGCTTGGCTTTGAGATTTATCCCGGGCTACTTTCAGCCAGGAAGATTTACCCTGCAGTCTTCGGTCAACCGCAATTTGAACTACCCGGATAGCTTGCTTGCCTTCCCGCATGCGCTCGCTGCCTTCAAACGCCTCGACCCAAACACAACGCATGTCGGGCTTTACTTCACAATTTCCGTTCGCCCGAACACCGCCACAAGGGCCATTGCGCAAATTCTTGGGGCAATTCATTGAGCAGGACATGCCGGTTGAGCTCAACGCGCACTGGCCACACATCTGACAGTCAAACAAAAAGCCTTTGACTACCTTCTCCAGTACTGCCACTGGCTTTTCCACCCGGTCATAACCAAGCCATTTCCAGACTGGATCCAGCGCAACAAACACACGCTCAAAAGCGCCATAAAAAGTCTCCAGACCTCCCGCATGCCGCACCGACCAGCGGCGAACCGAATACATCAGGCCTCTCCTGCCTGGGCTGAAACCTCAGGAGCGGCACTGGATGACTCTTCCAGGCCATGTGCACGAATCAGGCGCAACAAGTCCGCATCTGAATAGCGGGCTTCGATTTTCTCGGCTTCAGCAGCAGCCTCAGCCTGAATGTCGTCGCCACACCGACGTGGCTCACTGCGCTTCCAGTCGGCCAGATAGTCCCCCGAGCTGGCTTTTCCGGCACGCATCGCCGCCCGGTCAACAGCTTCCTGGAAACGATGGGAAAGCTGAACCTTTGCGGTTTCCCGTCCCAGCTTTACCACCACCTGAGCAGGCACATCCCGCCATGAAATAACAATCAGTTTTGCCATGAAACAACCCCTACATGTGCTCGGTGCAGGCTGTGCTCCAGCTCGCCATAACCCGTAACACGGTATTCATATTCAAGCCCAAGACGATCAGCAGCCCGCTGTCCGTCTGCAATGCCCTGCTGCGACTTCACTTGTGCCAGGTAAACCAGCCTTCGGTAGTTGCCAAAATACTGATTCAATAACTCGGGGTGCCGGTCGATACCCAAGCCATGGATCACCAGCCGCTCAAAGTGCCTCAGCAGAAAATCCGTCAAATAGAAAGTACCCGGCTCACGGTCGGCAAGCTCCTCAAAGACTGCACTTCCCGCAAAAAATTCGTAACAGTGTGCTCCAGGGATTCGCTCCACGCGCTCCTCAGTCAGCACGGCATCTAACAGACCACCCGTGCCGCAATCGGCGTATGCAACAAACATGGTGGCATAACGTCCCCGGTTAGCCCGGATTTTTTCACGAACTGCAGCGGGGATCTTTTCTGGCCGGTTATGCAACTCTGCAGGCAAACACTGCACATCCATATGAGGCCAGTCATTCAGTTGTCGCAAAGCGACAATCTCTCGCGCCAAGGCGCCGCATGCGATAACCAGAGTGCCCGCAGCAGCGCCCATGGCAGTGAACCTTAAGCCGCTGCGCCTGCGCGACGAGCCGCAATGAGCGTTTTGGCGGTTTCAACGGCGATGCCCGCATCACGGCAATAAGCATCCGCACCCACGGCTTTGCCGAATTCCTCATTCAATGGCGCACCGCCAACAAGCACGATGTAATCGTTGCGCAAACCTTTTTCTTTCAGCGTATCGATAACCACTTTCATGTACGGCATGGTGGTAGTCAACAGAGCCGACAAGCCCAGAATGTCCGGCTTGTGCTCTTCCAGCGCGGCCAGATATTTCTCAACCGGGTTGTTGATGCCCAGATCGATGACCTCAAAGCCCGCACCTTCCATCATCATTGCAACCAGGTTTTTTCCGATGTCGTGAATGTCACCCTTCACTGTGCCAATCACCATTTTTCCAATCGGTTCGACGCCAGTTTCCGCCAACAGCGGACGCAGAATTTCCATGCCACCTTTCATGGCATTGGCCGCCAGCAATACCTCGGGCACGAAGAGAATCCCGTCGCGGAAGTCCACGCCCACAATGCGCATACCTTCCACCAAAGCATCATTCAGCACTCGGTCAGCCGACCAGCCACGAGTCAACAGAATATTGGTAGCCTCAACCACTTCTTCACGCAAGCCGTTGTAGAGGTCATCATGAACCTGCTCCGTGAGATCCTCGTCGTTGAGAGTACTCAAGTCCAGGTCATCATCAAACTCTTCTGCCATGGCGAACTCCTCGATTTACAGGCTTGTGCCCCCGCGAATACGGCGACTTAACTTGGTGAAAATGGTACGGGGCACCCCTACACACAGCTGACAGATTAGCGACTTTAGGTTGTCGCCCAACGACATGAGGTTGACTCGTTTTTCTCATGATAATTTCATGTGAGTCGCAACAACCGCAATTCCCGTCGCAACAACACAATCCGTTTAGCGCGCGTTTCATAAACTGCCCGCAGGCAGAAGATTCTCTTTCCGTAGATCCTCTCTCAAATATTAATCAGGAGCAGCAGCGCAATGAACGTCCCACTCGATGGCAAGCCACATTACATACTCAATGCAACCTGCGAGAGCCGTTTGGGAACCGTTGCTGCCGTATCTGGGTTTCTTGCCTCGCGTCAGTGTTACATCACGGACATGCAACAATTCGATGATGTCCTGAGTGGTCGGTTCTTTCTACGGGCAACGTTTTACGCTGACCCCGACAAAACACCCACATTGGACGGCTTGCGCACCCAGTTCACCGAAGTGGCCAAACGCGAGGAAATGGAGTGGACCATTTACGACGGCGAGAAGAAGCCTCGTGTGCTGATCATGGTGTCCAAGTTTGACCATTGCCTGGATGATCTGCTGTACCGTCATCGCACTGGCGAATTAAAGATGGACGTCACGGCCGTGGTCTCGAACCATCCCGACCTCAAGAAGCTGGTGGAATCGCACAACATTCCCTATATCCACCTCCCCGTCACTGCTGACACCAAGTCGCAGCAGGAGAACCGCCTCCTGGAAATTGTTGACGAAACACGTAGCGACCTCGTGGTGCTGGCCCGCTACATGCAGGTGCTGTCTGACGATCTGTGCCGTCGGTTACGCGGACGCGCGATGAACATCCACCATTCGTTCCTGCCTGGCTTCAAAGGTGCAAAACCCTACCACCAGGCTCATGAGCGCGGCGTCAAGCTGACCGGCGCAACGGCTCATTACGTGACAGCAGACCTGGACGAAGGACCGATCATCGAGCAAATTGTCGAGCGCGTTGATCACACCTACACACCCGAAAAACTGGCCGCTGCAGGTCGTGATTCAGAATGTCGGGCTCTGGCTGCAGCTGTGCGGTTTCATATTGAGCACCGCGTGTTCCTGAACGGCAGCCGCACTGTGGTTTTCCGCTGACTGGCTAAGCCGCGACAAGTGTTGTGCCCAGCGTATTGCGCCGGCTGATCTGGCGCTCCGCGCTGGGCGTGTGCCCAAACATGTTGCGGTAACACTTGGAAAAATGTGGCGGCGATTGAAACCCGCAAGCCACGGCAATTTCCATGACAGACATGGCCGTTTGCAGCAACAATTCCCGCGCCCTTCTAAGCCGCATGTCCAGATAATATTTGGTTGGCACCTGGCCCACATACCGTTTGAACAACCGCTCGATCTGGCGTCTCGAAACCCCTACCAACGCCGCGATCTCATCGAGCGACAGGGGTTCTTCAATGTTGGCCTCCATCAAGGCCGCGGCTTCAATAAGGTTTTCATGGAATAAGCCTACGCGCGCCTGCAAGGGAATGTGCTGACGATCCTGGTCGTTGCGAATGCGATCCAGGATGAACTGCTCCGAAATCATGGGCGCGATATCGCGACCCAAGTGGTCCTTGATGATATTGAGCATCAAGTCCAGTGGCGCGATGCCTCCAGTACAGGTGTACCGGTCGCGATCAATTGCAAACAACTGGTCCGAGAAGATCACGCGCGGAAATTCTTCCTGCAATGCCGACATGTTCTCCCAGTGAATAACGGCCTTGTATTTGTCCAGCAACCCGGCTTTGGCCAGCGCGTAGCCACCGGTGCAAAGCGAGCCAAGTGAAACATGTCGTTGTGCAAGCCGGCGCAACGCAGACAGCAGGTCCGAAGTAACCGCATGTTCTACGTTCACGCCACCACAAACGAACACGATGTTCGCTGGCCCCATCTTGTCCACCGAAATGACTGGCGACAGCGTCAAACCGTTACTGGCGGCAACCGGGTTGCCGTCAAGACTGGCCAGAGACCATTCGTACACATCCTGCTTGGTGACCCGATTGGCCATTCGCAATGCCTCAACGGCACTGGAGAGGGCAATCATTGAGTAATTGGGCAGGGTCAGGAATACAAACCGGTGCTTCGGGAACTGCCCCTTTATTTCCATGAGTAGTTTTCCGGTTTGCCGACAATCAAGTCGGATGTGTAGTTATTCATGTCGCAAAATCATCTACTTGTGCATCTGGAAATTCACAAAGTGCCAATATACGCCAAATTTGTGCCGATTGCGACACATCCAGACGACCCTGATCAGCATGTATGCCAAGAACTTCATCTCTAGCGTTAGGTGCGGTCTTTTTTGGCCGGGAGACCCAGTCGATCGCGCAATGACTGCCGCGGGCGCTGCGCACCCACAGTCTCTGTGATCCGGTCCAGCATGATAGCCAGTAAGACAACTGCCAGCCCCGACTCAAAACCCAGTCCGATATCCAAACGCTGAATGCTGGCCAGCACGTCGTTCCCCAGCCCACCAGCGCCCACCATGGACGCAATGATGACCATGGACAGAGCCATCATGATGGTCTGGTTGATACCCGCCATGATCGACGGCAATGCGCCCGGAATCTGGACTTTCAGCAAAACCTGCATGGGCGTGCAGCCGAACGTCACGCCCGCCTCCACCTGCTCCTTGTTCACCTGACGGATACCCAGACTGGTAAGACGCACTACGGGCGGCATGGCAAAAATCACGGTAGCCAGCACACCGGGCACCCGCCCCAGGCCAAACAGCATGGCAGCAGGAATCAGGTACACAAAGGCCGGCATGGTTTGCATGAAATCCAGCGTGGGTCGGACGACGGCGGCAACCCGATCATTCCTGGCCACCCATATTCCCAGCGGCAAACCAATGATGAGGCTGATCACCGTGGCCGCGATGATCAAGGCGAGTGTCACCATTGTCTGGGGCCAGAATCCGGTGCCGTCAATAACCATGCAACAGGCGAGACAAAACAGCGCAAATTTCCAACCCACGCGCCAGAAGCCAGTCAGGACAAAAATCGCCGTAACCATCCACACCGGTACGGCCTGCAGGGCCAGTTCAATCCCCTCGGTCATCGTACCGATGCCGGAGCCCAAACGCTCCAGCGTGCCACCATCATTGTCAATGACGAATTTGACACCTCGATCAACCCATTCGCCGAGCGGCAGAAATTCACTCATGGCCTGACTCCTCTTCAACCATTTTTTTCAACAAAATTGTCTGGGTCACGGCTCCTAGATAGCCGCCAGCTGAATCAACAACTGGCAAGGGAAGCGGATTTTTGACGATACGCCCGATCAGGTCACGCAGACTCATTGAATCGGGCACGGCACCCACATCGTCCAACAGGGCCCCACTGAGTGCCTGGCCCCCCGTCTGCAGGGTGCGCAGCATGGAATCAATCGACACCGTGCCTTGCAACCGGCCATCTTCACCGACCACAAACGCGTAGTTGCGACGCGTTTCACGCAGTTGCTCGATTGCGCGCGCGCAATCGGCACGTGCATCGGCTGACGGGCAAATTACCAGCGTTTCATCGGTCCGGGCGACATCTTTGGCCACCAGGTACTTCTTGACGTCCACACCCTTGAAAAACGCCCGGACGTATTCATCGCTGGGGTTGCGCAAAATCTCGTCAGGTGTGCCGATCTGGACAATACGCCCACCTTCCATGATGGCAATACGGTCGCCAATGTGAAACGCTTCATCCAGATCGTGCGACACAAACACTATCGTGCGCTGCTGTTCGTTTTGCAGCTTCAGTAGCAATTCCTGCATTTCTGTTCGCTTGAGCGGGTCCAGAGCAGAAAACGCCTCATCCATCAACATCAGCGATGGGTCAACGGCCAGCGCCCGGGCCAGCCCCACGCGCTGCTGCATGCCACCAGACAATTCAGACGGCTGTTTGTGGGCAAAGGTGCCGAGCCCAACCTGCTCCAGCACCTCCATCGCCCGCTTTTCACGGGACTTTCGGTCCACCCCCGCCACTTCCAGCCCGAATGCGGTGTTATTCAATACAGTGAGGTGCGGCAACAGCGCGAAGGACTGAAAAACCATGGCCATGTCTTTGCGCCGCAAATCGACAAGTGCTTTTTTGGTCATGGCGGCCACATCGTTGCCACCCACCAAAATTTGGCCATGGGTGGGTTCGACAAGCCGGTTCAGCAGACGGATGAGCGTGGACTTGCCTGAGCCCGAGAGCCCCATCAGGACAAAAATCTCGCCTTCATTTACGTGAAAGTTGGCATCCTTGACGCCCACCACCATGCCTGTTTGCTGAAAAATCTGGTCCTTGGTTTGCCCGGACTTCAGCATCTGCATGGCCACGTCAGGCTTGGGTCCAAACACCTTGTGGAGGTTTTTGACGACTATTTTTTCAGCCACGGTGAGTCCTCTATGTCCACGTCGAAAAACAAGGATGCTAGCGGGTGGTCGGGCATCTGTTCCAGCCAAAGCGACGTCAAATAGCCTCCTTGCGACAAAACCAACTCATCTGGCCGCACGTCCCCAAACCAGTGCTACTCACGCCTCGTCATGTCTCGGATCAGTGCAGGTCATGCTTCAGGCGGGTGCTGAAAATACAGTCAGCACGCCCGTGTAGCCATAAAGATGATGGCGTGCAATTTCGCCACCGGCAAAGAAACCGACCAGCGGAACATCACCCAAGGCGCGCCGCACAATCTGCAACTCGGCGCTCGGGCCACCGAAGTGGGGACCACCCCGGCCAACGCAACTCACATAAATTGCGCCCGCAATGCGCCGTCCCGGATGTGGTGCCGATTCGGCTTCGTTTGCCGCCAGCGCATGCGCCGTTTCCACCGACAACTCCTCTGGCTCCAGTTCCTCCCGGATTTCAGCGCAGATTCGGGTCAGGTCCGCCCGCGCTGCCTGCACATTGCGCTGACAGAACGCCAGTTCCATGCCCACATCCAATTGCGCGGAAATGGCAACGCCCCGACGCCCGGGGTCCAGCCCAACGATATGCCGCACAATCACGTCGCTTCCAAAGTTGCCGTTGCGACCCACTGCATTGCGGCCACCCGCGTCTTCGGCGTTGACCAACCCTACCAAAGTAGCACGGACTTTTTCCAGCGCCGCCTGCGGCTGGTCCAGCGAAACGCCCAAGTCGTCCAGCAACACATCCAGCGCAGGCTCACCATCGAGCGCGATCACCACGTTGCTTTCAGCCGCCGTAATTTTGCGTGCTTTCGATACCGGCTGGCAGCCCTGCGTCACGCGCGAAATCAGGCTCACGCCCTCTCCAAAAGCCACACCGCTCAAGCCACCACTGAACACGCCGCTGGCAGCACCTTGTCCGTTGATGTTGCCGTCGCCGCCCACGGCAAACTGAAAGGCTGAGGTTCGACTGGACGACAGCCCCCCAAACAGGTAACCCGACGCGGTCCGTCCGGCCATCTCCTGCAGCAGTTCCGGCAGGTCCTGAGTCCCCCCGTCGGCATGAATTAATGCAGACTGCGCTTCAAACCCCAAACCCAGCGGTGCCACACCAGAGAAGACGCGGTACTGATCAGGCGGCAATTCGCACAACATCAGCACCAGCGCGGGCTCATCCAGATATTCCGCCTGATTGGTCACCACACCCAAACCCACCGTGCCGGACCAATCAGTTATTTCCGGCAACTCGGCGCTCAGGTGCTCCAGGATTTCCCTGGCCGATGCCGCGTAGTGATCGGTGATGTACAGCAGCGCCAGTGTTGGCGAAGACGCGTATGCAGACAACGCCATTTGAGCGCGCAACTGTGCCAATACAAGACCCGCAGCCATTTGCCATTGGGGATGGGTCGCGTGCCCATATGGAAACAGTTTCATGGCGCCTCCCGCTCCTTGCGGCCCTTTGATACCCTACCGACTACGAGCCGCCCTCTTTTGGGCAGGTTTTTTGGCTGTAGCCCTCTTAGAACCTGCGCGAGCAGTTAATGATTTAGTAGCGGAACCCGCCATGCCACTTGCGGTCTTCATGGCTTCCTTGGCCAGCCCCGTCGCCATGTTCTTGGTGAAATCGACGGTTGTGTTCTTCGCTGCATCTTTCATGGCGCCCGCAGCAATCTGCTGAAACTGCTGCGTCAGCGAGCCCCACAGTTGCAGCGGGTCCACCAGACCAGCTACACCCGCTCCCGGTTTGGGAGACTTGCTTCGCCCGGTAGTCGCCTGGCTGACCGATTTGGCAGCTGCGCCAGCGGCAGCACCCGCTCCCGCAGCCACGCTGGAAATCGTCTTCGCTGTGGATGCGGCAGTTTCGGTTACGCGCTGAACGCCCGCCTGCATGGAGTCTGCCGCCTTGAGCTTGAGCGCATTGGCCACGTCACCCATGTTGAAGTTCATGCCCTTCAGGGTGGACAGGGTCATTTTCTGGACTTCCAGTGCCTGGATGGTCGCACCCAGCGCACGGGAATTTTGCTCCAGCCAGAAATGCACCGCCTTGAGCTCGTCTAGCCGCTTTTCCAACTCTTCAACATTGAGCGACGGGGTCACCCAATTGGCCAGGTTAGGCATCTGCGGAATGCTCTGCGAGGCACCTTTGGCCAGGTTTTGCAGAAACTCAAAACCGGGTACAAATTTACCGAAACCAGAATCTTGTGTATCGCTCATGGGCACTCCAGAAGGATTTGCTGAATACGTAACAGCTTACCCCAATGTGGTGCACCTGTCAGTGGGGGTTGCCCATTCAGGCCACTGTCAGCATTCGAACCGGTCTTCGAGGAATCAGTACGCCAGTACCATCAAGACAGGTCAACGCTTCAGCTTCAACGTCAAAACCAGTCGCAATGTTTTCAACGGTCAAAACGTCCACCGGGTCGCCACAGGCCACCAGGCACCCTTCCCGCAACAGAGCCACATCATCAGCATAACGCGCGGCGGCGTTCAAGTCATGCAACACCATTAGCGTACACAAACCTCGCTCTAGGGTCATCGCACGCACCACTTCCAGCACTTCCAGCTGATGGCAAATATCCAGCGCACTGATGGGTTCATCCAGCAATAGGACTGTAGGTTGTGAGACAAGCGACTGCGCCAAAAACACCATCTGCCGCTGACCGCCACTCAGTTCGCTCAGATACCGCCCAGCCAGCGCCTCCATACCCAGCAACTGCAGCACCTGGCGCACAGCCTCCAGATCTTCAGCGCTCACCCTCAGGCGCAACTGAGCGATTCGCCCCAGCAACACAACTTCAATCACTGTCAGCGCCATTGGGGCCTGCAGATCTTGCGGCATATAGCCGACGGACTTGGGCCGGGCTTCACTGCCATTGAAATTAATGCGACCGCTGGCTTTCAGTAAACCCGCGACTGCTTTGATCAGTGTGGATTTGCCCGACCCATTCGGACCAACGATTCCCAACACGCGTCCTGTTCCGGCATACAGGTTGATATCCTGCAAGACGATACGTGTACCGTAGTGAACCGACAACCCCTGCACATTTATGCTCACCAGTACGCCCTCCGCGTACGAAGCACCATCCAGATGAAGAACGGCACGCCGATCAGCGACGTGACGATGCCAATTGGAAAGATTGCCCCGGGTGCAATCGTCTTGCTGGCCACTGACGCCAGAGACAACAGGACAGCACCCATGAACGCCGATGCTGGCAGAAAACCGCGCTGGTCCTCGCCAATGAGCATGCGCGCGACGTGCGGTGCAACCAGGCCCACAAAGCCAATCGTACCGACGAATGCCACCGCCACGCCGGTAAGCCCCGAGATCAGCACGAATGATCGAATGCGCAGCGAGCGTACATTGACACCCAGCGCTGACGCACGCGCATCCCCCAGCTTGAGCGCGGTAAGTCCCCAGACATCACGGACAAGAAACGGCGTGCACGCCCCCAGCACGGCCAACATGACCCATAACTTGGGCCAGGTCGACTTTTGCAGACTTCCAAAAAGCCAAAACACCACCTGTTGCAATGATTCAGGTGAGGCAATCATCTGCAGCAACGCTGTGAGCGCCTGAAACAGAAATAACAACGCAATACCCGCCAGCACCAGCCCCTCTGCCGTTGCCGCACGGGCGCCGCCAATCAGATACACGCCCGCACAGGCTACCCCGGCAAACAACATCGCATTCAGGGGAATGGCATATGCTTCAGGTACAGGCAGCGATGCGCCCAGCACAATCACAAGTGCAGCACCGAACCCTGCCCCTGCAGATATCCCAAGCGTGTAGCTTGATGCCAGAGGATTATTGAGAATGGTCTGCATAATGGCGCCGGACAGTCCGAGCGCGGCACCCACGGAAACCGCTGTCAACGCCACTGGCAAACGAATGGACCAGACGATCGCCTGCACCGCCGAATCCGAGGGATACCCCAACACTGATCCCGCGACGGCCCCCAACGGCAACAGAGCCGGCCCGGTAGCAGCATCCAGCAACACGCCCAGCAGCAAGGCAGCCAGAGCGACCAGCATCACCGTCACCCGGCGGGAAGCCGCGCGACGGTACGCAACGGTAACCGCATCAACCGTGGCAGCAGGCGTCATGGCTTGAGCGGCAGCATCCAGACACCGCTGTAGGCGACTGGCAGGTATTTTTCGTGGTAAGCCCGAAATGAAGCTTCTGGATCAACATCGCGGAAAGCATCTGGGTACAACCGCTTGGCGATGTACTGCATGGCCACAAAGTCAAACAGGGTACGGCACAAACCATGTTCTATGGCATGGATTTCACCGCTCTTCACTGCTTTCAGACTGGCCCATCCAGCGCGTTGTGCATAGGGTGTCAGGCTCTGGCGGGTAATGTCCGGCGTTGCTTCGTAACCCGTTTTCACGGCTTTGGGCTTGTTTACCCAGGATGAGCCCGCGATGAAAATCACTTCGGGGTTTTCCGCGATCACGGCTTCAGCATTGATCGGACCCCAAGGGCCAGGCAACTTGCCATCAGCCAGATTGTCAGCACCCAAAGTCGTGATGAGCTTGCCCCACATCGTTCCGCTGTAGCTATTGCCAACGGTTTCCGGGCCTGCCTGACCCAGTTCTACGTAAACTTTCTTTTTTGCCCCCCCCGCCTTGGCGACCCGTGTGAGGACGTTTTTGTACTCGCGTTCATATAAAGAGGCCAGCTCTTCGGCCCGCGCTTCTGTGCCCATCACCTTGCCCATAGCACGGGTGGATGCCAAGTGGCGTTCGAGCAATTGCGCGTTGTAGTCGATCACTACGATCGGAATGCCCGCCGCCTCGATCTGTTCACGCGCCGTTTTGAGGGCATTGAACGTCCACTCGGCAATGAACAGGACGTCTGGTTTGAGCGCGATGATCTTCTCGGCGCTGAACGTCCCTTCGTCGGAATGTCCTACATCGGGCATGGACTGCAGGTTTGGAATGACTGCGGCGTAGCGCGAGAAGATCGCCGGGCGCCAGCCTTCCCACGGCGTGCGCGACATGCCCACTACTTTCTTCCAACCGTCTTTGCCGGCCACGGCAGTGAACTCTTCATAGTTGAAGTTGATGACGACACGCTGCACAGGGGTGTTGACCTTGACCTTGCGACCCAACGCATCGGTCAATTCAACAGTTGCCGCCCAGGCGCCAAATGCAAAGACAGCACCAATAAGGAGCAGGCACAAGCGCAGTGTGTTGCGTAGAGACTTTTGTAATTTCATGGTTTCTCTCATACGAAAAAGTGGGGGGTTGGCCGTTTCATGGTCAAAACTGAGCGTTTCAGCGACAGGGGTGAGTGCATAAAAATCATTCCTTTCAAAACGAGATTGCAGACGTACGAGGTTTGAGTCAAACACAGGCCACCGACGCCTCTGGTAAAGGCAAAAGGCTTTTGCGACGCTGGATGGGTCGAGGTGCAGGTTGCCCAACTGACATGGGGGTGTTCATCGCTGCCAGGACCTCTGGCCATGGTTGAACCCGCACCGTCAGCGTGTGGGGTTCCGCATGCTCGTAAAACAGGGTCAGATCAAAACTGTCGCCCGCCTTCAGGGGACGACGCAGATCCTGAAGTAGCAGCAACAGATGGCGCGGCCCTTTACCCACATGCGGTGTAGAACTTGCTGACAACTCCAGAGAATGGATATCCAACATCTGGAAGGAACCGCTTTCAAGCCCAACTTGTTGCAGGGTAACGTCGCCGGCCACTGATGCATAGGCCCTGACCAACCGGTCTGGCAGACCCCTGGGAAGGTGGACGCTGCGTTTGTAAGTCGTGTCGAGTTTCAGTCCCAACAAAGTTCGGATAGCGGACTGGCGCTCTTCCAGAATCCAGCCGTCATCGGCAGATACCGGCCCGGACGCGGTGGCAGACAGCAATACCAATGGCAAAACCACCCGGGTTCGACGTGATTTCATGTCTCAACTCCTTGAAACGGCTCAACGTTGTTGAACCAAAAAGACTGCGACGGCTCAAGCGCCGCAGAAGCGGAGTTCAAGCCACGAAAGTGAGGGAGGTGAGATTCGGTGGGCCGCGCGGAGCGGCCGAGAGCGAGAATATGGTCTGGAAGAAAAAAGCCTGCCGGATCGTGGACCGCTCGGGTTCGCCCTTCACGTAGAAGAGGTAAGACGTCAGGTGGGGCGGAGCCAACCCATGATCTGTGGAAAGCAGGCAAAACGGGCAATGAACGATAACAGCTGGGGATTCCTGCCCGTCAGTGGAATCCGTCGCAAGAGAATTGGGGCTGTCCACGGCAAGAGATGTGGATTGATCGTCGGTGGCTACCACCCAGCGCGGCCCCGTGGTGGTACAAATTTCAATTGGCGCGGACGAATCACCACGCATCGCCTCCAGCGCGTGGGAGACCGTCGGCGCCAGCCCGCCCAGCCCGACGATCAGCACAGCCAGCCACACCGTCAGACGGCGGCGCAGCAGATCAGTGATCAAAAGGTGGGGCATAGCGGGCGCAAGCGGATTGATTTGCTGGTCGGTTTAACTTTCGATCAGTGGGAGTGCATCGGAGCGGTCGCTACCGGCACCTTCAATTCCATCTTGCTTTCGACGCCCTTGGCATCTTTAAAGACCAGCGTGAGCGGGACTGTGCTGTCTTTGGGTAATGCAGCCTTCAGATCCATCAACATCACGTGGTAGCCACCGGGTTTGAGTTCTACGGTTTTGCCCGCAGGCAACTCCAGGCCACCTTCGACGGCACGCATTTTCATCACGTCGCCTTCCATCTTCATTTCATGAATTTCGGTCACCCCAGCAACCGGGGAAGAACCACCAACGAGCTTGGTGCCGTCCTTGGCAGTGATTTTCATGAAGGCTCCGGTTGCCTTTTGGCCTTGCACGCTGGTGCGTACCCAGGCGTCCTTGACCTCGACAGTTTGCGCAATGGCGGGCGCCATGAAGGCTGCAGCCAATGTGGTAGCAGCGATGATGGTTTTCAGTTTCATGATGTTTCCTTTATAGGGTTAAAAAACTAGGGATGTTTAATTGCCGGTTTCCCGGGGTGAGGATTACTGTGCCCAGCATCTACCTTCAAAATGCCATCAAACATGGCAAATTTCTTGCGCTTATCAGCGCTGACTTTGGACTCAGCAGCAGCCAGCGACTTGGCCAATGTGGCCGCCGTGGCGGCTGACATACCGGTTTGCTCCAATGCTTTGGCATCTTTCAACCCATCGCCGCCACAAACCATGATGCTCCAATGGCCATGCATTTTTTGCAGAACAGCGCGGCCGCCTTTGCCGCTTTGAACCCATCCGGCCACTGCGTAGTCACCGGAAACCACGACCGGCTCCACATTCAGTGGGTCTGTTGGTCTATCAAAGACCGCCATCATTGCGTGGCGGACGAGATCCTGGTCAGTGCCATGTGCGACAGCCTGGCCAAAAACAAACGAGATTGATATCAAAAGCGTGAGTACGATGCGGTGAAACAGCGAGTTCATGAGCATTCTCCTCTTGGTCAACCCGTTCAATGCTGATGTGCCGCTGCGCCCGATTCAATGAGTTCCAGCAGGGCTGCGGGGAATTTCAGACCTTTGGTTGAGTTGCCTGAGGCGGGCGTTTCAGCCCAGTCGATGCTCCCCTTCTCACAGGTTTGCAGGACCTTGAACCACATCGGACCCGCCTCTTTGGGCAGGCTGCCGCGCAGCACAAATTCGTCGTACCAGGCATCTTGCAGCCAGCTATCTTTGGACGCGGCAGTCCAGATGACTTCCAGCAAGCCCTCAGAAACCTGTTTACCGTGGTCGTCGTAAGGTTTGGAGAGTTTGCCTACCTTGGTTGTGAGGGTCCAGCCAGCCTTGGGCATGGGTTTGGCACCCGTGAACCCGTTGGGAATGGAGACACGCAGCGCTGTAACCGGCGAGCCATCACAGCCATGGCCAACCCGCAAGGTGGCGCGGTAGCTGGTGCCGGCGAGCGCCGCCTGGTCCGCCAGGACAACGTGGGAAAAAGAAGAAGAAACTGAACTAGCCAGGCCCAAGGCCAAGGCAACATGGGATACACGAACGAAAGAACGCATGGGAAATCTCCAAAACCACAGATCAAAAAGAGCCATCAGCCCCAAATAACGGGGCGTCAGGCGCTACCAAATTGATAGTTCAGGAGAAGGTGGGTGGACCGCGCGCAGGGAGTGGCGCGGCCGTGAGCCACGCAACGTGCGCGGCGGGGATGCCCTGCAGGGCGTACGCGAGTGGCTGCGGTGGCTCTGCCGTCAGCCGTGCAACCGGCGGCGGTGCACCGATGGACATGCACAGTGGGCAATCCATCGAACGGCTGGCCACCTCTTGCGTGCTGCCGTCATCAGCCTTGACCAGCACCTTCATCGCGCCAGAGCCGGTGCAGATGAGCAGGATGTCCTGTGGTTTGATTAGCGGTGAGGCAATTGCAGCGCCAACGGACAACGCAAACCACACCAGCAAAAAGCGGGCGAGGATGTGAGCGTTGCGCAAGGCTTGCATGGAACTAATTATGGCAGGTTGGGAATAGCTCTTGGGAGAAATTCTGCGCTGTTATTCGCTTCTTGTATAGGCCATGCAATAGTCCATTCGGACTATTTCTCAGTCCTGCTATCCTGACGCCACCATGAATTACACGTTTGCCTCAGCCACCATTTTGCTGATACTGATCACCGATCCGATTGGCAACATTCCGATTTTTGCCAACGCGCTCAGCCACGTCGCCCCCGAGCGGCGGCCCTGGGTGATTCTGCGTGAGGTATTGATCGCCTTCATCCTGTTGTTGACTTTCATGTTTGTCGGCGAAGGCTTTCTGCGACTGATGAACCTGAGCGAACTCTCGCTGCAGATTGGCGGCGGTGTGATCCTGTTCTTGATTGCGCTGCGCATGATATTCCCGCCGCCTGCGAATGATTCGCCCGAGTCCCTCGGAGAGCCGCTGATCGTGCCACTGGCCATTCCGGCTATTGCCGGGCCGTCTGCGCTGGCTACCGTGCTGCTGCTGGTGTCACAAGCGCCCGAGCGGCGCATGGAATGGATTGGCGCACTGTGCATCACCATGGCGGTGAGTGCCGTGGTGCTGGTGCTGGCGGAACGCATTCAGCGCGTGGCGGGCGACAGGTTTGTCGTGGCGCTGGAGCGCCTGATGGGCCTGGTGCTGGTGGCTGTTTCCATCGAAATGATGCTACGCGGCATACAGACCTTTGCCATCCAGCTCACAAAAGCGGTGTGATTTCCTGATCAGGATAGTGGAACGACCTCTTGGTCGATTGCGCCAAATACGCTCTGGCCGTCTTTGCCCTTGGCTTCGATGCGAATGGTGTCACCAAATTTCATGTAGGCCATTGACGGCTTGCCGTCCAGAATAGTCTCAATCGCGCGTTTTTCGGCGATGCAGCTGTAGCCGTTCACCCATTCCTTCTTTCCGTTTTTCTCGATAGCGCGGTTGCTGATGGTGCCGCTGCCAACGATGCTGCCCGCGCGCACGTTGCGCGTTTTGCAGATATGGGCGATCAGCTGGCCGAAGTGGAACGTCATCTCGGTGCCCGCATCACACATGCCCACCTTTCGGCCGTTCCACGTGCTTTGCACCGTGAGGCTGGCGCGGCCCTTGTTCCACGCATCCCCCAGCTCGTCCAGGGTCACCGCAACCGGGCTGAAGGCGGTTGCGGGCTTGCTCTGGAAAAAGCCGAAGCTCTTGGCCAGCTCGTCAGGGATCAGGTTGCGCAGACTAACGTCGTTGGCCAGCATGATCAGGCGGATGCCATCCAGCGCGCGCTCGGGCGTGCAGCGCATGGGGATGTCGCCGGTGATGACGGCCAGCTCGGCTTCGAAATCGATGCCATAGGCTTCATCGGCGCACACCACGTTGTCGCAAGGGCCAATGAAATCATCACTGCCGCCCTGGTACATCAGTGGCTCGGTGTAATAGTTGGCGGGCACTTCGGCGTTGCGGGCCATGCGTACCAGCTCCACGTGGTTGATGTAGGCAGACCCATCCGCCCACTGGTAGGCGCGGGGCAACGGAGCCATGCACATCTTTGGGTCGAACGGGAACGCGTGGCGGGCCTTGCCCTGGTTCAGGGTATCGTATAAATCCTGCAACTGGGGCGACATGAAGTTCCAGTCATCCAGCACCTGCTGTAGCTTGGCGGCGATGCCGGTCGCATAATGCGCCGTGGCCAGATCACGCGAGACAACAACAAGCTGGCCGTCGCGAGAGCCGTCTTTATAAGTGGCGAGTTTCATGAACGCTGGGTCTCCGATAATGATTTTTGAAGTTACGTATAGTTAAACTAATTTAACTAATCGAAATTCGTCGAATTCTAAAACACATGGAAAAAGCGCGCGCTGGCATCCAGTCCGTCGAAGTGGGTTTCGCCCTGCTGGATGTGCTGGCTCGTGCCGTTGGCCCCCTGATGCTGCGCGACTTGGCAGCCGCGTCCGGTATGAGCGCGGCCAAGGCACACCGGTATTTGGTGAGTTTTCAGCGCCTGGGGTTGGTGATTCAGGACGCCGCTACCACCCGTTATGACCTTGGCCCGGCCGCACTCAAATTAGGACTGGCTTCGCTCTCGCGTATTGATGCCGTTAAGCTCGCGCGTGAGCGCGTGGGCTCGTTGATGCTGCAGATGGGTCACACACTGGCGCTGGCGGTGTGGGGCAACCAGGGGCCAACCATCGTGCACTGGGAAGAGTCGCCCCAGGCCGTGACCGTGAACTTGCGACTGGGCGACGTGATGCCGCTGCTTTCCAGCGCCACGGGGCGCTGCTTCTCTGCCCACATGTCGCGCGACGCCATGGCGCCTATGCTGCATGACGAACTGGTGCGCGCCCGCAAGCTGGCCCGCCCGGATGTGCCGCGCACGCAGGCTGAACTGGACAAATTGTTGCAGGAGGTGCGTCAGCGTGGACTGGGGCGTGTGGTGGACACGCTGCTGCCGGGCATCGCTGGATTCTGTGCGCCGGTCTTCGACTTTGACGGCCACATGGTGCTGGGCATCGTGGCACTGGGTTCGGTGGCCACGTTTGATTCGCGCTGGGACGGCGCGGTGGCCAAGGCGCTGCGCGCAGCGGCGGCACAGCTGTCCAATGATCTGGGTTACAAGGGCTGAGCTTTGTGCGGCACCCCATGAACGCAGACATGAACATTGCCATGCCGGTAAAAACGCGGGCCCTCATGACGGCTGGCGTGGTGCTGGCCCATGTGGTCGTATTGCAAGGCACCACCGTGGCACTGAGCATGAACGAGCCTGCCATCACCCGGCCTTTCATCACGCGCACCATCCAGCTGGCACCGGCCGCAAGGACAAACGTTCAGGAACCGGCGCAAACGACGGCAAAGGCGGCAACCGCTGTGGCCGTCACCCGCAAGCCGTCAACGACCCGGCGAAATGCGCCAGAATCATTGCCAAATACCCCAGAAGTCCTCGTGGAATATGCGCAAGAAGCTATGAACAAAGTAGCGACCGAGACACCGCAACCGCCTGAAATTGTTGCTCAAGCTGCGCCAGCACCTCCGCCAGGCCCCGCCCCGACCGAACCCCTTGCGCCGGAGCCCGCGGTCGCCCCCAAGACCTTTGTTATGCCAGGCTCCACGCGCCTTAAATACAACGTGACCGGTGGTAAAGACAGTCTCACCTACCACGCCCGGGCTGAATTGCTTTGGCTGCATGATGGGAAGACCTATGACGCACGCATGGAAGTCAGTGCCTTCATGATGGGCTCGCGCCTGCGCACCAGCGCGGGCCGGGTGACGGCTCAGGGTTTGGCGCCCAACCGTTTTTCGGACAAAAACCGGGTAGAGCTGGCCGCCCACTTTGACCATGACAGGGGCCGGGTCACGTTCAGCAACGGACCCGAAGCTCCGTTGCTGACGGGCGCACAGGATCAATTGAGCCTCTTTATCCAGCTGGGGGCCTTGCTGGCGGGTGAACCGGGCAAATACCCTGTGGGTACCGCCATCTCGACGCAAACTGTCGGGCCCCGCGCCGCCGAAACCTGGGTGGTGACAGTAGAGCGTGAGGAAAAGCTTGAGCTTCCCGGCGGCGATCTGGCGACGGTGAAACTGGTGCGCAACCCCCGGCGCGAATACGACCAGAAGGCCGAGCTGTGGCTAGCGCCGTCTCTGAGCTACCTGCCGGTGCGGCTACGCATTACCCAACCCAATGGCGATTATGTCGACCAACAATGGAGAGCCACCGAGCCACCCGGATGACGACAACCCGGTCCGTCGGTTAGCCCTTGAAAAGTGCCAAGCCGCAGCCAAATGTGGGTGAATGATGTTTACGGGATAATTCACGCATGCATACGCTTTACGACTCTGAAACCTTTTCTGTGACCCACGTGCTGGCCAACGCAGTGGAAGGGGAAGACGTTGCACCCACGCCACCGGTTCCCACACTGGCCCGCCACGGGTTCGAGATTGTGGACAAGCGCGCCAACAAAGAGGTTTACCTGGACGGCTCTTGGGCCGAATTGTTCCAGCAGCACATTTCTGCCTGGCAGCTCAACACGCCCACCCAGGAAGAAGTGGAAGACACGCTGGAGCGTTATGCCGAGCTGGCCCAAAACCCGGTGGTGGTTCACTAGCCTCCGGCTGTTATGTGTTATTGCGGTGGCCATACTGGCCGCCGCCTGCGCAGCGCCGCCACTGGTTTTCAACGCCGCCGACCCCGGTTTCAACGTTTCGCACCGCATCAACGCCCTGCTCCCGACCGACATCCTGCTGCTGGGCGAACAGCATGACGCACCAGACCACCAACGGCTGCAGCGCACCGTGGTGTTGGCTCTGGCCGAGCGCGGGCAGCTGGCCGCACTGGCGCTGGAGATGGCCGAACAGGGCACCACCACGGCGGGTTTGCCGCCTGACTCGGGTGAGGACCCGGTGCGCAGCGCCCTGAAATGGAACGATGACGGCTGGCCTTGGGCTGCGTATGGCCCGGTGGTCATGGCCGCAGTGCGCGCCGGGGTGCTCGTGCTGGGCGCCAACCTGCCGCGCACCCAGATGCGCGACGCGATGAAAAACGAAGCGTGGGACGGCCATTTGAAGCCCGGGGAACTGCAAACCCAGCGCAGCAACATCCGTGAAGGCCACTGCGACTTGCTGCCCGAGAGCCAGATTGCGACGATGACCCGCATCCAGATCGCCCGCGATGCCGCCATGGCCCAAACCGTGATGGCGTCACGTCAATCCGGCAAGACTGTGCTGCTGATTGCCGGGGGAGGACACGTGGACCGGGCCTTAGGTGTGCCCACCCATTTTCCCGAAAATACCCCTTCAAAAGTGGTCATGGCCTTCGCCAGCTATTCGCGAGTAGCTACCAATTCACGAGCGGATGCGGTGTGGCACACAGCGGCGTTGCTGCCGCGGGACTATTGCGCTGACATGAAAATGCAAATGGGTCGCTGAGCGTTGCCGCGCCGGTGAGGTGCATCAGGTCTTCGGCAAAG
>Ga0075152_10000430_pt1 | contig 31764 bp, 49 predicted proteins | sample JI61114C2DNA_FD_70964 | JGI IMG/M metagenome (GOLD analysis project Ga0075152, IMG submission 70964) | Wastewater effluent complex algal communities from Wisconsin, to seasonally profile nutrient transformation and Carbon sequestration -... | ecosystem: Engineered > WWTP > Effluent > Algae...
TCTCGCTGGGCCGAGGCTCTTCGAGAAATCTCAGGACGACTGGCAGAAATGCCTGGAGACTCCGGATATCCAGCTTATCTAGCCACAAAGCTGGCACAGTTCTACGAGCGAGCTGGCAAGGTTACTTGCTTGGGTTCCCCCGACCGTCGAGGTTCCATCACGATTGTGGGTGCCGTCAGTCCACCAGGTGGTGATTTTGCCGATCCCGTCACCACAGCCACATTGTCTATCGTACAGGTCTTCTGGGGTCTTGATAAGAAGCTTGCTCAGAAGAAGCATTTCCCCTCAGTGAACTGGACCATTTCTACCTCGAACTATGAACGTCAGCTAGATCCCTACTTCAACCAGTTCGATAAGGAATTCTCACAACTTCGCCAAAAGATCAAGGAAATTCTGCATGAAGAGGTCGAGCTCACTGAAATAGTGCAGCTAGTCGGTAGGGACTCGCTGTCTGAAGATCAGAAACTCACTCTGGATCTTGCCAAGATTATCAAAGAGGAATTCCTGCAGCAGAATGCCTTCACTGAATGGGACTACATGTGCCCACTAGAAAAGGTACCACCCCTTACTAATGCAGACCGCCGGTATGATGCGCTGCATCATTCACTACTACGAATTGGCGCGCAAGGCCATCATCGAAACTGCTAAGTCTCCCAACAAGATCATGTATGCCTACCTTGCCAACCAAACCAAGCCTCTCTTCGACAAGCTGAAGAAAATGAAGTTCGAAAGCCCCAAGCAAACCAAGAAGGAACTCCTGAACTACTTCGAGTAGTTTGTGGGCGAAATCGAAGCTGGCTTCCGCAAGCTTATGGACAAGTGATTGAGTGTAGCAACAACAAACCATTGGCTATTATAGATAGTATTCCAATTATGCGCGAACCCAGCGACACAGATAAGTACATCCTCAGTCGAAACATCGCGACTGCGTCTCAGAACGGCATCAAAGTCTCCACTAAGGAGATCAAAAGTGCAATCAAGGAAATGCCAATGGCATCATCCATGAGGGATGTTGTAATTAACCTAGTACAACAGTAGAGTTCCGAAGAAGGTGCACAACAGCAACAGCACCAGCCGTCAGTTAAAAGTAGTATTCGCAAGCTACACAATTTCGTGTATGGAATTTACTTCGGAGAAGGAAGCATGAATGGCGAAGGAACTCTGCTTATTAGGAATGGAGAAATTTACAAAGGCACTTTTGTGAATTCCGCTGTGAAGAGTAACTGCAACAATATGGTGGACAACAATGAGAGGAAAGGCACTCTTGTAAAGGGAACGTACATCGGAAAAGGTATTGTATATATCGGTAGCTTCGAGAACTACGAGAAGAACGGTGAAGCTTACTAGTTTCCCCTTGGTCCGGAACGCTAGAATGATACCTTCGTGGGCACCTTTAAAGATGGGAAAAGAAATGGTTCTGGCATTCATTACCAACGCGACCGGCATGACAAGGGAAAGTGGGTCAACGGAATGAAATTCGGAGAGTTTATAGTTCAGTTTGGAAGTAACACAGCTAATCAGGCAAAGGAGTACTACCACAATGACCAAAGGGTTGCGGGTCTGTCATCATAACAACCGAAGATAACTCCGTTTGAGAAGACAATCGAAGGCTACAAGATCGACAACAAGAATCTGAAGACACTTGAGGAGAAGAAATGCATATCCCCCACCGTGCTGAGCGCCTATTACTGCCTTCTGAGTAATGAATATCGCAGAATGGCTTCACTATTGCGCAGACCTTGCAAACGAGTTAAAATTTTGAATGAAGTAATCGGAGGACTGGTGGGGCAGTCATTTAACGAGGAAGATATCAATTCCATGCGCAACTCACGAGCAAACATGGAATGTCCTGGCTCCAACTCGAAGTATACTCTTCCAGTATTCGACTACTACGATGTGTTGCTGTTCCCTATTCAGGTCTACCACGAGCATTTCGTGTTAGTTTAGGTAAGGGTAGCACGAACCATGGTCGAAACTGATAAAAAGTGGCAGTACAGCTTCTCAATTGGCTATATGGATTCGCTTCGGTACGAAGCTTAAACGCCGATCGAGAAGACGATCAAGAAGTATCTCATCAACGAGCTGGATAAGAACAAATACATGTAGGAATAGGAAAAGAGGCAGATTACTGAGACCATCGAGGAGACCAAGCTGAAGAGACCATAAGATTACCAGCTTCCCGAACAGCCCAACGGCTACAATTGTGGGGTGTGGGTAGCAACCTACATTAAAAATATCCTGCGGGAGCTGTTGACTGGTCAGGCCACGGATTGGTCGATTGTCAGCGAATCCCAAGTAAGCAACATGAGGACGGAAATAGTCGATTGCCTCAAATTCGAGGCCGCTCGTATCTTTTGATTGTCGTTGAATAAACGATATCAACCATTGATCACTAGCACACGCGCAGCGAGTTCAACACAGAAAAGCCTGTGGCCACTCCACCTTCGTCACAGCTTATTGGTTTGGTACGCACCAACCAGCCACCAATTCTGTTGCTTTTGTGTTCCTTGTTCGTGTAGAGCACGGTGCTATAGATGCTTATTTCGCTGATCACGCAAGGCTCCCGGTACAACTTTTGGTTTTTTATCAGCAAGTTGCATGTCGGCTGGGGGTAGATGCGCTCCATCAGGACGTACTCTGTCAGTGTGTCGGATGGTAATGATCGAAGTTTGACTGCAACATCCTTGCCATAGGTATTATGGCCTCCACCTTCACGGTTTGGTTTCAGCACTATCCTACCTGATTCGGTCATTGTAATCAGCTTCTCTCGCGTACTCTCATCCTCAAAGTTCCACATCTTTGCCATACAGTCAGTCAATAGCCTACTTTCCTCCTTGCTCAAGTAACTTTGGAGGAACTCCTCCGAGAGTTGTTGCTGAACTCTCTTGAAGTTCACCAATTGCATGGACACCGTCGGTACTGATACAGCTGTGCTTCGTTCGATCTTTTCTCGAAGTTCCCAGCATTGGTCAGTTGGATAGTGATCCGGTTCATAACCGTCCCGGAAGTAAAATAACGCGACTTTATGTTGCTTGTACGTTATCGTGCGAGATGCCTCATCTAGCACGGCATTGGCGGCCAAATCGACTAAAGTGGCTCTAACAGTGTCGATACCATGTTTTATTACTTCGTATTCCACTGCACGTTGATCGAAGATATTGCGTTAGTTAGCTGCCACCACGATGACAACCACACCTTCTCTCCCGTTTGCCTTCATAGCTTATACGATGCCGTCGCCAATTAACTGGGCATTTCGGAATTCCGGAAATTGTTCTTTCCTATAGACCTTTGGCAGGATACTGGGGAGGAGATTGCTTTGTACCTGTTGTACACGGTCAGACAGACCGCCCATCGACACTGCGATCAGGTTATACTCCACCAGTAAATACCTTTGGCTCTAAGCATCTCGCATGTAGTCCGATCGTACAATATGGAATTCCGGCTTTTCAGGTTGATCCTCTCGCGTCTTTGAGTAGATATCGTAAAGATGCTTGACAAAGGAGTCAACTTTTATAGTTTCTCTGAAAGCTTGCTCGATGAAGGTATGATCATGCGACAACTTCACTAATAAACGTCCCCAAACATCTTGAGCAAGACGGAGCTTCTCGTAGTCTTCCCGTTTGATCTACATCGACGGGTTGCCTTACTTAAAATGGTAAAACTGCGAGCATTACATGGTCAGTATAGTCACCTGTAGGTCCGCGATAGTTGTAAAGTCCTCCCCCAAGTTTGCACAAATCCACGAGAGAAGCCTTGACAGTCTCCTCCTTCTCCTCCGGGATAGGCACCTGATATGTTTGGCACTGCATTCTTCCCGATCCAATAGTTAATATTAAATGAACGCCCGGTTCAAAGCAACAGATTTAATAATTGGTGATTATGAGTCTAGTCATTGCTTACCACCCTTCTTCTTTTGCTGCTGTTGCTTTTATTTGAACTCGATCCTGTCCAACCTCATCCTCTCCAGAATCTGTTGCTTGTACTACTTCTACTTTTAATATTTTAGCTTGCTTTCCTTCACGAGCTTCTCGATTGCTGGGTCCAAGTCACTGATAACTTACAGCCCACCCAACCGCGAGTTCAGCAGATTATAGACCTTATTTACAATCTGGTAGGAATCCTCAGTGGAATGGTAGTCCCATGACTATGGTGCCTCCTCGAACCCAACACTCTACAGAAAGTCCTTCATGCCGACGAGGTCAAGCATGGGTCCAATCGCTGCATTACTTTTCTTTAGATGCCGGTATTTGTCGTCGTCAGGATGCTACCGAATGTTTTGGAGCACCTTTAGCAGCACATTGAGGCTCTTCACGTTGGCTTGGTTGGGAATATTGCATTCCAGCACATCCACAAGCATGAGGGTATGTACGTCGTCAGAGCCCACAAACGTCATAACCAGTGGCCCAAACCAATAATATTCCTAAAATTGCTGCAATGGTCTTTAAGGTCAAGATTGTCGGCCATGAAATCAAGGATGACAAGGTCTGCTACACGTTGCTTGTGAGCAACGACGGTACAGGAGACGAAAAAACCTTCCGTTACAGGTATAGCCAGCTCAAGGACATTCATGATGAGCTGGAAAAACTACTGGCAAAGCTCAAGCTGCCCATTATCCTACCAGAGTTCCCTGGAAGGAAGCTGTTTGGTGCCACGAACAAGTCTGAGGAAGCCGTACTGTAGAGAAAGAAAGAGCTTCAGATGGTAAGTCATTGGCTAAGTCAGTACCTCAATGAACTCATCCTGCTGGAAAAGCTCTACAACCTCGATGTATTCCGAAAGAACTACTTACCGGAGGCAAAGAAAAAAGAAGAGCTGAAGGCAACCTTCACAACAGGCAAGACAGGCGATGTCAATATGCAAATATGCATTGACAGATATACACTTGTCGAGGATGTCGTCATTTACTATGTTAGACTCAGGTAAAGTTGGGTGTGAGTTAGGGACCTTAACACACACGAAGAATGGACCTTCAAGACACGCTACAGCGACCTTCGGAATGTTCACGAAGCACTTGAACAGTCGAAGGTGCGATTCCTGTAATGCTACTTCTAATTTAGCCCTACTTTCCCCAAACGGAAAATCTTTGGCATCACAAATGACAGTCCGGAGGACATTTAAAAACGTCGAGAGGAACTCGAACGCTACTTCAACGAAATATTTACTACAAAGGAAATTGCCAACACTGAGGTCATAAGATTCTTCGTGGAGGACTCAAAGAAGCAGGCAGAGAGGGAGGTCCAACTGTAAAAGCTTCGTAAAGAGCGTAAAGAAAAAGGGCAGAGTACAAGCAATATTGTATCTTGAAACCGCCATTCAGTGATTCTTCGTAGTCTATCGGTCAGAAGTTATCAAAAGAAGATCAGAGTCGATGAGAAATGCAGTCATTACGCCATATGCATACTTCGACATTTCCGCTCGAATAGAGGCTTCCTTCACCTTATCGAAGCCCGTCCTTGAATCCCCCGACATACTTTACTCCTCCCTTTAGACTTAGAGTGCCCAGACCGTGAAATTTGCCATTTTCGAAAGCACCATTATAGAATTCCGTATCGGCAGAAACTGCATATGGCATCGCGGAACAGCAAACCACAAGCCTTCCGTGACCATGGGGAATTCCATTCTGCAGCGCTCCAGTGTAGTACTCATGTCTGTCAGGACAAAACAGACTGGTTGGTTTATTTCTTGAATTGACAGCCTGGTTCGAGGAGATGATCGACACTGTGGAATACGCCAAATCTGTGACTGCACCAGACTCAGAGCTTGTTGACTGAAAGGATTTCCTTACAGATGGAGGTCTACAATATGGTGCTTTTGGTTCAAAAGATGATCGGGTTTGCTCCGTTGACGGACCCTTGCTGGGATACTTAGCTCTACTCTCGTTGATACATCGAACAATGTTCTCTCTCTTTTCCAAACCCTTGAGATCACTAAGCTCCTTTAGAATTTTTTCGCGGAGAGTTCCGTTGGAAGTAGGTTCATCCGTAGCCTGCTTCTAGCAAAGAGGCTTGAGCATGCTGGTTGATTTTTTTGCATTATTTTCAATCATCGCTGCTCCGACAGCTGTTTCGCTCAAGTGGTACTTGGAAGTTGCTGCTCGGGTGAGTAATGATGTATTACTAGTTCCACTTTGATTTTCCTTGCTCGACGGGAAATCCCGTCTATACTGTACAGGTAGCAACCACTCAAATGGCTGCAGTCTTCCCTTCAGAGCCTCGAGCTACACCTTGATTGCCCGAGCTGAGTCCCTCAGCTTTGATAGTTTCTGCAACGCATGGCTTTTCTTCTCTTCAGCCGACACACTCGCCTGATTCTTAGTCAACGGTTTCCGCTCGTACTGCCTTGGCACATAGGGCTTTAACATGGACTGTCTGTTAGCAATGAATTGATTATCAATATAAACTGCCCATAGAAGGCGCCATAACCAACGATCATTCAGATTCTGTGAATTTCACAGCCATACCCTCCATCGTTGCCAGCTTCAGCATCCATCGTGTCAGATATTCGAGAAGTTTGTACTCCACATAGTCAACAGGTGGAGGTTCCTGAGGGCCATTCCTCATAATAGTCACAAATCGGCAGAAGCTTGTGATCAACCAGCTCCAGCTCAGAGAGTTCATCAGATCGTTCTTCTGCAGCACAAACAACAGGAAGAAGTACAGTTGCTTCGGTGTGATTGCTTGTTTTTCCAGGTAATTGCGGTTGAGCTGATGCAGCAGATACAAAGTGTCTCGATTTGAAGTATACTCCTTGAGTTCTTGTGGGGATAAGGCCGGCGAGCTCACCTCATACTGTTCTTCGAGGAAGATAAACAACTACTGTTAGCCGTGCTGCTGGAACGCCTTCAGACAGTCTGGGGTTGTGAAAGGACGCACCTTTTTATCTCTAGCAAACGCCTCGGTCAGGTTGTTGAGACAACGAGCTTCCAGCTCAATCCGGTACTTGTGCTTTTGCAGGATTTCCTGAAATTGCTCCTCTCGAACTGATTTTTGCGGACGACCCACGGCTCGATCCCGGTTCATCTAATAAATATAGTATTATCAATTAGAAAGAAGGGAAAGTGATGGTCATGCTGGTGGCAGCTGCTACTCGTTCCACTAACCACCGTCGTCCTAGTACTCGGCATCCTACTCTTCGATGTCGCCCATATTCTTATCGATTCGGTCAACGTGTCGGTAGAGTTCCAGCAGCTAAGGACCGTCGAGCTACTCGTCGAAGATCAAACTGAATCGGTTGTTTTCTAGTGGATTCTCACCGAGCTGGTACTTCTTGTTCGCTGGCCAATCCAGTGGGGGTTGGAACAGAGGATCAATCGTGAGTCTATATAAGAGGAATCTCTACTTAAAGGCGTTTTCGAGCATGCTTGGGATAATGCGTGCCAACAGTGGGCAGGCCAGCTCTAAGCAGGGGTTTGTATTAATTTCTATGAGCCACGGTTGGAACTCCTCATCGATCATGAAGTCCATACCGAAGACCTCAAAGTTGTGTGGACGACGGTTGGGGTCCAGCAAATGGTAACAGCTTTTGACTGCATCTGTCGCGATCCTCCGCATCTTTGGTAGTACATGTTCCTGAAAATTGAGTTTGCGTTGCCGATAATGCAGGTCCAAATACTTTTGAAAATCTGAGTAGCTGAGCTTGTTGCCCTTTTCGTAGCGACCGTATTACGGGCAGTACTTCTGAACAGCATCGTTAGTGAGGTGCACCAGATTATCCCGACAGTTTTTCACAGAGTACTCGAAGCTTGTGGTTCTGATGTAACCCTCGGCATACCAGTAGCCCTTGAATTTTCCATTCACGCAGGTGATCATCATGTAGTGCCTGATGTCAAACTTTCTTTTGAAGTACAGGAAGGGACGCTAGAGATATTTCTGGACAATAAAAGTTCGTAGTCTTCCGTTGGAATTTTTCTCTCTTCCCTTGAGTCTGATGATGATGTCCTATAGGGTCTCGCAGACGGTGATGCCGTGGCCACGATTTGTGAACTCCCCTGGCTTGACTATCCACACATTCTGAGTCTTTGTTTGACGGCGGCTGTTTCGAAATTCCTCGTAATAGCGTAAGAATTTCTTGTACTCTGGATCTTCTGTTGCCCTGCTAATGTGGAAAGTCAATGGTAGAAAATCAAACACGTGTTGATTCGTAATTTCGTAGTACTTACGCAGACAATAAAACATTGCCTTTTTGTTACCGATGAAGTAGTTGAATGCGAAATGGTTCTGCACTCGGAGCTGAATGGGCTGTTATATTTTCAGAGCGCACTTGGCCCTTAGCAAAGAGGTGCGCTTGACATATACTTTGTCTTCCAATTTTGACTCGATTTATTTGTGGCGAGAGTAGTGCTGCCTCCACTCATTGAGATCCGATTCCGAGAAGATACTGCAGTGGCCGTCCACCTTACCAGCCTCTGGAGGTATCGTCGCTTTGGACTTCTTAGGAGAACTAGCGTACTCACTGTCAGACGAAAAGTTATTGGTAGTCTCCAGGAATCCCATCGAGCAGTTGGTTGCTGATTGACTCTTATTCATGCATTTATTAACCGGTAGCTTTTGTTGCTGAAAATCTTGTTGTTGCTTTTCGTAAAACTCTGACACCTTTAGCTGTGTCCAGACTAAATTCACGTCATCACTGAGTTTGTCCACGAAGGTCCACCAGAACCGCCGTTTAAGTAAGGCTCGGATGAGTTGGCGATTATTGCCACGACCCACGTATACCTTGTATTGGTAGTCCTGCTGTGGCTCCACCAATAGCCCGTTGCTGTAGTTGATCTTCCAAAGAAAGTCGCGGTACAGTCCAATCTTATCTACGGATAAGCTGCAAGTATACTCTAGCACACTGCTCGAGAGTCCATGCCGAATACGAAATGATCCTTCTTATTCGTCTGCCGACGCTTCAAAATGTACTCGTTTGAATTAGCGGGATGGTTGTGTAGGGATGTCGCCAACATGCGTCTGTCCTCGGTGAGGTGAGTTATCAAGTCCTCAACTGTTGCATTCCTAATCGAAGGGATTTACTTGATGGGAGATTAGGGTTAGCGTTGCGTAGTTTTCTCTTGACAGCTGCTGATTGCGAGGACTGAGTTGGTTGTCTACCTACTCTAGATTTTCAGATGTTGACGGAGCTTCAGTTCAAGGGCACGTTGCCTTTCAGCTCTGAGATACTCCCTCGCAGGATGATAACCGACAAGTTTGCTCTCAATAGCGCAGATCGGCATCACAGCACGACTCTCATTTGCAATTGCCGACTGTTTTATGGCTTACGCCACGGACAGTTGCAGTTTACTTGTTCGCCCGCGACTATCTTTCCTGACAAGGATAAAGCTCTGCTCGTTGGCTTCAGTGAGTGCCTTCACCTTCTGCTTACTGTTGCGACGCCGGTTGTTCACTTTGAACAGTACGTTGACGATGTTTGTGCGACGGACATCGCTCAGCGATTAATTGACGTTCGTGTTGGATGGAGTGGGTTGTTTGCCATCCATCAGACTCACGGAGACTGCTTGGTCGGATTGTTGGGCTGCTGCGTAGTTTATCGGGTAAGCAAGCTTTGTATTGTTGCTCGTCTCCCTCGAAACGTTGCTGCCCTTCCCATGGATTATGCGTTTACCGACGGGTTGGCTTGCGGCGACCCTAACAACTCCGCCAGCAACCATGTTGGTCTGGGGAGACTACTCGTATCTGCCGAAGAGGTTAGAGAGTTTGGTCCTCTGTTCCCTCTCGAACAACCTGGTGAAGTTCATAGCAGGCCTTCCGTGAATAATATTTATTGGAGGTCGTCAGTAGGCTTCCCTGCCCAATTTGTTCCACTTTCTCAGAAACAAGTTAGTAGTGGCGGTGTGTCCAATATTGCGCAGTAATACCGATACAATAACAAATCTTTCCGATGAACGCGTACAACCTCATGAAGGGTGTGGCGACCTACTCCACTGACATGCTCTTCCGTGACATCGATGTTATCAATGCTGACGAAATTCCCCGAGAGGGCCCTGTTATCATCTACGGCAACCACAACAACCAGTTTATCGACGGCGCGGTACTGTCTCATCCTAATGCAGCTCCTCATGAGAGTCACTCCAAGGGTTATAAGCTTCGTTGCAGCTGCCAGATCAATGCGGAGACCTATCATAGGTGCAGCGATCAGAATGACTCGTGCTATTCCGTTGGAACGTGCTCAAGACGTGGCTGTTCCTGGACCGGGAGTAGTAACGGCACTGAAAGGTGATATCTTGCGTGGTAGAAATACCAAGTTCACGACCCTTCAAACCGGAAGCAGTATTGAATGTGGGTAGGGAGGTGAGTTGCGTGTGAAGGCCATTCAGAGCGATGAGGAAGTAACCGTCGCTAATGAAGCCAAAGTCGAATTCGAGAAAGACCTCAAGTACAAGATCATACCAAAGCTTGAGTACAATGACCTTTACAAGTACATTTGGGAGAGCCTGAACAATGGAGCCTGCATCGGTATCTTTCCAGAAGGAGGCAGCCATGATCGGTCGGAGCTGCTTCCGCTGAAGGCTGGAATCTGCATCATGGCTCTGGGCGCTATGGAAAAGTATGGCATTTCCGTGACGCTTGTAAGCTGCGGTTTCACCTACTATCAGCCTGAGAAATTCCGGTCGAAGGTGCTGATGGAGTACGGACATCCCTACACCATTTCTCCAGAGCTCGTGCAGCTCTACCGCACCGACAAGCGAAGAGCAATTTCGACCTTGCTTGCCGATGTCGAGGAGGTACTGTTGAGTCTGATGGTAGAACCTTAAAATGGTGACGCTGGCCTTTAACAAGCCCGAAAGCATCTCTACTTTGTTCGTCAGTCGACAGCTTTATTCCCTAAACTCCAAGCCACTAACTTCAAAGGAGAAGGTTGAGCTGAACCGTCGCTTCGCCAAAGGCTTTCAAATACTCGAGAGTAGTGCAGAAGCCAGAGCAGAGGCGGTACAGCTGTTCGAAAACATCAAGTCGTTTGAGGATTTCTCGAAGATCTACCAGCTGCCCATCGCCTATAACGTGCAGAGGTCATCCGTCTTCCAAGACACGGTGGCGCTGGTGTTCTACATCGTCAAGTGCCTCAACCGCATCATATTCGTACTCGCACTAATAACGCAGGCCATCCCCGGTGTCATTTTCATGGGACCCATGACCAGCCTCGTGGTGTATCTCAGCGAGAAGGAGCGCGTCAAGTGTCTCAAGGCAAGTAAGGTCAAGCTCCATGGCAACGACGTGGTAGGCTCCTACAAGATTATGGTCAGCCTTGTGCTCTTCCCTATATTTCAGATCGTCAACTCCCTCCTCACCTACTTCGTGCTCACCAAGCTCGATAAGTTTAGTGTGACCACCAACCGAAGGATAGCACTCGCCGTGTTCTTCCTGGTTCCGATATACGCCCTAATTATGGTCAGATCCGTCGACAGTCTCGGCCAGACCTTCAAAAAGCTTAAATACATGTTCATCAAGGTCTTCAAACGTGATCTGCTGGACACCTACGAGAAGAACATGCGGGAACTGTCCAGAGCAATTCGTTCAGCCGTGGACAAGTTCGGCGGTTCGGTGTTTACCGACTTCGACGACATACGCATAATCAAGAAAGACGAACTGTGCTAACTACCCACTCCCAAGGTCAAGAAGACCGCTTGATTTTAGGTCGCCACGATTGCACATTCATCACTACTTCGGCTCCTTGCTCTCAGCGATCTTCAGCAAATTCGGGAAGGCTCCGCCCTTCTTCAGCACGAGCGTGCGTTTGCCCTCGGTAAAGTATATGAAGCCACGCACGTACCCTTCGTAAATGAGGTTCGATATAACGCACATGCACTCGCTGATGTTTTCTTTGCCGCCCATAATGCTCACTGCCTTTACTATGTGCTCGAACTCTATCTTCTCGCCCAGGTAGAAGGAGGTACGTTTCACGAAGTTTCTCCATACGAGGATACGCATCTTCTCCATCACTAGGTAGATGCCCCGCTTGATCCAGAGCTTCTGGAAGCGCTGGATGCTTCGTTCGAATGTCTCAAAGTCGCCCCTGACTATAGCCTCGATGATGGGGAGGTACTCGGCATTGCTACTACCCACCGGCATCTTTCCGAGGAAGATCTTGCACGGGATCAGATAGCGCATGATGAGTTCGAGCTGGCTCTTCCTTTGAATGCGGATGCGCTGAAAGTAGTCCTCACTCTCCACGAACTTGCAGTTGATAAGCGCCATCTTTGCATACTGAAAGTAAAAGTTGTTGAGTTCCTGCTGCGAATATTTGGCGAGGTCGCGACGGATTAGGTCGAGCTGTCTCTGGCACTTACTGAATTCGTGAGAACTGAAGCAAATACTCACCTGCAGGTTGTTGATGAGTAGTTCTAGCTCGTCCTTTATCTTCTTGTCCATTGTGCGACTTGACCTGTAGTCTCTGAGCTGGTGAAATAATGCTTCCAGGAGCTTATCCGAAGGTTTGTTGATCTTCAATGCAGCAGAGCGGGCCTCCAACAGTACTCGCTTCGACCGACGAATGAAACATTTAATGACTGCTACAAACCAGACGTTGCTCTCAGTCATTTCGTCAAGGTACTTTAGCCCAAGCCCCAACAACCCAGTGTAGGTTTTGAAGCCTGCAAATAATGCTTCGTCAGATTCCGTGCGTGCCGCCATCCATTCCTTAATTGTTTCCAGCATGTTTAGATATACCGGTGCCATGTTATCCATATCCGCATACTGGCCGAAAGCGAAAGCCCCCTTCCACTTATCGCTGGGCATGCTATAGCTCCGATCAATGAGCTCCGTAAACCTGCGATTCAGTCGTGGCGCGGAACGTTCTTTGTAGGCCTTCACTAACGATTGGAAGCACAGGTTTAGGGTGCGTGGTTACTGTCCTGTTTCAATCGTTGGCTCCAAGGATTTGTCCATGTCTCAAATTATTATACTGGCGGAGCCGAATAGTATCACTTGGATAAAATATTGGTGATGCGGATGCCGTTAGCACCTTTGGGTAGTTGTAGATCCACTTGACCTGCTTTGTTTCCAATGCGACTCGCCTCAAGAATCTCGCCACCTTCACTCTGGAGCTTGTAGTAGATATCGCCAATAGTCATTCGCCTTTCGGGATCGAAGACGATCGTGCCTTTGATGATGTCGCTAAATAGCGTGTTTATCTTCGGTTCAACAGGCAGCACAATGCTTTGAGTCTTTAATTTATTCTTGTCTTCGTACAGGGGGTTGAAGCCGGAAGTGCGAAACGGCTTTTTCCTGTAACACATCTCATACAAGATTATCCCCAGCGAGAAGCTGTCACACCGACCATCGTATGGGTTCTCCTGCCCAATCTCCGGAGCTTGGTAAACAGGAGTACCGACGTTAGTAGAGCACATTTAGCCAACCTTCGATACCCCGAAGTCCGTAATCTTTATCTTTCCTACTTTCAGCAAGAGGTTCTCTGGTTTGAGATCTCTGTGGATGATGTCTACATTTTGCATGATGGCTTACTCATTGAATGCATGTACCGTAGGCCCGATGTTACGTCTATCATAAACTCCAGTATCTCTCTGTCGTTCAGGCTATTAGGGATGCTCTGGCTCAGGTCCTTATCACACATCTCCATAATGATGTAGGTGTAGTCCTTATCCGTGATGAGGTCCTGGACTTGGATTACTGCCCGGTGGTTGAGACACTCTGCAATCTTGTACTACTTGTTGACTTCAGTGGTGAATTGTGCACCTACATGTCTTGAATGGCTACCTGTTTGATTTCTGACCTGTTTTACGGCGTATTTGGTTTGGGGAGCGTTCACGTCGTAGCATTCGTAAACGGTTCCGTATGAGCCGCTGCCAGCTTTTCTTATGGAAACGAGCGTGGTATTTTTCCACTTCAGCTTGATCGCTGGCTCTGCCATGAAGTGAGGATTATTATAAGGATCGGGTTGGGAGTATCAAAGGAAAATACAGAGAATGTGTTGCTGAATGACGAATATAAACATGGAAGAAGTGAGAGCTATTCCGGTGTAATGATTCATAAAACTGAATAGGGGAGTGGTTTTGGGGATGTGTTGGGAAGTAGAGAAGACAGGAGACAAGGGTAACGTTGCCTTACTTCCTTATGTAAAACCAGTTCTTCGGTACTCAAGAAGGACTGTATTTTGTGATGACAAAGTTTACAACTAAAGTTGACTTGGAAGCTAATATACACATTCTGGTTGAGGACACTCGACAGCCTGCAGTTCGAGGGTTACTTTACCGATTCAACTATAAATTAGGCATGCAGTCGATCTACAAGCCGAATTTAAACATACTAGATGCGCACTCATCAGAAATCTTTTCTTGCACGAAACAACCATTCCTCGATGGCGTGGCGAAGTTATCTCTACCGTGCTAGACTTTACTTCAATTCTGTTCTCAGAACTTCGATATCCTTGGCCTGTCGAATCATGGTCTGCTGGGCCTCCTCGTATCCCTTCTCCAAAATTTTGTATTGCTATTGAAGTTCCAGTCGATTTCCCATCTCTTGGTCGCCCTGTCCCTGCCCTATTGAGTAGGGCGTGTCTTCGATAAGCTTCGCGGATGTTTCCAACGGACTTTCCAGCTTCTTATCTCTTGCAGTATGGTACAGGAACAATGCTGTCGGATCACTGCCCATTCTATCGGTCTCCTGCTGCAACCTACTCAGATGTTCGGCACGAAACAACTCATACTCAGAGGTAGGCCTGTCCATAATTATTATTTCGTGATGATGTTGCGAGCAAACAACCCAGTTCTTCGAGGGCTTCTTCCTCTGCTCCGAAACAGCTACACCGCCAACAAAACACGACCAATCCAAGTGAGTAAGCCACCGAACTAACCTTAGATGATTGGGAAGCACCTCCAAAGTACGTGTACCACATCGGCTACCTGCCGAAATACTACCCGATAATGTACGGAGGCTACCAAAACCACAAGCACTACGATGCCTACGTGGATGAGGGTGAAAGCGCCTATGAGATCTTCCAATTCGAATATTCAGGACAGTGGTGGCATATGGGATCGGTAACCTTCAAGATTGCTGCGTTGATGGTGCCTTTCTTCCTCTGCTGGAGGTTATACAGCGCGGAAGCCGAGAAGAACAGCCGAGGACTTAGCAATTTGCGCAACAACCAGCTTGGAGAAAGCTACCGCCGCGGGGAGATGCCCCGATTCGAATATTGACCAGACCAATATATGCCAATGCCAATTCGGTTATGCGCATATCATTTGCGTGGTGGTGGTGGGCCTGGTGGGTCCCGGGAGTATAAATTTTGACTGAGAAGACTCTGCATGTCGAGCTTGTTGTTGGTGAATACTCCCTCAAAGTTCACAGAGCTGAGACGTACGGGCACCTGTCGCTGATTATTCAGTTGTGGGATGTAGGCTGGTGCCTGGTTGGGACCCAACCCTGGACCATTTGGGCCGTTGGTGGGTGTCATACCTTGCTGGTCCATCCTTTCCTCGGGAGTAATTTCCTAAGCTAAGTTGGATAGTTACTTTGCTGTCGAGGTAGGCTAGATTAGGTAGCTTCTTAATCATGGTGCTACGGTAACCAGGCTTGCGATAAAGACTGTTGCCGTTAAGCTCCAACTCCTTGAGATAGACAAGTTAGCAGAGCCTGTCCACATCATGGAACTCGTTGATGCGATTGCTGTTAGCGAAGAGATGCTGCAACCTCACCAGTTTTTGGATGTTGTTGAAGTTCTTGAGGCCATTATCGTCGATCTTGAGGCACTTTATTGGGTTTCTGGCTTCGAAGGAATTGACATCAAACTGCTTTATCTTGTTGTGGTTGACGTCCAGCTCCTTTAACTGCTTCAGGTTGTCCAGGTTATCGATCTTGGTGATCTCGTTCTGGTAGGCCTTCAGGATCTTCAGCTCACCTAATTTGCAGAACTGTAGGCCGTTGAAGTCCTTCAAGCAGTTCTTGCCCAAATCAATGATGTCCAAGTTCTGGCAGCCATTCAGACCCTTCTGAATTCCAGGGTCGGTGTTGTAGTATAGACTCTCAATTCGGTTGGCTTGCAGAATTAGAATCTTCAAGCACGGCAGATATCCAAGCATCTTCACACTGGTGAACTCGTTGCCACTGAGGACCAGTTCACTGAGATGGGGGAACACCCGATGATTGAACATCTCCTCGAAGTCCTTCAGACGACAGTTGCTGAGATCCAGTTCTGTGATATCCTCTGCGCGACGTCCATCAAGCTTTTCCCTAAGAATTTCCTCAGTAAGGCGACCTGTGAAATGCTCTCTGGCTTGCTGCTGCTCGAAGCCTTCGATAGTATTACCATCCAACACCTTCAGCTTCTTGAGTACGTAGAGAGTGTATATGCGATAGCTGTTGTCCCTTGACAAAGGATTGCCAGACATATCGAGGATGATGAGTTTCTGGAGATCCTTGATTCGGTTTATCTCCTTCGTATCTGCCAGCTTGTTGTTGCCAAGATATAGCTCGAGCAGGCTCTTCAGCTATGGGAAGTCCTCAAGCGTCGTGAGCTGGTTATCCTCCAAAGACAGCTGCAGAAGATTCTGCAGGGTTTGGATGCCCTAGATTCTCGCGATACGATTCTTACCGAGTTCAAGCTTTTTCAGGTAGATCAGTTCTCCAAGTTTTTCGATTCGCGTTATGCGGTTCTCCTCGAGGTTAAGCTCCTCGGTCAGCTTGCAGTGCTGAATGTAGTCGATCTGGGTTAGCAAGTTGTGACTTAGGTTTAGTTGTCGAAGGTTTACCAGAGTCTCCAACCCTCGCATCGAGGCCAACCGGCAATGTGTGACACTGAGATTCTCAATAGACAACTTCCAGTTATGTTCCTGAAGGCCTTTAGTCTGCAGAATCTTGGTGTTCTCCTTAATCATCTCCTCTGTGATTTCCATCAGAGGCTTTTCGCTTTCCTCGAGCTGTAGCTGGGAAAGCTCCTTGTGGTTAATGCATTTCAGAGACTTCACTGTCTTGTACAGGAACAACTCAAGCCCTTCGGAAGTTGAAAACGGGTTAAACAGCAGGTTGATCTCCCTCAGATTAATGTTTAACTACAGCAGCCGCAAGCTGTCCATAGAAGTGATTTCATTGTGGCTCAGATCCAAATAGTTCAGTTGTTTGAGAGCCGCAAGTCCATGCAATTGACTGATTTCGTTATGACTCAAGTCCAGACTCTTGAGCAAAGGACACGCCTCAAGGTCGGTGAGTTTAGTGATGGCGTTGTTGGAGAGCACCAGTGTGTCCAGGTTCCCCAGCTGCCTCAGGAACGATAAGTCACGGATCTTCAGGTTGGAGAGGTTGGCATAACGCAGTTCCCCAGCATTCTCAATCTTAAGCTTGCGGAAGTCAAAGTCTTCTGATGGTTGCAGTAGGGCGTTAGGGTTAAGTTCATAGAATGCTTCGGATCGGCTGAAGCAGTACTTGAAGTAGTTGGCCAGCATAACCTTGATTGAGCCGATATCCATCCGGTCAAGATCGATCGCTTGGATTTCCAGGTTGGGGTGGCTATCCTATTCGATGTTCTCGAACTGGTAATTGCTCACTTCCTCGACCAGCCTGTTATAGATTTCGTTGATGTCCTTCAGGTATGTCGCAATGTTCTTTGGTGAAATAAACTAGTCGCTGTTGCTTTCCAGCAGAGCAACACAGTCTCCAAAATCGCTCACGTTGTTCTGGAATTTGCTCTGCACCACGTAGTCAAACTCGACGATGTACTCTGGCTGGACAATGTTGTTGTCAAGGTAGAACCAAAGTTTGTCTCTAGATTCATTGTCTTTGACACGATAGACGGCGTACTCGCCAGTATCACGAACTTACACTGGCTGGGTCTGCAAGGCTTCTATTGGCGATTGGGAAGGATTATAGTAGGGGTGGTTGGGATCCAGCGAGTGCTTCAGAACCAGTACCTTGCAGATTAGCATACTGCCTGTGGGGTAGGTTACCACCTCGCCAAGATTACGCTTCTTTATAAATGTCCTGCCAAACTTTTCCTCGTTCTTCTTGCTCTTGAGATAGCTAGTTAAGCGAGGCAGATCAGCACTTTGGAGGGTATTGGCAAGAGGAGTATATGGGCACAGTCCAAGCTTCTTGGCCTCTGCAGGAGTGCGGAATCCTTCTTCAATGACATGCTCCATTTAACCTGGTGCATTGGGATCCTGCCCATAGAATAGATACTCAATGAGTTTCCTGGTGCTTGTGTTGGACACATCCACCAGCGCCTCCATCTTTTCCTCGAACTTGTTCTTTAAAAACTTGTTATGGATGCGGATGACTCTCTTTATGTTGATATCGACTATTCCGAGAGGTGCAAAATCGTTGGCATCGAACCTTGATTTGATAAGCTCAGCGCAGCTAACAAACCATTTTTCGGTGGGCTTACCCTCTTCCAATCTGATGTTCCCTCCGGTTTCCAATTCGGTAATGAGTTTGTGGATGCAAGTGCTGTCGGTTTCGAATAGCCGCTTCTGAACTGACTCGAAGACTGTACGCACGTGGTCCATCTCCTCCATTTTACAGCTGTGCACTTCCTTGAGCTGTTGCAGCTCCTTGGCTTACTCTCCCAGTTCACCAATCTTAATGTTGAGGTTGATCAGGTCTTCGTTGAGACCGTCCACCTTAATATTGCTGGCCTTTTTCACAAGCTTTTCAAGAGTTGAGAAGCTAAGTAATACTTTGGATACCTTCTCTGCATTGTCTTGATGCGCATGTTGTAGTACATCTTCTTGCGCATATAGGTCGATTCGCTGAAGGCCTTGGCATCCTCACTGATAGCCAGGGTGTCGAGCTTGCTGATGTTCCGCAAGTGATATAACACGTAGGTCTGGTAGTTGCATAGGTTGCAGATCGGATTCTCTCCGAAATGGGGATCGTAGAACGACAAAATTTTTAAGTTTGGCAGCCTATTTAGGTTCAGTGCCTCCTTAAAACTACGAATCTTGTTGCCACTTAGATTTAAGTCGACGAGGTTGGTAAGGCTGTCCAAGCTTGTCTTGATGTACTCAATTTGATTCCCTGCAATCCACAGCTGCTTTATCGACTGCAGCTTTTCAAGGTTCTCCAATACTTCGATCTTGTTGTCACACAACCATAGCGTTTCCAACCGACCGAGGGTGTCCAACCCCTCAATTTTCCGAATCAGATTATGGCTGATGTAGAGGCTGCGTAAAGCAGTACACTTTTCGAGCCCCTCAAGCTTACCGATTGTATTCTCGTTTAGCCACATCTCTTCCAAGCGGGTAGCCTCCGAAAGTCCCTACAGTTACGCTACCTGCTACTTCGATTGAGGAAATGCCAACGTTGATTAGCGTCAGGGACTTGACACCCTTAAAGCGGTTGACGCACAACATTGTTCCAAAGTCCTCAAGCACAAGCTCGACTATCTCGATCTTGTCGATTTCCTTCCAAACGTTGTCCTTGAAGCCGTTCATCTTTTTCTGAGCTAAGTTTCCGCTGTACGATGATTTAGAGACAAGCTGCATCGCTCTTCTTAGTTGGTGGTGGTTCGGGCTTCTTTTCCAGCTTCTCCTCTTTCGGAGGCAGCAGGTCGACTGGCTTGGCGTCCATAACTCTGTTCGGTTTAAATGAATTATAGAACGGCATGTCGACAGGCAACAAATGCAGTTCAATCAGCTTAGATACTATCTAAAAAGGCACGATGAAGATTGCTGAGAGAGAGCCCACTACTGGTTAGGACTTTTAACGTTGTGGGGTTGCGTGTGAACCATTTATGGACTTTATGGCCATTGTGTGGGTATATGCGTCTACCCGTTAATAGCTTATCGGATTTACTGAGGAACTTAATAGAATCGATGCAGCCACTCATTATCGGAACCCTTGAGACCTTCATGGTATGTAAAAGATTGGCAGTTCGAATGAAAGCCAAGGCAAGGAGGCTCGCCAACAGAAAGAGATTCAGGCACTACTTCGTCCTCGATCAGATGCTTCAAGAGGAAATGCAGTTTACTCTATCTCTGAAAACTATCATTGGGTTTGGAAGGGCTCAGCTTCTCACTCGAAATCTTATCCGGGTAGAGGAAGACGAGCAGCTGTTTGGAGGTTTAAAGCCAATCATCTAAGCAAGCCAGCAGTTAGTAGATGAGCTTTCGCAACTGAGGGAACGGTGGGAACCAAAGACTTCATTACTCGCACCAAGCCTCAAATAACACCTGTCCAACTGCAAAGATGCCTATAAGCGCTATAAATTTGGACCCCGGTAGCAAGCAATCATTGGAAGGCTTGAGAGCGAACAGTCCTTTGAGAGCATCGAACGAGAACTGCAACAGATAATCTGTGACGAAGCATAGAAACAGCGTGGTTCTCCTGAACCAAAGCTGTTTCGTATGGGGTAGTATCTGACACAAGCAAGCAAGCACTTCAGTTGCTACTTGGTGCTTTTACTGGAGTACCAGATCAAATTACCTGAAGATCACCCAGAGCGGTACGAACTCTTCGATATCATCGATCAGTACAAGCAAGCACTCAGAGAAATAGATCGAAGCTGACAACCTTGATGGCTTAATCAGATGGTGCTTTCGAAGGGTAGGCCTTATCCGATTTGGTGTCAAAGTACTTATGAGCATGACTAACTTAATTGGCGAGAGTACCCGACTCTTACTCGGGAGGTTGGGGGTTCAAGTCCCCCGTCATGCCTTTTTTATTATTACTATTTTATCTCACGAAAGTGTAGTAGGTTCAGTTCTGACCTTGTTAACGAGAGTTTGGTGATGCTCAATTGAAATCCCCAGTATACCGACTGAAGAGACAACACGTGATCCTGAGGTGTGTATTTTCATTAACATAAGTAGCTGAAACACAAATGGTCCAGCTTAATCAATCGCTCCGCACCTTCTTGAGATTATCAACGTTTATGAATGAATCACCAACGGTGCCGATCAATCCGGAACATCACGCTCAGCAGGCTATTTGAGAGCCTCATTCAGGATCCTACCGAGCAGGTCTTCACGAATATTCCACTACAGTGGATAGGATAGCAGCAGTCCTCCCGAACCAGAGTCCTCCCACATATGGCACCTCCCAAATTTTTACATGTCAGGCAGGAGTTTGGACAAATCTCTGGGGTCAACTAAATTCTTTGCCCAAAGCATATCGAACCGATGAGGCGAGAAGACTTACAACCTCTAGTACAGCATTCGTGAAAGGTGGTTCCGCAAACTGTGCCTCCTTGTAATTTGCAGCAATGCTCGTCAAGCTTCCTCCCTAGATCATGACTCGGGCCCATACCCGTAGCCGACTCATGTGAATGATGGTCGAGAGCAATTGTAGCTTGATCCAGTCGCGAATGCCTTCGGCAGATTTAAGCTGGGGAGATCGTTCACTCTCACATTTATTTCTAAATCTCAAGCGCAGCTCAGGACTATTCGCTCTTTGTGGCAAAGTAGTTATAAGCATGACTAACTCAACCGGCCAGAGTGTCCGACTTTTAATCGGAAGGTTGGGGGTTCAAATCCCCCGTCATGCCTTTTTTTATAATTTTTAAACTGTGTGGCAAGTTGGTACAGACCTCAATAGAGCAACCTTTTGCAAGATATCAGTCATCAAAGAACCGTTACTGCCGATTTCCATTATACAATCCATTTTTTCATGAATATCCATCGAATCACCACCTCCATTTCGAGAAGGCCGTGTTTGGCATACAGTTACCCAACGGGATCTTGGTACCAGCTGCGCAAGTCCTGACGAGAAGGCCCGAACAGTACATAGGATAGCAGCAGTCCTCGCTGGTTACTGACGTTCCGCAGATGACTCCTCCTGCACGGCGACAGGTGTTTGCGCAGGAAGTGGGACATCGTTTCGAACTTAGCTGGATCTTGCGGCCAACGCAAGTGGAACCTGCTACAAGGCCTGGTCGGCAACCTCCACTGCAGCACTCGGGGAAGGTGGTACCACAAACCACTCCTCCATAGTAGCCACAGCAACCCCAGTCCACAATCTTTCCAATTTCATGGCTGGCCTCACCATCATCTTCTGCGAGCGAATGCTCCTGATGATCGTAGTGTTGTTCCTCGTGTTCGTGGTGGTGAACCGCAGCGGCAGCGAACAGCAGTGCTGCGAGCAGAATGAACTTAAACATAAGATTATAGTGGATCTGTGCCCTGTGAATTTAAATCGCAAGATGCGGCTGTTGTATCCCATCAACTGTCAGTAGACTGTGAAATTACAGGATCTTCATGAAACCATCCCAGGGAAGGAGCACTAAATTGTTGAGGACCTATTTGGCTGCCTGTTGTTCAAGAACATCATTTTAGCGCATTCGAACAGCTATAATATAACTGCAAATGCTTGACTTCAAGTCCAAGAAGGATTTCATTCCTGGCTACACGGGGTGTGTACCCCAGAAGGAAGAGGACCTTAGCGAGTGTCAGCAGATATCAGCGAATGGCCAGATTCCTGGCTATATTGGCTACATTCCTTCGGTGAAGCCATAGAACCTCTACGGCAAGACCTATGGCAAGATCACGGAGAACTGCTACAACGGGAGGTTCCAACAGGGCACAGACTTACCGCCGAACATCCGGTTCACTTCCACAGTGAAGGACACCTTTGTCGATCCCAAGGGCATCAAATAAAGCGAAGCACTCGACGGAAAGATTAACGGAGTGAAGATGTCAACATTCTCAAGCGCTGGGAGGTATCCCCATGATGTAATGCAGGAGTTTAGTCGCTGGGCAGACAGGTTCAGGATTCAAAGAACCACAGAACCTCAGCAAGCTGACATATTAGGAAGCATGTAAGCTCGCCTACAAGTGACTGATTCCACAACTCCTTCGAAACTATGTAGCGAAACAGTGGTTTTTGTTGAGTGCAGTAATTGTGCGGTTGTTCCAACAGTATGATTACCGTTTGGATCGTACATCGTCAGCGGAAGGGGGTCCCCCGTGGCAACCCTGCTCCCCCTCCATAATCGATATTAAATGGGCAACATATGCAACTCTAGCGCGGACACCACCACCACCAAATAGTCTATCGACACGCTGGTGCGCGTGAAGATTCACGGCATAACCGTGGAGATTATCAACGGTACGCTAGCAATGCTAATCCAGGCAGCTACCGAGATCTGCGTAGTGAATGCCTCGTAAATATTGTGGAGGACCTCTACCTAAAGAATAATACGGTGCTCAGTTAGTCAACAGCTAACCCCAAAGAAGTAGTAGCCAACATCGAATCTTCCCGCAGTATCTTTGCGTCGTTATTGTAGAGCGTTCGCTGTTGAGTGATGCTGAGAAGGGTCTTCCCTTCCGCAAGGTGATTAACTGTGTGTTGCCCAACTATGCAACCTGTTAGCAGAAGGAGTACATCACGCTGGTGCAGAGCCTCATTCGGGAAACGCTCTGTAACAAGGCCAAAGACTACTTGATAGTACTGAGCCAGACGAGCGAGTTCAACTCACTACCCAACCAGCTAATAGTCGCAGTGCTGCTGGAAGTGTTATTAGAGGCACCCACCGTTCACTTACAGGCCTAGCGGGTACGACTGGTGTCTCAAGACAAGAATATCTGTAGCCTGTTCAAGCTGGAGTTGTCAAAGGTATACGCAATGCACCGAACCTCGCTGGAATTCTAACGCGTCAAGCTCTACGAAATCGAAAACTAGATTCTCTACTGACCATGTGTAATATTGCTCAGCTGCTAGTTCTATGGAAATCACAATTCGTCGCTCGTCGTGTTTTAAGCAGTCTTGTTGATGATTTCTTCGACGCTCGCGATAGCCCTCTGCGAGAAGTTAGTCTCGCGCTTGATCTTGCTAACGCCCCAATCGTGAAGGTCGTTGATTGCTGATTTTGTGCTATTCACGTTCTCTGCTTTAAAATGTTCGGATACCTTCGATTATCGTGGGGTCAGTGTACAGCATGTACGAGTAGTATACGAACACTCCCAGGATTATCAGTCGCAGTACAATGTTCAGCTTGCTTTGCTACCATCTTTTGCATTCAAGAACAGGTTTGAAGCTCGCAAAGAAGCTGTTGTCTGTCATGAGGTTAGGGAACAGCCAGAAGCTTACGCCGAAGAGTGTACCGATTGAATAGAGAACAAGTCTCAAGACCAACAGTCCCACCAGAATGATCAACAAGTACAGACTGACCAACCAAACAGCGTACTTCAGCTCGTAGGGCCATACAGGGAACAACACAAGGCATAGAATGGCCAGCAAAATCCCCACCATGAGCCCCTTCCGTGATTCCTCAGTGTTGAATGGGAAGCTAATGAACTGAGTTGCCTTCTGACTGAACTCCAGAACTCCTGGGTACTTCATTTGTGGACCGTTCAGAGGCCGAGCAAAATAGACCATCTACTTCTTCAGTTGTTCAATGGGCAGTTAACATCCCAGTAGCTACTTAAACTGGTCGTGGTTCGTGTTTATTACTCCTTCCATCTCTTCAGTTCGACAATACTCGACAGGCATGTCACCAACCCTAGCGTACTTGAAAAGCAGCCCCTTCTTCTTGAGTAGCTTGTAGCAGGGGAGGTACTTTTACTTAAGGCGAGCTTGCTCCTCCAATGCCTTCACAATCTGTTCCTCTTGCGGACTGAGCTTTTTCGCCATCTTTAAAAATATTAGAATGAGAGCTTCGCGTGCCTCTTCTTAACATACAAAGTGTTTCCAGAAAATCAATTGCAGTTCTGGACAGTCGTGATGTTGACCAACACAGTATACTCGGTTCCTACACCCATGTCACGGCATAGCTCACACTCATTCGTGTAGAATTTTCGATGGTTAAGTCGGACCACGCAGGCGGGTTGTCCAGCCGAGGCAGTATCACAGTTGGTGGGGATCGACATGCAGATACCTCTGGTGGTCTCTTCAACTTGAATACTCAGCACTACGTGGAGCACTGCCAGCAGTAGTAATTTCAGCCACATTGTTTATTATAAGAGTTAGGCGGCTATGGCATTAATCACTTCAGCGGCGTTGGCTTGAACTTTGGCGAGAAGCACGACTGATAGCTGACTGTCCTGATGCCCCAGAACGAACACTCATACCCTTACTGGACATCATGTCCACCTCGCTAGGAGCTCTTTGTGGAAGCTCGATGTTCTTCTCCTTCAGGATCTCTTCGAGGATAGGCCCCACTTCAGGAATCTGCTCACTTATGTCACTAGGTTAGATGCAAAAAGGTACATGAGGCAGGTAAGCAATGTTTTATTCTTGTTGACTTGAAGGTCATACTCAAGCTGGGCGTAGTGAGGGCTGGCAGTATTTACCTCGATTCTGTTCTTGTTGAAGTGAGCATTCTGCACTCCCAAAGACTTGCGGGCTCGCTCTTGTTTTTCAGCACCCTCTTGAATTTCTTTGGAAAGTGCATTGAGCTGTGAAATCAGCTTACTTCGACGCTCGTTTAAAGTTTCCCCTTTATTCTTGATTTCGGTGTAGCGGCGCATGTCCTCTTCATATTCCCGATCTGCGCGCTGTAGATCTCGCTTTTTAGCGAAGAGTGACTCGGAGGCTGCATCGCATTGCTCCTTTGTTGCCTCTTTAAGTTGGAGGTCTTCCTTGGTGATTCCTTTGTTCTTATAGCGGTCGTGCGTCTTCTGCCCAAGGTTCTTTAGAAGAATCAATGCGTTCTGCAACGATTTCAATTACTTCTCGCTTTGGATGATCTTGGCTGAAAGTTCATCTCCCTTACGCTGAAGCTCTTCCCTTTCTTGTGCAGCTTTGATGACATAGTAAGCCTGGGAGTGCTCCTCTGCATCTCCATCACCAGTCGAACCGTGATTCTTCTGCACCAGTGCCTCATACTTGATCTTCAGATTTTTGACCTTGTTATTTCGCTCCGAAAGTTCCATGGCAATCTTGTGTCGCTCTTCTTCGGCTGCCTTCTTCTCAGCCAAGAGGACATCCTTGTGCACTTGAATTTCTTTTTCACGTTATTGCATTGACATCTCTAGCTGGTTCTTCTTGTTCTCGAGCGAGTAGACGTTGTTGGTGGTGCTTGTGAGAGTCTCACGGATCTTCTTGATTTCAAGCTTCATGATGTCGTGCTGCACCAAAACCTCTTCCTTCTTTCGACTGATCTTTGTCAAGTCTTGATAGGTCATATCGTTCTCAAGAGTTAGCTCTTCTATCATAGAGGTGTATTTCTTTTCGATAGCCTTCTTCTCGTTCAGTCTGCTCTCCACTGATCGAAGGTCCTCATCAAGCTTCTTCACACCTTCGTTCAGGATCTTATGCTTCTACTTGATCTTTGTGTTGGTGAGACTTGCCTTGTCGATCTCAGCTTGCAAGTCCTTCTTCTCTTCCAGGGTGCGCTCACCTCGAGCCCTGGCGACCTTCCTTTCCATGAGCTGAATTTGGTACTCAGCATTGTACAGCAATTCTTGCTGCCTCTGAAAGTCTTGATTAAGCTTATTGATGTGTGATTGCAGGTTGCGACAGGCAGCCATGCTGCCCTGAATTTCTCCATAAAGAGCAACTTCAGATTCCTTCAGCTTAAAAAGTTCTTGAGTGCTTTTGACTAACGCTTATTTCTGCATGCTAATCTCCTGTTCGATCTGCTTCTTCTCCTTTAGGTTATCCTTGTGCTTTGTCTCAGCAATTTCCTTAGCTTGGTCAAATTTCTCAGCTAGCTTCTCTTCGTTACGTAACTTGGTCATATGTGCTGCATACTTAATTTGCTCGTTGTGCAGTCGTTGTTTCTTGGCCAACAGGTCCTGCCCCAATAGTTAAAGTTTGGTGCGTTTGGAACTGAGGTTGGTAGCATCGGAACTCAGCTGATTCTTTAGGATTTCCACCTTAGCTTGCAGGTTGCTGATCTATTCGAACTCCATTTGCTTGTTCTCGTTTTTCTTATCGCTGATCTGTCGCATTAGGAGCATATTCTTGGCCTCCTCTTCCTTATTGGTCTTGGCTTGTTCTCTCAATTGTTTCTTCTTTTCGTTCAGCACCTCCTCATTTCGGCTGATATCGATCTTCACAGCTGCAAAATTCTCACCCATATCGTTAATGTCTTGGTTGCGACGAGCAATGTTACGAGTTACCTCTTGCCACTTTTCAAATAGCTTGTGCCTTTCATCGTGCTCTCTCCGGAACTCTTAAGCTGTTTTGTCCAGCTCGATCTGTGCTGTTTGCGTCTCTGTTATTTCCTTCTCCAAGTCTGTCTGCTTACGCCCAACTTAGACCGTTAACTTTTCGATCTGTAGGTTGAGCTCCTCGATCTTTGCACTGTCCTCCTTATGGTACTTCTGTAAGGTAACGTTGTCCTCCTCTTTCTGCTTGCCTGCAATAGCCCATTGCTCGAGCTCTTCCTGGTTCCAGTTCAGTTACAGTTTTAGCTGCTCGCATTTCTCGCTGGTTCGGAAGATACGCACTTGCGTGTCGTTCAGCCGTTCCTGGAACTACACCGCCTGCTTCTCAAGCTTCTTCATCTCCGACTCGAGCCTTCCAGTTTGTCTTTCGGTGACCTGCTTCATATGATTTTCGGATTGGGTCTCCTTGTTCTTCACATCGATCAAACCCTGTGTATGCAGCAACTCCTGCTCGACGTGTTTTAGATGCTCCTTAAGAATCTTGTGCCGTTCGAAATCCTGCCTAAACTCCTCCTCGACAATCTTTTTGGTCTTCTTCTTCTCCTTGACGAGCATGTTCAGCCGTTTGTTCTCTTCCGTGGCGAACTCGGGTATCTCATCCGAATCATCCGATTGGTAGTCTTCGTCAGCAACTTCCTTGTCGGGTTCGTCACGAGGCTCATCGTCCATATTTTAAATTTGCGGATTATAGCTGATCGACGGCCTGAGACTTTAATCACTCGTTGCTACACTAAAGGAACAGTAGCCACACGACCCCTCACAACCAACAAAATTCAGAAAACTTCTAGAATCTTTCAGTTGACTCTCAAAACTTCCAACCGAACAGCACCCGACAACTCAGAATTATTCAGACTACCCAGAAAGCTGTTTGTTTGTGGTTAGAAACTGGTATATTCGTAGTGGGCGCGCGTCTCTTAAACGAGATCTGTACAGTGCTATAAAGAGTCCATCAGCAATTATTTTATATTCGAGACACATACAAATGGAAACCTAACTCACCCACTAGTCGGAACTGTCCCTCTCAAGTAACGGTGACTCCGAACTGGAAGTACTTCAAGAATAATCCAGCTTATACCCTCCTGTGCCGAGTCATTCGAGAATTTGGAACTTGATGCTCCAATTTAGTCGTCATTGGCAACCTTCAATCCTCTCCAATCCCTTGAGTCCACTTACACTGAACGGCAGTTGGACGAACTGCAGGTACTGCCACAAGCAACTTCAGAGATTCTATGAAGAACTAGATCTGCTCAGAAGACAGCTCATAGAATAATCGCACTACGACCACCTCCACGAACCACCAGTAAAAGCAACGCTGCGACTGAAGACCATTCGATCGCGGGTCTGCACTATCTGCACCATTTGCCAGCAGCGTATCGGTCGAGGTAAAGCTGTCAGTTACGCAGGCAGCAGAGTTGTCCGGCTTAAATGCGGTCACGTTCATCACGGAAAGTGCATAAAGGAATGGAGAAAGGTTAGGAACAACTGTCCGTTGTGCCGATAGGACATTTGAAGCTCCCGTTCCTACACTAGCTGAGGAATTCGCTGATTGTTCTCGCTCCGAGTGTATCTAAAGTTGCAAGCCACAACTACCCCACGCCGACGAGGGCCACACCTTTACCAATACCCAAGCCATCCGATACATCTCGTGCATAGCAATACAGCCTACCAAAAAGCAAATTGCCAGCTATTATTGTTCGGTTGACAGATGGTTCGGTGACGCATCACAGGTCAATTACAGAGACAGTCGCATTCAACAATCGGCGAATTATGAATTGATAATGCTGATATGTTTGACTGTGAGAACTGCACGGCGTTCTGGATCATACGCTATTCAGTGCTCTCACTATCTTTGCTGTTCGCCATAGCTGACCTTGTGGTGATCATTCGCAACAGGCTCTATCACCGGATTGTGATGATCTACGTCAGCATTGCAGTCGGCTGTCAAGGGCTCATGGCGCTCTCGGCGCTCTTCTTCAGCTATAACTTTGTAGTGGTAGAAAACGGCAAGATTCTCCTGACATCATAGGAACCCTGGCTAGCACTCTCACAGTTGCAGGGATTTGTCTTCAGAGCAGCCGAACTCGTACATTTTGGCTTGAATGTTAGACATCGTTCGGAGTGACTGCAGCAATGACGCAACTTATCTACAAAGTGGCGATTGACGAAACGGAATGGATCAGCGATAATAAACGCTTGCTATTGGGAGTTGCGATTGTTTTGCCAAGTCTAATCATCTTTCCGTCAACGATTTACAAAGGGAACGGACCTTGCTACCAGGGCCAGATTGCATTCAACTGCGTATGTCCGAACTACACGCAGCCGTACTACTACTACATCCTGAACTGGATGGTACCGTGCATAATGCTGACCGTGTTCATCATCTGCATGATAGTGCTCATCGAAAAGAACAGGAGCAGGCTTGGCCTCAGGGAAGAGCAGAGGCTGGCCTTAGGTGCTTACTACATCCCTGTCGCAAACTTTGTCTTTCTCATCTTCAACATCATCCTGGACAGTGTCGAAAACGAGAATCATAATGCAGCCGTTGAGGACTTCATCATGTTCGTGAACTTACTGATCTTCCTCATGCCGGTGATCAATCTGCTGGCCATTCTCCGCTACATGAAGCTTGAAGATGATCTGTACACGAAAACATCACAGCTCACTGATCTTGAATCCACCCTCCAGTCACCGCCGTTGGGTCGATCAGCTGATAGCAGATGATCACAGTCTGGTTCCTGAATTGATTGTGTCCGTGATCAATTGTAATTATAGCAATACTGCAGCCATATTATGCTCGAACAAACCTTTTGGGAGATCCGCTACAGCATCATCGGGACTTCCTTACTCTTTGTCGGAGCCTGCTTCGTGACTATCTTCCGAAACAAGCTTCAGCACAAGCTGCTGATGAAATGCATGCTTGCCATTCTCACCACGGAGGCGATCAATGCCATCGCAGCACTGCTCTTCACTGACAGATTCGTAAGAGTATAGCGCTTTTGGACAGTGCTAACTTCAGATCCTCTGTGGAATATACTCTCGCAGATACAAGGTTTTGTGCTCAAAGCTTCTTAGCTCGTAAATGTAGTCTTAAGACAGACATAGTTTGCGGTATACTCGGCAATGCTGTTCTTCATTTATCTCATCTCTGTGAACAAGGATGATGTGATAATGACCAACAAACGGCGAATTCTCATAACTGTATTGGTCCTCCCTACTCTCCTCGTTGTACCGATGATCTTCTTCAAGAGCAATGAGCCTTGCTCCATTTCCTATACCGCCTACAACTGTGCTTGTTTGGGCAGCTAAACAAAGCTATAGTACGTGATCAACTGGATGGTACCCTGCTGGATTCTCATATTGTTTGTCGGCAGCTTTACCGTTCAAATTGTGAGAATCAAGTGTTTACTAGGACAAAGGGCTACTCTTTAGCAACGACTGGCCTTCCGAGTATTTTATTTTGTGCCTGTCACAGCTATCCAGATCCTCATGAGTTCAACCGACTTTGATAAGGCTCAGAACTACCGACAGAGTGATATCCAGGTGGGTGCAGTGGTATTCTGCCATCTCCGGTTTATCATGCCAGCATGCAACCTTCTCTGCCTTTACCTCTACTTCAGAGAGGACAGGAAACTATATCAAAAAGATTCCCTCATCGGCGCCAATAATTCGCATATTAACACTCAATTACTCCATGAGCCAACAGAAACAAATTGATCAGATAATGACAGTATAGTTGCGTCCACTCAAGGTATTATAAATAATCCCGATTGGGTACAGATGATGTTGGCTTCGATCGATGACGATGTCAGTAGCTCCTCCAATGAGGTGGTCGTACTGCATAGTCTCCGCCATCACATCAACGTCGATATTTCGCCTTGGAGCTATCGGAGTAAGAGCAACCATACAAAAAACAATCAAAGTTACACGCCGGCATATCAAAACAGTAAACCGCTGGTCATCGATTCTTGCTCTATTCGAGACCCAACCAGAAGATAGAACGTTAGTACCACCTTAACGAACCGACGCAGAATTCAGTCGTTGCTCAAAGTTCCAACAGTAGAGCAACCTCCAAAGCAACATCATTAGAGCTCTTTCAGGCAAGCCGAAGATTTTGTACCGTCACCACCGCTGAGGCATAAGATTCATCGTACAGAACCAGACCTCCAATCTACCAATATCTTCGATACCTTAAAGAACTTTCGTATTGTTCTGAGACCTTGTGATGTCTAGTCGATTGACAAACCCATCCATAAAGGCCTCAGTTCGATGGCGGCGATAATGATGCGCAAACGCCGCTTCAAATCTGTTGCAACTCAAAGTCTTCTTGCTAGTGAACCTGACCAACAGAACCGAACTGACACTCGCTAGCATCACCAGTCCAGGAGCAGATACAGTTCTGTGATGCTACCTCATAAGGGACGTAGATCTTCACGGCAGAACCCTCGTTCCAGTGAAATGTCGATTACTGGACTTAAGTTCCTTACGAAATCAAAGCGTTCAGCAGTCCAGCCTTTCTGATTTATCTTATTCATACCGCTATCAACGAATACTCACTGATAGTCACGCTGATTTGAATTCAAACACGCAGCACATCTATTTTTTTGAATTATGAGTCAGCGAACCAACCCCATCAAGCAGCATAGAAGACCCGCGCCCAGTCCGGTACGACCATCGACCAGCCGTATGAAGACGACTCCAGCATCACCCATACATGAGTCTGTTAAGAAGCATCGAAGGAGTAAACCAAATCCTACACATCCCAGCGTCGAGATGAG
>Ga0075152_10000431_pt1 | contig 31663 bp, 23 predicted proteins | sample JI61114C2DNA_FD_70964 | JGI IMG/M metagenome (GOLD analysis project Ga0075152, IMG submission 70964) | Wastewater effluent complex algal communities from Wisconsin, to seasonally profile nutrient transformation and Carbon sequestration -... | ecosystem: Engineered > WWTP > Effluent > Algae...
CTTCAACAAGCACAGCCGCGGGATCCTGAGCTCGATGCGCTGCACCGTCGACTCCGACATGGGCAACGACACCTCGCTGATCGGCTGCGACGCGATCAATGTTTCGTCGGTCCAGCTCGACCTCGTCAACACCCAGGACCTCGCCGCCAACGCCTGGGTCGCCCCCAAGCAGAGCGATCAGATGGTGATCCCCAAGGGTATCATTGCGCCCGTCGCCTACACCAACCTCGTCAAGCAGCGCGCCGCCATGGTGCGCCATGTCAGCGCGGCGCCGGGGCGCGTCACGTGCGGCCGCGGCCTCGTCAACCTCGGCGACGAGTGCCTGCCGCCCCTGCGCCGGTGAGCGGCGATCAGGGGGGCGTCGCATCGAGTCGAGAGCTCGGCGGATTGGGCCCGCCACGGTACTCGCGGCTGGTCGACGCCCGCGGCGCCCCGGGCTGTCATGCCATCGTGGGGCGGCGCGCTCTCGCGCCCGATTCAGTGTGATCCTGCCGGCATGACGCCCCTGCAGATCGTCCTGCTCGTGCTCGGTATCCTCGTCTTCCAGCTGCTGCTCTGGGTCCCGCTGATCTGGTGGTTCAGGCGGCTGAGCGCGCGACGGCTGGGCGAGCTGCGGGCCGCGCTCGCGGCGACCGGCGAGCGCGTGCTCCTCGGGCCCGAGCCGGCGGTCTACCGCGGCGCCTCCGCTGGCTCGGGCCACCCGCGGACCAGGGGCAACAGCGTGGTCGCCCTGACCGAGCGACGGCTCGTCGTGCACAGGCTGATCGGCGCGCCGGTCGAGGTCCCCGCGCTCGACATCGCCGGCGTGCGCACCGACAAGTGGTTCGAGGGCGCCTGGACCGGCGGCCGGCTGCACCTCATCGTCAAGACCAAGGCCGGCGTCGAGGTCGGCCTGTTCGTGCAGGACACGGGAGCCTGGGTCGCCGCCCTGCAGCGGCTCACCGGCTGACTCAGGGCTCAGCCGGTGACAAGTCCCCGGCCGAGCACGGCGCGCAGCGAACGCCAAACAAGCTGCGCTGCGCCTGTGATCTCCCCTGCTCGACTGCAGGGTCAATGTAACGCCGGCCTCCAGCAGCGCCTCATGGTCGGCGGGCCCGCGCGTCACCCGTCCGTGGGCGGCGCGCACGCATCCGCGTCGATCTGCGCGAGGAGTTGCTCGATGTGCTCATCCCATGGGCCCGGCTGGGCGCCCGATGTCTTGCTGGTACGAGCCGATTCGAGGAAACGTACGGCCTCGGCTCCGCGGGCGGCTTCTACCAGCGCGAGCCCCATGGCATAGTTCGCGTTCTGATGCGCGGGTTCGAGGTCGATGATGCCCTGGAAATATGCCTGAGAGACCTCGGGGGACTTCCTGAACAGCTTCCGAGACGCCGGGAAGAACGGATACTGGAGCGCGATCGCCAGCGCATCATCGAAGCGACGAAGTCGGGTGTAGCCACGGATCGCGGACTCCAGGGCGCGATCGGCCCTGAACGGCAGCCCCCGGTACCAGTCGAGCAGGTCGCGCGCGCTCGTCTGCGAAAGGTCGCGTGCGAACAGCGAAGAGAGCACAAAATCACTGACGATGAGTCCATCTGCCATCAGCTCGTCGGCCAGCGCGCGGGCAGAGGGAAAGTCTGGCACCTTCGAGATGAGCGCAACGCCGGCGATCGGGCTCGGGGCCACGCCCGCTGCCTTCATCTCCATCCGGAGCTCGCGCGCGGCCGCTAGGTCCGGCGCCTTGGCCAGCAGCACGTTGAAATATTGGGCATTGGGAGCGAGGCCGAGGTCCAGCATCGTGGCGAGCAGCTCGCGCGTGGCGGTGAGGTCGGGCGCCAGCCCCACCAACACATTGAAGGTGCCGGCATTCGGCTCGACCCCTGCGTCGCCCATCTCGGCGACGATCTCACGAGCAGACGGGAGGTCTGGCGCCTTGGTGAGCAACGCGTTGTAGATAGCGAGATTCGGGGCGACCCCTGCGAGCTTCATATCGGCGACGAACGAGCGAGCGGTCGCCAAGTCCGGCGCCTTGAACAGGGCCAGCTCGTAGACCTGGATCGCCGACTTGACACGCTCGCTCGCCAGCTCGGCGACGATCGCTTGTATCTGAGAGAAGTCCGTCGCCTTGCCGATCAGGGTGTTGTAGGTGATACGACTCGGCTTGATCTGGGCGCCGCGCATCTCCGCGAGGATCTCACGCGCGGACTCGAGATCCGTCGTCTTTTTGATCAGCGAGTTATAAGTGACGACGTCCGGCTTGATGCGGGCGGCCCGCATCTCGTCCATGACGTCGCGGGCGGCGGCCAGACTCGACGCCTTGTCGATCAGCGCATTGTACGTGAAGTCGTTCGGGCGGACCCGGGCGGCCCGCATCTCCGCGACGATCGCTCGGGCGGTCGGGAGGTCCGGCGCCTTGGCGACCAACGAGCTGAACGAGAAGACGTTCTGAGCGATCCCGGCGGCCTGCATCTCGTCGACGAGGGTGCGAGCGGCGGCGAGGCCCGGCGCCTTGGCCAACAACGAGCTGTAGGTGACGGCGTCCGGCGTGATGCCGGCTTTCTTCATCGCAGCGAAGATGTCACAAGCCGCCAGGTAGTTTGGCGCCTTGGCCAACAACGAGGAGTACATGACGACGTCGGGGGCGATGCCGGCGTCCTCCATCTCCAAGAAGACGGCGTGAGCGGAGGAGTAATCCGGCGCCTTCTCCAACAACGAGCTGTAGAGGATCAGATCCGGAGCGAGCCTCGCGGCCTTCACTGCGTCCAAAACCTGGCGTGCAGCCACGAAGTCCGGCGCCTTGGCCAGCAGCGCGCCGTAGGCGATGATGTCGGGCGCGAGGCCGGCGTCCTTCATCGCGGTGAGCATCGAATGTGCCGCCGCGAAATTCGGCGCCTTGACGATCAATTGCCCGTACATGGCGACGCTCAGGTTGATGCCGACTGCCCTCGCTTCGTCGAGGAGGGCGCGGGCCGAGGCGAAGTCCGGGGCCTTCTGGATCAGCGAGACGTAGGTGGCGACATCGGGGGCCAGACCGGCCTCTCGAAGCAGCTCCCTCGCGTGCCTCGCCAGTGCGAAGCTGGGGCACAGGGCGACGAGCTGATTCCACACTTTGATCATCCGCGCCAGCCCCAGGGGCTTCAGCCGCTTGGCGATCCGGTCGAGATCTTTCACGCCGTCGATCCGTTGGTTTCGGAACACCTCGCCGAAGTTGTACTCGGTCACCGTCAACCCGAGGCGGTTCCTCTCCTCCTCGGAGAATTGCTCGGACACGGACCGCGCGAGGTTCATCTCGCTGTCGGGAGCCACGAGGTACTCCAGATAAGCGGTCTCCGTGCGCAGGTGCTCCCCCTCTCGCCGAAGGAAGCCCATGTGAAAGCGATCTTGCGACAAGAACTCGATCAGTTCCTCCCATTCTTCCGGACGGAAGGGTCTCCCGGACAGCCCCGATCGCTCGATCGCCGCGCCCATGGCGGTTGTTGTCCACCGCGCCTGAGCCCGCTTCTGCAGGTAGAAGCGGACATCCTCCTGAAGGAAGAGACCACCCGGGCGCTGGGCATCCATGACGTAGAACACGTGTAACGCCCGCATGATGTCCCGGGCGCGCTCGGCGATGATCTTGATGCCGTGGTCCTCTGCGATCTTGCCCATATTGCGCCAGCGGGTCCCCATCGTCTCGAGGTCGAGGAAGAGTGACCCGGGGTGGTGATCAAATTTTGCGGGCAGGCCGACCCCGAAGCAAGCCTCGTACCAGGCGGCGAATCGCCGCTCTTCATCATCTTCGAGGCGAGTGATCGCCAAGGAATTTAACTTGTCCCAGATGTGATCATCGAGGCCAAATCGATAGCGAAAATTATAGAACGCGGGACCGGTGCGGGCGGTCGCCGCGAGCGTGAGACCAGCCTCGGCGATACGCTCAAGGAGGCGGCTAATCTCACTCGCGCTGTAGCCGCGCTTGGCCAGGTCGAGGAGCCGGATGTCGATGTCGTCCATCCAGACGACGCGGCAATCCGCGTCAGGGAAGTCGGGCAGGCGCAGCGGCTCGCCGGCGTGCTCAGGGGCTTTGAACGGCCAGACGGCGACCGTGCACCCGGTTCTCATCAGGCGCCGTATCGTCTCGAAGAACACCCGCGTCTTACCTGCCAACGGATGCCCTTCCACCAGCATCCAGTCGCCCCGTCGCAGCCCGTCGTCCAGGCGTCGGTCGATCTCGCGCGGGAAGTAATGCCCCTTACTGGTGCTGTCGCAGTACCGCTTCTCGTAGCTGAACGGCCCGAACATCGCCCTGGCGAAGGCCTCGTCGTCGCTGGCGTTGGTGACGAACTCGGCACCTGCGCTCCCCTCGGACCGCGCCGACCGGTCCCTGCTCGGGCTCCGTGCGCTGTCGCGTCGTTCTTCCGCCGCCGATGCCGTCTCCTCCGCTGTCATCGGAATGAAGCGTCTGGCCATTTCGGGCAAGAGCGTGTGCAGGTCGACCCCGCGGTACGCCGCGAAGCGCCTGCGGCCGATGTGGGGCATGATGACCTGGTATTTACGCTCGATCACCGCCGGGTCCGACTCATGGAATGCCCAGAGCACGTCCGGCTGCGCCTGGTCGTCGGCGAGCACCTCTGCGAGCGCGTTCATGAACACGTCATCCCACCCGCCGTAGCCGACGACGAGGAACAGGCGATCGCGGAGCAAGCTGCGCAACGAGCTTCCGAGCTTGTCTCGGGCCGTGCCGATCTGAAGGTCCGTATGCAGGGTGTCGGACCCATACCAGTAGCCGTGCAGATAGATCACGTGCGTGCCCTGCCCCGTGCGCCCGGCCAGACTGCCGTCGCTGTGCAGCACCGTGCGGTGGGCGCGGCCCTGTGCGCGCGCGATCGCCACCTCGATGAGGGGGTCGAAGTTGGTGGTCAGAATGGTGTCGAGCACTCGTGGGCATGCGGCGAGGCGGCCCAGCGCCTCGACACCGGGCGAGAGCGCCCATCCGTCGATATCATCCTCCATGAGCAACCGGCACGCCTCGTCCGCGCCCGTGAGCACGGCGCGGTCTGGCGCCCGCGCGCCGCTCTGACGGGCCTGCAACACGGCGCGTCGGACCAGAGCATTGACCGCATCCTGTCCTTCACAACCCAGCAGAAACGTGAATGCACGCCGATAGCGCTCTTCGGGCGCTCCCTCCGCCAGCGCAGCCGCGAATGCCAGCGCCAACTCGGGCTTACTGCTCAGTTTCTGCCGGATCAGCTCGACCATCTGATTCACCGGGGGCACCCCGGGCTGGTCCCCGATTGGCATGGTCAGGGCTGACCCGGCCATCACCACCAGCTTGCGCGAAGACCCGATCGCGTCACTGATGCGATGAGGCAGCAGGATTCCCGGGAAGATCTGCTCGCGGACGGTCACGAGCGGCATCGTCCGTCATTGACGTCGGTCTTGGCAAGCCGTGCTTGCTGCCCCGGATCCTGCGCGACCCGCACAGATTTGGCCGCCTGACCCTCTGGCGCCGAGGACCTCGACCGTGAAGCAGGCTCCGGGGCCTCCCCATGTGGTACAAAGCCCGCACAATGCAGACCGTCGGTTGGAACCTCATCGACAACGAGACCTGCGTGCTCTGGCGCGAGTACGCGTTCACAAGGGGCGCGTACGCCACCACGATGGTCTTTCGCGGGGTCGACGGACTCGTGGTCGTGAGCCCGGGGAGTGGCCTTGAGGCCCGCGACTATGACGCCCTTCGGGAGCATGGTGAGGTGCGGGCGCTGGTCGCCAACAACGGGTTTCACCACCTCGGGCAGGCGCCGTGGCGCGAGCGCTTCCCGGAGGCCGTGAGCTACGCGCCGGCCGGGGCGCTGGCGGGCTTGCGGAAGAAGGCGCCCGCGATCGCCTTTCGCCCGCTCGCCGAGCTGCCGCTGCCGGCCCATGTTCGCTGTGACGACATCCCCGGCTTCAAGACGGGCGAGACGCTGGTGAGCGTTCATACTCGCAGGGGGACGGTATGGTTCACGGGCGATCTGCTCACCAACATTCAGCGCACCCCCGGGCCTCCCCTGCGCTGGCTGTTCACGTGGACCAACTCGGCCCCGGGTCTTCGCCTGTTCAAACCGGCGGTGTGGCTGATGGTGCGCGACCGCAAGGCCGCCCGCGCGTGGGTGCAGGAGCGGCTGGCGAGCGATCCTCCCGCCATTATCGTGCCGGCGCACGGACCCGCGTTCGACGCGGGTGACGTGGCGACGCTGGCCCGCGCGCAGATCGAACGGCTGTAACCGCCTGGTCGGCGGGGCAGAGCGGGGCCTCGGCGACCCGCGGCGCCAAAGGCCGGACCTGTTGTCCGGACCAACGATGGCGCCTAGGATGGCGCCATGCACATGCGACGAATGATGGTCGGGACGGCCCTGCTGATGGCCTGCGGCGGCAGCGACGGGGCGGACGGCGGCGGCAGCGTGAGCAGCGGCGTGGGCTCGGCGAGCGCGGCGCCCACGACCGGCGGCACCGGCGACGCGAACGTGACTGTGACCGGCGGAACCAGCGACGCCAGCGACGAGACCGGCACGGCGACCACGGACAGCGAGAGCAGCAGCGGTGGCGAGACCACGGGGTCCCCGCCCCTGCCCTTCGAGTGCGGCGGGTTCACGCCTGGTGACGACCTGACGGTGTGCACGGCGACCTACCTCGGCGGGCCAGGCGGCGACGCGCCGGGCGGGGTCGACGTCGGGCCGGACGGCGCGGTGCTGGTCGGAGGCGGCTTCCCGGGCCACGCCTTCGGCGAGCGCGGGACCGACGGCGACGGCGTGGTGCTGCGCCTGACCGCCGACGGGCGCCAGGTGGTGGCGGCGCGGCGGTTCCCGGCCGCGGTGCGGGGCCTCGAGGTAGCCTGGCCCGGAGGACAGGTCGCCGTGGCGACGGCGGACAGCGTCGCGCTGCTGCCGGCCGAGCTGGGGGCGCCGCTGTGGACGGCGCCGGTCGACGGCGCCTCGCGGGTGTCGGTCGGCAGCGACGGCACGGTGGCGGCGCTGCACGGCAAGCAGATCGCGGTGTTCGACGCGCAGGGAGCCCCGCTCGGCGACTTCTCGGTGGCAGGTACGCAGGTCGCCGACCTCGCGGTGCATGGCGCGAGCCACTCGGTGCTGGCGACCGGATACCGCCAGAGCGACGAGGGCGCGTGCCAGCAGTACAAGAGCACCTTCATCCGCAGCTACGAATACGACGGGACGCTGAAGTGGACCGATTACGACTGGGACGGGGCCGAGGTCGACGACACCGAGGACTGCGCCGATTCGGAGGGCAAGGGCCTGGCGATCGGGCGCGACGGCAAGCTGTACTACGCGGCCAAGAGCGACGGCGGCAACACGGTCCACCGCAAGCTGCCGACCGACCTCACAGTCGAGGTCGACAACGTCTCCTTCGACCCCTACAACACCGGCTATGGGTTCAAGGGGGCCAACGCGCTCGGGTACTACGCGCGCCTCGATCCGGCCACGGGCGAGCACCTGGGCGGGCAGTTCCTGCTGGCGCGCAAGGCCAACGGCAACGAGGACCCGGCGGCGGCGGAGGCCAACGCGGCCGTGCCGGAGCAGGCGACGGCGCTGGCCGACGGGACGATGGTGATCGTCGGCAGCTCCGCGTACCTGCTGGCCAACCATGACAAGCAATCCGTCGGCGGGGTCAAGGTCGGCGCATACACGGCGTACGAGCCGTTCGTGCTGATGGTGGCGCCGGACTTCTCGCAGCGGCTGGCCTGGACCGCGTTCACGGTCAGCGGGCCAGGCTTCGCGCGCGCAGTCGGGGTCGGAGACAAGAGCGCGGCGCTGCTGTTCGGACAATCGAGCGACGACAGCGCCAAGGGGCCGCTGATCACCGTCGACGCGCTGCAGCCGGCGCCGGGCGGCGACGCGGAGGTGCACTTGACCGTGCTGCCGACACCTTGAGCGGGAGCTCGCGCAGCGCGACACGCGGCCACGGCTCAGGCGGTGACCACGGGGAGGCGTCGGGCCGCCGCTGCGCCGAGCTGCTGGCGCAGGTGCTTACGAAACTGGGCGATGGGCAGGTCCGACTGCACGAGGCGCTCGTCCTTGATGTCGTGGGTCGAGCCCTGCGACTGGGTCCGGACCACGCGGACGTCCTGACCGATGATGAGCCGATTGAGCAGGTTGGTCAGCCGCGACAACAGGCGCGCGAGCCCCGGGATCGGCAGGCGGCGCTGGTAGGTGCGGACGTACAGGCGCGTGCGCCCGGCCTCGATCGGCACGAACGCGATCATGCCGGTCTGCCAGCGCCCGCCGAAGGGGTTGATCCAGACGTTGGGAAACAGGAGCGAGATCATGAGCCCGGGCGGGCCCTCGCGGTCGGCCGGGTCGAGCAGCCAGGTGTCGAGGCGCTCGCCCTCCAGCCGCGAGCCGACCTCCATGGCGGGCCGGACCCCGGCCCCGATGGTGGTGCGATGCACGAAGGGGAGGTGGGCCCAGTCGAGCTGGTTCTCGATCGAGCGAGTCCAGTCGATCGGCGATTCGACCGCGAGGCGGCCGGCGTGCACGTAGTCGGCGCCGAGCTCGGGGAACCATGGGACCTCCGGGTAATGTTCGCGCGGCTCGCCCCACCACAGCCAGATGAAGTCGTGGGCCTCGCGGACCACCCGGGCCTCGACGTCCAGGTGGCGCGGGACCTCGCCGCCGTTGCACGGGGCCGCCACGCAGCGGCCGGCGCCGTCGAAGCGAAAGCCGTGGAACGGACACTCGAGGCCGCCGCTGCGGACCCGACCGTGGCTCAGCGAGGCGCCGCGGTGCGGGCAGCGGTCGGCGGTCGCGTGGACCTGCCCGGCCTCGTCGCGCCAGACCGCGAGGTCGACGCCGAGGCGCCGGGCGCCGATCACCTTGCCGCGTCGGACTTCGCCGGCGTCCAGGATCGCGTACCAGTAGTCTGTGGGGAACAAGCTCGCCTGCCCTTCTGTATTTCAGTTGATACACTAAAAAATCTTGATGGCAAGCCCATGTGTCGCAGGAAGAAGAAATTTCGGGTTCAAAGATTATTGATGGTCGCATCTGGTATAATGAAGCCTGCATGGGCCGCCCCGAAGGTCGCACCAACGCAGACTTCGAAGCCAAGCGCGGCGCGCTGGCGATGCGCGTGCTCGGGGCGCTGCGCGAGGGCGAGGCGGGGCCGAGCATGCGCGAGCTCGCGACCGCGTGCGAAGTGACGCCGCCGACGCTGCGGCACTACTTCGGCGACCGCGACGGCGCGGTGCGGGCCGCCCTGGCGATCGCGCACCGGCTCGGCGCCGAGCACCTGCTGCGGGTGGCGACCGCCGACCTCGGGCCCGCGCCAGCCGCCCTGGCCGCTGGGCTGGACGAGCTACTGGCCGGGTGGATGGAGTTCGGGGTCGGGCGCCTGCACGAGATCGGGCTGCAGCTCGGTCTCGGACATCCGACCCTCGGGCCCGCCTATCTCAACGAGGTCCTCGAGCCCACCCTGCAGGCCTTCGAGGCGCGCCTGGCCCTGCACGTCGCGCGCGGCGAGCTGGAGGTCACGGACCTGCGGCAGGCGACGCTCGCCTTGCTCGCGCCGCTCGTGCTCGGCCTGCTCCACCAGCGCGAGCTGGGCGGCCAGCGCTGCCGCCCGCTCGACCTGCGGGGTTTGGCGGCGGCGCAGCTGGCCGACTTCCTGCGCCTGCACGCGGTCACGGCGGATCCCCGCATGGACGAGGTGCCAGTCCGCGAGCAAGGGCCCCTTCACCGCCGCGGCAGGCTGCGCACCACCAGATAGCTCAGCGCGCCGATCGACCCGAGCGCGAGGGTCACCAGCACGAAGGGCCACGCCGGCAGCCCATGACGCCGGGCATCGGGCACCATCCACACGAGAAAGAGCGTGAGCGCGATCACCAGATCGGCGAACACCTGCTGCCCCCAGCCGCTCTGGTGGGCCGCGATGAATCCGAGCAGCCCCTCATCGATCACCACATACGCGGTGAAGGCGGTGAACGGGACCAGGATAAGGAGCGGTAGCAGGGTCGAGCGCTTCATGCCGCGAGTGTGACCCCCCGTCCGCCGTAGCACCATGACCTCCGAGGTCATGTCGCAGCCGCACGAACGCGGGCACACTCTCAACATGAACCTGGCCTTCGGTCCCATGTTGCGCGACTGGCGGGAGACCCGACGCATGACCCAGGAGCAGCTCGCCTTCACCGCCGAGGTGTCGACGCGGCACGTCTCCTGCGTCGAGAACGGCCGCGCCCAGCCCAGCCGTGAGATGGTCCTGCAGCTGGCCACCGCCCTGGACGTGCCCCTGCGCGAGCGCAACTCGCTGCTGCTCGCCGCCGGCTTCGCCGCGGTCTACCGCGAGACCGACCTCGACGCCCCCGAGCTGCTGCACGTGCGCCGCGCGGTCGACTTCCTGCTCGCGCGCGCCGAGCCCTACCCGGCGGTGGTCATCGACGCGGCGTGGAACCTGCGCCTGGCCAACCTCGGCGCCGCGCGGATGTTCGCCGCCCTGCTGCCGCGCCAGCCCGCGCACTTGAACCTCATGCGCGTGCTCTTCGACCCCGACGGCCTGCGCCCGCTGTGCCTCGACTGGGAGCCGCTGGCCGCCACCCTGCTCGAGCGCGCGCGCCGGGAGGCCATGCTCGACGGCCCGCGCAGCCCGGCGGCGACGGTCCTGCGCGAGGTCCTCGCGCGCCCCGACCTGCCGGCCTGCCTGCGTCAGCCCTCGCTCACGGGCCCCCTCCCGCTGGTGGTCCCCGTGCGCATGCGCGTCGGCGACCAGACCATCAGCCTGTTCTCGACCCTGACCATGCTCGGTTCGCCCGCCGACGTGACCACCCAGGAGCTGCGCATCGAGTCGTTTTTCCCCGCCGACGACGCCACAGAACAATGGATCCGCCGGCTCGCCTCCTGAGCCTGATCTCGCCGTCTCGCGCCGGTCGGCGCGAATCATCACAGCTCAGATATCACGACAGCTCTGCGATCGTCACAATCGCGGTGTTGAGGTCCGCGCCGATGTTCGGCGGGCCCCCGGGCCCGCCGAACACGACGGGTCTAGCGCCAGAGATCGAGGTGATCGTGGATATACGACGCGAGCGTTCGCGGGGGCCGCCCCAGCAGTTGCGCGAGGGTCGGATCGAGCCCCTCGCCCTGGCCGAAGCGCAGGCCGACGTGCAGCACCGCTTGAACCAGGCGCTGGGCGAAGGGCAGCCCCCGCTGACGCAGCCGCCGCATATAACGCAGCACCCCAGGCCGGGTGTATCGGATCTTCCGCCCCAGCGCCCCGCTGAGCAGCTCGGCCACCTGCGCGAACGACAGCGCCTCCGGCCCGGTCAACCGGTACGCTCGACCGGCGTGGCCGTCCTCCGAGAACGCCCGCGCCGCGACCTCACCGAGGTCGCGGACGTCAACGAACGCGGCCCGCCCGTCGCCTGCCGGCACGAAGATCTCGTCGTGCTCACGGATATCAGCGCGATACGCGTCGCCGAGGTTCTGCGCGAAGAACCCGGCGCGCAGGAAGGTCCATGCGGCCGCGCCACCGGCCAGGTGCTTCTCGACCTTCGCGTGCGGGATGTACCCCCGCGTGTCAGCGCCGATCACCGACAGGAACACGACGCGCGAGACCCCCCCAGCGAGCGCGACGTCGACCAGCCGATTGAGCGTCGGACCGACGGCGGAGATCGGCGGCGGTCGCAGGAGAAACAGCCCCGCCGCGCCAGACACCGCGGCTTCGAAGGTGTCGGGGCGCAGGAAATCGAAGGCCGCCGCGTCGCCGACCGGTTCACGCAGGAGCGGCCGCACGGCCACGCCGCGCGCGCGCAGGGCCGCGATCACCGCCTGACCGACGTTACCAGAGGCTCCCGTGATGGCGATTGGGGCTGTCATGTATGTCTTCCCGCGCTGCGGCTCGGCCGCGCTGCTCAGCCCGGACAGGCCACCTCGGTCACCAGGGCGCCGTTGTTCGCCTCCTGGCACTCCTGGATCATGTCGTCGATGCCGCCGTCGACCTCGACGAAGTAGCTCGCGGTCATGCCCGCGGGCGGGCCATCGACGGTCAAGTCGAGCGTGGTCGAGGCGCCGGGGAGGATCGCGTCGGTGGTCGGCATGGTGCCGAGCACGAGGCCGGTGGCGTCGACGCCCTCATAGAAGGTCACGTCGATGCCGGCGGGCACGCCGAGCGCGCCCTCGTTGTAGATCGTCGCCTGCAGCACGAGCTCGTCCGCGCCGCATTGGTCGAGGCCGACCGCCAGCGAGACCGACAGGTCGGGCGCGTTGGGCGAGCCCGCGCTCTGGAGGTTCTGGCGGAAGTTGTTGAGGCCGGGGCTGGTCCAGTTGTCCTGCTCCATCATCGGCACGTTGCCGTCCGGCCCGGCGTTGGTCACGTGGTAGGTGTGCTGCGTCCAGAGCTCGCGCGTCGCCACCCATGCGTCGATATCGTCTCCGGCGCCGTAGCTGAACAGGCCCTGATTGGGCACCCAGTTCGGCGTGGTCGCGACGCAACCGGCGCGGGCGATCGCCACGCTCTGATTGGCGACGACCAGCAGCTCGGCCTCGCCGTCACCGTCGAGGTCAGCCACCAGCGGATACTCGTGGATCGTCGCGCTCGAGTTCATCAATGCCAGTCGGATCGTGCCGGTCGCGCCGTCGTAGACGCGGGCGAAGCACTCGTCCTGATAGATGATCTCGAGCTGACCGTCGTCCTGGAAGTCGAAGACCGATGAGCCGGTGGCCGCCGACGACTTGTCCTGCACCTTGGACGCCCAGCGGGTGAAGATCGCCCCGGGGGCCGGGGCCGGATCGTTCATGGGCTTGACGATGGTCTCGCCCGGACGGTTGAGGTCGAAGACGCGGTAATCGGCGCCCGTGGTGATGCCAAACTCCGGGCGGCCGTCCCCGTCGAGGTCGGCGATGGTCGCCGGACCGCCGAGGTTGCCGCCGACGATCAGGATCGGCTGGGTGCGCATGGCGTCGTTGCCCTCGCACAGGGCCCCGCTCGGGTCGATGCCGCACCACAGCTTGCCGGTCGCGCCGTCGAGGATCTTGAGCTCCGGCCAGGCGGTGAGCACCACCTCGGGCGTGCCGTTGGCGTCGAGATCGGCGATCGCGGGCCAGCCGTCTCCGGCGACGCCGCTGGTGTCCTTCCACTTCTGCGCCAGGCTGACGGTCGGCGGGTTGCCGGCACTCCAGCTGATCTTCCACGCCTCGCGACCGGTGATGAGCTCGGGGTAGCTGTCCTTGTCGAGGTCGGCGAAGGTCGCCATGCCGCCCGGGTAGATATAGTTCGCGGGCTGCCCCTTGGCATGCGGGGTGCCGACCATGCCGCCGATGTTGCTCTGGTTCCACACCAGCAGGCCGTCGTGGTCGAGGATCGCGGCCCCGAAGGCGATCTCCGCCTGCGGGTCGGCGTCGAGGTTGACGAGGGTCGCGGTGCCTTGCTCGACGCGGATCTTGGCGACCGTGTCGTCGGCAAGGTGCGAGGTCCACAGCAGCACGCCGTCGCCGTCGACCGCGTGGATCGGGGAGACCTTGGTCGGGCCCTCCTGCAGGCCCGCGTACACGATGTCGGGCTCGCCGTCGCCGCTGACGTCGCCCACCGCGATGGTCGCCCGGCCCTGCGCGCCGAACTTCTTGTTGACCGGGTCGTGCTTGATGCGCCACAGCTCCGCGCCGGTCTCGCCGTCGAGGCAGAGGATCTCGCCGGGCGAGAAGTCGCCCTCGACGCCGGTGACCCGCGCGGTGTTGACGATGACCTCGGGCGTGCCGTCGCCGGTCACGTCGGCGACCACCGGCATGGCGATCACCTCGTCCTTCGTGAAGGACCACTCGAGCGTGACCTCGACCTCGGCTGACTTCGGCTGCGCGCACAGGAGCGGGCCCAGCTGCTCGAGGCACTTGCCGAGCTGGGGCTCGCAGAAGTCGCCCGGCTCGCAGTCGGCCGCGTCCTTACAGGGCCCGCCAGGGGCGGCACAGGCCGCGCCCGCGCACAGCTCGCCGTCCGCACAGCACAGCTCTTGATCGGCACCGCAGCGCACGCCGCCGGGGCAGCTGTCGACGCACTCGCCGTCGACGCACTCCTCGCCGGCGACGCAGCAGGCCGCCGGGTCACCGCACAGGATCGTCATGCACGGCTCACCGCCGGTGGTGGGATCGCCCGTGCCGGTGCTCGTCGCCGAGACCCCGCCGGTGGTGCTGTCACCCGTGGTGCTGGTGCTGGTGCTGGTGCTGGTCGTCGGGTCGAGCCCGGTCGTGGTCGGGCCGTCGCCGGTGGTCGGGACCTCGCTCGCGCTCGACGAGGTCGAGCCGCTCGAGCTGCTGCCCGAATCGGTGGTCGTGGTGGTGCTTGGGTCGTCGGCGCACGCAGCGAGCGCAGGCACCAGCAGGGAGATCGCTGACCATGTCGAGGTGCGCGCGCGGTCAATCTTCATGTCGGCGGCACCTTAGTTCATTTGCGCCGCGAGCGGACGGGAAGCGCCGTGGCCCCCCGCGCGGCCCGGGCCCTGCCGCGCTCAGCGGCCAGGAGGTCTCCGGCGAGGATCTTCCGGACGGGCCGAGCGCGACCTCGGCTAGACTCGACACGTGACCGAACTCGTCCGCTACCGCCGCGAAGGTGACACCGCGATCCTCGACATGGACGACGGCAAGGCCAACGCCCTGTCCGACGCGATGATCGAGGCCTTGCTCGCCGCGCTGACCCGCGCCGAGGCCGAGGCCAATGCGCTGGTCCTCGTCGGCCGTCCCGACCGCTTCTGCGCCGGCTTCGACCTGCGCGTGATGATGGCCGGCCCCGAACGCGCCCGCGAGCTGCTCCGCCGCGGCTCCGAGCTGCTGCTGCGCCTCTACGGCGCGACCGTGCCGCTGGTCATCGCCTGCACCGGCCACGCGCTCGCCGGCGGCGCGCTGGTCCTGCTCACCGGCGACGTCCGGATCGCCGCCACCGGCGCCTACCGCATCGGCCTCAACGAGGTCTCGATCGGCCTCCCGGTCCCGGTGCTGGCGATGGAGCTCGCGCGCGACCGCCTGCAGCCCGCCGCCCTGACCCGCGCCACCCTGCTCGCCCACATCCACGCGCCCGAGGAGGCGCTCGCGGCCGGGTTCGTCGACGAGGTCGCCGCGCCCGAACAGGTCGTGCCGCGCGCGCTCGCCGAGGCCGCCCGCCTCGGCGCCCTCGGTCGGACGCCGTTTCACGCGACCAAGCAGCGCCTCCGCGGCCGCACCATCGCCCATATCCGCGACACCCTCGACGAGGACCTGCGCGCGTTGCTGCCCGCGTAGCCGCGGCCCGCTCGGCGGCCGAGCGCGCGCAGGTCGGACCCGACAATGACAGCACGAGCCCGGCGCGCCGCGCCGGGCCCGTCCAGCTACATTCGATATCTCAGAGGTCCTCGGGGCGTCCGAGGTCGGGCTTGGTGTAATCGCAGACGCCGCTGTCACCGAACAGGGTCGGAGGTGACGCCCGTGCTCGGCTCCGCGCTCGTCGACGTGCTGGCCGTGCTCGAGCCGTCACCCTCGGTGTCGGTAGTGGTGGTCCCGCCGTTATTGCAGGCGGAGGGGGCGAGAATCAGTCCCGAGAGGCGAGAGAGGGGGGCTGGGAGGACGCGAAGTCAAGCGCGAAGCGGCCGATCGTCGGGCCGGCGTGGTAGTGTGGCCGCCTCGTGCAGGTCGCCCGCAAGCTCGCCGAGTGGCACGCAGCCGGCCTCATCTCGGCTGAGGACGCCAACAAGATCCTCGCGCACGAGGGCCAGCAGACCCGCCCCTATCTGCTCTACGCGATCGGGGGCCTCGGCGCGCTGACGATCGCCCTCGGCGTCATCGCCATCATCGCCAGCAACTGGGAGTCGATCCCCGGCCGCGTCAAGCTCGCGATCGACATCATCCTCGCCGCCGGGCTAGCGGCGGGGATCGTCGCCGTCGATCGCCGCCGCATCGCCTGGCTCCGCGAGACACTCATCGCCCTCTACTGGGGCTACGTGCTCGCCTCGATCGGCCTCATCTCACAGGTATATCACCTCGGCGGCGCGACCTGGCAGGCGCTCCTCGTCTGGACCGGCCTCACCTTCCCGCTGGTCACCCGCGCCCACAGTCGCGGCCTCGCCACCGCCTGGCTCCTCGCGCTCCATACCACCTACTTCATGGCCCTCGAGCCGCTCGCCCGCGGCGACCAGGCCTCCGAGGGGCTGCTCATCGGCCTCATCGGCCTCGCCCCGCTCCTCTGCCTCGCCGTCGCCACCTCGGCCGGCGTCGAGGAGGCGCGTCCCCGCTTCAACCGCGCCTTCGCCGGCTTCGGCTGGAGCGAGGCGCTCGCCATGACCTCGGCGACCACCTTCGCCTTCTACGACGCGCCGCTGCGCCCCGAGCAGCTCGCCGGGCTCGTGGCCCCCGCGGCCGTCGCGGCCGCGCTGAGCGCCTTCCTCGTGCTCCGCGCCGGGCGCCTCGTCCCGGGTCACCCTGCCGGCGTGCCGGCGGTGCGGGTCCTGCTGGTCCTCCTGCTCGTGCTCGGCTACGGCCCGCTGCTGCTCGCCAGCGGGAAACAGGACCTGATCGGCGCGCTCGCCTTCATCGCCCTCTGGGCGGTCGTCGCGTGGGTCGGTTATGCGACCCACAACGCGCGCGTCCTCAACCTCGCCACGGCCGTCATCGGCATCCGGCTGATCGCCGTGTACTTCGAGGTCTTCGGCAGCCTGCTGGACACCGGCCTCGGCCTCGTCACGGGCGGCATCCTGACGGTCACGCTCACGTACTTCTGGGCCCGCAAGCGCCGCGAACTCGCCGGTCGCTTCGACGAGGAGCACCCCCAATGAGCCAGCGCCTCCTCCTCGTCGCCGTCGTCTTCCCGATCCTCGGCCTGCTCGCGCTGATCGGCCGCGCCGAGCTCAACCTCGAGAGCGGGGCCCGATGGGAGCTGCCGATCTCCGGCTACGATCCCCGCGACCTGCTCAGCGGCCACTATCTCCGTTATCAATACCAGCTCGAGTGGAGCCGCGTCCCCACCTGCGGCAGCGGCGACGTCATCGATCCCGCGTGCTGCCTGTGCCTCCAACCGCGACCCGCCTCCCGCGAGCCCCTGGTCCGCAGCGTCCGCTGCGAGGCCGTCGACGGCTGCCTCAGCTGGCTCCGCGGCGGCGACGTCGCCGCCGAGCAGCGCTACTTCGTGCCCGCCGAGCGCGCCGCCGAGCTCGAGCAGGCCCTGCGCGACCACGACGCCTCGCTCCGGGTGGCGATCACCGACGACGGCACCCTCGCCGTCGACACGCTCCTCCTCGACGGCGTGCCCTGGCAAGACCGCCTCCCGCGCTGACACGCTCCACGGCTCCCTCGCCTTCGAGGCTGTCACGATCACAGGCTTTCGACGGCTCGCCGTCAAGCTCCGCCGCGACCCCGACGAGATGGCCCGCTGGGTCGCCGAGGACGGCGCCCGCATCATGGACGCCTGGAGCGTCGCCGGGCCGCTCAGAACGGCGCGTAGAACTTCACGCGCTCGGCGGTGAAGTTCAGATACAGGTAGACCCCGACGACCGGCGGGTTCGGCCCATCATCGTCGAGGTCGAGCATGTCGACGTCGCTGACGCTGCCCACCATGCCGTCCGCCGGGACTGGGCAGGCGTCGGGGTGGTCGCTGCCGCGGATGACCGCCCAGAAGTTGATGGCCGCCCTCATGTACTTGAAGATAGTCAGCTCGGCGTCGCTCTTGGGCACGAAGCCGTAGAAGATCGCGTTGACGAGCGTGGACGGGTCGAGGTCGTTGGGGCTGTACTGGGCCGAGAACTTGCCGCGATAGAAGGTGATCGGGCTCAGGTCCGGGCTCAGCTCGAGCTGCACGCTGGCGGTCGGGCTGCTGACGCAGGGGGCGACCGGGAAGTTGAGCTCGTCGACGTTGGCGGGGTTTAGCGTCGAGAGCATCGCGTCGAGGCAGTTTCCCTCGTCCTTGTTGCCCGAGATGAACGTCACCGGCAGCACGTTCTCGAGCAGCAGGCAGTAATCCTCGCCGACCGGGCAGTTGGCGTCGCGATACAGCAGGAACTCCTGGAACGGCGCGTCCGGGGCGTAGTCCCTGGCCACCAGGATCACGTTGGAGTCGCGGTCGTCGATCGACTTCTGCACCGCGCCGTTGACGAAGCTGGAGACGTCCGGGCAGCCGAGCAGCTTGTAGTACAGGTGCGGATCGATGATCTTGAAGGAGTTGATGCGAAACGCCAGGCCCTCGAAGGGTATCCCTGGCAGCGCCCCGGTCGTGCCGCTGGCCAGGGTGTCGCCGCTGTCACCGCTGCTGCTCGCGCTCGTGCTCGTGCTCGTGCTCGTGCTCGGGCCGTCGCTGGTCGTCGGCGGGCTCGTCGTCGTCGTCGTCGTCGCGCCGCTGGTGCTCGCCCCCGCCGTGCAGCCGCCCTGCTGCTCGCAGGTGTTCTGCAGGAAGTCGCCCTGGAAGCAGCCCGTCAGGGCTGCGGAGCCCATGATCATGCCCACGAGCGAGGATCCGCGCATCACCCCGGCAGCATACACGATCCGCCCGCGGGCTGGCCCCGGCGGCTCAACGCGCGGCCTCGACGCGCTGGCGCTCCACGGCCCAGGCGTCGAGGGCCTTCAGCACGGCCATGACGACGCGGTCCTCGACCCGCTTGCGCGCCGGCCCCGAGGCCTCGCCCGCGCGCAGGTTGCTCAGGATCGAGAAGGCCACCTGCGGCACCCCGTCCTCCGCGGTGATCACCCCCGTCAGCCCGCTGATCCCGTCCATGGTCCCCGTCTTGGCCCGCACCCGCTTGCCCGATCGGCGCAGCCGGGCCCGCAACGTCCCGTCCGTCCCCGCCACCGGCAGCGCCGACAGCAGCCCCTCCTCACCCTGTACCCGGTGCGCGACCGCGATCAGGTCCACCAGCGCGGTCGTCGTCACCCGCCCCCGCTGGCTGAAGCCCGAGCCGTTCTCGAACACCAGCGCCCCGGGCGGCAGGCCCAGCGTCTCCCAGTACGCCTGCACCACCTCGGCCCCGTTGTCCCAGTCGCCCGGGCTGCCGGTCATGCGCCAGCCGAGCGTGCGCAGCAGCTGCTCGGCCACGAAGTTGTTCGACCACGCCAGCGCCCCGCCGACCACCACGCGCAGCGGCGGCGACTCGCGGCGCGCGAGCACCCGCGGCTGCTCCTCTGGCGCCGGCGCGTGGCCGCGCGTCACCGGCACGGGTGTCCCGTCCGCGCCCGCGAGCTGGACGGCCAGCGCCCCACCGGTGAAGAGGCCGGGGTCGACCACTCGCCGGCGCACCATCAGTGAGCTGCCCGCCCGCAGCTTGCCGGTCAGCTCGACGACGGTGCGCGCCTGGCCGTCGACCTCCATGCCGGCGTAGGTGCGGATCTTCAGGGCGCCGCGGCCGACGGTGGCCTGGTCGTCGATGACGAGGTGGGTGCTGGGCGGGTACAGCTCGACCTCGAGGCGGGCGAGCTGCCCGGGCTTCGGGCGGGCTCGGGGCGCGTGGACCGACACGCGCACGGTGTTGAATTCGAGGCTGAGCGCGCCGCTGGGCGCCTGGAACGACTCGCCGGGCCCGTCGTCGGAGAAGCCGGGGGCGAGGGCGCGGGGCGAGAAGACGAGGTCATCGACGACGATGCGCTGCAGGCCGGTGGTCCCCGGCGCCGCGGAGATCTCGGCCGCGAGGGCGCGCAGCGCCAGCTCATCGAGGGTCGGGTCGCCCTCGCCGATCAGGTACAGCGCGTCGCCGTGGTGCAGCGCGCGGGTCTCGAAGCGAAACTCCGCCCCGAGCAGGTCCAGCGCGGCCGAGGTCGTCAGCAGCTTGTGGTTGCTCGCCGGGTTCAGCGGCGCGTCGCCGCGGTAGTCGAAGAGCACGTCGTCCGAGGCCAGCTCGCGCACGTGCACCGAGACATCGGTGCTGCGCTCCAGCGGCGCGAGGATCTTGTGCAGCTCGGCCCGCAGACCGGCGACATCGAAGACCGCGGGCCGACCGGCCGCGCTGGCCAGCGCCTGCGTGCCCGCGGCCGCCAGCTTCACCAGCCGCTCCGCCCGGCGCTGCGCCAGCGAGGCGGCGAACTCCGCCATCCGCACCGCCAGCTGCGAACGCACCCGCGGCAGCGCCTCGGGGATCCGCCACGCGCCCGGCACCTGCCCGGCCTCGCGCCCCGCCGCGTCCGCGGCTGACGTGATGAACATGCCCGAAGGGACAGGTTCATCGCAGCCGGCGGCCAGCAGCGCGCACGCCAGCGCCAGGCTCACACCGTCAATTCCACGACCCCGCACGCGTACCGCGAACCATACAGCCGCCAGACCGGGCGGCAAGCGCGCTCGACCCGCTCAGTTGCGAAAGAAGCGCAGCATGCTCTCGAACCACCCGGGCTTGCCGGTGAGCTGCTCGAGCTCACCGTCGTCGAGGTAGACCCCGCCGCAGGTGAAGCACTTGTCGACCTTGACGTCGCGAAACTGCACCTCGGCGAGCTCGGAGCCGCACTTGGGGCAGCGCATCCAGTGGGCCTGGCGCTGCTGCTCGCGGTCGACGTCGGCGAGCGACGCGTGACGCTGCTGGGCGACGCTGCGCTGGCGCTCCATGTGGACGCGGGCCTGGTACTCGTGCTCGGACTCGTTGGGTCGGCGACTCATCACGCCCTCCATCCTCCCGCCCTGCGCGGTGTGCTGATTATTGGTTCTTGCGCTTGATCGGCAGCAGCTCGCCCGGCTCCTCGGTCGGCTGCGGCGGCGCCGGCGGCTCGGCACCGCCGTCGTGCTTGTTCAGGTAGGCGTTCGCGCCCGCGTTGCTGGGGTCGAGCGCGTGCAGTCGCTTGTAGAAGGCGATCGCCTCGGCCGTGCGGCCGAGCAGCTCGGCGGAGCGGGCGGCGCCGGCGACTGCGTCGCGGTTGCTCGGCGCCAGCGTGAGCGCCCGTCGGTACCAGGTGACCGCGACCTCGTGGCTGCCCTGGCGGGCGAAGCCGGTCCCGAGGCAAAAACAGAGGTTGAAGTTCTTCAGCGTCTCGGGGTGCCGGTCGACCGCCTCGAGCAGCAGCTTGATGCCGGCGGTGTCGCCCTGGCGGACCTTTTGGCAGCCGGTGGAGACCATCACCTCGGCGCGCTCCTGGGTGCTCGCCGCGGACGGCGGGCGGGCCACGGAGCCGCCCTTGGTGCCGGGTTCGGGGTCGGACGGGGTCGGGTCCGGGGGCGGCTCGGGGTCCGAGGGCGGCACCGCGACCTCGGGGTCGCCGTTCTCGGTGACGAGGTTTTGCCGGTCGATGGCCTCGAGGATGGTGCTCGCGGCCGGCTGGTCGTTGATGCGCTCGATGATGCCGCGCAGCAGCGCCTGCGCGCCGTCGACGTCGCCGCTGCGCCACAGCGCGAGCGCCAGCACCGTCTGACTGAGGGTGGAAGGGTTGGCGATGCGCTGGAGGGAGGTGATGAGGCCCGCGGGCGGCGAGCGGACCTCGCCGCGCCACAGCGGGGCGCCCTTGATCAGCGCGGCCAGCTCCTCGCTGGCCGGCGGCAGTTCACCGGGGATTTGGCCGGCGACCAGCGCCTGGAGGGCCTGCACGCGCTTGAGCTGATCGCTGTCCGCGGCCGGACCGACCGCCGCGAGGATCTCCGCCGCCTGCACCGGATCTTCGGCGGCGCGGGTCTGGGCCTGCCCGTCGAGCGCGCTCGGCTCGATGGTCACCGCGATCTTGCACGCCAGCGCGCGCATCAGCACCAGCTCCGCCTGCGCCAGCTGGGCCTGCGCCACCGCCACCGCCGAGCGCTGCGGATCGTCGATCACCCCCTGCAGCGCCGCCTCGACCTTGTTGCTCTCCTTGAGCCCCAGGTTGCGCATCGCCGTCCGCGCCTGCGTCAGCTCCTGGGTCGGCAGGTCGCTGCTCGGGTCCGTCTCCGGCGCCGGCGGGGCCCGGGTCACCGGCGCCGCGCCGCCGTTGAACACCCGCTCGCGGATGCTCGGCACCCCGAACACGACGCCCGCCGCGGCGGCCACACCGAGCACGGCCCACAGCGCCCCCGAACCGCGTCGGGGCTCCGCCATCTTGACGATCACGACCTCCGCCGGGCGCGTCAGCTCGGTCGCCGACGAGTACCCGCTCGTGGACTCGCCCGCCGGTGCCGGCTCCACGGGCCGCGGCTCCGATCGCTGCGCGGTCGATGCCGTCGATGCCGTCGATGCCGTCGATGCCGTCGATGCCGTCGATGCCGTCGATGCCGTCGATGCCGCGGGCACTGCCGAGGCCACGGCCGCCGCGACGGCGGACGACTCCGGCTTGCGTGCGACCTCGGGCTCGCGTGCTGCGGCTGCCGGCCGCCGCTCCGAGTCGCGACGGATCGCCGGCTTGCTCTCGGCTCTCACGACCTCGCGCGAAGCGCTGACCGTCGCGGCCGCGACTGGACGCGGCGGCTCGACCCGCGACATCGCGCCCGTGAAGGTGCCGGTCGAGCGTTCGGCCCGCTCGCGCGCCCGCTGGCCGTCGACCGCCTGGACGGCCTTCTCCGCGCTCGCCGCGGCCGCCCGCGCCAGATCGGCGACGAGGATCGGCTGGCTGCGGGAGCGGCTGGCTTCGCCGCTCTCGGGCACGTCGGAGCGCCCGCGGTCGTCGGCGACGGCGTTGGTGACGGCCTCGAGCATCGAGGCCGGCGCGGGGCGCCCACGCGACTCCGGGGTCGGCGCCGGGGCCGGGAACGCCCGCGGATCGGGCACGCCGGGCGCACGTCCGCGCCGCGACACCGGCGTATCGAACTCCGGCGGCGCCGGCAGCGGATCGAAGTCTTGCCCGGCCGCGGAGCGCCCCGAGCGGGCCGCCCCCGCGAGCGTGTTCAGGTTGAAGCGCACCGTCTCCTCGCGGCGGACGTCGTCGACTCCCGCGCCGAAGGCAGGCGGCGGCCCGAGGTCGGTCACCGGCGAGGCCTCCGCCGCCTTGAACACCCGCGGCAGACCCTCGGCGCCGATGAACAGCGACGAGAACTCGGGCATCTCGCCGAGCCTCAGCCAGGCCTGACCCGTGCGGGAGAGCTGGTCCTCCGGCCGCAGGCGACCGTCCTCGATGTGCTCGAGCACGCGCCGCAGGTCCGGCAGGGTGAACAGGTGCTTCTCGACCGTGGCCAGCTTCCAGGGCGCCGCGTCGGCGTCGGGGTCCGGCTCGGCATGGAACATGTGCGAGCAGACGGAACAGCGCAGCGTCACGCCCTCCGGGCCGACTTGGCTGGGGTCGAGGGCGAACTCAGTGCTGCACTTGGTGCATCGGATGATCACGGGCTAGCTCGCTGGGCGCACCATATCACAGACACGACCGGACCCTGCAGGCGGGGCGAGGCTGGGAGGATGGCTGGGCATTCGGACGAAAGCCGGCTGGGGGACGCCGACGACAGAGGGAGCATTTGCGCCCAATAGACAATAGATACGAGGTCTTCCGGGCACGAGCGAGGGTCGAGGGGTGGTCACCCGGACGAGGATGCCAACGAGAGGAGCCCGCCGACGGCGGTGGCGAGCACGGCCGACGCGAGGAACACCGCGAACAGGATCATCGGCAACGGGGCCCCCTTGACCGGCTCCAACCCGGCCTCGGCCTTGCATCGCGGGCAGCGCATGGCGTCGCCGCCGTGCTCCGACTGGGTCGCGTCCGCGGCGGCCGAGAACCGTTTGTGGCACCGGGAGCAGTGGTACTCCATGCCTCATGGCTACGCCGCGTCCGCGCGCATGTCAACCGGGCGGACGTGCGTCCGCAGGTGCGCGCGAGGAGCGACGAGCGATGAGCGCCCCTGCCCCTCGGCTCCTCGATCTCCTCCCTTGATCTCCGGACGCAAGCGGCGTACGTCCCAAAGGGTCCGTGGAGCCCCGCCGCGTCCTTTTGGTCGAAGACGACACCAGGCTGGCCGCCCACACGGCCGAGTACCTGCAGGACCATGATTTTCGCGTCGAGATCGCCGCCGACGGCGAGCTCGGCCTGGCCCGGGCGCTCTCGGGCGAGCACGACGTGGTCCTGCTGGACCTCATGCTGCCCCGCCTCGACGGCCTGGCGGTGTGCAAGGCGCTGCGTCAGCGCTCGGCCGTGCCGGTGCTGATGCTCTCGGCCCGCAGCGAGGAGATCGACCGCATCCTCGGCCTCGAGCTCGGCGCCGACGACTACCTCGCCAAGCCCTTCAGCCCCCGCGAGCTGGTCGCCAGGATCCGCGCCGTGCTGCGCCGCGGCCTGTCCGCCGGCGCCGGCAACCCCGCCGGCAATCAGCCCGGCATTCGCCGCTGCGGACCGCTGCTGATCGACCGCGAGCGCCACCGCGTCAGCGTCGAGGGCGAGACCTGCGAGCTCACGGCCTACCAGTTCGACCTGCTGTGGCTCCTCGCTGGCGCCCCCGACCAGGTCCTCGCCCGCGAGCAGATCCACCAGCGCCTGCGCGCCCTCCGGGGCGAACCCGCCGGCGAGTTCGACCCCGCCGTCGACCGCTCGATCGACGTGCACCTCAGCAAGGTCCGCGCCGCCCTGACCGCCGCCCACCCCGCCGGCGCCGGCCTGATCCGCACCCTCCGCGGCGTCGGCTACATGCTCGTGGCCGCAGATACCAAGGGACAGGAACCTTGAGCCAGGTCGCCCCGCGCTCGGGCCTGTTCCTGCGCATCTACCTCACCTTCGTCCTCACCGTCGTCGGCTTCGCCGCGCTCGTCGCCCTCGCCCTCCTCCGCCTCTCGAGCCGCTACGACGCCGCCTGGGTCGAGTCCGTCGAGCTCGCCGTCGCCGCCCGTGAGGACCGCCTGGTCGCCGCACTCCACCAGCCCCCCGCCCTCGAGCGCGAGCTCGCGACCCTCGCCGCCGAGCTCGACCTGCGCGCCGCCCTCCGCGACCCCGACGGCCGCCTGCTCGCCGGCGACCCGCTGACCCGCAGCCGCGGCGGCCGCAACCCTCGCCACCTCGCCCGCCTCCAGCGCGGCCAGCCGCTGGTGCAGCGCGGGGACCGCGAGCCGGCGCTGGCGCTCGGCATCTTCACGGCCGACGACACGCTGGTCGCCGTGCTCGCGCTCGACACCGGCGCCCGCGGTAAGGCCCGCACCTGGCCGCTCGGGCTGGCGCTGCTCGGGCTGCTGCTGGCGCTCGGGGTCGCCGCCTGGCCGCTGGCGCGCTCGCTGACCCGCCGCCTGGCCCGCCTCGAGGAGGGCGCCGACCGCATCGCCGCCGGCCAGCTCGAGCACCGCGTCCCGGGCGACGGCAACGGCGACGAGATCGACCGCCTCGGCCAGGCCTTCAACGCCATGGCGACGCAGCTGGGGGCGATGCTCCGCGGCCAGCGGGCGCTGCTGACCAACGTCTCGCACGAGCTGCGCACCCCGATCGCCCGCATGCGCGTGCTGGTCGAGCTGCTCGGCGAGCGCCTCGCCAACCTCCCCGACCCCGATCACCCGGTCGCCGCCCGCCTGCGCCGCGGCATCGCCGAGCTCGGTGAGGACCTGATCGAGCTCGAGGGCCTGATCGGCGACCTCCTGACCTCGGGCCGCCTCGACCTCGCCGGCGCCCCCGCCCTGCAACGCAGCCCCACCGAGCTGCTGCCGCTGCTGACCCGCGCCGCGGCCCGTGTCGGCGCCCGCGTCCGCTGCGAGCCGCCCGAGCTCGGCGCCGAGCTCGACGTGGTCCTGATCGAGCGCCTGCTCGCCAACCTCCTGCACAACGCCCGACGCGCCTGTCCCGAGGGACAGATCGAGATCGCGGCGGTCCGCGACGGCGCCGCCCTGCTGCTCAGCGTCGAGGACGAGGGCCCGGGGATCGCCCCGGCCGACCGCGCCCAGATCTTCGACCCCTTCACCCGCCTCGACGCCGCCCGCGCCCGCGACCACGGCGGCGTCGGCCTCGGCCTCTACCTCTGCCGCCAGATCACCCAGGCCCACGGCGGCACCATCGCCGCGGAGGACCGCCTGGACGGCGCCCGCGGGGCCCGCCTCGCCCTGCGACTCCCGATCCCGAACGCCTGAGCCCCGCGCAGCGTGGTATACGCCGGCGGATATGGAGACCTACCAGCAGGCGTTCATCGAGCTGCTCGTCCGCCACGAGGTGCTGCGCTTCGGCGAGTTCACCCTCAAGTCCGGGCGCCGCTCGCCGTACTTCGTCAACGCCGGCCAGTTTCGCACCGGCGCCGCCATCGCGGGCCTCGGGCGGGCCTACGCCGCGTGCATGCTGCGCGCCGGCCTCGCCTGCGACCTGCTCTTTGGGCCATCTTACAAGGGCGTGCCGCTCGCGGTCGCCACCGCGATCGCGCTCGCCGAGCAGGGCCACGACGCCCCGTTCTGCTTCGACCGCAAGGAGAAGAAGGAGCACGGCGAGGGCGGATGGTTCGTCGGCACCACCCCGCAGGACGGCATGCGCGTGATCATCGTCGACGACGTGATCACCTCGGGCAAGTCGATCCACGAGAGCATCGCCCTGCTGCGCCGCACCGCCGACGTCCAGATCTCCGGCGTCGTGGTCGCGGTCGATCGCCAGGAGCGCGGCACCGGCGCGAAGACCACCCTCGCCGAGCTGCGCGACGACCTCGGCGTGCCCGTGCACCCCATCGTCACCATCCGCGAGGTCGCCGCGCACCTGCACGGCCGCGTCATCGCCGGCCAGCAGCTCGTCGACGACGAGCGCTTCGCCGCCATCGCCGCCCACCTCGCCGAGTACGGCCCCACGCCCTGAACGCGCTCGCGGCCCACCTCACGACCCACACGCCGGCCCGGCTCAGCGCGTCCGACCCCGCGGCCCTCCGCAGGCCAGCTCCGTGCAACGGACCTGGCCGTCGTCCCCGCAGCGGCAGGTGTTGCAGTCGTCCTGCCACGACTCGCTGACCTGCCGCGCCCCATCCTGACAGCCGCCCCCGCGGCGAATGACCGGCTCGCGCTCGCGCGGCGCGAGCGTGTCGGCCAGGCTCTCGCCGCCGCCCGGCGCGCTCGACACCGGCCTCGCGCCCGACTCCACCGCATCACCACCCGCGTCACTCGTCGCATCCTCCGCGCCCGACCCCGCCCGCGAGCCCGCTCCGCCGCCGCCGACCGCGGGTGGAGGGTCCCCCGGGGGCGCGGGCGGCGTGCGCTGCGGACAGCCCGCGAGCACCACCATCGCTACCATGCATCGCAGGGTCACCGCTCACCGCCGGTCCGCCTCACTGCAGCGTGACCTCGAGGTAGGGCGCCCCCGGCTCGGTGCTCGCGCCGCGCAGCATGACGCCCTTGTCATGGGTCGGCTGCAGCGCCAAATACAGCGACTCACCCGGCTGCACCAGCGCCGGCGGGAGCACCCAGGCGATCCACTGGTCGGGCTGCACCTCGCCATGGTCGGGCACGAGCATCTGCGTCAACGTCGGCGCCTTCACTTCCAGGTCGGCCGCGGTGAACGGCTCCGTGAGCCACAGCTCGCCGCTCTGCGGCAGCATCGTGACGCCATCGGCGACCTGCACATACAAGGTCGCGGCCGTCACGGTCGCGCCGGCGTATTTGTCCGGGATGTCGAAGCGCAGGTACGGCCGCGCCGGCCGCATCTTGCCCGCCATGTTTTTTACCTCCACATCGACCATCATCAGGCCCGTGAGCGCCGTGTCGTTGATCGTGTCGGCGTCGAGGCTGCACTCGCCAGGCCCGCCGTGCTCCGGGGCACCGCCGATGCCCACGAATACACAGGCCCCGACCACGGCCGGCAGCTCGAACATCCCCGAGATGACATCACCCGTGGAGCCGCTGGACGTCGAGCCCGCGCCCATGTCGGGGCTCTGCATCGTCGTCGTCGCCGCGGCGCTCGAGCCGTCGCTGGTGGTCGCCTGCACGCCCGAGGTCGACGCGTCGCTCGTGCTCCCAGGCGCGCCGGTGCTCGCGGTCGCGGTCGCCGTCGTCGAGCCCGTCGGCGCCGCGCTCGTCTCCGCCGCGCTCGCCCCGGAAGCCGCGCTCGCCCCGGCATCGTCCGCGTTGCCGTCGAACGCGGGATTGAGGCCGAGGCACGCGACCGGAGCCGCGGCAAGAAGGACCAGGAGTGGCGCGCGGGTCCGCTTCACCCCCACACTGTCGGCGATCCGCCGTCCGTCGTCCACCCCGACGCGAGGCCCATGGCGAGCGCTGGCGCGGGTCATCGCCAGGCGATCACAGTTCCTCCTGGAACTCACCGACCTCGGGGAACCTGGCCTCGAGGCCCGCGAACTTGTCGCCGACATCGGCGCAATGCAGCGTCTCCTCGAGCACGGCGGAGCTGGCGAAGTTGGTGATCTGCCAGTTGATCGGGTCGGGCGTGTACGTGGGCTCGCAGTCGAACAGGAACGCGGCGAACTGCGCCCCGCAGACCTCGAACTCGGTGGCGATCGCCAGGAAGTCCTCGCCGTCGGCGTTCTTCAGCGAGCACAGGCTGGAGAACGCGAGGTGCCCGGAGTTGGCGATGCCGACCAGGCGCTTGCGCGCGGGCGAGCTGCCGTAGCCGGTCTGCTGGCCGCTGTAAGCGACGACCTTGTCGGCCTGCGCCCCGAGCACGAGGGTGCTCTGCAGCGCGGCCCCGGCCGCGACGCCGCTGGCCGCCATCGGGATCAGCACCTGGGCGACGTCGCCGAAGCCCTCGATCGCCCCGCCGCCGGCGCTGTGGCCGGCCATGCCGATGCGCGCGCCGTCGACGTGGTCCTTCAAGAACTCGAGCTCACCGGCGGGCGCCTTGATCGCGGCGACGAGGCTGTCGATATCCGCGCTGAGCTGGCGCGCCGGGACTTGCGCTCCGCACAGCGAGCCGAGCAGGTCCTTCAGCCACAAGCCCGGATGATCCGCCGCGACCACCACGAAGCCGCGGCTCGCCCAGTGCGTCACCAGCTCGAGCGACTGCGAGCGAAAGCCCGCCGTCCCGTGCACGAACACCACCGCAGGGTACGGCCCATGCCCCACATCGAGCGGCAAGTCGCGGTGACAGTCGCAGTCCTGCCACGGGTTCTTCGCGTCCGGCACCTTGCCCTGCTCCGCGTCGGGCAACCCCTCGCGGATGTCGTAGCGCACCGGCTCCGCCCCCGCGTCACTGCCGGGCGCGGCCGGATACCACACCTCGACCGTCAACGCCCCGACCTTCACCGTGCGCGCCCCGACCGGCCACGGCCCGGGCAACGAGCTGTCCTCCGGGACCCCCAGCAGCGCCGCGCCCTCGCAGCCCACCGCCTCTCCGGCGCCCCCCGTGGTCGGCTCGCCGCCGGTGCCGGTCTCGCCGCCGCCGGTGGTCGGCAGCTCGCCGGTGTCCGTCGCCGTCGCCGTCGCTGTCGCCGTCGCTGTCGATGTCGATGTCGACGCGCCGGTCGTGGTCGCCGCGGTGTCGTCGGCGTCATCGACCTGACGACACGCGACGATGCCGAGGATGAGAGGGGAGGCGACAATGAGCGGAAGCAGAGTCTTCGTCGGTGTCATACGGGCGACCGCGCGCATGACATCACGCGCCTCACAGGCTGTCAAACCGCCCGCGGTGAGCGAGGCAGCGCCGACGTTCCTTCTCCGCCTCCCGGGTCACAGTTGCCACGCGCGCCGAGTCGCAGTACGGATCGCCGATGCGGTCCTTTTCTGGCTTCTCGTCCCCGTTTACGCGCCTCTCCTGCCTCTGTCTCGCGCTGTCGGCCTGCGGCGACGATGAGGGCATGGGCAACAGCGCCAGCGCCTCGGGCACCGGCTCGAGCAGCGACAGCCAGAACACCAGCGTCGGCACCACCGGCACGCCCGCCACCGACACCACCCCGACCTCCACCTCGGTCCCCACCACAAGCTCCGTCTCCGACCCGACGGACACCAACACGGCCACCGACACCAACACGGCCACCGACACCAGCACGGCCACCGCCACCGACACCGCCACCGACGGCACCACCGGCGAGCCCGTCGTCTGCGGCGACGGCGTCCAGGGCCTCGGCGAGGAGTGTGACGACGGCGCCAACAACGGCCCCGGCCAGGCCTGCCTCGCCGACTGCACGCCCAACGTCTGCGGCGACGGCGACCAGGGCCCGCTCGAGGCCTGTGACAACGGCGCGGACAACGGCCCGCTCGACACCTGCACCCCCGCCTGCGCGCAGAACGTCTGCGGCGACGGCGTGCTCGGGCCGGTCGACGCCGAGGAGTGCGACGAGGGCGGCAACAACGGCGACGCCAAGAGCTGCACCAGCGCCTGCAAGAACAACGTCTGCGGCGACGGCCTGGTCGGCCCGGGCGAGGCCTGCGACGACGCCAACATGAACGACATGGACGACTGCACCAACGCCTGCAAGACCAAGATCTGCGGCGACGGCATCGTCGCGGCCACCGAGGAGTGCGACGACAAGAACATGGTCAACGAGGACGCGTGCACCAACAACTGCACGGCCGCCAAGTGCGGCGACCAGTTCATCCAGCCGATCAACACCGAGACCTGCGACAACGGCCCCCAGAACTCCGACAACGGCGACTGCACCTCGACCTGCCTCAAGGGCCTGTGCGGCGACGGCCTGCTCCACAACATCGGCACCGGCCTCGAGGAGTGCGACAACGGCCCCGACAACGGCCCCGGCCAGAGCTGCGTGCTCGGCTGCAAGCTCAACAAGTGCGGCGACGGCGACCAGGGCCCGGGCGAGGCCTGCGACGACGGCAACCTCACGCCCGGCGACGGCTGCAGCCCGACCTGCAAGCCCGAGGCCTGCGGCAACAGCATCATCGACCTCGGCGAGCAGTGCGACGACGGCAAGAACGGCAACAACGCCGACACCTGCACCGACGTCTGCACCGTCCCCGCCTGCGGCGACGGCTACCTGCAGGTCGGCCTCGGCGAGCAGTGCGACGCCGGCCCGAACAACAGCAACTCCGGCGCCTGCGCCCTCAACTGCAAGACCAACAAGTGCGGCGACGGCCTGCTGTGGGTCGGCAAGGAGCAGTGCGACGACGGCCTCAACAACGGCAACACCAAGGCCTGCACCGCCAACTGCGTCCTTCAGGTCTGCGGCGACGGCTTCGTCGGCCCCGGCGAGGCCTGCGACGACAAGAACAAGATCGACAACGACATGTGCACCAACGCCTGCAAGCTCGCCAAGTGCGGCGACGGCATGGTCCAGGCCCCCGAGCAGTGCGACCTCGGCGTCAACAACAGCAACGCCGGCACCTGCACCCTCGCCTGCCTCAACGCGGCCTGCGGCGACGGCTTCAAGCAGGTCAGCAACGGCGAGGAGTGCGACGACGGCAACGGCAGCAACACCGACGCCTGCGTCGCCACCTGCAAGAACGCCAAGTGCGGCGACAAGTTCGTGCGCGCCGGCGTCGAGCAGTGCGACGACGGCAACCTCGTCGGCAACGACCTGTGCAGCCCGACCTGCACCAAGCCCAAGCTCGTCTTCCTCACCAGCGCCACCTACGCCGGCAACCTCGGCGGCCTCGGCGGCGGCGACGGCAAGTGCCAGACCCTCGCCAACGCCGCCAAGCTCGGCGGCACCTTCAAGGCCTGGATCAGCAACAACACCCTCAACCCCCAGAACCGCTTCGTCCACTCCGCCACCGGCTACGCCCGCGTCGACGGCCCCGACATCGCCAAGTCCTGGGCCGACCTCGTCGACGGCTCCATCCTCGCCCCCATCAACGTCAACGAGTCCAAGGTCGCCGTCGGCCAGTTCGACGTCTGGACCGGCACCTCCACCAACGGCACCTCCCTGGAGGTCGACTGCGCCGGCTGGCTGACCAGCAACGGCTTCCCCGACACCGGCTACGAGGGCCGCAACAACGCGACCAACGGCAACTGGACCAACACCGGCCTCATCAACGGCTCGGTCTGCTCGACCAAGCAGCGCCTGTATTGCTTCCAGCAGT
>Ga0075152_10000432_pt1 | contig 31612 bp, 25 predicted proteins | sample JI61114C2DNA_FD_70964 | JGI IMG/M metagenome (GOLD analysis project Ga0075152, IMG submission 70964) | Wastewater effluent complex algal communities from Wisconsin, to seasonally profile nutrient transformation and Carbon sequestration -... | ecosystem: Engineered > WWTP > Effluent > Algae...
CGTCGCCGCCGCCGCGGGGCAATCGCGCTCGCGCTCGCGCTCGCCGCGAGCACGACCAGCCTGACCGGCTGCAGCGAGGACAGCGACGGCGGCACCGAGGGCGGCTCGACGGCCGCGACGACCGCGACCACGTCGCCCGGCACGACGGGCGAGCCCGGCACCACCGGCGACGGCTCGTCGACCACCGAACCATCCGCGACCACCTCGAGCACCGGCGACGAGGCCAGCAGCGGCAGCGGCGAGGAGCCGAGCACCGGCGAGGACCCGACCACCGGCGGCTCGCAGGCGGGCGCGCTGCTGACCGCGCTCAATGGCACGGTGTGGCACGGCGAGGCCACGCGCGGCGGCACGACCCGCGGCTACGAGCTGCGCTTCGACAGCGACTCGCTGCTGTGGTCGGAGCTGCAAAACCCCTTCGGTCCGGCGCGGGTCCGCGAGATGCGGGCGTTCAAGGTCGAGGCCGACGGCAAGACGGCGCACTCGACCGTGATCCAGCCGCCGGGCTGGCCCGTGCACCCGGACAACGGCCGCAAGGACGACTGGACGATCGAGGTGATCGACGGCGACCCACGCGTGCTGCGGACCGTCCGCGACGGCGCGACCGAGGAGTTCGTCGAGGGCACCTGGCCGGCGCCCGTCGACGGCCTCACCGCGGTCGTGCGCGTGTTCAAGGTCGGCGGCCTCGTCGACCAGGCCTTCTGCGACTCGGGGCTCAACGGCTTCGAGTATCCGACCCTGTTCGGCTTCGCCCGCGGCATGAGCGACGAGATCGTCGCCACCGACTTCGTCGCCGGCGCCAAGCTGCTGACCTGGACCGACCCGAGCAACAACAACCAGTTCTCGATCAACGACATCGACGGCTTCGACCGCCTCGGCGGCACCGAGCTCAGCGACACCTTCAACTTCTTCGTCACCTACTTCGGCACCATCGATCACCCCGGCGGCGCCGTGGCGATGCGCGAGGGCGACGACAGCGTCGAGGACGCCGTCTGGACCTTCCTCGGCGACAAGGCCGGCAAGGGCGGCGAGGCCGACCTGTTCCTCGAGGTCCAGGGCTTCGCCTGGCCCGACGCCACCAAGGACGAGCCCTCGGCCAACTTCCCCGCCGGCGACCTGCCGATCGAGGCGATCGTGGTCCGCTGCACCGAGGCGATCAAGGACGTCGACGTCGAGCTGCGACTGAACAACCAGTGGAGCCTGGTCGGCGACGCGCCGAGCAAGCCGCTCATCGACCCCAAGCTGTTCCCGCCGGCGATCTGAGCCCTCAGGCGGGCCCGGCCCGCCTGCGGTATGCTCGCGGGGTGCGGGTCGCCTGGGCCACCGACATCCACCTCGACTTCCTCGGCGACGAGCAGGTGCGCGCCTTCGCGGCCACGCTGGCCCATGCGCAGCCGGAGGCGGTGGTGCTCAGCGGCGACCTCTCGCACGCCGAACTGCTCGAGCACCACCTGCGCCTGCTCGCCAGCGTCATCTCCTGCCCGATCTACTTCGTGCTCGGCAACCACGACTATTACGGCAGCTCGATCGCCGATGTGCGCCAGGCGGTCGTGGCGCTGTGCGCGCGCAAGCCCCGGCTGCGCTGGCTGCCGGCCCGCGGCGTGGTGTCCCTGTCCCAAGAGACAGCCATGATCGGCTGCGACGGCTGGGCCGACGCCCGCCTCGGCGACCCCGCGGGCACCACCGTCGTGCTCAACGACTTCTTCCACATCGCCGAGCTGTCCGCGACCCTCGACCCCCGGGCCCGCGCCGCCCCCGCGCTGCTGCGCTCGACCGACCGCGGCCCGCTCCACCGCGAATTGCAGGCGCTCGGCGCCGCCGAGGCCGCCCGCTGCGACCCGCTGCTGACGGCCGCGCTCGCCAGTCACCCGCAGGTGCTGGTGGTGACGCACGTGCCGCCCTTCGCCGAGGCCTGCTGGCACGAGGGCCGGCTGTCGGACGCCAATTGGCTGCCCTACTTCAGCTGCGCGGCGCTCGGCGAGGTGTTGCGGGCGCAGGCGCGGGCCCACCCGGAGCGCACGCTGACGGTGCTGTGCGGGCACACGCACGGGTCCGGCGAGGCGCAGATCGAGCCCAACCTGCGCGTGCTCACCGGGGCCGCGGTGTACCGCCGCCCGCAGCTACAACGCGTGCTCGAGCTGCCCTGAGGGCCCGGCAACGTCGCGACAACGTTGCACCACCCGGCGATCCGAGCCATAGCAGTGGCGCCAAGTTCAAGAGATCGCCACAATTTCGCCCCGGAACGCTCGTTGCAGCCCCGCGGCCAGGAGCAATCCATGGATCCCAGCGAGCACCACTCCATTGTCATCGTCGGCGGAGGCACGGCCGGTATCACGGTCGCGGCCCGCCTCTGCCGCGCCCTCGACAAGCCCGACGTGTGCATCGTCGAGCCCTCGGACAAGCACTACTACCAGCCGCTGTGGACGCTGGTCGGCGGCGGCGCGGCGACCAAGGAGTCGACCGAGCGCGACGAGGCCGGGCTGATCCCGCCGGGCGCGGTGTGGCTGCGCGACGCGGTGACGGAGTTCGAGCCCGAGAACAACGTCGTGCGCACCCGCGACGGTCGTCGGCTGCACTACGACTACCTGATCGTCGCGCCGGGGATCCAGCTCGACTGGCACAAGGTCGATGGTCTGCCGGCGGCGCTCGGCAAGGACGGCGTGTGCAGCAACTACGCCTATCAGTACGTCGACAGCACCTGGCAGTTTCTCCGCGGCATGCGCGAGGGCCGGGCGATCTTCACCAACCCGAACACCCCCGTGAAGTGCGGCGGGGCCCCGCAGAAGATCATGTGGCTCGCGGAGCACCACTTTCGCCGGACCGGCGTGCGCGACCAGGTCCAGGTGACCTTCGCCACCGCCGGCGCGTCCATCTTCGGCGTCAAGAAGTACCGCGAGGCGCTCGAGAAGCTGGTCGTGGCCCGGCACATCGACACCCGCTTCCACCACAACCTCATCGCCGTGCGCCCGGCCGCGCGGGAGGCCGTGTTCACCCGCAGCGAGCCCGGCGGCGCCAGCGAGGAGGTCGTGCTCCGCTACGACCTGCTGCACGTCACGCCGCCGATGAGCGCGCCCGACTTCATCAAGCGCAGCCCGCTGGTGAACGCCGCCGGCTGGGTCGAGGTCGACCGCGCGAGCCTGCGCCACGTCCGCTATCCCAACGTCTTCGCGCTCGGCGACGCCAGCAGCCTGCCGACCTCGAAGACGGGCGCGGCGATCCGCAAGCAGGCGCCGGTGCTCGTCAGCAACCTGCTGGCCGCCATGCGCGGTGAGGCCGGCACGGCCAGCTACGACGGCTACACCTCGTGTCCGCTGATCACCGGCTACGGCCGCCTCATCCTCGCGGAGTTCGACTACGACGGTAACCCGGCCGAGACCTTCCCCTTCGACCAGTCGAAGGAGCGGCTCAGCATGTACCTCCTGAAGAAGTACGCGCTGCCGCAGATGTACTGGCACGGCATGCTCCGCGGCCGGGCCTGACGCGGCGGCCTTGTCGGCGCGTCGATCGCGGGTCTATGCTGGCGACATGCAGCGACCCACGACGCTTGTGCTGACGCTCCTCGGCCTGACCCTCGCCTGCGGGGGCGGCCCGGGCACCACGACCGATGGCGCGACCACCAGCGCGACCGGGACCGCGAGCTCGAGCGGGAGCGCGACCGGCAGCACCGGCAGCAACCTCACCTCGAGCAGCGGCGGCGCGTCCGACAGCAAGGGCGGGACCAGCAGCGGCGGCCCCGGCACGACCACCACCGGCGCGAGCTCGAGCGGCGCGAGCAGCAGCACGGGCGCGGGTGAGTCGAGCGGCAGCTCGGGCGGCGGCGAGTCGAGCAGCAGCGGCGGACCGCTCTGCGGCGGCGAGATGGCGACCTGCGCCAAGGGCGAGGCCTGCTGCGCGGGCCTCGAGTGTTGCGTGGGCGTCCCGGTGCCGCCCGGCCAGGAGTTTTGCAGCGCGATGTGCCCCAAGAGCGACCGCAACCTCAAGACCGAGTTCGCGGCGATCGATCCGGCGGAGGTGCTGCGCAAGGTCGTGGCGCTGCCGATCACGAGCTGGCGCTACCGCAAGGACGAGCCGGTGGTGCGTCACATCGGCCCGATGGCGCAGGACTTCCACGCCGCCTTCGGCCTGTGGAACAGCGACACGATGATCTTCCCGCTCGACGGCAGCGGCGTGTCGATGGCCGCGATCCAGGGCCTGCACGCCCGCGTCGTCGCCGCCGAGGCCGAGAATGAGGCGCTGCGGGCCCGCCTCGATCGCCTCGAGCGGCGCCTCGGCGAGTGATCGATCGGGGCACGAGGCGAGCGAGGGATCGCTTACAATCGCCGCGTGTCCGCTCGCTCGAAGTCCACGCTCAAGGCCGCCTTGCTCGCCCAGCTCGAGGCGGCCCTGGCGACCGCGCGCGCGGCTCACAAGGCCGCCGTCGAGGGGGCGACCCACGCCGAGGCGCGGCCGGAGAACGACAAGGACACCCGCGGGCTCGAGCAGTCGTATCTCGCGCGAGGCGTCGCCCAGCGAGCGGCCGAGCTCGAGGCCGCGGTGGCGGCGATCGCCGGGTGGCAGCCGCGGGCCTTCGCCGAGGACGCCGCGATCGCCGTCGGCGCCCTGGTCGCGGTCGACGACGACGGCCGCGCTCGCCAATTTCTCATCGCCGGGCACGGCGGCGGCCTCACGTTGCCCGGGCAGGTCACGGTCGTGACCCCGAGCTCACCGATCGGCCGCGCGCTGCTCGGCCGGCGCGTCGACGAGGACTGCGAGGTCGACCTCGGCGGAGGCCTGCGGACCCTGAGCATCACGGCGATCGAGTGACGTCTCGCTCGCGCGATCCCCCGCTATCGAGCCCGCGAAACGGCGGCCGGGCCGGGGGGGATCCGCGGTCCAGGGGTGGATCCGGGCTCGATGCGCGCCACACACCGTCGAGCGCACGAAAGCGGGCCTGCGCGATGACGCCCGCGCGTCGTGCGGTCCGCATGTGGTGCCCTGGGCATGACCGAGCGCTCCGCCGAAACTGCACGAATGCCTCAGATGCGACCAGTAACCCCGCTTGCCTTGATCGTCGTCCTTGCATCCGCCTGCACCGAGGACCCCGCCACCACCACCGACGGCGCGAGCTCGAGCGGCAGCTCCACGGGCAACGTGGCCACGACCGACCCGTCGACCGACCCGACGGTCGCTCCGACGACCGACCCGACGACCGGCGACCCATCCGGCTCGACGGCCGCCCCGACGACCGGCGTCGGCACCACCACGGTCGACACCACCGGCGACACCGGCGACACCACCAGCCCGGTCGACAGCAGCACCGGCGACTCCACCAGCGGCTCCTCGACCGGTGAGTCCACCGGCAGCACCGGCATGGTGGACCTGTGTGCCAACGGTGAGCTCGATCAGGACGAGACCGACATCGACTGCGGCGGGGCGACCTGCGCCGGCTGTCAGGACGGCCAGGTCTGCCTCGCCAACGAGGACTGCGTCTCCGTGGTCTGTACGGGCGGCCTGTGCGTCACGCCCGAGTGCCTCGCGGACGCCGACTGCGCGGGGCTCGACGACGCCTGCAACACCGGCACCTGCGACCTCGTGGCCTTCGCCTGTGTCAAGACCCCGGCCATGGACGCCACCATGTGCGACGACGGCGACCTGTGCACCGGCGCCTCCGCGTGTCTGGCCGGCGCGTGCGTCGGCAGCGACCTCACGGATTGCAGCGGCCTGAACTCCCTGTGCGGCACGGGCGTGTGCGACCCGCTGACCGGCACCTGCGGCGTCGAGCCGGACAAGGACGCCGAGGGCATGGCCTGCGACGACCAGAACAACTGCACCGCGAACACCGTGTGCACGGCCGGCTCCTGCGGCGACCCGAACAACAAGGGCTACGCGTTCTACGAGCCCTTCCTCGACAACAGCGCGGCCTGGACGCTGCCCGAGAGCTGGGAGATCAAGGCGGCGGCGGCGTCCCCCGGCGGCTGGAACGGCGCCGACCCGGCGATGGACCACACGGCGACCGACGACAACGGGGTCGCCGGGCAGTTCGTCGGCGGTCTCGTCACCAGCAACAACACCACGACCGGTCAGGCGAATTGCCTCACCTCGCCCAAGATCGACACGTCGCTGATGCCGACGGTCTGGTGGACCTTCTGGCGCCATCTCCACACCGACTACACCAACTACGCGGTCAGCACGGTCGAGGTGTTCAACGGCAACATCTGGACCACGCTCCAGTCGGGCTACGCCAGCCCGGGCATCAACGACCCGGACTGGACCGAGCACAAGTTCGACATCAGCGCGCACAAGAGCGCCAACATGCAGGTGCGCATCTGCCACACGCGCAACGGCGGGGCCTTCGACCACGGCGGCTGGAGCGTCGACGACGTCACGATCTCGCCGGTCTCCTGCACCCCGTGATCGCGGGACCGCGGCGCGCCCGCCGTGACGGGCCTCGCGCACGATGATGGCGCCGGCGATGACGCCGGCGCCGCGTCCCCCCGCAGCCGATCGTGTGATGCGTAGAATACCGGGTCTGTCTCGACGCAAGTGGACAGATTGAGGGCCCCGGCTATTGTTCGTACATGATGCGCCAGGTTGGGAGTGCCCGGGGGGCGACGTTGTTGTGGCTGCTGTTCACCGGATGCGCCGATGATGCCGCCGACGCGGGGTTCAGCGCCGGCCAGGTGACCCAGACCTCCGCCGACACCCCGGGCGCGGCGTCGACATTCGGCGCGTCATCCTCGTCATCGGCCGCGGCGTCCGAGACATCTGAATCAGCCGAAGCACCCGAATCCTCCGGTGACTCCAGCGGCGCGGCGCCGACCACGGGCGCGCCAGACACCGGCGGATCCACCGGCGACGGCGGACTCGGTGAATCGGGCGACCCGGAGATCGGCGCCACCCACGGAGGCACCTCGACCGGGGGACCGGTGACGACCGGCGGCACGACCGGCGACGATACGGCCGGCGTCCCGGGCTTCATCGCCGACATCTGGCCGATCCTCGACGCGAAGTGCTCCTGCCACAAGGACGCCAACGGGGCGGGGCAGCTGCGCATGACGCTGGAGGACGCGTACATCAACCTCCTCGAGCCCTCCGAGCAGCTGCCGGCGATGATGCTCACCCAGCCCGGATCGTCGGACAAGAGCTACCTGTGGCACAAGCTCAATGACACGCAGCAGGACGTCGGCGGCAAGGGCAAGCGCATGCCGCCGGGCGGGCTGCTCGACCCGGCTGACCTCGAGCTGATCCGGCAGTGGCTGGACAGCGGCGCGGCGCCCTGACGAGCGGACCCACGGCGCCGACCGAGGCCGGCGGCTCCCGCGGCCCGGCGGTCAGGCGCTTGCCGTCGAACTCGGGAGCGCGCGGTGGACGGCCGCGATCAGCTGTTCGACCTCGAAGGGCTTCGGCAGCCAGTCGAAGGCGTTGACCTGCTCCGCGATCCGGCGGGGGTCGGCGGCCGCCGTGAGCACGATCAACCGCGCGCGAGCGGGATACTGCTGGACGAGCGCGCTTGCGAACTCCTGGCCGTTCATCCGCGGCATCCGCATGTCGAGGAGGATCAGGGCGGGCATCCCGTGGACGGCGATCTCGGCGAGGGCCGCGTGGCCGTCGGCCGCGGTGCGCACGGTGAGGCCGTCGCCCGTGAGGACCTCGGCGACGAGGTGCCTCAGGTCCTCGTCGTCCTCGACGACGAGCACGCTAGCCTCGCTCATCACCTCGGCCCCACAGCGGCGCGCTGAGGAAGAATCGACTGCCTCGGCCCTCCTCGGTCTCGAACCACAGGTCGCCGCCCATCTGTCGCATCACCGCGCGTCCGATGAACAGGCTCACCCCCATGCCCCCCGCGTCGAAGGGCGTGTCGGTGTGGGCCCGGTAGAATCGCTCGAAGATGCGGGGCTGCCGGTCGCGGGGGATCCCGACGCCGTGATCGCCGACCGTGACGATCGCAGCGTCTCCGGCCACGCGGAGCTCGACGTCGATCGCACTGCCATCCGGCGAGTACCGGATCGCGTTGTCGACCAGCGTCTCGATCGTCTTCTTGACCCGATCGGCGTCCGCGCGGACGCAGGTCGGCCTCAGCGGCCGGATGTGGACGTCGCGGCCGCGAGCGCGGAGGGCGGCCGCCGAGGCGACGCACTCGATGATCTCGGCCAGGTCCACGCGGCCGGTGACGAGGTCCATCTGGCCGAGGTGCAGCTGCGAGATGTCCAGGAGATCCTGGACGAGGTCGGTCAGGCGCGTCGTGCCGCGCGCGATCGCGTCGAGCATCCGACGCCTGGCCGGGGGCAGGTCCGTCACGCTGCGGAGCAGCTCCCCGACGTAGCCCTTGATGATCGCGATCGGCGTCTTGAGCTCGTGCGCCGCGACGCCGATGAACTGGTCCTTCAGCTCGTCGAGCTCGTGGAGCCCCGTCACGTCGCGGGCGATCTCCACGGCGCCGATCAGGGCCCCGCTGGCGTCGCGGACGGGCGACGCGTTGAGCCGGAGGTACACGTCGCGCCCGGTCTCCCGGTTGAAGATCAGCTTCTCGAAGTCACGCACGAGCTCGCCGCCCAGCGCGCGCGCGAGCGGGTGCTCGTCGTCTCGCAAGGGCCGGCCGTCGAAGTGACGCATCCGCAGGACCGCGGGGAAGTCGTAGATCGAGCGCCCGAGCACGTCCTCGGGGCGCAGCCCGTGCATCTCGGCGCCGAACGAGTTCGCCACCGTGAAGCGAGCCTCGATGTCGATGACGAAGACCCCGTCGATCAGGCTCTCGAGGATCGCCTCGAGCTCCCGGAGCCGGCGTCCGTCGGGCTCCGCCCCGAACCCCTCGCCGGTCGTGAGCCCCGAGGCAGCGCGCTGTGAGAGGTTGTTCATGAGCTCGTTTTCCCCGGCTGCCTCAGTCAGTATGGCCCGTCAATGACCCCTGGGCCTCGGAGGGCGCCGCGCCTAAGCTGGGCGCCGTGCCACGCCTCACCCTCGCGCTCCTCACCATGGTCGCGCTCGCTTGCGGTAGCAGCGGCGAGTCCACCGACAGCGACGGCGCCGCGAGCAGCGCGGGCAGCGCGACCACCGGCAGCACCAGCGGCGACGCCTCCATCACCGGCACGTCCACGTCGGGCGCGTCAGGCACCGCCACGGATGGCGCGACGGTCACGTCGGGGACCACCAGCACGGCCACGGATGGCGCGACGGACACGTCGGGGACCACCAGCACGGCCACGGATGGCGCGACGGACACGTCGGGCACCACCGGCGGCATGGGCGACGGGGACCCCGACCCGAACGCGCCGCCGGTGACCAGGGGCGCCTGGTGGCGCCCGGGTGTGGCGACCACCTGGCAGCTGCAGCTCACCGGCGTCATCGACGTCGGCGTCGTCGTCGACCTGTACGACATCGACCTCTTCGACGCGCCGCAGGCGACCATCGACCAGCTGCACGACGACGGCCGCAAGGTCGTCTGCTACTTCTCCGCCGGCTCGGGCGAGGACTGGCGGCCCGACCACGGTGACCTCGACCCCGCCGCGCTCGGCGAGCCGCTCGACGGCTGGCCCGGCGAGGTCTGGCTCGACGTCCGTCACCCCTCCGTGTGGGCCGTGATGCGCGGCCGCCTCGACCGCGCGCTCATGGCCGGCTGCGACGGCGTCGACCCCGACAACATGGACGGCTGGCTGCAGGACTCCGGCTACCCGCTCACCGCCGCCGACCAGCTCGCCTATAACCGCTGGATCGCCAACCAGGCGCACCTGCGCGGCCTCACCGTCGGCCTCAAGAATGCCGGTGATCAGGCGCACGAGCTCGTCGATTACTTCGACTTCGAGCTCAACGAGCAGTGCCACGAATATGAGGAGTGCGAGCAGCTCGCCCCGTTCACGCTCGCCGGCAAGCCGATCTTCAACGTCGAGTACCCCGGCGACGAGGCCGACGCGCAGGCCCTCGCCGGCCAGCTCTGCCCCGAAGCCGAGGCGGCCGAGCTGCGCACCCTCATGCTCCCCTACGAGCTCGACGGCAGCTGGCGCGTCAGCTGCGATTGACCGCGCCGAGCACACGCGGCGGCCCCGCGGCCCCGCGGCCCCGCGGCCCCGCTCAGCTGCGCTCGCCGCGGCTGCTGACCGCGCGGGCGGCCTGACGCGCGTCGTCGTAGCCGCGGACCAGCACGGCCGGCGGGCGCATGAAGCCGAGCGCCGGCACGTCTCCCGGCCTGGCGTCGACGCCGAGGATGATCGTGCACTCGTTGAGCCACTCCCAGTAGGAGAGCGTGGCCTTGAGGAGCTGGTCCTCGGGCTCGACCGGGTCGAGGTCGCGGAAGCGGAGCTGGAACATGCGGTGCACGAGGTGCCAGGTCCGCGGCTCGCTGGTCTCGAACTTCTGGCGCAGGACCTCGATCACCTCGTCATCGGTGCCGCGCATCAGCTCGACGAGCTCCTCCTCGTCGAGGGGCCCGAGCACGCCGGTGTCGCGGAAGCGAAACAGGTTGGCCGAGTAGTTGTGGCCGATGACGCAGTAGCGGCAGCCGTTCCACATCGCCGCGACCGAGATCAGCGTCTGCGCCGTATAGTCGCCGACCGCGCGCGAGAGGGTCGACGTGATCTCGGCGCCCATCTTGATCATCCGCAAGGTCCCGCCGACGCCGAGCGTGCGGACCATCTCCTCCTGGATCGGCCGCATGTCGTAGCCGGCGCTGACCTTCGTCAACATGCGCAGCGCCGAGACGAACGAGCGCTGCAGGAAGTTGAGCCCGGAGCCCATCACGTGCTCGCCTCCTTGGCGAAGACCAGAGCCCTGGCGCGGTCGAGCCACGTCGACGCGCTGCGCTGCAGGAGCTCGCCGCGGCCCTCGCTCGCGGCGAGCCAGCCGGTGGCCGCGTCCGCGCTGGGGAACGCGCGGGCGTTGGCGTCCGGCGCGCTGTGGCAGATCCAGAGCGCCACGCCGCGGAACAGCGGGCGGTTGGTGACATAGGCCGTGCGGCGGGCCACCTCGCCGAGGTAGCGCTGGAGCTCCGCCAGCATCGCCCGCCCCTCGACGCTGCAGCGCTGCAGCGCGTTGAGGTCGAAGACGACCGCCAGGACCCCGGGGGTGATGCGGGTCATCCGCTCGCGCAGGGCGAGGTCGAGGCCCTTGGCCTGCGCCTCGTCGAAGTCGCCGTGCAGCGTGATCGTGAGGATCGCGTCGCTCTCGTTGAACGACCAGGAATCGCTCGAAGCCGGCGCGGACGGACCCAAGGCCCGACGACCATAGCGGACCGCCGAAGAACTGTCCAAGGCGGCGAAGGTTCGATTGCGCCCGGCCGGTCCCGTCAGGGTTGCTCTGGTGCCGGCGTGCAGGCTTGGATATCCTGGATGTTCCTGTGTCGGGGCCTGCTCCTACTGGCGTGGTGGCGTCCGACGCCGACGCCGCCGCGTCGCAAGACGTCGTGGAGTTCATCCTCGGCGCGGCGGACCTGCGGCTGCTCGGCGGCCGCGGGGGGGTCTCCCGCGAGGCGTGGGCGCGGGCGGTCGGGCGACCGGTCGCGGAGCTCCTGGACGCGGCGCATGCGGCCCTGATCGGCGAGATCGGCGAGCAGGACGGCCCGCATCAGCTCAGCCTGGACCTGAAGCTCGACGGCCGCGAGCTCCCGCTGGTCGTCGAGCTCGCGCGCCTCGGCGCCTGCATCGTCGTCCGCGGCGGTCCGCGGCAGGCCGTCGGCGAGGTGGTCAGCGAGGCGCAGCTGGTCCAGCACCGCCTCGAGGAGCTGGGCATCCTCGTCTCGGGGATCGCCCACGACTTCAACAACATCCTCTCGGCGATCCTCGGCAACGCCGAGTTCCTGGCCGAGGCCATCGCCGAGATCTCGAGCGGTGGCAGCGATCTCCGGGCCGCCGTCGCCGACATCACGACCGCCGCCGAGCGCTCGCGCGAGCTGATCGCGCAGATGCTCGGCTACGCCGCGAAGCGGCGCGGCGGCGTGCGAGCCGCCCTCGACGTCAGCGCCATCACGGTCGAGATGGCGCGGCTCCTGCGGGCCTCGATCCCGCCGCGGATCAGCCTCCACTTCGCGATCCGTGACGATCTCCCGCCGGCCATCGGCGACGCCTCGCAGCTGCGGCAGGTGATCATGAACCTGATCGTCAACGCGGCCGACGCGATCGCCGATGTCGGCACGATCACGATCCGCTCGGGCACGATGTACGCCGACGCCACGCTGCTGGCGACCGGCCACGCGGCGAGCGAGGCCGCCGAGGGCGACTACGTCTTCGTCGAGTTCGAGGACACCGGCTGTGGCATGAGCGCCGCGACTCTCGCCCGGATCTTCGACCCCTTCTTTACGACCAAGAGCAAGGGGCGCGGCCTCGGCCTCGCCGGGGTGCGCTCGATCATCACCGGCCACGGCGGCTGTCTGCTGGTCGCCTCGACCCCGGGCATGGGCACGACCTTCCGCATCCTCCTGCCGGTGGGCTCGCTCGCGCCGCGCAGCCTCGACGAGGGCTCGCCCGCGAGCACGCAGACCCTGGACGGCCTGCGGGTGCTCGTGATCGACGACGAGTCGATGATCCTCCGCGTCAGCGTCCGCGTGCTCACGGCCCGCGGCGCGCAGGTCATGACCGCCGCCGATGGGCATCAGGGGCTCGAGCTGTTCGCCGCGGCCGCGCAGGGCTTCGACTGCGTGCTCCTCAACGTGGCGATGCCCTTCATCGACGGCATCGAGGTCGCGCACGAGCTCCGGACCCTGCGCGACGACCTCCCGATCCTCTTCGTCAGCGGCTACGGCCGCGACGAGATCGAGCGTCGCATCGCCGGCTTCACGCGGGTCGCGTTCCTCGAGAAGCCCTTCACCTCGGGCCGCCTGATCGCCGGGCTCCACGCCCTCCTCGAGCACGCGAAGGTCCGCGCCGGCTCACCCGACGCGGACCTCGGGCCCTGACCGGGCGGGGCTCACGGCGGGATGACGAAGCCGGTGTTCCACTGGAAGCTGGTGCCGCACTCCTCGTAGGGCTCGAAGAGCGGGGTCGGCCGCGGCCACGCGCTGCCCCAGCCGATCATGATGTTGTCGCGGGCGTCGAGGTACGCGGGCTTGGGGTAGGGCTCGTAGCTGGTCACCAGCATCAGCCCGCCGCGGCCCTCCGAGATGTCGTCGGCGATGCGGTCGAAGTCCATCGCCAGCTCCGCGGGCAGGCCGCCCTGGGTGTAGTAGATGTCGAGCTCGGCGGGGTTGAAGATGTTGTAGGGCAGGACCGCGACGTAGACGCCGGCGCTGCCGAGCATGTCGAGGATGTTGTTGTAGTCGTACTCGAAGGTGACATCGGCCTGGAGGGTGTTCGGGTCGGACTCGAAGAAGTCGGTGCAGAGCATCTGCAGCACCGGGAGCTCGACCGGGAAGGCGCTCGGGGGCAGCGGACCGGTGATGTCGTGCTCGTTGCCGATCAGGTGGCCGTCGAGGCCGTCGTAGTAGAAAGTGGAGCGCTGGGTGAAGTAGTGGCCGACCAGCCACATCTGCCAGCGGCCGTCCTCGACCTCGTCGGGGTACTGGTTGTAGAGGGTCGACGGGTTGTACTCGTAGGCGACGTGCGGGCGGTAGGGCAGGCCGTCGAACTGGGCGTGGATGCTGAGCGTGTTGGCGAGGCGGTCGAAGCTCACGTCCGCGCTGGCCGAGCCGTCGCACATCGACTGCTCCTGGATCTGGTACTCGCGGGCGCCGGAGGTCTCGAAGGCCATCGGCAGGTGGATCGTGCCCGCCAGCTGGCTGGTGTCGGTGACCACCGTCTCGCCCACCGGGAGGCCGCTGGGCACCGAGTTGGGGGCGATGTCCTTCATCTTCGCCGACTTCGGGTCGGTGAGCGCGTCGAGGAAGGCGACGATCAGCGGCACGTCGTCGGGGGTGATGTTCGCCGTGACCTCGGCCGGGTTGAAGTTGGCCAGCACGGCCGCGGTGTTGGGGACCAGCGTCCCCTGCAGGGCCGCGTCGATCTGCGTGACGTCGTAGTTCTGGAGCGAGGTCGCCGGGTCGATGTAATGCGCGACGAAGTCCTCGATCTGCGCGAACTGTCCGGCGTGCCCGTAGGGGCCGGTCAGCGCGACGTTGCGGAGGGGAGGGGTGCGAAACCGATAATTGTCGGCGCTCGTGGTCTCGCCGCCGCGACCGACATCGTCGTCGGCGAAGGTGCCGTCGCCCTTGCCGGGCCCGAACTGCGGCAGCGCGGTGTTGTGGAATTGAAAGTCGGACAGCGCCGCACCGCTGTGACAGGTCGCGCACCGGCCCGCGCCCATGAACAGCTTGGCGCCGTTCAGCTGGGTGACCGTCAGCGCGTCGTTGTCCCCCTCGAGGAAGCGGTCCCACGGGGTGTCGGTGGCCGCGAAGGTGTCGACCTCGAAGGCGGCGAGGGCGTTGGCCGCGTGGGCGAAGGTCATGTCCGCGAAGTCGGTGCCCGGGTAGGCCTTCTCGAACATCTTGACGTACTCGGGGATCGCCCCGAGGCGGGCCATCAGGGCCGACCACTGCTCGCGGAACAGGTCGTCGCGGATGGTGGCGAGCTCGTTGGTCCCCATCACCCCCCGCATCTCGCGGCGCGAGGTCACCGGGAACATCGCCTGGGCCCCGACCGCCCCGAGGCCCGCCTCGAACACGTCGATCATGTCCTGGCTCAGCTTGGCGTTCGCAGGCGTGTCATAAACGCCGTTATGCACGTTCACGCGGCCGTCCCAGAACATGTCGTCCATGACGTGGAGGTTGAACAGCGGCGGGGCGTTGCGCGGAATGAAGATATCGTCCGGGTGTACGCGCGCCGACCCGAGGCCCACAGCCCCCTCACCGACCGAGAGGTGGCGGTCGTCGTCGCTGCCGAGCTTGGGATCGTGACAGGTGATACACGAGATGTTGTGGTTGCCGCTGAGGACCTTGTCGAAGGCGAGCGCCTTGCCGAGCTTCACCAGCTTCTTCCCGAGCTTTGGCGGCTCGGGCATCGGCTGCAGACCGAGGCCCACGGCGATCGCCCGGACCTCCTTGGCCAGCGCCTTCTTCTCGCTCTTGCTCAGCTCGTCGTCGTCCCCGGGGTCGTAGGAGCCGCTGCGCAGCGTCTGCTCCGCGTTCGGGTCGGCTTCGCACGCTGCGCCGGCGAGGGTCAGGGCGACGAAGGGGACGACGATCAATGACGAACAGACCGTACGCGACATATCACCACTCCTATCCAGCTCTGGGCTGAAGACCTACATGGCTGCTCGACACGCTCGAGCCGCCGCTACCATTGTGTGTAGTGTCGAGGTCGGGTGTTTCGGATCAGTAAAATTCCTGAGCTGGATGGATTGGATGGGGTCGATCTTGCCGCTTGACATGAACCGCCCGGTTCATGCTCGCCGCTCGCCGTCTCGTCCGGCGCAGACTCTGCGGCGCGTCGTTCATGTTGATATTGGCGAGCCGAGAATGACCGGTGATCGACCACGACGCGCGTCGCCCGGAAGGTACGCTCATTGCTGTCGCATCATCGACGAGCGCCTGCCGCCTCGCGAAGCTCCGACCCCTCGGGCTCCCGCCGCGCGCAGGGCCAGCCGCGCGCCGGACTGGCGACGCCATCCGTGGCCTTGTGCGAGCGACCAACGAGGGCGACGACTTGAACGCCACCGGCTTCTTCAAGGCGGTGCTGCCGGTCGATCCCGGGGCTGCTGCGGTGATCAGCGCGCCAGCGCGACGCCGATGAGCCCGGGGCGCACGACGAAGAACATGTCGAGCGGGCGCTCCTCCAGCCCGGCGATGTCGAAGCCCGCGTCGACGAGCGCCGTCCGCGGGTCGGAGGTCGGATCGCAGCCGCCGAGGCAGGCCTTCCACGCCGGGCGCAGCGCGGTCTGCAGCGCGCGCAGCGGGGCAGGGCGGGCGACGATGTGCTCGGCGAGCAGCAGGGGGGCGCCAGGCTTGAGCAGGCGGCGGGTCTGGGCGAGCAGCGGCGCGGCCTGGCGCACCGAACACAGCACGAAGGTGATCACCGCGACGTCGAAGGATGCGTCGGGGTAGGGCAGGGGCTCGCCGCCGGACTGCACCAACACCTCGTGGGGGCGGTCCCAGCGGGCGAGGCGGGCGCGCGCCCGGGCGGCGAGGCCCTCGCTCGGTTCGACCGCGACCAGCGAGGTGACGGCGGCCGGGAGGTGCGGGAGGTTGGCGCCGGTGCCGAAGCCGATCTCGAGCACGCGGCCGTGCGCGCGCGCGAGCAGGGCGTCACGCACGGGTTCGACGCCTCGCATCCCGTGATCGAGGACGCGGCTGAGGACCTCGCGGCTGTACCAGGTTGCGAAGCGACCCTTGGGCATGGCGCGACCGTACCACGCTCGAGCGACGGCTCGATCTCCGCGATGACGGCGTGAAGCGAGCCGGCGCTCTCAGGGTCGCCGGGGCTTGGCGAAGCCGACCACCCCGCGCAGGCGCTCGACCTGCAGCACCACCGGATCGTCGAGCTGCCAGTCGTCGTACGCGGCGCGATCGACCTCGGCGACGTGCAGCGCCTCGCCGTCGTCCCACGCGAACGACACCGAGTATCGCCCGCTGAGCTGGATGCGCTCGAGGTCGCCGCTGGTCGGGATCTCGGCGTATCGCAGGTTGTCGTGGCCCTCGCCCGAGACCTCCGCGCTGCGCTGCGCGGTCCATGTCTGCGTGACGAAGTCGCACCATTTGCGATAGATCGGGCGCGAGCAGTACTTGGTGCGGGTCTTCGTGACGTTGCGACGGCAGGTCTTGCTCTCGCTGCGACAGCTGCGCGAGAAGCTGCCGTTGCCGTTGTTGCGGTTGCTGCACACCTGCCGCGATCCGCAGCTGTAGGACTCGCTCGCCTGATAGGACTCGGTGCCGCAGGAGTATCGCTCGTCGTGCGAGTGCTTCTGGTAGCAACCACCCACGCGGATGCCCGCGACCTCCCCGCGACCGCCTCGCGGCGGGACCTCCGCTCGGTCGTCGACGGGCGCCCAGGCGCCGGCGTTGGTGTCCTGCCAGCGCTGCAGCTCGGTCGTGTGGGTCCATTGCAGCCGCGCGACCACGCCCGTCTCCTCGCGGTCGCGACAGCTCCACCAGAGCAATACGAACAGCACGCCGAGCACGCCCAGCACGATCTGTCGGCGCGTGTATCGTCGCTTGCGCTTCGGCTCGGGCGCCTGTTCAGGGGCGGCGCGGGGCGCCGGGGATGGGGGCGGCTCCGGGAAGGGCGCCGCGACCTCGGCGCCGACCGGGCCGACCTTGCCCATCGCGGTCGCCTGCTTGCGCGCGCCCCCGCAGCCCTCGCACTGCGTCGCGTCGTTCGGGTTGTTGCCGCCGCAGAACCCGCAGGTCCAGTCGGCCCCCGCGCTGGCCATCGCCAGCTCCTCCGGGGCCGAGATGGCAGCGCTGATGAATTCGGAGTCGTCGGGCGGACGCATCGCGTCGAGCTCGTCCTGCTCGCGCGGGTCGCCGCAGGCCGGGCACCGCTTGTCGCGTCCGGTGATGTTCTGGTGGCCGCAGCGTGTACAGTCCCAGCGACCCCACGCCATCGTCGTGCTCATGGCGCCCAGGATAACCCATGGCCATCGACGCGGTCGGGGTCGATACTGCGCCGACGGGCGTGGAGCCGCCGCTCGCTCGCGCCGCGTCCGCGAGTCGAACCTTGGCTCCTGGCGCCGCGAGGCGAGGCCAGCTCCGCTGGTGTTCGTGCCGTCGGATCCGGGCTAGGCTGCCGCATGCGCACGGCGCTCGCGTCTCTCTCCCTCTTCATCGTGGCGTGTACCACGAGCAACCCGTGGTTCGTCGTCGACGACGGGCAGGACGCCAGGACCTCGACCGGAGCGACCTCGATGAGCGGGACGAGTTCGAGCGCCTCCGACGGCACCGGGATCGAGCCGACCACGGGGCGACCGACCGACACGTCCGCGACGAGCGACACCGCGGCCGACACCACCGCGGTCACGAGCACCACCGACGCTTCAGCCACCACGCAGGCGATCGACACCTCGACATCGGGGAGCAGCAGCGCGGGTGACAGCAGCAGCGACGGGACCACGGCCGCCTCGAGCACGGGCGGCACGACGGACGGCACCACGGGCGATCCGCCGATCGAGCCCTACTACCTGCTGTATCCGCTGTGCGTGGCGAAGGAGACCGAATGGTTGGGGGGCGCGCAGGCCGACACCGTGCTCGAATGCAAGGCGAACAACAAGCCCCCCGAGGCCTTCCAGCAGCCGAAGGTCCAGGGCCTCCTCGGCAGCACCCTGGAAGACGTGCTGGAGCTGGCGCCGAGCCTCGAGCCGGCTGGCGCGGTGGTCGGGACCTTTGGGCCATTCACGCTCGTGGGCGGTGAGCAAGGCGACGCCCAATTCTTCACCGGGCTGACCTGCGCCTCGAGCGAGGCGGTGGGATCGTGCAACGCCAACGCCTCGGCGTGGGTGGTGTTCAACGGGAACGAGCTGATGACGACCAGCAAGGCGCTGAAGAACGGCCTGGCCACGAGCATCACCATCCCCCTGAAGGACATCCCGGGGGTCAACAGCGGCGAGCCCTTCCAGCTCGTGCTGCGGGCGGACGTCGGCGACGCGGCGCACATCGAGGATCGCGTCTGGTTCATCAAGCCGCGCATCCGTCCGCCGGGGGGCTGAGGCGGCGCGGGGTGAGGTCGCCGGCGGCGGGCCGCGCTACTGGCAGCGCGGCGCGCTGAAGCTGCCCTCGAGCGAGGGCACCGGCGCCGAGAAGAACGCGTTGACGTGGCACAGGCGCCCCTCGACCGTATTGTCGTCGACCGAGAAGATCTGGAAGGTCGCGTCGAAGCTGCCGCCGCCGAAGCTGCAGTCCTGGCCGCCGTCGTCGCCGGTCTCGAACGCGCTGCCGTGGACGTCCTGACCCAGCAGGTTGTAGGTGCCCGGGCTCTGGAACTCGGGCGGGATCACGATCGTGACCTGCCAGTGTCCGCCGCACTGCAGCATGGCCTCGGGGTCGGCGCAGACCAGGGCCTGATCTGTCAGCGTCACGAGGATCGTGCCCGGATCGAGCTCGGCGCCGCCGCTGGTGCTGGTCGAGGTCGGGTCGGGCTTCGGCGGCACCTGGGCCTTCGTGTACGCCATGATGGTGGTGATGTCCGCGAGCGGCGCCGCCTCGCCCTCGCAGGGGATCACCGGCGGCGGCTCGTCGCCGCCGCTGCTGTCCGTGTCCGAGGTCAGGCTGGTCGCCACGGTGGTCGTGCCGGGCTCGTCGGTGTCCCAGCCGCCGGTCGTCGGGTCGCAGCCGATCTGGGTGCAGGCCCAATGGCCCTCGAAGCAGCTGCAGGAGTTGCAGCCGTCCGGGGCGGGCATCATGTCGCCCTCGTTGCACTCCGCGGGCGCGCTGGTCTGGCCCTCGCAGGCCTTCTCCGTGCAGCCCCACTCGCCGTCGACGCAGCTGCAGGTGTTGCAGCCGTCGTCGGCCGGCTTGGTCTCGCCGTCCTCGCAGTTCGGGGCGCCCTGGGTCTCGTCGCCGATCATCTTCGGTCCGAGGTCGCAGGCGCTGAGGGTGAGGCCGACGAGGGCGCCGGCGAGCAGGAAGGGGGCGGTCGAGAGGAAGTTAAGCCTGGTCATGGTGCGAGGTGTTTGTCCGCCGCGGCCCGCCTCTGTGTCCGCCCCGGCGATTAATATCGGAGACCCCGCGCACGACAACGGTGTCAGCCCCCGTCGCACGCGCCGCGCACGCGCTCGGCCAGCACCGAGCCGGCGTGCGCGCGCAGGAACGTCGCCGCCTCCGCTCGACCCTCGCGCTCGCGCCCGGCGGCGCACAGCGCCACCACCCGCAGCGCCTCGCGCTCCTGCGCCAGCACGCCCGCGGGGAACTCGCGCGCGTGCTGCTCGAGCTGCAGCAGCGCCGCCGCGGGCGCGCCGCTCGCAAGCGCGGTCTGTGCCCCCTGCAGCAGCGCGGCCTCGGCCGCCAGCCGCGAGGCGCTCGCGTCCGGCCGCGGGTGCTCGCCTGGCAAGACCGGCGCGTCGACGACGTCCGGCATGTCCCCGGGGACAGGCGCGTGGTCCACGGCCTTGCGTCGCGCGCCCGGCTCCGGCCGCGGCTCGCGGTCCGCGGGGATCGAGCTGTCCGCGGGGACAGGCTGAGCCGCCGCGGGGCTCGAGCTGTCCGCGGGGACAGGCTCGCGGTCCGCGGGAATCGAGCTGTCCGCGGGGACAGGCTCATCCGCCGCGGGGATCGATCTGTCCGCTGGGACAGATCCATCCGCCGCCCCCTGTGAGGCCGCGCGCGCTCGCCCGCCGCTCGCCGCCCGCGTCGCTCGCTCGGGCGCATCGGGCCCGCCGTACGCCGCGGCTCCGGCCCGCGGCGCCACGGCGACCGACTGGGCGCCGCGCTGGAGCCCGACCAGCGCGAGCGTCAGCGCGGCCGCGATCGCCAGCCCGACCAGCACGCCGCCGCGGCCGAGCCGGCGCTTCGGCGCTGCCCCTCGTGACATGTCCGAAAGGACATCCTCGGCGGTCGCCGCGGCCAGACGCGACCACATGCGGTCGCGGACATCCGCCGCGAGCTCGTCCTCGGCTCGCAGCGCGGCGAGGGCGGCGCGGGCCGCGGGGGACAGGCCATCGTCGTGGGGCTGCGGGTGGTCGTTCATCGGGCGATGCTCCTGCGCGTCCCGGCCTCACGGTCGGCGAGGGCGCGGCTCAGTTGTTCGCGGACCGCACGCAGCCGCGCGTACGCCGTGTTGAGGTTCATGCCGAGGGCCTCGGCGATCTCCGGGACCTTGAGGCCCTCGATGTCGGCCAGCTCGAAGAGCAGCCGGCGATCCTCGCCCTGGCCCTGGAGGAAGCCGCGCACGAACTCGGCGAGCCGCGCCTGCTCCGTGCGCAGCTCCGGGTCGGGCCCGGCCGTGGGCGTCGGCGCCACGCTCAGCTTGCGCTGCGCACGGGCCACTCCGCGGCGGTGATTGCTGGCGACCCCGCGGGCCACGCCGAACAGCCAGGTCGTCAGCGCCGCGCGGCCGTCGTACTCGGGCAGGCGCCGGTGCACCACCAGGAACACGTCGTGCACGACGTCCTCGAGCGCCGCGTCCGCGACCCCTAGCCGCCGCAGCACCCGCCAGACGAAGCCCGCGTGGCAGCGATAGACCTCGGCCAGGCTCAAGGCCGGCGCGGTAACGAGCGCGCCGCGGTCGAGCCCGCGGGGCTCGGCCTCGCCGGCTCCGGCGTCGGCGGTCGTGGTCGCGCTCATCGGGGGTGATAGTCCGGCTCCGCCGCGATCTGTGTCCGCCCCCATCCGCGACCACCTTAACCCGATCCGGCCGCGCGCGAACGCTGGTCAAGCCGCGCCGGGCGCCGCAAACTCGTCTCATGCCGCGCCCTCGCGTCCTCGCGCCCCTGCTGGCCCTCCTCGCCCTCCACTGCGGCGGCGGCGATCAGGCCAGCGACTCCGGCTTCGTCTCCGGCCCGAGCACGAGCCCCAGTCAGGCCAGCTTCGGCAGCGACGGCAGCGACAGCAGTGACAGCAGCGCCGCCGCGCCGACCACCACGACCTCCGCCGCCGACACGAGCACCAGCGTCACCGCCAGCACCAGCGAGGTCGGGAGCACCAGCGCCGGCACCGACGATCCGACGAGCAGCGGCACGAGCAGCGGCACGAGCAGCGGCACCGCCACCGACAGTGACAGCTCGACCGGCCCGGACCCCGCCGACTGCGGTGACGGCGTCGTCCAGGACGGCGAGGTGTGCGACGACGGCAACCGCAGCGACGGCGACGGCTGCCTCGGCGACTGCAGCGCCGGCACGGCCGTGCTCGCGCTGGTCGGCCTCGGCGTCGCGCCGGCGACGGCCGCCAGCTACACGCCGGGCCTCGGCTGGAAGCTCAGCCCGTTCCAGATCGGCGTCGCCGCGGCGGACCTCGAGGCCACGCCCGAGGGCGCGATGGCGGTGGTGCGCCGCGCCAGCGCCAAGGTCGACGAGCAGGACGAGATGTTCTACGCGCGCTGGCAGGCCGAGGATCCGGCCCTGTTCGCCACCGCCAGCGAGGTCGGCGTGTTCGGCTTCGCCAAGAGCGGCCTCTCGCTCGCCGCGGTCTCCGACACCGTCAACCTCGCCTTCCTCGGCACCGACAACAAGCATTACACCGCGCTCTGGAGCCCGGAGGTGTGGGCGCCCTTCGGAAAGCTGCCCGCCGGCATGATCCAGCTGCAGGCCTTCGGTCCGAGCCCGGCGACGCTGGCCGCGGGCCCGCCCGAGACCTACGCGGTCTACGCCGGCGACGACGCCCGGCTGTACTACAGCCACAAAGCCGGCCCCGGCGCGGCCTGGGAGGCCTCGGTCGGCGCCCCGCCGCTCAACGTGCTCGCCAGCGTCTCTCCGGTGGCGATCGTCGACGACGAGGCCGACCTCGTCGTCGCCTACGTGCGCAAGGACGGCCAGATCGCGCTGGTCAAGCTGCTCACCCCGATGAACGCGTGGAGCGCCGAGAGCCTCGTCCACCCGCAGGCGCTCACCGGCTCGGCGATCGCGCTGCTGCGCCTCGACGCCGGCGGCTACGTGCTCGCCTGGCGCGGCTTCGACACCCAGGGCATCTACCTCTCGCGCTCGAGCGGCGACGCCTTCGACAAGTGGGACCCGCCGAGCACGGTCGAGGTCCCCAAGCTGACGAGCACGCCGCCGGTGCTGGTGCCCGGCGTGTCCGCTGCCGAGCTCGAGATCCTCTTCACCACCGGCGCCAAGCTCCGCCACGCGCGTCTGGCCGACGGCCAGATCGTCGCGCCCGTCGATGTCCCCGGCATCGTCGCGGCCACCACGGTCGCGGCCGCCCGCGTGCAGCTCGGGCCCTGAGCGCGCGACCCTCCGCGTGCAGCTCGCGCAGCGCAGCTCGTGCCCTGAGCGCGCGACCCTCCGCGTGCAGCTCGCGCAGCGCAGCTCGTGCCCGAGCGCCGCAGCGGCGATCGCTAGCGCAGCCTGATCTCGAGGCCCACGCTGGCCTGTCCGCCGATCCGCGCCGCCTCGTGGACCAGCACCCCGCCCGCGGTCACGAACTTCGGCCGCGTCAGCGCGACGATCGCGTCGAGGCCGAGCCACAGCCCGATCCGCCCGTCCCGCGGCCGCCAGCGCAGCGCGGCGCCGATCCGCGTGGCGATCCACGGCGAGCGCGCCGCCTGCTCCCGCTGCAGCCCGCTGCCCCGGCCTCGCCCGTGCATCGCCCCGAGCTGCAGCCCGACGCACAGCGGGAACACCAGCGGCCGCCCGCGCAGCCCTGGCATCACGCAGCCGCGCAGCTCGCCCGCACCGAGCCGAAACACCCCGCCGATGCCCGCGTCGCTGGCCGCCACGCCGCGCACCGGCGGCGCCCACAGGCCCGCGACCTCGACCCGCCACAGCCGCCCCTCGAGCCCGAGCCCGAGGTCTAGCGCCGCATGCGACCCCGGCAAGAGCCGCGCGAAGCCGAGCCCCGCCCCGAGCCGCAGCCCGAGCTGGAGCTTGCGATCGCCGCGCCCGGTCGACATCGAGCTGTCCTTAGGGCCAGCCAGATCCACCGATCTGTCCTTTGGGGCCGCCCGATCACGCGAGCTGTCCCCGGGGACATTCCGATCCGGTGATCTGTCCCCGGGGACATCCCCGGCGGAGATCGCCGGCGCCCCGTTCGTCGGGTCCGCGGGCCCGGCGGGTCCCGTGCCTGACCTGTCCCTCGCGCCAGCCATCGGGCTCCCCCGGTCCGGCGGGGCAGCGCCCGTCGCCGTCTCACCCGGCGGGAGCGGCACCAGCGAGCTGTCCGCCGGGACATCCCCGTCCTCTGTCGAGCTGTCTCCCGGGACAGGTCCGACCAGCCGCACCTGCGGGTCGATCGCCACCGCGATCATCAGCGCCGCCGCCTCGGCCAGGGCGCGACAGTCCCGATCTTCGAGCGTGCGCCGGTCCTGACCGCCCTCGCGCAGCAGATCCAGCGCCATCGTCCACCGCCCGGCCTCGGCCCGCACCACCGCCCGCGCCCTCAGCCTGGTCCGGCCCGCAGCCTCGGCGCCGACGAGGTCGATCACCCGCGCGCGCAGGGCCTCGCCGTCAGGGCAGGCCGCCGGCGCCTGCCAGTCGAGGCGCAGGCCCTCGGCGGGGGCGACGAGCAGGACGGCGGCGAGCGTGAGGACCATGCGCGGCGCGCAGTCTAGCGATCCCTCGCCGGGCGCGGCGAACAGTTCGTCGACCATGGCGATCGCGTGCGGACGCGCAGGAGCGGGCCGGCTACGGCTGGCGCGCCCGCCGAGCCCCGGTCCCGGGGCCGTCGCCTCGCCATCGCGGCATCACGAGTTCGAAGGTCGTCCCCTGCCCGGGGACCGACTGGACCGCGATTGTCCCGCCCATCAAGGCGGCGAAGTGGCCGCAGATCGAGAGGCCGAGGCCGGTGCCGCCATAGCGACGCGTGGTCGTCGGATCGGCCTGAACGAAGGGCTCGAAGACCCGCGCGAGCTGCTCCTCGGTCATGCCGATGCCGGTGTCGGTGACCCTGAACACGATGAGCGAGTCGTCGTCGTCGGAGCACGGCGCGACGATGAGGCGGATCGCCCCGCGCTGGGTGAACTTGGCCGCGTTGCTCAGCAGGTTGAGGAGGATCTGGCGGAGCTTGCCGGCGTCGGCCTCCATGACCCCGACCGCGTCGTCGAGCGCGACCTCCAGCGTGCTGCCATTGCTGTCGACCATCGGCAGGGCCATCTCTGCGATCTCGCGGACCATCGGGCCGACGGCGAAGCGATCCCAGCACAGCTCGACCTTGCCGGCCTCGATCTTCGCGAGGTCCAGGACCTCGCTGACCAGAGTGAGCAGGTGCTTGCCCGAGCTGATGATCCGCCCGACATCCGTCTTGATATCCGTCCGGTCCTCGAGGAGCAGCTCGCCGTAGCCGATGATCGCGTTGAGGGGCGTACGGAGCTCGTGGCTCATCGTCGAGAGGAATTGGTCCTTCGCCCGGGTCGCCGCCTGGGCGCGGTCACAGGCCGCGGCGAGCTCGACCACCAGCTGCCGGTTATGGGCCTCGACCTGAAGGCGCTCGAGCGCCACCCCGATCTGGGCGCCGAATGAGAGCAGGAGGCCGAGCCAGCGGTCGCGCCAGGCCAGGCCAGGGCGGCACCTGAGGCAGAGGACGCCCAGCCGGCGGTCGCTCCCGCGGAGGACGATGAGCACCCGGCCGTCCTCCGACCATTCTCCGGGCGCCTCGCTGCTGAGGACCCGCCAGCACGCATCGAGGTGCTCGCGGCAACAGCTCGTGTCGCCGACCGCGGCGCATTCGCGGAGTCGGTCGCCCTCGCGGAGGAGGAGCAGGGCATCACCGGTCAGATCGAGCGCGTCTGTGCCCGTGAGCCCGCGCAGGAGGGCGAGGGCGAGCTCGTTGGCGTCGTCGCTGCCGACCAGGATGTGATCGACCGCGCGCTGGACGTTGAGCTCCTCTGTGCGTCGCCGGAGCGCCGCCTCGACCGCATGAGCCTCATCGAGCTCGGCCATCAGCTCGGCGGCCACGGCGTTCGCGTCGGCCAGGGCGCCGACCTGGGCCTCGAGGACCGCGACGCGACGACGCAGGCTCGCGTTCTCCGCGTCGGTATCAGCCCGCTCAGCCTCCACGTTCATCCCGATGCCTCGCTCTCAGTTCAAATGAAGAGGGTGATCTTCGACTCGATCGCGTCCCCCAGGTAGGTGGCGACGCCGCCGTACTGCACGCCGTCGATCAGCTCCTCGTCTTGGATCCCCATCACACCCATTGCCATGCGACAGGCGATCAGCTTGACCCCGAGGTCCTGGGCCAGCTTGATCAGCCCAGGGAGGGTCTCCACGTTGTTCTGGGCCATGACCCGCTTGAACATGATCGGGCCCATCCCGAGCATGTTCATCTTCGAAGTGCTCGTGTTCGCGGGGCCCCCGGGCAGCATCGCCGAGAGCATCTTCTCCTCGATCGTCTTGCCCGCGAAGGTCGTCTTCTTCTTGAGCGCGACGAGGCCCCAAAAAGTGAAGTACATCGAGACCTCGATCCCCATGGCGACCGCGCCGGTGGCGATGATGAAGGCCGAGATCAGGCGGTCGAAGTCGCCGCTGAAGACGAGGATGCTCGCCTGGTCGTGCCGCGGCCCTTCATGGGCGCGCAGGCGGGCGATGGCGTCCTCGACCTTCGCGCTGAAGTCCGCGAGCCGAGCGTCGACCCGAGCGTCGACCATTCGCTCGATCATCGCCTGAAGGGCGGGATCGATGGGCGCATGAGTATCGTCGCTCATCGTCGCTGCCTCACTTCTTGAGCACGGTGGCGCGGCTGATCGAGCCCTCGTCGAAGGCGAGGATGGTATGGCCAAAGCGTCGAACCCAGGCCTCGAGGTCGGCGCGAAACGCTGGGTCGTTGGCCTCGATCACGATCTTCGCCCCCGACTCGATCCCACGCATCGCCTGGCTGAGGCGGACGATCGGCATCGGGCAGTTCAGGCCCGTACAGTCGAGAACTTGGCTGGCGCCCATCGTCGCGATGGTATCGTGAAAAAGACAAAGATCGGCCGGCTATCTCGCGGATGTCCAGGTGCGATGGAAAACGACATCCTGGGGCAAGCGCGCGAGCGCGCGAGCGAGGGCTCAGCGCGCGCAGCGAAAGCCGACCGTGCTGAAGCTCGAGCCCGGACTCAGGCCGTAGCGGTAGGCGGCGCGCAGCAGGGAAGAATTATCGTAATAGCTGCCGCCGCGGACGACCCGTACGCGGCCCTGGGCGGGCCCCGCCGGGTCGTCGCGGATCCTGCGCGCGTACGCGTGGCGGTCATACCAGTCGTATACCCACTCGGCCGCGTTGCCCGCGAGGTCGTGCACCCCCTCCTGGGTGACGCCGTTCGGGCGCCCGCCGACCGGGCGCGTGTGCTCGCCGCAGCCGTCGAAGTGGGCGCGCTCGCAGGTCGGCGCCGCGTCGCCCCACGGGAAGCGCCGGCGCGCGGTCCCGGCCGCCGCGCGCTCCCACTCGGCCTCGGTCGGCAGGTGCTTACCGAGCGCGGCGCAGTACTGCCCGGCCTGAAACCAGCTCACGCACACGGCAGGGTGGTCGGAGCGGGTCAGCGGCTCCGGCATGGCGGCGCCGCGCTCGAAGCTGTCGCCGGTCCACACGAAGCAGCCGCCCGGGTCGATCGGTGTGCACATTCCGGCGGCGACGCATTGTTGGTACTCGGCCTGCGTCACCTCCAGCGGGTCGAGGAAGAACCGCGAGAGCTGGACCGCGCTGGACGGCCGCTCGTCGCGCTCACAGTCGCGGTCGCCGCGGCGCGGGCAGCCCATGCGAAACCAGGCGCGGTCGAAGCGGATCATCGGGTCGTCGGTCCACTGCACCGGCTCGCCGAGCAGCCCCGCCTCGGTCGCCGCCGCGAGCGTCGGCGGGCGCAGCTGCGCGATCGTCGGCCCGAGCTCCGACACGCCGCGCGCGAGCGGGATGTCGGCGCCGTACGAGCTCGGGCGCGGCGCCGGCGGACCGGGGGCGCCCGCCCGCAGCAGCAGCGTCGCCTGCGTCAGCAGCTCGACCGCCGTCACGGTGCCGTCGTGGTCGCGGTCGGCCCAGCCGCGCAGCCCGCCGAGCAGCAGATACGAGAGCGCCGGGAAGTCGGTGCCCGGCAGCTGCTCGACGCAGCCGGGGCCGAGGCCCGCCGTGAAGATCGCCACGTCGGACGGCTCGCGGCGCGACCGCGAGGTGTCCTCGTGCACCCGGTTGAGCGTCTCGAGCACGAACATCGCCGGGCCCGCGGGGCGTCCGCCGACCGTGTAGGCCAGCGCGGCCTCGTCGCTCCTCCCCGTCGCGCGAAACGGCGGCGTCGACGGGGTCGCGCTGCCCGAGAGCCGCGAGCCCGACACGCGCCCCGCGTTCGCCAGGCACCCGTCGAACACCGCGGCGGTGCGCGGATGCGTGCCATAGCCGATGCGCGCCAGCGCCCGCGCGATCGAATAACTGTGCGCATTGGCGGTCGCCGCGGTGCCGTCGCCGTCGCGCAGCCACATCTCACCAAAAGCGCCCGGAACGCCGCTCGAGACATGACCGATGTACACGAACCACAGCGTGCCGCGCCGATGCACGCGAGACCGCGCGGCCTCGATGGCGCGGGCGATCCGCCGCGGGCTCGCCTCGGCGTCGCGCAGCAGCACGATCCGCCGCGGCTTCATCCCGCGGGTCTCGCGGAAATAATGGTACCAGGCCGCCGCCATCGCCCCGGCGCCGGGGCGGTCGCGCAGGCGCGCATAATCCTCGATCGCCACGATCACCGCCGCGTCGCCATCACCCTCGACCGGACCCTGGCCCTGGCCAGCGGCGGCGCCGAGGAGCTCGGGGTAATCGGCCCCACCGGGCGCAGGTCCCGGCGCGACCGTCTCCGGAAGACCCGCGGGCCAGCCACAGGCCGCGAACAGGAGCAGGCCCAGGGCGCGGCGCATCGGCCGGGAAGGTAACCCGGCCGCCGCGCCGCGCCAAGCGCCATCGATGACGCGATCGCACGGGAGCAGCTCGAGACGCTCCCCATCGCTGCGCGTCCGTATCGTCCAGGAAGACCGTCGCATGCGCCCGTCACCGGATGCGCGGCAGGAGCCAGGCCTGCAGCCCCGAGCTGTCCCCGGGGACAGGGTCCGCAGGTTGCACGAACAGCGATGCATTTCTGTAGAAGACCGCCCGCCCGCTCACCGCGGCGCTCGCATGGGTAGGCCCCGTCGTATATTTCCAGCTGCGGTGCATCACGACCGCCTCGCCGATGACCAGATCGACGCGGAGCAGGGCGCCGGACTCGCCCAGGATGGCGAGTTCGTGCTCGTCGATGAAGGCCAGGCCGCGCGCCTCCTCGGGGAGCGCGAGCTCGCGGCCGGGATCGTCGGGGCTGGCGAGCACCAGCAGCGTGCGCCCCGCGAGCCCCACCGCGAACTGACGGCCGGACGGACTGTATGCCGCCGCGGCCTCGATGGAGAAGGATGTCGGGCGGCGGACCACGGCGCCATGCACCTCATAAAAGACCACCGCGTCCTCGTCGTCGAGGAGGATCGCGGCCCCGCGCTGCTCCGGGTGCTTGACGACGCGCACCGAATAGGGGTCCTTGTCCGGCGCGGAGCTGCCGAGCACAGCCGGAGCGTCGTCCCCGGGGCGCAGGGCGATCACCGCCCCGGAGCCGGTCTGCGCGATCAGTGCGCCCCCCTCGCCGATCATCCACAGCTGGCGGATCTCCGCATCGAGCTGCCAGCGCCGTGGCTCCTCTCCTGCGGCGTTCCAGGCCAGGACGGCGCCGTCGTCCAGACCGACGCCGAAGGCATCACCCTTATCCGCGAGCGCGGCCGCGGTCGCCCTCTCGGGCACCGTGATCAGCCGGGTCTGGCCGTCGACCTCGTTCATGCAGACCTGCCCCGCCTCGTCGATGGAGAGCACGCGTCCGCGCGCGTCGACGGCGAGCCGGGCCTGCGCTCTGGACAGCGGAGACAGCCGGAGGGCCGTCATGCACGCGATCAGGGTCTCCCGGCGATCGGACATTCGCAGGAGCGCCAGATATCCCGCCCCCCGGGTGTTGCCGATCGCGTGGCTGCCGTCCGGCGCGAGGGCGTACGCGCTATAATGCGGGGGGGCCGGCGGCGGCGGCGACCACAACCATAGGTCCGTGTGGTGGGCCACCACGAAGCTGCCATCGGCCAGGAAGGCGCCGCGTTTGTATGGTCCGGTGTCCAGCGTGGACTCGACCATCCCGGTCGCCATCGACCAGATCTGCCACTGATCGCCGAGCTGAAGCGCGAATCGATCGCCGCGATCGGCGATGGCAAATCCGCCGCCTTCTCCCCAGATCGTCATTATTACTTCGCGCGTGATCTCGAGGTCTGCGGTCCACTGCGTCTCACCCGTGGCCAGGGAGCGCAGAAAGAGACGTCTCGGCAGGTCCGGCGCGATGCCCCCCGTCGGGTCCTGCGCGGTGACCAGCGCGTGGTCATCGAGCGTCATCGCCACGACCCTGCCGTCGACCGGGTGCAGCGATCGATCCGACAGCGACAGGGCGACCATGCTGCGAGGGCTCTCCAAGGAGCTTCCGAGCAGGTAGCGCCCGCTCGGCGAGAATTTGCCAGGCGCTGTGAGCCCGGGCACCGCGGTGGCAGTGTCACCGGCGATGAGCCAGGCGTCTCGCTGCGCATCGGCGGTGGCGAGCGTCGTCCCGTCCGGGCTGAGCGCCGCTCGGTTCGTATAGTCGGCGGGCAGGGTGCGCATCAGCGCCGGACGTGTCAGCAGATCCCAGGTGTAGGCTCCCGCGCGACGTTGACCGCTCATGGTCCGCCCCGCGCCCAGGGCCGCGAGCGTCTCGCCGTGACGCGACAGCTCCCAATCGTGCGTGCGAAACGAGCCCACATAAAACGGTCCGAGGCTGATCTCCTCGGGCACCTCGTCACCCCGGACCACAACACCGCGGTCCGCGGCGAGGGCGACCCACACGGGGGCCTCGGCCGCGGCGACGAGGCGGCCTCCCCGCGCGGCGATATCGAAGAGGACCTCGCCCTGTCCAGTTCGGGGATCCCAGCGTCGGACCTCGCCGGCGATGTCGATGCTGACGAGCTTGCCGTCCGACAGCGGGGCGATGTGCTCGATACCGCGGGAATGCCCGCGAAGGACCCGATCCGGCGCGCCGCGAGCCTCCGCAGCCAGGGCCGTCAATCGGGCGCTTCGGCGTCGGGCTTCATCGGAGAGATCGACCTGTCCCAGGAGCATGAGCGCGGCGACGAGATCCTCCGCCAGGGCGCCCCGCGCCTGCGCGAGCTCGGCCGAATCGGCGCGACGCACCGCCTCGAGCTCGGCGATCTCGGCGCGGTGCTGGGCGCTCGCTGCGAGGTCACGCTCGACGCCGACATTCCACAGAAACAGGACCGAAGCGGCGAGCAGGGCGAGCAGGGCGACGGCGGCGACCGAGAGGACCGCCCGGTGGCGGCGCAGCCATGCGCGCAGCAGCTCGCCTGGCTGATAGCGGTGGGCATCGACCAGGCGACCGGCGAGGAAGCGGCGCAGATCGTCCGCGAAGGCCTCGGCGCCGGGGTAGCGGTCCTCGGGTCCGCTGGCCATGGCCTTCTGGGCGATCGCCACCAGCGCCCGCGGCACACCATCGGCGAGCGGGGCCAGCTCCTCGACCTCGCCGTCCGCGAGCCGCGCGAGCAGGGCCGCGCGCGTGAGGCCCTCGTGCGGCGGCCGCCCGGCGATCACGTGAAAGAGCACCGCGCCGAGCGCGAAGACATCGCTTCGGCGATCGACCGCCTCGCCGCGCGCCTGCTCGGGCGGCATGTAGCGCAGCGTGCCGACGATCGCGCCGACATCGGTGAGGGTCGAGCTGCAGGCCGGGTCCGCGGTCGTCGTGGCGCCGACGGGCTCGAGGATCGCGCCGGCCAGGTCCTTCGCCAGACCCCAGTCGATCACCAGCGTCTCCCCGTGCTCGCCGACGAGGATATTGGCCGGCTTGAGATCGCGGTGAATGATGCCACGCGAGTGCGCATAGGCGACCGCGTCCGCGGCGGCCAATACGTGCTCGAGCAGGGTGAGGCGCCGGGCCGCGGTCTCGCAGGCGCCGATGATCTGCTCGAGCGACTCGCCGTCGACCAGCTTCATACAATAATAGGGCCCACCGCCCGGGAAGCGGCCCGTATCATAGATGGGCACGATCCCGGGGTGCTGCAGGTGGGCCGTGATCGCCGCCTCGAACAGGAAGCGACGCTCCGCGGCGGGGTCGCTGCGCTGGAGCTCCTTGACCGCGACGGTCCGCCC
>Ga0075152_10000433_pt1 | contig 31562 bp, 24 predicted proteins | sample JI61114C2DNA_FD_70964 | JGI IMG/M metagenome (GOLD analysis project Ga0075152, IMG submission 70964) | Wastewater effluent complex algal communities from Wisconsin, to seasonally profile nutrient transformation and Carbon sequestration -... | ecosystem: Engineered > WWTP > Effluent > Algae...
GCACATGTCCACGTATTCCTGGTGGAAGTACAGGCCCATCGCGGTCACGTCGGCGCTCATGTCGTCGATCAGGCGCAGCTTGTATTCCTCGCCGCGGCGCGCGAATTCCTCGATGACCTCGTCGCGCGGGGTCATCTTCTTCACCACGTCGTAGTCCTGCGCGATCAGCTCGCGCATGCGCTGCTCGATCGCGGCCAGGTCGTCCGGGGTGAACGGGCGCTCGGAGTGGATGTCGTAGTAGAAACCCTCGTCGATGACCGGGCCGATCACCATCTTGGCGTCCGGGTACAGCTGCTTCACCGCATGGCCGACCAGGTGCGCGCAGCTGTGGCGGATGATCTCCACGCCCTCCTGGTCCTTCGGGGTGATGATGCGCAGGCCGGCGTCGTGGTCGATGACGTCGCTGGCATCGACCAGGCGACCGTCGACTTCGCCGGCCACGGTGGCCTTGGCCAGGCCGGCACCGATCGACTGGGCGACCTGCAGCACGGAAACGGGGGCCTCGAACTGGCGCTGGGAGCCGTCGGGAAGGGTGATCGAGATCATGGGCATGGGTCCGGAAAACGAAAAAGGCGCCGAAGCGCCTTTCGATGGCCCACCGAGAGGTGAGCGCGAGATGCGTCGGCAGGATTCAGCGGATTAGGCGATCGTAGTGCTCATGTCGCACGCTCGGCCGGCGTTGCCGCGGGCCACCTGCTCTCTGGTGTCGATGCGTTGCCACGCTGCTGGAGCGTGGTGGGCGGTACAGGGTTCGAACCTGTGACCCCTACCATGTCAAGGTAGTGCTCTACCGCTGAGCTAACCGCCCGGTATCCCCAGGACCACGGGGGCGCGAATTGTAGCCCGCGGCAGGCAGGTGGACAAGCAGCCGGCGGAACTTTGATTCCCCGTCATCCCGGCCAACGCCGGGATGACGGCAAGAACCCCTACAGGATGGCCTCGCGCAGCCTGCGGATCTGGTCGCGGACGCGGGCCGCGGCCTCGAATTCCAGGTCGCGGGCGTGCTGGTGCATCTGCTGCTCCAGCGCCTTGAGCTTGGCCGCCTGCTGGGACGGGTTGAGCCGCTGGTAGTCCAGTTCGGGCTCGGCGACGCGCTTGGCCTTGCCCCGGCCCTTGAGCTCGCCGGGTTCGTAGCGCGCGCCTTCCATCACGTCCATCACCGCGCGCTGCACGGATTGCGGCGTAATCCCGTGTTCCAGGTTGTGCGCCACCTGCCTGGCGCGCCGGCGGTCGGTTTCGTCCAGTGCCTTCTGCATCGAGTTGGTGATGCGGTCCGCGTACAGGATCGCCTTGCCGCGCAGGTTGCGTGCGGCGCGGCCGATGGTCTGGATCAGCGAGCCGGTGCTGCGCAGGAAGCCCTCCTTGTCGGCATCGAGGATCGCGACCAGCGAGACCTCGGGCATGTCCAGGCCTTCGCGCAGCAGGTTGATGCCGACCAGCACGTCGAACAGGCCCAGGCGCAGGTCGCGGATGATCTCGACGCGCTCCACCGTGTCCACGTCCGAGTGCAGGTAGCGCACCTTGACGTCATGTTCGGCGAGGTATTCGGTGAGGTTCTCCGCCATCCGCTTGGTCAGCGTGGTGATCAGCACGCGGTCGCCCCAGGAGACGCGCTCGCGGATCTCGGAGAGCACGTCGTCGACCTGGGTCGCCACCGGGCGGATCTCCACCGGCGGATCGACCAGCCCGGTCGGGCGCACCACCAGCTCGATGATTTCGTCGCCGGCCTCGCGCAGCTCATACGGCCCCGGCGTCGCCGACACATACACGCTGCGCGGTGCGCGGGCCTCCCATTCCTCGAAACGCAACGGCCGGTTGTCGAGCGCCGACGGCAGCCGGAACCCGAAATCGACCAGCGTTTCCTTGCGCGCGCGGTCGCCCTTGTACATCGCGCCGATCTGCGGAATCGTCACGTGCGATTCGTCCACCACCAGCAATGCATCGGGCGGCAGGTAATCGAACAGCGTCGGCGGCGGCTCGCCTGGCGCGGCGCCGGTGAGGTGGCGCGAATAGTTCTCGATGCCGTTGCAGTAGCCGACCTCGGCCATCATCTCCAGGTCGAACTGGGTGCGCTGGCTGAGCCGCTGCACTTCCACCAGCGTGTTCGCCGCGTACAGCTGCTCCTGGCGTTCGCGCAATTCGGCCTTGATCGTTTCCACCGCGGAGATCGTGCGCTCGCGCGGCGTGGCGTAGTGCGTCTTCGGATACACGGTGAAGCGCGGGATCTTGCGGAAGATCTCGCCGGTCAGCGGATCGAACATCGAGAGCTGCTCGACCTCGCCGTCGAACAGTTCGATGCGCAGCGCTTCCAGGTCGGATTCGGCCGGGAATACGTCGATGGTTTCGCCGCGCACGCGGAAGGTGCCGCGATCGAGCACGATGTCGTTGCGGGTGTACTGCAGCGTGGTCAGGTGGCGCAGCAGTTCACGCTGGTCGATGCGCTCGCCGCGCGACAGGATCAGCCGCATCGACAGGTAATCCGCCGGCGCACCGAGGCCGTAGATCGCCGAGACAGATGCCACCACGATGGTGTCCCGGCGCGACAGCAGGGCCTTGGTCGCGGCCAGGCGCATCTGCTCGATGTGGTCGTTGATCGAGCTGTCCTTCTCGATGTAGGTGTCGCTGGACGGGACGTAGGCCTCGGGCTGGTAGTAGTCGTAGTAGCTGACGAAATACTCCACCGAGTTGTGCGGGAAGAACGCCTTGAACTCGCCGTAAAGCTGCGCGGCCAGGGTCTTGTTGGGTGCCATCACCAGGGTCGGTTTCTGCACCGCCTGGATCATGTTGGCGATGGTGTAGGTCTTGCCGGAGCCGGTGACGCCCAGCAACACCTGCTTGGCGATGCCGTTCTCGAATGCGGAGACAAGCTTCTCGATGGCCTGCGGCTGGTCGCCCGCGGGCTGGTACGGCGAGACCAGCCGGAAGCCGCCCGAGGCGGTGGACAGGTCGAGGTCGGAAGGCTCGGTCATGGGGGAGTTCGCGAAGGCCAACCGGGGAGTTTACGCCGCCCGCGTGCACGACTTGAGACGCAGGTTCAGGGTTCTCCTACCGGGGCTGGCACCTTCGCCCGATTATCCGGCGCTGGCCTCCGCTCTAGCCTGCTTCCAACCCATCGGGAGCCCTGCCATGCGCCGCAATGCCGGTTTCACCCTGATCGAACTGGTGACCACGATGTCCGTGATGGCCATCCTTGCCGGGATCGCCGCGCCGTCGTTTGCTGGCTTCATCGAACGCCAGCGCGCCTCCGCCGCGATGTCCTCTTTGCTGACCCACATGTCGCTGGCGCGGGTCGCCGCAATCACCCGCAACCGGCGCGCCGTGCTCTGCCCCAGCGCCGACGGCGTGCACTGCGAGCTCGGCACCGACTGGAGCCAAGGCTGGGTGCTGTTCATGGACGAAGACGGCAACCGCATGCCCGATGGCAGCGACGAAATCGTCCGCGTCGAGCTGGAACCCACCAGCCGGCACCTCCGAGTCGCCAGTACCAGCGGTCGGCAACAACTGCGCTACCTCCCCGACGGACGCAGCGCTGGCACCAACCTGACGATCTCGATCTGCAACAAGCGCAATGAACTGTTGGGCCAGGTGATCGTGAACAACATGGGACGCCCACGCAGCGAGCGCCCCAAAGTGCCGACCGCCTGTCCCGCCTAAGCGTCATCCGAACAGCGCAGCACTTCGTCGGCGTTCCGCGGCGCGAAGGCAGCCTGCGTCACCCACCGAACCTGCGGCTTGCCCGCTTCGGTGCGGCCGACTACAATGCGCTCCCCGCCCGAATAGCTCAGCCGGTTAGAGCACTTGACTGTTAATCAGGGGGTCGTTGGTTCGAGTCCAACTTCGGGCGCCATCTATAAGCATCACCAAGCCTCACTGTGACGCACAAGCAAGCCGGAAGCCCTTATAAAATAGGCCTTCCGGCTTTTTTGTTGCCTCACGAAGCCGCACAAGGTCACTTGACAGCGCAAGGCTCCTGACGGTATCTGTGTCGGTACATGGGGTTCATGACCCCAATTCCCGTCAGGTACCGTCAACATGACTACCGACCGCCTCACCACGACCTCAGTGCGCCAAACAAAGCCCGCGGATAAGCCTGTCAAGTTGACGGACGGGCGCGGTTTGTACCTCCTGCTGAGACCAGACGGAGGCCGATACTGGCGGTTCGATTACCGCTTCGCTGGCAAGCGCAAGACGATCAGCCTCGGCACGTTCCCTGACACCTCGCTTACGGTAGCCCGTTCAGAACGCGAAAAAGCCCGAACGCTTTTGGCGGAGGGACATGACCCTTCTGTCGCCCGCGCTGAGGCAAAGGCGGCAGCGCGCGTATCCGACGACTCTCTTTTCCCTACCGTCGCGAAAGCGTGGCGAGCGTCCCAGCTGTCCAGCTGGGCACCAGCGACTGTCAAGAAAGTTGATCTAGTGCTAGATGGCTATCTAATCCCCGCACTGAAGCGGGTGTCGATTGCAACCCTGACAACGCCGCAGGCAGTCGCTGCTCTGGACGGGATCCCTCCTGCACTCGCGGTCAAGGCGCGAGGCTACTTGAACAATATTGTGGCCTTCGCCATCCGCAAGGGACTACGCGAGGACGGGAGACTGTTGATGTTGCGTGGCGCGCTGGTACGTGCCGAGAGGTCGCACATCTCAGCGGCCGTGGCCCTGGATGATGTCCGGAAGGTAATCAGGCTGGTAGCCGATTACGATCAGCCGGTGACGCGTGCGGCTTTGACGCTGGCGATGCTGACCGCACAGCGCCCCGGAAATGTGACCTCGATGGAATGGGCAGAGATCGACCTGGGTGCGGGTGAGTGGTCGATTCCCGGGGTGAAAATGAAGATGCGCGCCGCGCACATCGTCCCTCTCTCTGCGCAAGCGCTGTCAGCAATCCGCAGCATGCTGCCATTTTCCGAGGGCGCGAAGTTCGTATTCCCTGCACTGAGCCGGCAACACACACCGCATCTGCATCGCGACAGCCTTAGCGCGGCACTCCGAAGAATGGGGCTCCAGGGTCAACATGCTACCCACGGCTTTCGCGCCATGTTCCGAACTGTTGCGAGAGAGCGGTTGGGGATCGACAGCGATGTGCTTGAAGCACAACTGGCCCACGCCAAACGAGGTGACGTTGCACGGGCATACGACCGGACCCAGTTCCTGGACGAACGGCGTGTAGCGATGCAAAGGTGGGCCAATTACCTTGACGATCTTCGGATCGGGAGCGCCGGGAATAAGTTGGTGGCGCTGAGGCGTCATGCGCGCGCTTGACCGCACATGACTGCGTGAGATAGGATTTTTTCAGGCTGCCGCACGGCACCTTTGCGACGGGCAATAACCCGGGTGGGGTTACCCACAGCGCTACCGACTCGCATATGTCTGCCCTTGACATGTGAGGTCGGAATCTAGTGCTCAGACGATACCCGGGTCCGACCGGTATTGGGGGCGACGCAGATCGCGTTGCCTCGCCTTCTTTGAAGCTGCGAGCTACGCGAGCTAATCGGAGCTCGCTATGACGACGTCCTCGCTTTGCCCGAAAGCTGCCCAGCCCGCCCTCGATCCTCTCCTCCGCAAACCCCAGGTCTGCAGCCTTCTGGGGATCTCGGAGGCAACCGTTGATCGCTGGGTTAAACGCGGTTTGATCCGTCGCATCAAATTGAGCGAGCGAATCTCGGTCTACCCCCTTTCTGATCTGCATGCGTTCATAGAGAAGGCGACCGCTTCCACTGCCGACGCCGAAGCGGGAGCCGGAGCATGAAGGAGAACGCTGCCGTCCCCGGGATGCCTATGACTTCAGAGGCGCAGCCCGACGCTCAAACAGATCTGTCGATGGACGACCTTGAAGTCGTCCTTGACGCGTCTGCACGGGTACCTAGCTCGGAGCGAAGCGGCGAACTGCTGCCTACGTATGCTCATTTACCCGAGCGCATGCGCAATGCCAAGCGCTGGCTGTTGTGGAGGAACGTGCCGGGTCGGAAGGGTGGGAAGTCACGCAAGGTGCCCTATTACGTTGGTGGCACCAAGCGACACGGCGACTTGGATATGCCTGAAGACGCGGCACGTTTGGCAACCTTTCAACAAGCAGTGGCGTCGCTTGAATCGGGGCGGTGGTCCGGGCTTGGCTTTGCGCTTGGCCCCGACGGAAGCGGAAATCATTGGCAAGGCATCGATCTGGATCATCTGTCCAGTAACGAGGCGGCGGCCGCCTTGGTTGATCAATTGCCAGGGTATGTCGAGACGAGCCCCAGTGGCGATGGGCGTCACGCAATCGGTTATGGGCGCGAATTTGCCGCATTGGGAAGCAACGGCAGCGGCATCGAAGCATATTCCGGTGCGCGGTATTTCACCGTCACTGGAGATGCTGTAAGTGCGGGTGTGCTCACCGATCTGGCCCCGTTCGTAGAGCAAACCCTCGCGCCGAAGCACAAGAATAAAGTCAACGGCGCGATCGTACTGACTAGTGATATCAACAACGCCACCGCGACCGTATCGCCAGAGACTATCGCTGAACTTCGTAGCGCACTGGCATTCATGCGCGCCGACAACTACGACGACTTCGTAGCCAACGGTCAGCGCCTGAAATCACTCGGCGAAGTGGGACGCGGATTGTGGATTGAGTGGGCGCAGACTTCCGACAAGTGGGCCCCTACTGATGCCAGCAAGTGGGATGGCTTTAAAGGTGAACGTACCGGATACGCGGCTGTGTTCGCTGCGGCTCAGTCAGCAGGCTGGGCCAACCCCCGGAGCGGAAGCGTTAATGCACGGCCGGAGGCAGTGGCGGAGGCCGCCCGGATCCATGGTATCGACTTCGCCGCACTCGTTGGTAAAACCCCTCCGCCTCGCTCTTGGGTCGTAGACGAGTGGCTGCCGCGCGCTACCTTAACCTTGATGGTTGGCAAAGGCGGAGTAGGCAAATCATTGCTGGCGCAACAGTTGGCCACGAGCATTGCCTTCGGTAAAGATTGGATTGGCGGAGTGCCTGAGGCTGGGCGAGTTGTCGGATTGTTCTGCGAAGACGACCACGACGAATTGTGGCGTCGACAGATCGCGATCTGCGAACACTTCGATATTCCGATGGAAGAGGTCGGGGATCGCTTGATCCTCGATGCGCGCGCAGGGAAGCACAACCCGATCACCGGACTCGATCCGAAGGGCGGGATCCTTGAGGCTCCGCTGTTCCACGAAATTCGTCGGGTCTTGTCGGAAACAGAGGACGTAAAACTCTTGGTACTGGATAACGCGGCGCAGTTGTTTGTGGCTGGCGACAGTGCTGAGAATGACCGGGCCAAGGTCACCATGTTTTGCAACAAGCTCACTGGCATCGCATTAGAGTTCAATGTTGCCGTACTGCTTCTGGCACATCCGGCGAAGGCAGACGGGTCGGAGTGGTCAGGCAGCGGCGCCTGGGACGCCGCCGTGCGGTCTCGGTGGATTCTGGAGCGCGAATCCGAGGAACCCAATAGCCGTATTACCCTGCGCAGGCCAAAGGCGAACTATGCGAGCCGAGATGGGCGCGCAGCATTCGTCTGGCAGTTGGGAGCCTTGGTACGGAGTGACGGGCGGGAAAGTGCCTCCGGGGTTCAAGCAACCCTGATTAGGACGAGTGAGGCTCAGATGGCAGTGCTCGATGCCATCGACTGGCTGGCGGTAATTAAGAAGAACGCCAGTGACAAAAAGCAAGCAAGTAACTACCTGCCAAAGCTCATGGCCACGTTCGAACTTCTGGCCGGGTTCTGCAAAAGTGAAGTGGCTGAGGCACTCAACGCTCTCATCGCTGCCAAATATGTCGAAGTTGACGCAACCCTGTGGCGAAACGGTAATCGGCAAACTGTGACCGGCCTGAAGCGAGTCGATGCGAGGCTCCCGCCTCTCTCAGTGCGCTCAGCGGTGCGCCCCCTAAAGGGGGCACACACCGATGAGCACCTGCTCTCTGGTCCAGAAACCGATGAGCAAGAAACGCTCACCGGTGAGCAACCGTTGAGCATTATCGATGACTTCAATGTGGAAGATCTTGTTTAAGCCCTAGACGTGCGGAAACTCAAAGGTTAAGGACATGATTTCTGATTCAAGACCTCGACGGGAGCATGGAGGCTTACGGTCGGGCGCCGGGCGCCCCCGTTTGCGCGAACTGGTGGACAACTTCCCGTCCATCAACGTGCTCACCCTGCTTGCCGCCGGCCGAATTTCACCCGCGACTCAAGAAGTGACAATTTTCAGCCAGAACGCATCCCAAACTGTACGAGTCACGCATACGCCATGCCCATTGGGCGGGTCGCGTCCGTGGTTCACTTGTCCCGGCTGTAAGCGTCGAGTGGGTGTGCTCTATCTGCGCACGGAGCCCACGCTAGAGGTATCCATCCAAGGTCAGCGCGCGATCATGCTGCCCGAGCGCCATGGCCTCGCCTGCAGGAATTGCTTGAAGTTGCAATATGCCTCGCAGTCTGAGGACGCGACTCAACGCAGCTTACGACGCACACGCAAGTTGGGCGCGAAGCTCTGCACCGTGACGTCCCGCCAAAAACCAAAATGGATGCGATGGGCAACATTTGAACAGCTTTACTGGGCAATCGAGAATGAACGTGAACTACGAACAACGGTGCGGGACCTGACAAATCGCGGTGTCTCTGTTCGCGACGCCGAGTTGCATTCCGACATTACGCTCGCCGCCAGCCGTTCCGCTCAACTTACTGACCAGGAACTCCGCCGGGCGCTCCGTCGCGTAAGCCTTTGGAGGCGGCGCAAGGATCGCTAACGGAACGTCCGACAGATTCAATCGAAGTCCGCCGTAGAAATGCCCAGCACTCTGCTGTTTTCCTTGGCTGCGCGCACGGTTGTCTCGTCGAAGCCCCGAGTGTCGCTGGCCTCGATGTCCACCTTGATGACCACGTTGGTGCCGTGGCGGGCGCTGAACAGCTCGACCAACTCTTTCATGATGTTGGCGAACTTCAACGACGCACCGACGGGATCCAACTCCGCTGACGCCCAGAAGTGCGTCGGCATGACTGTTCCTGGCGGCACAGGCGTCGATGGCGGCGTCAGATCGACTGGACGTCCGGGATCACCAGGCGGAAGAACAGGCTGCGGCTCAGCTGGCGGCGGTCGCGTAGCCTCTTCGTATGCCGCCGCCGTGCCCGGTTCGATCAGTAACGCCACTTCAATAAACGGTGAAGTCGCCTGTCCGAGCGAGAACCCGAGATAGCGGTCGCCTTCCTTGCCACTGGCCAAGCCGAAGTAGTCAAGGCTCGACGCACCTGCCGCGATGGCCTGAGCCATGACATGCGAGTTCTGCAAGCGCGGCAGGTACAGGTAACTGCACGACTTCTGCCAAACATCCAACGCCTTGACGTCCACGGCGCCGTCCTTCCAGAACCACGCCTTGAGCAGGTAGTGGAGGTTGACCGGCGCCCACTGGGCGATCACCCACTCGTTGTCAGTGATAACCCGGTCGATTTCTTTACCCAGGCCCACTGCCGCCGAGTTCAGCGCCTGCGCTTCCCACTCGATCTCGCCTAACGTGCCATCCTTTTTTCTGACGGCCTGGCTCGGCACTACCAACCACTTGAACGTGTCGCGCACCAGCCGCGCCACGGTGTCGCGGGTTTGATCTTTGTTCTGGCGGACTTGCCGCGCCTGAATATTGTCCAGCGTGATGCGGGTTTCGTTGAGGTCTGTTTCGATGCTGCGCCAAGCCAGCAGCGCACGCACCGTTTCCTTCAGGTGGCTAACCTGGTCGGCATCGGCCGCCAGGAACAGCAACCGGTTCTGCTTCACGCGCGGCTGCCCGCCGCGATCACGCAGGATCGCAGCTGCCGCATCGCGTGCTGGGTTCGGACCGGCGCCACGGGTCCAGCCGGTGTTGGGGGGTAGCACCACTAGGCGCAGCTCCCATTCGTCGGGCACATCCGCGGCAGACGTAAAGATGTGGTGGTGAGCAATGGAACCACCTCCCAGCACCTTGCGCAGCACATCGGCCACTTCATCGAAAACTGCCGGATCCTGGAAGCGGCGCTTGCGGTCTTCCATCTCCCGCCGCAGGTTGGGCTTCACGTCCAGCCACCAGCGGTTGTTGCCCTCGTTGAGGAAGGTCAGTCGCGTCTTCAAGCGCGACAGCGCATCCTTGAACACGTGCGGTGCCTGCCCCGGCTGGACGCAGCTCAGGATCAACCGCTCGGTTTCCACACCACGTGCCATCTCGTTACCGGACACGGGGGCGCTCCCCAGGAAGATACTGCGGGTGATCCGGCGACAAGCCTGCACCGAGCCGAAGCGGGCCTCCTGTGTCTCCAACAGCGCCGGTTCGCTGTGCTCGCCGTCAACGTCGCGCGAGATCACCGGATCCCAGCCCACCGGCAGGTTGCTGGTCAACTCGGCACAGACATCCGCGTCGTACAGCGGCAGACTGCCCGGCAGGATCAGCAGGTCCTTGTTGTCGCTCTGCCACAGACGATGGATCACGCGGGCCATCAGTTTCAGCACGCCACGCGTGCGTTGAAAGTTCGGCAACGCCGACCAGTCCTGATAGAGGCGCTCGAACACTTCTGGATGGATCGGGTAGGCCGAGCGCAGGCGGTCGTAGTATCGGCCTTCCTGCGTCTCTCCCGGCAGGTCGTCGGGGTGCTTCACGTACCAGTCGGCGAACGCACGGCATACGGTGTCGCGTGCATCCTGGTCACGGATTTCGGCGAACAGGCGGCGTCGCACGATCTCGAACGACTCCTCACTACTGACCGGCTTCCAGATGGCCTGGATGCGCGAGAAGTAGTGTTCCAGCGCGTGCAGCGCAGCTACGCCGCGCTCACTGCCCGCCTCGCGCTCTGACTCTGGCAGGGACGCCAGCAGCACCGCATTGGGCGCGTTCTTCATGGCCTCGGTAAGTGCTTGGACGAAGGTGAGATTGGCGTCGTAGGTGCCGCCCGGCAACGACTTGCCTTCCTCAAACTGGCGGATATAGGCCACCAGTTCGTCGATCAGGACAACGCATGGCCCGGCATTCCGGATCAGCTCGGCCAGCAGGTCCTTGCCTGGATTGGTGCCCGTGGCATCGGCAGCAGCCAGCGCCGCATAGGCTTCGGCTCCCCCCAGTTGCCACGCCAGTTCGCCCCACAGCGTGCGCAAGGTGTGCCCGTCCACGCGGCGCGGCTGGCTCGGTGACAGCTTGATGCCGTCAAGCACCACAACCTTGGCCACCGGAAGATCGAGGATGCCCGCGGCGTCGAGTAACTTCGGCACACCGGCCAAGTCGCTCTTGGAGGCCTTGCCGCCGACCATGTGCATGACCGCGAGCATGGTGTGAGTCTTGCCGCCGCCGAACGCGGTCTGCAACTGGATGACCGGATCGCCTCCTTGACCGGTCAGCCGCTTTGCCACCGACGTCAGCAAGGTGCCCATGCCTTCTGTGATGAAGGTGCGCTGGAAAAACAGCACCGGGTCCTGGTATTCGGGCGTGGCGGAGCCGTCATGGACGCGGGTGATGTCGGCTGCGAACTCGGCGCGCACGAAGGTGCCCCGATGGACATCCTCGTGCGGGATGGCGACTTCGCGCCAGGGTTTCATGGTCATTGTTTTGTCTCTACATCAAGGGCGCGAGCGTGGCAGGTAGCTTGATGAGCGGATCATCGTCCTCATCATCGTCGGACTTGCCGAAAAAGCTGGAGATCTCAAACCAGTACTCGCCGACGTAATGCACGGTGGCGGCGTCGCGGCGACGAATGTGATCTTCTTGGTCGAAGTCTGGTGACCGGAAGCCGTTCGGGCCCTCCCATTCGGCCTTCAGTGCTTCCCAGACCTCCAATGGAAGCGCTGTGATGTCGAACTCCATCACGTCGTACTTCTTGCCTGCCTCGCCACCGCGCAGGGACTGTTTTTTCAGCTTGAGTTGGCATCCCAGGTGTTGCTTTCCCTCTGGCCGGCACCCGATCAGCTCCTCGTACATGCGGAGCCTGGCGAAAATATGTTCGATCTCTACACCGTTGAACGGCTGGAAGTTGGCAGCAGACGGGTGGTGCCTGTCGATTACAACCGCATCTGCTTCCGAATATCCCCATCCACCCCGAATCGGCAAGGCGGGTTGCGACTTGTACTGACGCGTCAAGAACACTTGCGGCTCCGTGCCCTTGTGGTATTTCGTGATGTTCTCGACTTCAACTTCAACTGCCATGATCAGCCCCCTGTGGCTAGCGTTGTGCCTTGCGTAACCTCGTCCAGCACGCTTGTCATTCCTGCTTCCGCCAGCGCAGCCAACGCTTCCTGGCGTGTGGCACGACCTTCCATGTCATCAACATCGAATGCCACGCTTTCAAGCGTCCGGATGTAATGCCCGGGCAATCCGCACTGCCTCGCCCCTGCGACGATCAAGGCCAGATACCAGTCATAAGGCACCTTCGACGGATCTCTCCTGTGCGGTTCCGCTATGTACGCCCATGCCGTTTGGCCGCCATCTGTCGTGGATACGGCAACCTCCCGCGCCCGGTAGTGCGTGCCCTCGTGCTTATCGAGATCGGTCTTCTGCGAGCCATCGAACTCGTACAGCACACCCCACACTTCGCCGCCGGTACTCGACACCATGTCACCCTTGCCGGAGTGATCCACGCTGACCTTGGCAAAGTCGAGCCGAAAATCACGCACGACGCCTACTGCCACGGCCTTTGCTGTGGACACTCGAGCTACCAGCCGCTCACGCAGCATGTTGGAGCCGTAGGCGAAGTAGCGGGAAGTGGCCATCAGACGTCGAAGCTCCCCTGCACGTTGATATGACCCGCATCGTGACTTGCCGCCTCGATTCCGTGCCAGGCGGTGATCAGTTCGTTGTAGGCCCGGGCCTCTTCCGGCAGGCGTTTGCGTTCTGCGCAGGCGTTGTAGAGCCAGTAGGACAGGCGGCGGATATCACCCGACATCGCAGGCATGCGTGCAAGCAGCGAACCGGCCTCGCTCTCGCCACCCTTGTTGTACGCACGGATCAGCTGGTGCAGGGCCTCCCATACCGGAGTCTGGCTGTCCGTCTGCGGATCCCATCCTGCAGGATATTCATCGGGTTTCAACAGCCGTACCTTGCCGCCGTCCGACGCCAATACGCCGGCGTGCTTCACCGCGTCCACGCTGGTGGCCTTGGCACGGGCCAGCACGTCAGCGTTGCCGAACGCTCCTGTACCGAAGCCAACCTCGTCGAACCAGCCCAGGCAGAAGTTGGTATCGGCGTCGAAGTTCTCGCCACCCAGCACCTCGTCCACCTGCCGGTTGATCAGCATCAGTGCGGTCTTCACGCTCATCGACTCGCCGTTACTTTCCAGCACGGCGGCGTACTGCGAGAACACGCCCATGCCGGGGCCGATGGCGGCCTGGGCCAGATCCACCGGCGCGATAGGCGACGCGCCATCCGCGCCACCGAGCATTGCCTCGAGGGCGTCGCTCAGCACCTCCTTCAACTCCCGCTGGAACTCACGACGCGGGATCTGCGGTGCATCATCCGCACGACGACGGCAGACTAGGATGATGCTGGAGGCCAGCGCATTGGTGCCGCTTCCAATCATGCGATTGCCCAACTCGGTCCGCATGGGCCAAGTGCCATGGATGGCGAAGCCAGCGCGAAGCACGGCCGCGATGAAGGTTTCCCAGCCAGTCGATGTGGTGCCATCGCTGCCTGTATCGGACTGCTTGAATGCATAGTAGATCGTGACCGGAAACGCGCCATGCGCCTCGTCGGCAATGTTGTGCATGGCCGCAGTCATGCCATCTAGAAAGAACTTCTCAGCACCCTCCTTTCCATCATGTCGATAAGGAGTCGCCACCAGCTCTTCAGCCTTCGGTACAGCAACCGTCGCAAATAATGACGGAAACGTTTCGCGGAGGGCACGGCGCAGCCAGACATAGAAGAAATCTGACAAGTCCGCATAGCCAATGTTGTCGTAGTAAGGCGGATCCGTTGAAACCACCTTTCCTTTCGAGATTTTCTGTCGTTGTGCATCTGCCTGACTTACATGCCCATTAGGCTCGCTTGGGAATAGCTCAATCGCCTTCTTAGCCCACTCAAATGCGCTCGATACATTCCCTGCTGACTCGGAGAATACATTTGTCTCGGCATAGTCCCAGGTCATGGGAATCGCCTGCCGCCCAAAAGTGTTCCTTATTAGCTCCTTGCTTGAATGCCACGAGCAGACGCTACTCCAATAGTCACTTGCCTTATCAACGGCAAAGGCAGTGAAAACGGAAACCGCCTCTGCATACGCCGTCGCTGCATCTCCACCGGCATCCAATCCACGACCATCATCCGCCATACCACTCTTCACTGCGTCGGCACGAACCTTATCCCGCGCTTCGCCCACCAGATCAGAAAATGTGGTCAACGCGACGAGTTGTCGTGGCGTAAAAAGATCGCGGTAGTTCATCAGCCCATACAACTGAGTTCTGATGTCCCGCGGATTGTGATTGATCGGAAGATCTGGCCCCCACTCCGGAACAGCAGAGAGAGCTACTTCCTCATCAGTCGCAGAAGGCGCCAAATACACTCTGCCACTCTTCCCTTCTGCGACAACTGCCAAGAGCCGCTGCCCCATTCGGCCCGCTTTTCCCTCTTCGCGAATGTACCCAACTGGGACTGCTGTATCACTCAAGAGACACTGAAAGTTGCCCCCGCGTCCGACTTTCGTGCCCGCTTTTGCGCTGGCTGGCGGCGTGCGCTTTCCATCCGCCACTTGGACCTCGAAACGATAGCTGCTGCCTTCCACCACCGGCTCCACCCACGCCTCCTTGCCCGCCTTGGTGGACAGCAGGAAGGTGGAGACCAACGGCACCTGCTTACTTGAATACGCAGGGTTGGGACTGCGCACCGTGCGCGCCCACAGCCAAGCGATGACGGTCACCTTCTGGCCAACGTACTGCTTCAGGTCCGCCCTGGACTTCGCCATCTCAGCAGTGATTTCCACCTGTGGATACAGATGACCGATGCGCTTTTGCGCCTCTTCCCGCATCCAGTGGCCATAGCGACGCACATCCTCAGCCAGGCCACGCGCACCAGACCAGTCCTCGTGCATCTCTCGGGTTTTCCGCGCGGTCGGCTCCGCTTCCACGGGCAACGGCCCTACCGGTGTACGCCCTGCGAACTTCGGCGGGATCTCGATCATCGCCTTGTTGATCAGCACCGCCACAGGGTTCAGGTCGCTGGCGTGGCTTTCCAAACCCAGCCGCTGCGCTTCAAGTGGAATGGCGCCACCACCGGCGAATGGGTCATGGAAGGCGGGTAGCTTGGCAGGATTGAACAGCTCGGCCGCCTGTGGATGCTTCTTGTTGAGTTCGCAGGTCTCTTCCCAGCTACTGCGGATCTCCGCCCGCGCGCGCTCCAGCACTTCCTCGTTGTTGGTGTTCTCCCATTTCACCAAGTCGCGGATGATGTCGAACAGGCGCTCACGCTCGCGCGTTGCGTCCTTCTTATTCACCCCTCTTGTGAAGCCCTTGCCTGTCTCATAGCCAGGGTCGTTGACCATCTGCGCGAACAGCACCGCCCGCGCCGCTGCCAGCGGACGTCGTGCCCACCACAGGTGCAGCGTGCTGGGATGGCCATGCCGGATCGATTTCTCGCGAACCGCGGCGATATTGATGTCGTCGAGCGGCAGTGCGACTTCGATGAGTTTCTTCGGGGATTTGATAGCTACCACAGGTTAATCGTCCTTCTCGTGTCCAACCCGGCCTTCGCATTGACTGCAACCGAGCGCATAGGATTCTTCCGGCACATGCGTGGAGTACCCGGTACACCAGTCGCATTGACCGACATCGGCTATAACATCGAAGCAGTCCGTACAGAACCACTCGTCGCTATCGAGCGGAACTACGGTTTCGTAACAGCCGCAGTTTCCGCAACTTGCATGCGCCACGTCTTCCGGATCCTTGTAGTCCGTAGCCCGCAGCAACTCGTGCTCCTCCAGAACCGCTTTAACCTGTTCCGGCGAGTAGTCGTGGGCACACTCGACGCAAAATTCGTAACCCCCTGCCAAAATAATGGGCTTTGCGCAGGCCTTGTTCACGCATTCCAGCGTCATGACCGAGGATGAGAAGCCACAGGTCTGACACTTGCCCACGCCGATCCAGACGGGCCGATCCACCTCGAATGACTCGAACCCGCAAGACGGACAGTCCATGAAGTGACGGCCTGCCGCCTTCGCTGTCGCAATGTCGTCCGTGAGCAGCAGGAACTTGCGTTCTAAGGACTTCGTCTGCTCACGCATCCGCTGATCCAGCACATTGATGGTGTCAGCGTGGGCGGCGAAGTGAACCTTCCATCGTCCAGCCAACAATCGGCGCAAGTACAGCCATCCTTTGGCATGATCGGAGACGATCCTATCCATCTCCTTGGCTGCCGCATCACCATCGCCCTGGGCAGCGTGAGCGAAGTGCACCATCTGATTGCGCTCCTGACGCAGGCCATCGAAGCACTTCAACTCCTCATCCAGCAAGCCATCAGCCGTAATTTTTGTCAGCCGCTCATTCGCATCTTTCAGGCCAACCGACTGAAAATCACCACGCTGGAACTTTGCTTTATCCGCCACGTCAGGCTTGGCCACAATCAGCGTCCAGTGCTCCTTCAACAGGCGCGCCTTCACGAACAGTTCGATCGCGCTGTAGAAATGAATCACCGAATACTTCGGATACCGCTCCAACTCATCGATGGAGCGCACCAGAAAATCGAACGCATTGCGCACGACGTCGTCAAAACGCTCACTCATGACTCGCCCCCAGAGCCACGTAGTTTCGGTGCACCGAGGTATTCACAGCGTCTTGTACCAATCAATGAAGGCGTCTAGGTCGCACAAGGTGGGGAAGCGCCAATAGTCGGCCGCACGGCCCTTCGACAGGCGCGGCGCGTTGGCTTCCAGAGTGGAGATACGGCTCTCATCAGCGGCATAGCGCTTCTTGCGCATGGCCTGGAAGGGCGCAGCCCGCTCCCAGACCGGCTCTGTCCACACGTCGATGCCAGCGTTGACGCGATTGAGTGCCAGCTGGCGCCCACTGCCGGTACGGAAGCAACGGAGGTAATGCGCCTCGCCGCTGCCGATTCGGACCAGCGTCTTGTGTAGTTGTTGCTCGGCTTTGAGCGCGATCTCACTGGCGGGCCTGATGGGTGAAGTACTCGGCATGTCAGACCCAGGAAGCAGGGCGCACCAGGACAAAACCGTCCGGCTTTGTGATCTGATCGGGGAGTTGGCTCGCACGCAGCTTGTCTTCACCGATGACCAGATGGCCATTGGCCACCCTCTTCAGTTCGGCGGAATGACGCTTGGGCGGGAATGCCACGATGACCCGCTTGTTTGGAAAGCGTTCGCGCACACGCCGGATCGGCGTAGTCAGGTCGCTATCGCCAGACATGACCAACGCGACATCAAAGTTGTCATCGACCGCGTCGGACAACAGCTGGATGGCGATATTTACATCCGTCATCTTCTCTTCGTAATCCGTCCACACCGCGCGGCAGTTGCGGCAACTTCGCTGCTTCTCCAGGTAGTGCCCCAACTGGATGGATGCACCACTCAGGCCCAGCGCTTCCAGATAGTCGCCTTGGCGCTTCCGATCTGCGGTGTTGCGGCCGTTATCGCGGATACGGGCCGTGAAGTAGTGGGTGGCTGTCAAGGTTTGGTCGGGCTTCAACAAGTTGCCCGCCAGCGCGGCTACGTCCAGCCAGTAGAGGCGCTTGAAACCGGCGTTCTTCAGCCCGAAATAGAGATTGAAGCCGTCAACATAGGCTATTACACGCGCCATTCAGCCTCCCGACCGAAGATCGGAGCCGCGCTTGACAGCGGTCAAGCCAGCTTGACAGAATGGCCACCTAACCCCGCCGGAGATAGCATCTCCGGCCCGACGCCCGCCTCGCGCGGGCGTCTCTCTTTGTGTCTCAGCAAAGCTCATGCCTCGCCTCCGTGGCGCGTAGCGCGGGCCAGCAGTTCGGACAATTCCAAGTTCTTGCTGACCTCAGCCCAGTCCGGCGCCTGTGACACAGGGCCTTGCAAGTAATACGGACCCTCTGTGCTGTCGTCCTCATTGACCAGAACGATGGCCAGCCAGAACTGGTCAGGCTTGTTCAGCGCCGCGATGATCTCGTTCTTGGTCAAGGTAATGGTGGTTGCGCCCTTGGCGCGGCCCTTCACCTCGATCAGGCGATCGTCTGGCAGCGTGTCACCGGTCGACGGAACTGCCGACGTGATGTCCCAACCGCACTTCTCGGCCGACACGTCGCGGGGGCGGAACCCCATCGCGCGCTCTGCTGCGGCAACGGCATCCATCGCCAGCAGCTCGATGCGTGAGCGCGCCAGCGGGTCTACGCTGTAGGTTGCCGGCGTAGCTGCGGACTGGTCTGCCTGAAACCAGCCGTTCGGGACGACCAGCGCACCGCCCACGATCCTCGGTGTGGCCGGCACGATATGGCGCTGGGCTTCCAATTCCTGAAGTCGTGCGGCTCGCCGGGCGGTCAGTTCCTCGGCGCGACGGATCAGGTTCTCCGGCTGAACCCGGGGCTGTCTGCCGGCCCGCACTTCCTCCTGCAACGCGATGGCGCGATGGGAGAGGAAGTTGATCTCGCGGGTGAGACGCTCATGAACCGCCTGGCTCACCTTCTCGATGTGGCGCAGCCGGCGGTCGCGCACACCGATCAAGTGTTTGGGCACCAGTTGCCCGCCAGCCCATTCCAGCGCGCGCTGCTCGAGGCCTTGGTCAAGCCAAGAGGAAGCGAGCAAGGACTGGACTTGCTCAGTTTCTGCTTCGGTTGCCGGCCGCAAATCCAGGTGTGGCGCCCAGCCTGCGAAGGTGGCCTCGCCGTTAGGCGAGATCCTCAGGAACTGAAGCTCACGCGAGACGGTGCGCTCGGACTCACCCGACCCCTCGCGCACCTCGTGGTCCACCATCAACAGCAGGTGCGGCGCGGTGCCAAAGTCGGTCGGATCGACCAGCACGCTGCCTTGCTTCAAGGCGGGCAAGCGCGCTTCCAGAGTCATGTCGATGACGGCGCCCATCAGCGGATGCGCCGGATGGATTAGGTCGGCCATCGGGCGATTGAGGAACCGGATGTCACCCTTCTCGAAACACACGCGCGCGTATTTCGGCAGCACAGGCTGACGGGTCATGCCGATTCGGCGGTCGCGTTCGCGGATAGCCGCAGGCACATGCGGCAGTTCGTAACGGCCTTTCTCGCGCAGGCGAGCGTCGCCGCCCACTTGCTCGAAGGCTTTCAGGAAAAATGCGCGGATGAAGTGCGGTTGCAGCTTCCGCGCTTCGGCCTTGTCCATCTCCTCCTTAATCGCATGGAGCGCGTCCAGCCCCATGTGGTTGTCCACCAGTGCATTGCGCCGGAAGATTTCTATCAGCTTCTCTGAATCCAGGCTGTTGTCGATCACCCGGAACAGATCGCGCTGGACATCCTCACGTTCACCGTAGCGGATGGCCTCCCACAACAGCTCCTTCAGCGGTCTTCCGTTGAAGGCTTCCCCCAACACATCGAACACGCGGCCACCTAGCGCCTGACGCTCGATCTCGATCTTCTCGAACAGGCGCTGGAACACGGCGCCCTCGCGGGTCTTGTCCGCGACCAGGTTCCAGAGGTGGCAGATCTCGCGCTGACCAATACGATGGATGCGGCCGAAGCGCTGTTCCAATCGGTTCGGGTTCCATGGCAGGTCGTAGTTGACCATCAGGTTGGCGTTCTGAAGGTTGACGCCTTCGCCCGCCGCGTCGGTGGCCAGCAGGACCTGAACGTCTTTGTTCTGGCGGAACTCCTCCTGTACGCGGCGACGCTCATCGCGGCTGGTGCCGCCGTGGATCTGGACCACGGCCTGCGATCTGCCCAGCAGACTTATGATTTTGCTAGCCAAATAGGCCAGCGTGTCCCGGTGCTCTGTGAAGATGATGATCTTGCGGCGGTTGCCGTTCGCATCAAACATCAGCCCGCTGTCTTGCAGAATCTGCGACAACTCGCGCCACTTCTGGTCGTTGCCGCTGTCGTAGAGCGCCCTCGCTTCTGCTTCCAGCGAGCGCAGGGTAAACAGCTCGGCTTCCATCTCGACGATGGTGTCGGCGGTGCTGGCCTGCTCCACCGCCTGGTCGGCGACGTTCTCGAAGTCTTCAGGTGACAGCTCGTCCTCTGCTTCGTCAAGGTCGTCGGGCACATCTATCGCCACCAATCGGCCGTAGGTGGGGCGATCCATGCCGACTCGGTTGCCCCGGGCGATGAGTTTCGTTTCCTCCAAGCGTTCTTCTAGTCGCTTGCGACGACGCATTAGCGACTGGTAGATGGCGGCTGGGCTGGAAGCCAGGCGACGCTGCAACTGGGTCAGCGCAAACCCGATGCTGGTGCGCTGCTTGCCATCGAGCTGCTCGGCACGATTCCATTCGTTGCGCACGTAGTCCGAGACATGCGCGTACAGCGCTTCCTCCGCAGGCGACAGGTCGTAGTTGGCGGTGTAGGCCAGCCGCGGCGGAAACAGCTTGGTGCCGTCGAACTTCAACAGCTCTTCCTTCACCAGGCGACGCATCAGGTCGGATACGTCCACCCGCGTGGCGCCCTCGCGAAACTTGCCGTAGAAGCGGTCGCCGTCCAGCAGCGCCATGAACAGCTGGAAGTCCTCTTCCTTGCCGTTGTGCGGCGTAGCCGTCATCAGCAGGAAGTGACGGGAGATCGAACCCAGCAGTTCGGCGAGCTCATAGCGCTGGGTTTTCTTGACCTCACCGCCGGAAAAACTGGCAGCGCACTTGTGCGCCTCGTCGATGATGATCAGGTCCCAGTGCGACGCCCGCAGCTTTTCTTTCAGGTCATCATTGCGTGCCAGCTGGTCCAGCCTCGCGATCATGTGATCGGTCTGGTTGAAGGCGTTGCCGTTGGCCGACAGCTCCTGCTGTTCACGGCTGAACAGGGTGAACTCCAAGCCAAACTTGTCGCGAAGTTCGTCCTGCCACTGCCCGGACAGCGAACCCGGCGACACCACCAGGATCCGCTGCGCGTCGGAGCGCATAATCAGTTCGCGGATCAGGAGGCCGGCCATGATTGTCTTGCCTGCGCCGGGATCGTCGGCCAAAACGAACCGGAGTGGCTGGCGCGGCAGCATGGCTTCATACACCGCCGAGATCTGGTGCGGCAGTGGCTCCACGTCGGAGGTATGGACGGCCATCATCGGGTCGAACAGATGGGCGAAGCGGATGCGCAGCGCCTCAGCTGCCAACTGGAAGGCCTCACCGCTTGCAGCGAAGGACCATGGACGAGTGGCGGTCGCCTCGGCGAGCGACGACTCATCGCCCCGGAGCAGAATCCGCTCAGAAATCGCGCCGGCAGATGTCCGGTAAACCAGATTGATGGCGTCTGGACCAGCGGAATTCGTGGCAACAACTTCAACCGGCCCGGACGGGTCTACACCCACAAGCCGCTGGCCCGCTGCAATCGCTTCAATTTTCAGCACATGTCCCCCATTGAAGCCATTCTATTATCGAATCATTGGGACAGCCTCATGGCTCGCCAAATGCGGTTTTTACAGAATTTCTCAGTGTAAGAAGCATTGGGCAAAAGTGTTGACGTGGATCTCAACGACCTTGTCCAGTGGCGTCTGGTAGCCGCCTGCCAGATCCCACGCCACCGGGATACGGCGCTCACGCAAGCCCGAGAACACTTTCCAGTCGCGGTTCGCGAGCTCAGCGGTGGTCAGGAATCCACCCAGTGGGTCGTCGATGTGCGGATCCGCCCCCGCCTGATAGAGGACGATGTCGCAAGCGCCGATCGAATCGAGGTCGGCTTCTATGTTGCTCAGAAAGGCCGGAGCTTGGTCGGACGTGTGCCATTGCGCGCCCGCGGTGACATGCACAATGCGATCGCAATGAAGCTCGGACAGGATGTTGTCGGTACCGTTCCCGTAGTGATAGTCATAATCGAGGATTCCGACTTTCAGCCCGGGACGTTCTGCCTGTAGCGCTAAGGCCGCCACCATCAGGCCGTTGAAGGTGCAGAACCCACCACCGCTTCTCCAGCACGCGTGGTGGAATCCAGATACTGGTGCTGCCACGGCACCGCCCTTCGCTAGTGCCCAGCGTGCAGCGGTCAGCAACGCTCCGCTGGTATACGCGAGGCTGGCATTGACCTCTTGCGATTTCGTGCCAAAGCCATTCGGTTGGCGCATTGATAAAACGTCATCGACATAGTCGGCATCATGCGCACGATGTAGGTCTTGGAGGCTGGCCGGCATGGCGGGGCGCACCTCGGTGTCAGGCCAATGCGCCATCCAGGCCGCCATGACCTTTGCGGGCTTAGCTGCGCTGGGCGAGTACCCCTGCGCCGGCGCTACCATTTCCTCGGAATAGACAATCCGCATTTCCCACTCCTCATGCTTGGCCTCTGGCAGCTTCGCTTTCTAGCGTCTCACTCCGTGCGACGGCCCTGGCGCAGTCTCCCGACGCTACCCGATGGAGTGTGCTCGCATGGCCAGTCAGTCGCATATCACCGTAATTCTTGACCGCACAGGCTCTATGGCGGGCATCCGCCAGGATGTCATTGGCGGTTTCAATGCCTTCCTACATAAGCAGCAGGCGCTGCCGGACACGGCCAGCTTTACATTGGTGCAGTTCGATTCGCAGGATCCTTACGAAGTGCTGCAGAAGGCGGTGCCGATCGCGCAGGCCCAAGCCTTGACGATGGATACCTATGTGCCCCGCGCCAGCACGCCGCTGTATGACGCGATCGGTCGGGGCATCCTGGATCTGGAAGTGACCTTGGCTGAAATGCGGGACGCGGAGCGTCCCGCAAAGGTCGTCTTCGTGATCGTGACCGATGGCGAGGAGAACGCGAGCCGGGATTTTGATCGCGCCCGGGTGACTCGGTTGATAAGCGCTAAGAAAAAGCTCGGTTGGCAGTTCGTGTTCCTGAGCGCGGACGTTGCGGCTTTTGCCGATGCCGGCCGCATGGGAGTTCAAGCAGACGAACGCCTATATTTCGACCTGTCCAAGCAGGGCAACGACGCTGCCTGGGCCTCCGTGTCGGACAAGCTTGGCAAGTTTCGCAGTGGGCGCGCCTCCAAAGTAGCCTTTGATGAAGACGACCGGAAGGCACAGCCGCCATTAAAGTGAGCCCTCGCATTGGGTTGCGTCACTTCTGGAAGAAAAGCGTGCCTGAGGATGGCCATCATTGAAGAATTGCCACGCACCAGAATTGGTAGCTGGCCACAGGGGCTCCGTGACATGAGAGAGTTCAGGTCTGTTGCCGCCGGAGGACTGATCGGCCTGTTGGTCGGTGACGCCTTGGGTGTGCCGTATGAGTTTCATTCGCCTGAAAAGCTTCCGCCCCCTCATCTGATTGAGTTCGCCCCACCCGCTGGATTCCAGCGTTCACATCCGGGCGTGCACCCGGGCACGTGGAGCGATGACGGCGCACAGGCTTTGATCTTGCTGGACAGCTTGCTTGAGCGAGACCGACTGGATCTCGATCATTTCGCCAGAGGATTGTGTCGCTGGTTGACGGAAGGCTTTTATGCAGTAAACCGGTGTGTTTTCGATATCGGCGGTCAGACCAACACAGCCTTAAATCGCCTGAGGACGGGCGTGCCACCCGAGGTCAGTGGCCCGGCCGAGGAACGCCACAATGGCAATGGCTCGCTGATGCGAGTGCTGCCGCTGGCCCTGTGGCACAAGGACGACGACCGGGACCTGATCATGCTGGCGGCACGGCAATCGCTACCGACCCACGGGCACCCTCGGTCACAGATCGCGTGCGCGGTCTACTGCCTGTGGGCTAGGTCAATCCTGGAGTCCGCCGCCGATCCGTGGGACGTGGCAGTCGCGCGATTCCTCACTAATGGCGGCCTGGATATCTTTCCGTCGGCAGAGGTGGCGCTGGTGCTTGACCCAAGCAATGCGGACGTCGCGCGCGGAACAGGCTATGTCGTCGATACGCTGTGGTCGGCCAAGGCGTCTGTTGAGGCCACTCCGGATTATGAGTCGTGCTTGCGGCATGCCATTGCATTCGGGCATGACACAGACACGACCGCGGCGGTCGCCGGCGGCATCGCGGGTCTCTTGTACGGAAGCGAGGGTATTCCCGACCGCTGGAAGAGGGCATTGCTAGGGCGCGAGTTGTACGAGCCGCTGCTCGATCGGTTGTCCGCTTTGTAAACGAAATTGCACTGCTGCACACATAAAGAAAAATATGATGCCGAGTACATCGAGAAACCGGCCCCTTGCTCCACCGGGTAGGGGGGTACACTTTGGCGTCTTGGCTTCGGAGTTCGCTGATGCCCAACGTCCCAATTCTTTGCGAATTTAGTTTTCCCTGCGACAGGCAGTGGGGGGAGCTAAAGGAGATCTCAGGGGAAGACTCTGTTCGCTATTGCGGCGAGTGCTCTAAACCAGTCTTCCTCTGTCACAGTTACGATGATCTGATAGAGCACGTGCAAGAGTCCCGCTGCGTCGCCATCGCTGGTCCTGACGACATGCGTCTTGGGAGAGTTTCAACTTGAGGGCCACTTCTAGAGTGTCGCTGAGCAGTTCTTGGCAGTCGCCGTCACCTAGTCAGCGGCTGTTCTTTGCCACACGCACCGCTGTCATCCATGCTTCGCCGCTGCACCGATGACGGTACATTTGACGGTATTCGGCGAAACGACATGTTTATTTATTGTTTAAATTCATGCAGATGTGGATGATATTCGAGTCCAACTTCGGCGCCAGATCAAGAAAAACCCGCCGAAAGGCGGGTTTTTCTTTGGTGCGATCGAGACTCCAGCGCCCGGACCCTACCAGCAAGTCGCGGAGGGGCCTTTCGCGCCCGCCTGATTGACGGAAAGCGGCGAGCAGGCAGAATCACCCGCCTGCTTGCCCTTCGCCGTACCGGTGATGCTGTAGTTCTTGCCCGCCGCGGAGCCCACGGCAACCGTGTAGTAGTCCAACGTCGAAGGTTCGCAAATGGTGGTATCCGCAACGAACCCCGTATACGTCAGGTTGGTCGTGTAGAAGCGCTCGGCCTGTTGTGCCACCGCGGCCACGCAGGATGCACCTGCGGCACGACGGGTCTTGCGAACGTGATCGTTGTAGGCCGGCAGGGCAATGGACGCCAGGATTCCGATGATGGCGATGACCACCATCAACTCGATCAGGCTGAAACCGGACACCCGGGGTTTGCGCATGCAGGCACCTTGCTGGTTGGTCGTCATGATCAATCCTCCCGGAGTTCGCGCCAGGACACGCGGCTCCACTGCGGCCTGCCGGTCGCAACCTTCGGCGGCGAGGCGGGACCGCCGTCCACGGCAGCACCGTAGCGGATCTGGCCCGGCAGCAGCAGCGGCAAGGTGGGGATGCCATTGGTCTTGAACGAACCCGTCGGCTTGCCGCTGGTACCCCCGTCATCGGTGTTGCCATCGCCATCCAGGTCGAAATACGACTTGCTGCTGGCGGTCATGTCGGGGAACGGCGTAATGGCATTGATGTAGCCACTGCCGGAGGCGTCAGCGCAGGAATTGCCGGAGGGCATCATGCTGGCCGTCACCAGGTAAGACCCAGCGACCTGTGCGTTCTGCACGATCCGCTCGCCGTTGTCCGGCAGATCCACGTACCAGCCCTTGTTGGTCAGGTTGACGAGGTCCTGGAAGTACCGCTCGCCGGCACCGTCCGCGGTGACGGTGCGCGCCGTCAGGTTGCTGCGCGTATAGGCAGACCCGGTGGTGATGTCATCGATCACGCCGTACATGCTTTGCTTGCTGGCGCCGCTGTCGTTGCCGTCGGCGGCGGTCAGGAAGCTGCCCGTGCCGAAGAGCACCCAGCGCTTGTTGGTGCGCGGGTCCAAGGCGGTGGCGATGCCCCCGGTGATCGGCTGTGGCGTACCGGTCGTCTTCTCCGCATGGAAGATCTTCTTCGCCGACCAGGAGGCGGGGGTACTGGAGGTCAAGTCGAACTTCCAGACATTGCCCTGCAGGTCGCCGGCATAGGCATACACCAGCGTCTTGCCATCCGCGGCGTAGATGCCCGTGGGTGCGAACAGACCGTTGTTGGTCGTGTTGTCCGTGGGGATCGCACGGATCACGCTGCCGTCATCCATGTTCAACACGAGCAGCGCAGCCTTGTCGCTTCCGCTGTTGATGCCGTTGCCCAGCACCACCGCCGATGTGGAGGTGCCGTTGCGAACCTTCGCCAGCACCGGCGCACCCAGCACCAGCCCCATGTCGTCGGAGGCAGGAACCGTTGATGTGGAATTCCGCTCCCACTTCACGCTGCCGGTTCCGAACGAAGCCGGGGTGGTCACGTCCAGCGCATACACGCCCTTGCCACCACGACCCAGCGTGCCCACCAGGATGTTCTTGGTGCCATCGGGGCTCAGGCTGCGCGAGCTGACGGCGATCGGTCCATCCACGAACCAGCGATGATCGTAGTCGCGGCGGCTCAGATCGGCCAGGTTGCCGAAGTTGATGATCCCGGGGATGTAGGCGAACAGTTCCTGCCCGTTGCTGGCATTGAAGGCGTGCAGCATGCCGTCGTTGGCGCCGATGTAGACCGTGTTGGTGTCGGTCACGTACGTCGGCGAAGAATCGACGATGTCGCCCAGCAACGTGGTCCGCGGCCGCAGCTTGCCGGGCGCGACGCCTTCCTTCGTCTGGTTGCCCTTGATGTACGACGCATTGTCTGCGCCCGAGACCTCGTAGTTCGCCGGCCCCCCGGTGCGCACCAATGCGGTGGTCTGCTGCACGGTCGGGAACGTCGCCCCGCCGCCCGTGCCGGTGCCACCCACGCCTCCGGTCAACGTCCCACCGCGCGTGTAGATGTTGCGGGTGGCGTAGGACGGGATGCTGCCGGCGTTCGTGGTCTTCCACACCTCGGCACCACTCACCGCGTTTTCAGCGCGCAACAGACCGGTCCAGCGCCCGGACACGTAGCTGGCACTGAAGATCAGGGTACCGGTGTTGAGATTGGTGGAGCTGGTGGCGCCCACGTTGGAGAACGAAGCCGTGCGCTCGTTGATCGTCGCCAGGGCGGCTTCCAGTCCGTCGGCGAACGCCTGCGGGCTGGATGCGGACACGAAGGTGCCGCGCCCGTTCACCGCTGCGTGCAGCAGGTCGTCGATGTTGTCCACGTCATCATCGCCCGGGGCAGCCCAGGTGGTCGCAGCAGTGACTTCGGACACGCTGGAGAGACCGCTCTTGGCCTTCAGGCCGATGGAGATGGTGAAGGTCACCATGTGCTGCCAGAACGCCGGATCCTTGCCGACCTGGTTGTTTTCCGCGGCCACGGCGGAGTACTCGCTCGGCACGTTGTTGGTCAGATCCGTGCGCAGGTCGGTTTTCCAGTACTTCATCGCCACGTCGGCCAGCGTGTTGCTGTTGCTGTCCTTGAACGGGAGCGCTTGCTGGTACTGGTAGGTCTTGTAGTTGGGATCCGCGACAGGCAGGCCATTGGTGATCACGCTGCCGTTGCTGCCATCGCCGCTGGTGCCGGTGGAGACGGTTCCGCCGTTCCAGTAACCATCGGTGGTGAGCACGGTGAAGTTCTGCCGGCACGACAGCTGGTTCGTGCCCGACTCCGGGCCGTACGGACCCGAGGCGGCATTGCCCTGGAAGTATTGCCCGGCACTGTCCAGCACCGATTGCAGGGGGGTGCCGCTGTTCGCGCTGGCCCTGAACAAGCGGTTGAACCAGACGGAACGGCTGGTGGTGCTCGGGTTGCCGTTGGTGCCGTCGTTGTTGACGAAGCGGCCGTCATTGCCATCCGTCACCGGGATGTTGTAGTTGTTGCTGCCGTTCTGGTGCAGGCTGCGATAGCCCACGCGCACCTTGTTGCCCTGAGTATTGAACGCTTCCGCGGCACCGCCCTTCGCGGTCTTGATGCGGGTGCGGTAGTAGGAATACCAGGTAGCGAAGTTGGCTTTTTCCTCGTCCAGCGTGCGCTGCGTGGTGCCGCCGTTGGCGTCGGGAATGACCGGGGTCTCCTCCTCACAGCCGACCCAGCCCCAGTTGCCGGCGGTGAAGTTACCGTCGCAGCTGGTACTGGTGCGGGCGGACAGCGTGAAGGTGCGGTTGCTCGCGGTGTCGCCGCTTCGCTGGAGATTGATCGTGTAGGCGCCTTCTTCCGTCGGAAACGTGGTGCACGTCGCGCTGGCAGCCTCGTTGGCGGTACCGGAGCAAACGGTGGTGCCGGACGGAGCGACAACCGAGTAGTTCAGGCTTCGCGTGCCCGAGCCGCTGGACGAGTTGTTGATCGTGATTTGCACCGACCTACCCGTGGCGACGGACGCGGTGGTCCTGCTCAATACTGTGCCGCCGGAAGTGGTTCCCGAGTTGGGGCTGATGGTCGGGCTGTTGGTGGTGACAGCCACCTGGCCCCACTGGCCCCGCATGATCCGCGTGGTCGTGCCGGCCAGGAGTTGGAAACGATAGTAGTTGCCGATATTCGACAGATACGTCGTATTGCCGCCCTCGGCCTTCGGTGCGTAGAACGTGCGGGTGGCCCCGGTCAGGTTCAGTTGGCCGCTGGCCGTACTGTTTTCCACACCCGTGAAATCAACGAAATTGGTATCGCTGTAGACATCGGTATAGCTGGTGCCGCCGGTCAGGCGGTTGCCGCTGGCGTTGAACCAGGGCAAGTACGCCACGGACGGGTTGTAATACAGCGTGTTGGTCACGTAGTTCTGGTCGTACATCTCGGAGTTGCCGACGTTGTCGGTGTAATCGCCGGTATTACCGGAGGTCACGCCGCCGCTGTCGGGACCATCGCTGAAACCACCCGAACCGGTGACCGTGGTGATGTCGCCGTTGTTGATGTTTTCCCATGCCATCGACCCGGAATCGTCCAGGATGAACAGGATGTTCGGCGCCACGCGCACGCCGGAGGCCAGCGGATCGCCCGGAATGATGATGGCGGCGTTCACCGGCAGCGCCATCAGCGTGGCAAGGAACGCCATCGGCAGGACGCGCCATTCGCCATGTGGACGCAGTGCGCGCGCCAGTTTGCGTTCGGTTTGGATGGACTTGCGCTTCATGGCGTGACCCGTGGATTCAATGGGGTATCAATCACTGCGACTGACTGAGAATGTTCGACTGCAGCACGGCCTGGGCCATGCCGCGACCGCGGCCGTAGGAGGTGACGCGGAACATCGGGCGCTTGCAAACGGAGACAACGCTGGCCGTGTTGTCGCAGCTGATGACTTCGTTGCTCTCGCCCTTGGCAAGACCGAGGTATTCGACCGTGAACGCGTAGCGCGCGCCGTTCGCCATGACCGTATAGGCCGCTGTCGCAGGCGGGATGGCGGTCTCCCACGTCGCCGAGGGAGTCGAGGGATCACCGTTGGGATCGCTGCGGTCGCAATAGCCGTGCCCGGCGCAGGTTTTGCCCGCCCCCGTACGCAAGGCCGTGAACGTCTGGCTGCCATTCCACATCGGGTTGAACGTGCCGCGAATGACGCTTTGCTGGGCGACCAACAGACCGGTTTCCGCCGCCTGCACGGCTTCATTGCGGTCCACCATGTTGGCGCTCATCCGCTCCTGCAAGGCGGAGCTGCGCAGCACGGCAATGCCCAGCAGGGACATGACAAGGAGCAGGATCAGGACCACCAGGAGGGAGACGCCCTGCTGGCGGCGGGCCGACACACGGGAAGGGGGGACCTTGCTCATGGCGCACGTGTCCTGACGGCAGTGATGTTGGAAGTGCTGCGAGTGATGAAATTGCTGCCATCCACCTGGACGTCGCCACCGGTGGTCTGCTGGCCGCGCAGGGTCAGGTTCACCCGCACCGCCGCCCCGTCCGTCCACGAGGGCGTGGTGGTGTACGCGCCATTGGTCTGGCGATAGGTGACGTTCATCGCGGTCACACCGGGAACCACCGCCTCCGTCACGCCATTCCTCTGCACACTCAGCGATCCACCGTTCAAGAACCAGCGCGCCGTGCGAAACCGCGCCGCGAACACACTGGCAGCAGGCGCGACACCCGGATCGTAGATCGGCTCCTTGGTGGCCGGGCTGAACGTCAGGGTCCTGGCGCCATCGTTGACCCCGCCGCCACTGATCGTGACCACGTAAAACTGGTCGGTGTTGCAAAGGATCAGTTTGTCGGCCGCCTTGAATCCGTCCGAAAGCTTCCAGCCGGGCGGCAGGGGCGAAGGGGCGGCCACGGTTACGCTCGTGGTGGTGGCTGCGGTGATCTGATAGGACGCATCATCGCCCGAGACCACTGTGAATTCGTTGGCCCCGCCGCTGATCGGCGCCGTCGTCAGGGTGGTTTCATCGGCCGTGTAGACGTGTTCCACATTCGGCCGCGCGAGCTTGGAACAGGCGGTGCCGCCGGCTGCGCGGATATCGCGCGACATCATTTCATAGGCAGCGCGAGCGCCTTCCTGGATGCGGTTCTGGCCTTCGTTGGCGCTGTAGGTGCGCTGGTTGGACTGGAACACGGCAATGGCCGCGCCCAGCACCAGCAGGCCCAGCACCAGCGAGATCATCAGCTCGATCAGCCCGAAACCCGCCTGCAGCGCCTTTCCGGACCGGCTCATACCTGGGACTCCACGGTGATCTGGCGGGTAGCAGCGCCGCCGGCACGACGGTCGTCCCATTGCACGGTGATCGTGCAGTTGGTGGCGTTGGCGTCGTCGCAACCGGTAATCCGGCCACAGGTCGTCGTATCCAATGCGCCGGAACCGATGGTGGCCTTCATGGAGGCGATCCAGGCCGTCTTGTCGACGTTCACGACACCCGCCCCACCGGGCCCGGCGCAGGTCATGGGCATGTTGTAGGCATCGGCAGATGCGCGATTGGCGCGGATGGCCTCGAGGATGGAATTGGTCGCCATCACGGCCTGGGTGCTTTCCAGTGAACCTTGTCCACCACGCAACGCCATCGATTGCATCGCGGCGATGCCCAGCAGCCCCACGGACAGCACCATCACCGACACCAGGACTTCGATCAGTCCGATACCACGCACCTGGCGTGGCGTCTTCGGGGCGCGTGGACGAATCGACATTAGCAAGCTCCCTTGGCGACGGACACCACGCCGCTGATCAAGATCGTGACGCATCGCTGGGTAGTGGACTTGGTGACTTGAAGCTGGCGTTGGGTGTCGATCATTCCTGATGGCTTGTAGACGATGCTGGCGGTAGGGCCTGTCACCGCGACGGCGCCCGCCACACTGCTCTCGCGAATGTTCTCGTCGGCGTCCGGGGTCGCTGAGGTCCTGTCCCTGCCGTAGATCGTCCAGCTGCCCCAATTGCTGCTGCCGCTGCAGGTGACGCCGGCACCTGCGCAGACGGTCACCCGCGCATTGCGACGAATCGCTTCGGCCCTCGCCAGTTGCAGCGCGGCCACCAGCTCCTCTGTCTGGCCGGCAGCGCGCCGGTTGTTGACCAGTTCGATCATGCTGGGCGAGGCGATGGCCGCCAGGATCACCATGACAGCGACCGTGATCATCAATTCGACCAAGGTGAACCCGCGGCTGGTGCGCGACTTTCGGCAGGTGGTGCGGCGTTGCGACATGGAGCCCCCGCGATTCGGCATTCGTGACCTTATCGGCCTGGTTTGTGCATGGCCACCGATCCCCGATGGGCGGCCCGTCCACCGGCATGAATGGCTGCGGACGCAGCCTCCCCGGCACGGCATGATAGG
>Ga0075152_10000434_pt1 | contig 31537 bp, 23 predicted proteins | sample JI61114C2DNA_FD_70964 | JGI IMG/M metagenome (GOLD analysis project Ga0075152, IMG submission 70964) | Wastewater effluent complex algal communities from Wisconsin, to seasonally profile nutrient transformation and Carbon sequestration -... | ecosystem: Engineered > WWTP > Effluent > Algae...
AGACGTTCAGGTTGCTGTGTTTGGCTTTGTCACCCTTGTCTTTACCGAAGGTAAGGGTGATGTCCCGATCGATCACCATGTCGGTGGTGAACTGCCAAGGCAAAGTAGCCCCGTTGAGCGTTCCGTCCAAGGTGTATGTGCCCCTGTTCTCTCCTTCGTTGTAAATGGAAGACGAACGGCTGTACGGGGTACCGCTGCCGAGGTTGGCCACAAAGTTCACGCCGGTGCGTTGGAGGAACTTCTTGCCAAAGAGCATGGGTCCGTTGTAGTCGGTGCCTTCCCCATAGCGGAAGTCCACGGTGCCTTGGAAGCGGTGGCGCTGGTCGAAGCTGAGCGGAAAGATCGTACGCAGGTTCGGCAGGCCGGCATTGATCAGGCCGAAGGTGGTGTTGGGATCACTGCCTGTCCCCTTGGCGAACTGCAGGGTGTAACTGGCGCGCATCCACACGTTCTTCGTACGACGGAGGTCGTAGGTGGTGGTGAAGCCCACCACGTTGCCGAAGTCGATGTTGCCATAGGTCTTGTATTCCACCGGCCAAGCGTTGCTCACGTTCCGGATCTGGATCTGGTCGCGCAATTCACGGTAGTAGGCAGAAAGCTTCAGCGAAGAGCTCTTGGTCAACACTTGCTGAAAGCCCAATTCATAGTCGATGGTCTTGGTCGGCTTCAGGTTGGCATTTTGCAATACATAGCCCGAGTTCTCGATGTAGGCGTAGTTCAGCAGGTCCAACCGGCCGAAGTCCGTGGGCCGTTGGGTGAGGATGTCGTAGTGCGCAAAAAATACGGCCTCGTCACTGATGGGGAAGGAGAATGCGATGCGGGGCATCACGTTCACCTGTGGGTTATAGACTTCGAAAGCCTCCTTACGCAGCTTGGAACCTTGCAGACTGCCGGAAGGGTCGTTCGCGTAGTCGATGAGGTAAGGCTGGATGCCTTCGGATTGGCGGAGCACGGAACCGTCGGGAATGGGTTCACCGAGGGAATTGTACCATTGGTCACCATCACGGTAGCCCACGATGGAAGAAGGATCCTCGATCTTGTTCACGTACACTACATAATCGTCCCCGATGTTCCCTGGTCGCGGGTTTCCGTTGTACAGGTCTTGCACTTGTGCATCGCCAGCGGTGTATGCGGGCCTCCACAGATAGGGGTCCTTCAACACGCTCTGGTTGGCATCGTAACGGTCCACACGCACACCCACGTTGAAGATGATGTCATCGAACGCGAACTTGTCCATGATGTAGCCGGCCACATAGATGGGCTGGTACGGGGCTTGCAGACGGGAGTAAACCGTGTCATTTCCCAATGTGCTGCTCTTGTCGAAGAAATCTTCAAATGTGGGTCGGCTGGTGAGTTTGTTGCCGAGGTAATCATAGCCGTAGTAGCTGTTGATCAAGCCTACAGCTGTATTATTCGGATTGATGAGGCCTTGACCGCTTTGGATAAGTTCGTCCGGAGCGAACATGTCCAAGGAGAAGGTTGAAGGGTCCAGCGCGTCCACATCGATGTAGTCCGTTCCGTTCGGGTCGAGGCCCAACGCGGTACGCAAGTTATAATCGAAAGTAGTTTGATCGGCCCCGACCAAACGGTCGTAACTGGTGTAGATGATGCCATCAGGACCGGGGGAGAGCGTAGAATCGCTGAAGTCCAATTGTTGGAGGTGGAAATCCGCCAAGTCACGGGCACGGCCCCACAATCCGAGCGGGTTGATGCGGTAGCTGCGCTGGGTGAGCTGCTCATAGTCCACCCCGATGCTCACAGCATGTTTTCCGATGTCGGCTGAACCGTTCGCCCCGATGTGGATCTGATCCTGCTGATAGGTGGAATAGCGGTTGCTAAGCGAACCTACGTTGCTCCAGAGACTATACACGTTGTCCGGAACTTGACCGTTCAGCAGACCATTGTTGGCAGAAACAGCGTTGAAATCCGTATAGAAACCGGCGTCCGTCGGAAACAGATTAAAATACTGCTCGTCAAACGCGGAGGCGGTCGGGTTCAAGTCCCCCGGCACGAAGTCCACATTGACCACCTGGAAGCCGGTTTGCTTACCTGTAAGGAAGTCGTACGTAGGGATGCGCGTGCTGATGAATTTGCCGAGGTAGCCATAGTCGAACAAGTTGCTTCCATGGTCCTTGTCCTGACTTTTCTGGTTCTGCCGCGAATAGTCCACTTGTACTGAATAGTAGGCGTTCTTGATTCCGTTGGTCTCATGGTCATCCATGGTTTCCTCGCGGCTATTGAAGCGCTGGGTGAACCGGACGAATGTCCGCCATGTGTTGTTGATGAACTCGCTGTTGTTCTCCGCATTGAGCAGCGAATTGCCCCGGTTGAAGTTCTGGTCTTTGTTCAAGTCCACGGAACCGCCCACGGAAAGGTTGATGGTAGGGGTTGTGGAAATATCGATCTTACCCGAGGCGAGCAAGCTTCTGCTGCCCGCATTCTGCCGCGTATCGAGCTGCTCAATATCGTCAGCATGCAGATAATCAGAGTTGTAGCGGACCAATGGTCCGTTCGGGCTGGGAAGCACGCGGAACGGGTTGCTGAGCAATTGGTCGCGTACATCGGTTTTCACGCGCAGGTCGCCACCCCAAAGCGGGCTGTTGTCCACAGCATCCGTGGCCTGTGCACTGATGAAGAAGCCGAGCAATGGCTTGTCCTTCTTACCAAGGCTGTCTTTTTTAAAGAGCAGAGGGCCACTGAGGCTGGCTTCAAGCTGGTTGAACGCGTACTTGTCCAAGCCAACGATATCGGTGATGTCCGAGCCGACTTTGTAACCGGAAGTAAGGTACTCCACGCCGCCAAAAAATTGACGGCTGGGTCCACGGGTGGTGATGTTGATGACACCACCGGTAACGTCACCGTAGTTGGCGGGCACGCCGCCGGTGATCACCTGCACTTCTTCAATGGCGCTCTTCGGTAGACCGACACCGGCACCGGCGGGCACTTTCACCCCGTCAATATAGTAGTACGTATTGTCACTGCGTGAACCACGGATGCTCACTCCACCGCCGGTACCGGCGGTACTGGCCCCCGCCACGGTGGTGGCGATCGAGGTTGCGGAACGCGTAGGCATTTTGGCGATCTGGTCACGCGTCACGGTAGCACCGGAAGCACCTCCGTCCTTTTCAATAAGAGGCACTTTGTAGCGGATCACTTCCACACCGGCCAGCTCCATGCCACTGTTGAGGTCGAAATCCTGGAAGGTGATCTTGTTGCTGTTCACCACCACGCCTGTGATCTTGGTGGGCTGGTAGCCCACATAGCTCACGGTAACGTCGTAGGTACCCGGAGTGATCGGGCTGATCTTGTAGTTGCCGTCGAAATCGGACTGGCCTCCCGCGGTCCGCGTGCCGTTACTTTCCACCACGATGGAGACGAAAGGCAGGGGTTCCGCGGACTTCTTGTCCTTAACGGTTCCTTGTAGGGTGCCCGAGCCGATCTGGGCTTTCAGGCTAAGGGCACTGCAAATAAGAATGACAGTGGCCGAGCATAGTGTTCTCAGCATCAAGGATCGGGTGTTACGTTCGTGTAAACTTGGCAACGAGGGGGCGTAAAGATAGAAAAGCGGTTGAATGGTGCAAATCAAAAAAGCCCACTGTTTGCGAAAGCAACTTCCCTCCTCGGGTACGGAAAGCTGTGTGGTTGGTGTAGCCATTGCGCGGGTTGGGTCCTTGGTCGCAGGTGCAAGGTATGTGGCCGTGACGGACGGTGCGTTACACGAATGGACGGTTCATATACAGGTCTGAGCCCTCATCCCCTTCCCCTTCTCCGAGTGAAAAGGGGTGACTCCACTTACTTGCGAAGTGGGACTTTGTTGAGTGGTGCGGTTTGTTGGTCTGCACAAATTCACCCTCATCTCCCGGCCCATTCACCGAAGTAGAAAGGGTGACTCCAATTGCTTGTCCAACGGGGCTTTCGGCGTTAGTGCCGTTTGCTGGGCGGCCTCAATGCACCCTCATCCCCCTTCCCCTTCTCCGAGGGAGAAGGGGGCACGTTCTGGGAATGCGCAACAGTACGGTTGTTCTGAGCGGTTTGCTGGGCGGCCTCAATGCTTGGAGCCGAAAAGCCTGCTGAAGAAGGGGTCGCGGTGGCCGGTGTTACCCTGTTTGCCTGCGCGCTTCTTGTGTTGCTTCATCCGCTTTCGAACTTCCGGCTTTTGGTTCTTCAAGTGTTTTTTGGCGATGCGCTTCTCTTCTTTCTTCACCTCCTTGGTGTCCTTCTTCTCTTTCTTAGCCTGGATTTTTTCCTGCTTCTCCTTGCTGATGCCCTCCTGCGCATGTAACGTTGGCGCAGCAGCCAAGGCCAGCAGCACAACGAGCAGACGGAAGAGCTTTCGGAACATGATCAATGAGCCGCCAAATTCGTGCCGGAAGCACATACCTAACTTTGCGGCGTGGCGTTAAGCACCCACACTACCTTGTTGATGAACTCCCGCGACCTTGTTGTATTGTCCATGAGCGCCCTGTTTTTGTTGGGGGGATGCAAGAAGGAAAACAACATTGGCGTGCCGTTGACCAACGTGGACATCAACATCAACGTGAACTTGCCGGAATATGTGGATTTGACGGCGACCGGCGGCTGGGTCTACATCACAGGGGGTTCTCAAGGCATCATCGTCTACCGCAACGGCCCGGACCAATTCACTGCGATGGACCGGCATTGCACGTACCAACCGGAAAACCTGTGCAAGGTTTATGTGGACGACAGCCAAGTGATCGCGCGCGATACCATTTGTTGCGGCAGTGCATTCCTAATGTTGGACGGCAGCGTTACGGAGGGTCCTGCTGCGCTGGGATTGAAATTGTACCACACCACGTTCAACGGGACCACGCTGCATATTTTCAACTAGGTGTTTGTAGGTTGGTGGTTGGCGGCATGAATGCCCCCCTTTCCCCGACCTCATCCCCCTTCCCCTTTCTCCGAGGGAGAAGGAGGGCGCGTTCTGCTTTTTTGGTGGTACTTGGTTGCGCAGTGCTGCTTGCTGGACGGCCTCAATATGCCCTCACCCCCCGGCCCCTTCTCCGATGGAGAAGGGGTGATGCGTTCTGCGAATGCGCAATAGCTCGCTTGTTTATGACGGTTTGCGGGGCGGCCAATGTGCCCTCGATTGGCAGCTCGTCTAAAGAGGAAGTGCGGCCGCAGCGCTTAAAACGCTGGGCCGCACTCCTGACAACTAACAACTAACAACTAACTCAGTAACGGTACTCGTCCGTCTTGTAAGGTCCGTTTTTCGGTACGTCGATGTATTTGGCTTGCACGTCGGTAAGCTCCTCCAGCTCAACGCCGATCTTGGCTAAGTGCAGCTTGGCCACCATCTCATCGAGGTGCTTGGGCAACACGTAGACTTTGTTCTCGTACTTGCCGTTGTTGTTCCACAGTTCGAGCTGAGCGAGCGTTTGGTTGGTGAAGCTATTGCTCATTACGAAGCTGGGGTGGCCGGTGGCGCAACCGAGGTTCACTAAGCGGCCTTCCGCGAGTATCAGGATGTCTTTGCCGTTGATGGTGTACTTGTCCACCTGTGGCTTGATCTCCACCTTGCTCTTGCCGTGGTTCTTGTTCAGCCAGGCCATGTCGATCTCGTTGTCGAAGTGGCCAATGTTGCAAATGATGGTCTTGTCTTTCACCGCCTCGAAGTGCTCGCCGCGAATGATGTCGCGGTTGCCCGTGGTCGTGATGATGATGTCGGCGCGCGGTGCAGCGTCGGCCATTCTCTTCACTTCGAAGCCGTCCATGGCGGCCTGCAGTGCGCAGATCGGGTCGATCTCGGTAACGATCACGCGTGCTCCTGCACCTTTCAATGAAGCGGCGGTGCCTTTGCCCACGTCGCCGTAACCTGCTACGACGGCCACTTTGCCGGCCATCATTACGTCGGTTGCGCGACGGATGGCGTCCACGGCGCTCTCCTTGCAGCCGTACTTGTTGTCGAATTTGCTCTTGGTAACGCTGTCGTTCACGTTGATGGCGGGCATCACGAGGGTGCCGTTCTTCTGGCGCTCCTTCAGGCGATGAACTCCGGTGGTGGTCTCTTCGCTGAGGCCTTTGATGTTCTTGGTGAGCTCGGGGAACTTGTCGAAGACCATGTTGGTGAGGTCACCGCCATCGTCAAGGATCATGTTCAACGGCTCGCCGCCTTCAAAGGCAAAGATGGTCTGCTCAATGCACCAATCGAAATCTTTTTCACTGAGTCCTTTCCATGCGAACACGGGGATACCGGCCTTGGCAATTGCCGCGGCGGCGTGGTCCTGCGTGCTGAAGATGTTGCAGCTGCTCCAGCTCACTTGTGCGCCGAGGTCCACCAGGGTCTCGATCAACACGGCGGTCTGGATGGTCATGTGCAGGCAACCCGCGATGCGCGCGCCTTTCAGCGGATTCTTGCCCTTGTATTGGGTGCGGAGAGCCATCAGTCCGGGCATCTCGGCCTCGGCGAGTTCAATCTCCTTGCGTCCCCAATCTGCGAGGGCGATGTCTTTCACTTTGTACTTGAGTTGTTCTGCTGTCTGTGGCATGTTCCGTGTTTTCAAAAGGAGTGCAAAGGTAGAAAATGCGATGAGAAGATTAAAAGTTGGTGATTGGTGGGTGGTGATTGGTGAATAGGCCTGACGTTGCCTCGACCACCCGGCCCAATTGACTTCATGTTCTCCCAAACCCTTTGCGTTCTTGGTGTTCTTAGCGGTTCCAACTGCATTTCGTGGCGTTTTTAACTGCCGCAGGCATGGCCCGTTGCGCCATTGCGTTGTTGCGGTTAATCCTAGCGTGATCTTTCGCACTAAGTTCGCGGCATGGGCATTGTGATCGACTTGATCGGAGCGGCGAAGGCTGGCGGGCGAAAGATGCTTGCCGTGCTGATCGACCCCGACTTCGGTGCTGACGAAGCCCAATTGGAACGCACTGTGCAGAACGCCTGCATGGCAAAAGCAGACATGATCTTCGTGGGTGGAAGTCTGCTCACCTCGGCGGCCTTCGACCGCTGCGTGGAATTGGTAAAGCAATGGAGCGACCGTCCCGTGGTGCTTTTCCCCGGCAGCCCGGCGCAGCTTAGTAAGCATGCTGATGCGGTGCTTTTTCTCAGCCTCATCAGCGGCCGGAATCCCGAGCTGTTGATCGGCCACCACGTCACGGCTGCGCCCACCATACGCGCCATGGGGATCGAGGCCATTCCGACGGGTTACATGTTGGTTGACGGAGGCAAACCAACTACAGTGAGCTACGTGAGCCAGACAGTGCCGATCCCACACGACAAGCCGGGAATCGCTGCGGCTACGGCCATTGCCGGTGAATTGCTGGGGCTTCGGACCATCTATATGGACACTGGTAGTGGCGCGTTGCGCACGGTTTCTCCGGAGATGATCGCAGCGGTGCGCAAAAGTGTGGCCGTGCCTATCATCATCGGAGGCGGAATCCGGGACGTGAAAACCGCGCAGGTCTTGTGCGATGCCGGAGCGGATGTGCTAGTGGTCGGGACGGCTTTTGAGCAGGACCCTGACCACATCTTCGCTATGAGCGAGGCGGTGCATGGTTAAAGACCTCGGGAATTGGACGCGGAGGCGCGGAGGCGCTGAGAACGCGTATTTCCGCAGTTGATGGTTTCAAAGGTGAACCGCTGATGAACGCTGATTGACGCTGATAATGCGAAGCGCTGCAGGTGTTGGCTTCGGAGTTCAACTACGGATGAACACGGATAGACCCGGTGTGTCAATTCAAACGATCACGGATGGCTGCTGTGATGGCCAATGAACGCAGGCGCGCTTTGGGGTCGAAGAAGTGACCAGAGATCATGAGTTCGTCCGGTTTGTGTTCGGCGAGGAAATTGCGCAGCCCCTGCTCCACTGTTTCTTTTGAACCCACGAATGAGCGCGAGAGCTTTTCGGTGACCCATACTTTTTCCTGTGGGCTCCAGAAATCGTCGATGTTGTCGATGGGTGGTTGCACTTTTCCGCGTTGGTCGCGCAGCATGTTTATGAATGCGACTTGCATGGTGGTGAACAGGCGTTTGGACTCGGCATCTGTTTCGGCGGCGAAGATGTTCACGGTGAGCATCGCATACGGCTTTTTCAATTGCACACTTGGCGTGAATCGTTCGCGGTAGAGCGCTAAAGCTTGCTCCATCATGTCGGGCGCGAAATGCGAGGCAAATGCGAACGGCAGTCCGAGCATCGCTGCCAACTGCGCGCTGTAGAGGCTCGATCCGAGCAGCCAGATCGGCACCTCTTGTCCTTCCCCGGGAATGGCTTTGATCTTTTGCCCCGGTTCCGCGGGCTGGAAATAGAACTGCAGTTCCTGGACGTCCTGCGGGAATTGGTCCGCACTGGCGTTCATGTCGCGACGCAAGGCCCGTGCGGTAAGCTGGTCGGTTCCCGGCGCGCGCCCCAAGCCGAGATCGATCCGTCCCGGATACATCGCGTTCAATGTGCCGAACTGTTCGGCGATGATCAGCGGCGCATGGTTGGGGAGCATAACGCCACCCGCGCCCACACGGATGGTCTTGGTGGCACCCGCCACATGGCCGATCACCACGGCGGTGGCCGCACTGGCGATGCCCGCCATGCCGTGGTGCTCCGCAAGCCAAATGCGCTGGAAACCCAATCGCTCCGCCTCTTGCGCCAGTTCAACGGAGTTGCGGAATGCGTCCGAAGCCGTGCCGCCTTGGGCGATCGGAGCGAGGTCGAGAATGGAGAAGGGGATCATGTAAAGGGTGGAGAGCAAAAAATGTGCATCTTCTTCCCATCGGTCAATTTGACAATACTTGAAACGCCTCCACGACGCGAGTTAGGGCAGCACCGGCGAAGGTCAATGCGGTGAATTGGATCGCGTATCGAAGAGCGTTATGATGACAATCCGATCACGGAACACGCGATATACTGCCATTGTATTCCGATGGACCAGCCCCAAACGATGTTGCTTGTTCCGTTCCGAGCGTCGAAAGCCTTTTGGCCATTTCGCTATGCGTCGTTCGAAATCGATAACCTGCCCGAGAAAAGCGTCAGCTTCTCTCACGGTCCACCTTAGTAGAATAAATTCGTGAATGCCAGCCAGATCACGCTCAGATCGCGCGGTCCATTCAACCCTTAGTAGCGCGGCCATACTTCTTCCAGAGGTCCTCAGAACTCGTGACGCGACCGGCTTTCAGGTCCGCATCTCCTTCTGCAATTGCCGCACGCTGCTCATCTGTGAGTTCATCATACCAGTCAGCAGTCTCGTTGGTCTTCTTTAACTGGAATAACGAATTGAGCAGACCCTTGTCATCCAACTGGGAGAGCCATTGGATCAACTCAAGCTTCATGGCATCGGTACTCATCCTTTAGTCTTTGAGTTCAAAGATAGGAAATGTCCAGCCCGCTTAACCTTCAAAACCGCACACTAACCCCGCCCAGCACGTTGATCGGAGCCTGCGGAAAAAGCCCTACCTGCTCCTGTCTGCGGTCGTCGCTGATGTAGCTGTAGACCCAGCCGTTGCTCTCGTACAGCTCGCTGAAAATGTTGCGCACTGTGAGGTTGAAGTCCACGCTCTTGGTGCCCTTCCAGTGGAACAAGGAAACGTTGGCGCGCAGGTCATTCACGATGTAAGCATCAAGCACGCGGTCGTTGCTGGCGCTGTTGTCCAAGAATTGTTGGCCCACATACTTGGTGACGAACGTGATGTCGGCACGGCCTTTCTTCGGCTTGTCCCAAACGCGCAGACTTAATTCGCTTGCCGCGATGGCGTTGGGTGAAAAGGCTAGGTCACTGGACGAATACGTCATTGCAATTTGGCCACCGTTGTCCCAGTCGTCCACGTATTCGGTGAAGTTGTGCACCTTGTTCATGCTGAAGGTGGCGTTGGCCTTCCATGTTAGCGGCTTCGCGATCTGTAAGGCGAACATCAGCTCCACTCCTGTCCGGTAACTCTGCGGCACATTGGTGCGCAAGGCAGCGCCTACGTCGTTCAATTCTCCGGTGAGCACCAGCTGATCGGTGTAGTCCATGTAGTAGGCGTTGATGCCCGCATTCCAACGACCGGCGCGGCGTTCGTAGCCCAACTCGTAATCGATGAGGCGCTCCGGACGTGGACGGCTGCTTGGCGTGGTTTCCTCGAGGTCGTCCCGGTTCGGCTCGCGGTTGGCCACAGCGAACGAAGCGTATGCCTTCCCTCCTTCTCCGGCGCGCCAGAGCAACCCGGCTTTCGGGTTGAAGAACGTGTAGTCCAACTGCTGCGTCACATTGTCGAGGGCGTTGTTGAAGCCGAGGAAACTGTAACCAACATTTCGCAGTTGTAAATCGCCGTAGAGGTCGATCTTTGTATGCAGCGCGTATGTCAACTTCGCGAAGCCGTTGGCGTCGGATTTCTTCGCGTTGTCATCATAGTAGCGATTGCGGATGTCCGTGTTTCCCGCATAGCGTGCCCAGATCACTTCGCCGTAGTGTTCACCACGGTAATCGCTGTAGCTCCCGCCCAGCACCAGTTTGTGCGTGCCCAGTTTCACTTCCGCGCTGGCGTTCGCACCGGTGAGCGTATTGGCCAACCAGCGCCGCCGTATGAGGTCCGTAGTGTTGATGCTGTCGCCGTTGATCACCGCCGTTGTGATGCCGTAAGTAGCGAGGTCGTCATCGGGCCTGAACTGCTCGTAATAGCCTGCGCCGTTTACTCGGAACAGCGTAAGGTTCAGGGTGGTGTTCGCTCCAAGAGTTTGGTCGAACAGCAGTTGGTAGTGCGTTTGATCGTAGTGGTCCACTTGGTTGTCGTAGGTGAAGCCGTTGTAGGTCCTGTTGGTGTCGATCACCTCGCGTGGAACGCCGTCCCAAGCTTGGTAGGTTTCTTCCACGCCCCGGAACGTGATGAAGCGCAACGAACGCGTCTTCCCCACCCATGCACCTTGCAGGAAATAGCTTTTCAGGTCAGCGCTGGCGCGGTCGATGTAACCGTCGCTGGTGATGGAGGACAAGCGCATATCGAGGCTGAACTTGTCGTTGATGAGCCCTGTACCCGCGCTAACGGAATACCGCTGCGTGTTGTACGAACCTGCACCGGCATCGATCAGGCCCCACGCTTCACGCTTTACGGATGTGGTGCGCAAATTCACGCTGGCACCGAATGCGCCCGGACCGTTGGTGCTGGTGCCCACGCCGCGCTGTATCTCAATATCCTCAGCACTGGTGGCAAGATCTGGCAGGTTCACCAGGAATGCACCTTGGCTCTCCGCATCGTTGAAAGGCACGCCGTTCAGCGTGATGTTGGTGCGCGTTGCATCGCTTCCGCGGATCCGCATGTTCGTGTAGCCGATGCCGGTGCCGCCATCGCTGCCCACGACCACGCTGGGCTGCATATCCAGCAGGTATGGCAGGTCCACGCCGGTGTTCGCCTTTGCAATATCATCGGCGCTCAAGATGCTTTTGGCGAAGGGCGCACGGTCGCCGGCACGCAATGCGGTAACCTCGGCGGCGGATAGTTGAACGTTGCTGCGGTGCAATTGAAGAAGAACGGAATTCTCTCCGGCCTGCAACGCGATCACAGTATCCTTCGGAAGAAAACCGACACTCGAAATGCGTAACCGCAGATCGCCCTCAAATAACCCGCTGGCCTTGAATGCGCCTTGGACATTGGTATGGGCAAGCATTCCAAGATCCCCCAACTGCACGCTGGCAAATGGCACGGGTGCGCCATCGGCATCGTACACGTTTCCGTTCAATTTTACTTGGGTGAATGCCAAGTTCGCCAGCATAAATGCAAGGTAGGCCGATAGAAATCGCTTCATTATCCTCCGTGGGGTTACGTCTGGCACGGAGGTGCTCCAGTGGTTCGGAGCGGTCCCTTCGCAGCATTACCTGCGCAGGTTCTATGGGTATGATCTCAGCCTTTGTGGGGCACCCCAGTGTTTCGACGCGGCAAAGGTAGTGTGCAGCAGGGCGTAAATGGACAACGATGGACCGGGCGAAGCCGCGGTCCACACCTTGAGTTGGCGCCCGGCCCCAGCCGGGAGCCGGTTATTCGATCGGCACCAGCCGATCAATTGCCGCAACTGCATGCCGCAGCCGCTCCTCCCTTCCGCCTTCAATGATCACGTAGGGCTTCTTCAATTTCTTCAACATCTTCTCATACACCACAAATAAGCGGTCCCGGTCGTGCGGGTTTTCGCGTTGCGGATCGTACACCCACGGAATGTCGGGACGACATAAAATCCACAAGTCGTACGGGCGGCTCTTGGTCTGTTGAACGACCCATGGATCAATTCGCCTATACTTTTCCTCGCCCCAGATGCGGATGGTGATGAGGTCGGTATCGCAGACCAGCAACTGTGCGCCAGCCGGGCTTTCCGCTGCACGTTCGTCTTCAGTCCGTAACTGAAGCTCCGCAATTTTCAAGAGATCGCTTTCATCGTACGACCGCTCCAGTCCATCCAAGTATTGCCGCGCCATTTCGGGCACCCAAAGCACGCCGTAGTGCTCCGCCAAGTCCTCGCTCAAAGTGGACTTGCCACTGCATTCGGCTCCGGTCACCACCACTTTGCGCATGGGGCAAAGTAACTTCGCAGGCAGGCAGCGAATGAAACATAGCACTCGTCTTCTATTTGAAACGATAGCACCTCTTCGATGAAAAGCACACTTACCCTCCCCCTGTCGCTCGTCTTGACGATTACCGCAAATGCGCAACTGGCGCCGCAGACCAATGCGCCCCTCTACCGCCACATGCTGGAGGTGAACGCGCAATGGAAGAACATGGATGCTTCCTTGGTAAGCGACGCACGCACAGTTCATTTCACCGGTGAAGCCGACCGTATCGCGCAGCATTTGCATTTAGTAGCGGGCTACTTGCGCACGCACGTCGCGGAAGGTCTTTCCGCCGAAGCAGCCACAAAACGCGCTGAACTTCTGAACGATCTGGACAACTACGCCGAGCGTGGACGCTTTCCGCAGAACCATGTTTTGCCTTTCCGGAACCCGGTCTTTATCGACCCGAACGGCACCGCCTGCGCCGTGGGCCAACTGATGATCGAGAGCGGCCACAGCGAGCTTGCGGAAAGCATCAGCAAGGAAATGAACCTCGCCTACGTGCATGACATGAAGCGTGCGGATGTGGCGCACTGGGCAACGGAAGAAGGCTTTACGGAAGATGAGCTGGCGTGGATCCAACCGGGATATCCGCCCAGCACGCAATGGGATGCGCCCGGCGGCGGCACCAACGGCTCCGTGAAAGTGCTGCTGGGACTGCCCGATGGGACGTTGCTCGTTGCCGGCGCATTCACCGAAGCGGGCGGCGTGGCGGCACACAACGTCGCGGTATGGAACGGTTCCACATATATGGCTTTGGGCAGCGGCGTGAACGGTGCCATTACCTGCGGTGAAGTTTTCAACGGCAACATTTACTTGGGCGGGTCCGGCTTCAACGCCAACAACGACTTGGCGACATGGAACGGCACACAATGGAATTACACGGCCGTGTTCCAAGGGAAATACCCCTATATGGCTGCATTGCACGTAAAGGGCGACACGCTTTTCGCCGCAGGTGAAGTCCAAGGTTTTGCGGGACCTGACGACCATGTGGCCTACCTCAATGGCACGGAATGGCAATTTGTTTTTGGCACGTTTACCGGGCCGGTGCTTTGCCTCGGCACGCACAACGGCAAATTGGTGGCGGGAGGCGAATTCACGGGCATTGAGATCGGTGATCCGGTGCTGGGCGCAAACCATATCGCGATCCTTAACTCCAACGGTTGGGCACAACTAGGCGATGGGCTGGATGGGGCCGTTCATGCCTTGGTGGATGTGAACGACACCTTGTATGCTGGCGGCTCGATGTTCGCGAACGTTGTTCCCTTGTTCGGTCTGGCGCGAATGGCACCGGGGGCCGGAACATGGGAGCCATTGATGCCAAACCTCACAAGCTATGTCATACAACAGCTCGGCGCCACGCAGGTCAATGCATTGGCATGGGACGGTGAGCACCTTTTCATGGGCGGCGCTTTCGAGTTGTCGGGCCTCAACCTGATACAAGGCAAACACCTTGCACGTTTCGCAGGCGCAGCGGACCAGTTCGAGCCTTTGGCTGATTTCAACGCACCGGTGAATGCCATCGCTGCAAATCCACTGATCGACGTTCCGGGGCTTTTCGCCGGTGGCGAGTTCACCACCAATACCGGCACGGACACGGTGGCTTACATCGCGGAAACGCAGATTTCAACGTCGATCCGCACGCCAGCGGCCGTTGCAACTTTCACGCTTTTCCCGAACCCTGCTACGGACCGGCTGACCTTGTCGTTGGGCGATCAAGTCCCACTTAAGGGCCGCTTGGAAGTGACGGACGCGCAAGGACGCAAGGTGCTTTCGCAGGCGCTCGAACAACGCGAAATGACACTCGATGTGACAGCACTTGCGCCGGGGGCCTATACACTTCGCTTGATCGGAACCGCCGGGGAAAGCGCACAGCCCTTCATCAAGCGCTGACCACTTCTGTCCGTTGTTTCACTAACTGCTTTCCCCACTTCACCAAACCTACCACGGAAAGCACGAGGTAGATCGCGTTCAGCAGCGTATAGCCAATGTAGCCGATGCGCCAATTGAGGTAGATCGCCACGCTGTCCACCACGATAAAATAGACCCAGTTGGCGATCAGTTTACGAGCCATCATCCACGTGGCGATGAAGCTAAAAACGGTGACGAACGCATCGAGCTGCGGGAAGCTGCCGTTAAGGTATTGGACCAGGAAGACGGAGACTGCATAAGTGAGCAACAGCCCGGCCGGAATGGCAAGCACGTGGAATAGCGTGCGTTGCGTGCGGATCCGTCCATCCTCGCTACTACGGCCCCAGCTCCACCAGCCGTAGATTGCCATTACCACGTAGTACACGTTCAGCGTGGCCATGGCCCAAGTGTGCGCCAACGCGTACAGCCCCACGCCGATGATGCCCGCTACAAAGCCAAAGGCCCAACCTATTCGCTTCTCGTAGGCGATGCACAGCGTGAAGCCAATGTTGAGCACCACGGCGATCCATTCGAGAAGGGTAAGAGCGAGCGGGGACATTTCGAATGGATGATCGTGAGTCTTTTAGTCTTGAGCCTTGAGTCCAACTCGGACAGACTCACGACTCACGACTGGCCGCTCTGCGCAGCACAAAATTCTGTCCGAGGTAAACTTTGCGCACCTGCTCATCCGCTGCGAGTTCCTCGGCTGTTCCCTGCTTCAGGATCTTGCCTTCGAAAAGCAAATAGGCACGGTCCGTTATGCTGAGCGTTTCCTGCACGTTGTGGTCGGTAATGAGCACGCCGATGTTGCGCTGCTTCAATTGCGATACAATGCCTTGTATGTCCTCCACGGCAATGGGGTCCACGCCTGCGAAGGGTTCGTCCAGCAGGATGAACTTCGGCTCCGTTGCCAGCGCGCGCGCGATCTCCGTGCGCCTGCGCTCGCCGCCGCTTAGCACGTCGCCCATGTTCTTGCGCACATGCCCAAGGCTGAATTCGTCCAGCAAACGTTCCAGCTTTTGCTGCTGTTCGGCCTTGGTCAATTTGGTCATTTCCAAGATCGCCTTTATGTTGTCCTCCACGGAAAGTTTGCGGAACACACTGGCCTCCTGCGGCAGGTAACCGATGCCTTTCTGCGCGCGCTTGTACATGGGCAGGTCGGTAATGTCGTCACCTTCAAGAAACACGCGGCCTTCGTTGGGCTTCACAAGACCGACGATCATGTAAAAGCTCGTGGTCTTTCCCGCGCCGTTAGGCCCAAGTAAGCCTACGATCTCGCCTTGCTCCACCTGCACGCTAACGCCGCCAACCACGGTGCGGCCTTTGTAACGTTTCACGATGTTGTCCGCTCGCAGGATCATCAGAAATTGATGAAGAGGTTCAAACGTAATGCGAACGGGCTTGTACCGGGGTGATCGTTGTAGCGCAACCGCCACACGCCGCGGATGCTGAGCACCTTGAGGATGTTCTCCACGCCCGCGCCCACTTCCACGAAGGGGCCATTGTCCAACGTGTACATGCCGGGCAGGAAGAGCAATTCCTGCTCGGCCTTGGTCTTGTCCAAGCTTCCGGCCACGGCTTTTGCGCTCACCACTTCGCGCCACTTTAGGCGGCGCATTAAGGGGATCCGGTTGAAGAAGAGCCCCTCGAAATGGTGTTCCACGAACAGTTCGGCATACCGGTCGCTGATGAACTCGAAGTAGTTCATGGTGTTGAATGCGAGGTCGTCGTAATAAAAGGTCTCGTTTCCGCTGTGCAGGATGAGCAACGGATACGGTAGTGCCCCCCACACTTGGCCGGCCTCGGCGTTGATCCGCATCCAGCCCAAGGCCCCGAGCTGCAAGCGCTGATACACGTGGGCCACCACTTTCTGGTAACCGTATTCGCTCTTCGCCAAGCTGGGCAGGCCCATTGCCAAGTGCAGTTCCACCGTGGGATAGGACGTTCCCAAACTGACCCGCGTAAAGTCGCCGCTCACGTATTTTTCCTTGTAGGCAAAGCGCGTGTTCAGGCCGATCTCTGCTGTGTGGATGGCATTCAGCACAGATGACAGTTCTCCTGTTGAAGACGGTTTGATGTACTCCAGGTCACCCAGCGGATAGAGCGTACGGTAGCGTACTTGCAGCGTGTTCTCCAATCCTGTGAACCATTCGCGCTGGTAGCTGGCCTTCGTTTCTTCCACCAACGTGAGCTTGGTGTTCGGCGTTCGCCGGAATACGCTGCTTAGGATGTTGTCGCCCTGGAACGCATTCACGCTTTGGCCCAACTGTTCCACATCCTGTTTGTAATTGACCTCCACGATCTGCCGGGAAGTTTTGCTCACGAAGGTTTTCCCACCGAACCCGAATTTGAAGCGCTGGTCGCGGGTACCGTATGCGGCATAGCCGTTATATTCAGTGCGGGTGCTGAATGCGCTGCTGGTGCGGCCACCCAAGCGGAAGCGGTTGCCTTCGATGGGATTGAAGCTGTACACACTGAAGTACGGACCAAGGTCCACCTTCCCTTTGGTGTAATAGCCGGTTACCACGGTAGTCACAATGTCTACATAAGTCCGGAATTTCGGGATGGTCTTCATGGTGTCCACCATCTGGTAGATCGCCAGTTCCTTGGCCGTGAGGTTCTCGTGCCGGTGCTGGTCCCAATAGTCGGAGCTGGAGCTCAAAGGATCGATGTTCAGCACCACTTCATCAGCGCCATCATAAAAAGCGTCGGCTTGCGGTTTGTTGATCACGAAATCGCGGTAGCTGGCCGTTCTTCTGCCGTAAAAACCCTGCACGGGGTTCTTGTTCGGCTTGCCGGTATCGCGCACCACGTTGAGGTCCACCACCAGTTCATCCTTGGTGAGCATCCACACTTCGGGGGCCACTTCGTTGTACTCCTGTTTCACTTGGAAACCCTGGACAAAATTCAGGTTGGCGCCCGGTGCGATGGTTGCTTCGATGGTGCGCACGGCATAGGTGGTGTCGCAGATCCACATGTTGCCGGTGAACGCCAATTCCTGCACCCGCTTGGGGCTGAATTCGATCTTGTAGCACCAGTTGCGGCCCACCCAATTGCTGTCCACCAAGTGATAATCGTAAAAGCCTTTTCCTCCATCGGCGATGGGGCTGATGAAGTTCTTGCCGAAGATCACCAGGTAATTTTCGTAGATGTTCACGTTCTGGTACATGTCGCCCATGAACTGGGAAATGCTGGCATTTTCCACCCCGCTCACTTTTTGCCCGTGGATGACCTCCCGGCGGGCTTGCGGATGTTGGCGGTAATAGAGGTCGCTCAGCGTTTCGGTCATGAAGATGGGCAGGAAAGGCTTTCCGTCCGCCGTGTCCACATGGTCGAAGATGAATGCGAAGTCCTTGAAGATTTTTTTCTTCTTGAAATCCTCGGTGATGTTGTTGAGGTCGAACTCGATCTTGTTGTAAGCCTCGTATTGGTATGCCGCGAGCTTTTCGCGGTTATTGGTCGGCTTGTTGGCCACCAGCCTGCGCAGGATGGGGAAGGCCGGGTTGCCCGAATAGGTCACCACAACGTCTTCCAACTGGCCGGTGCTCGGCTGTAGCTTGATGTCAATGACCTGTGGAACGTCCTTCTTCACTTTCGCGGAAAAGGTTGTGTAGCCCACACCGCCCGCGCGGATGCTGTCCGTTGGATAATACGTGTCCAGCACATAGTTGCCGTCGAGGTCGGAGTTGGTGGCAATGCGGCTGTCGATGAAGGCGATGTTCACGAAGGGCAACGTTTCGCCGGTTACGGCATCGGTAACCTTGCCGGTAATGCGGGTGGTCTGGGCGGAAACGGACAGGCCGAACGCCAAGGTGGAAAGGGCGATGACGAGCGGGCGAAGGCGAATCCGGCAGGTGCTCATCGGGCGGCTTGTTTGGCTTCAGCACGCGCCATGCTGCGCCGGGTGCGGGCGGCAAGGACGATGCTGGCTTCATACAACGCCATCAATGGCAAGGACACCAGCAATTGACTGGTGATGTCCGGCGGGGTAATAATGGCGCCGATGATGAGGATCACCACGTACGCATGGCGGCGGTAGGTCCGCAGGAATTCCGGGCCCACCAGCCCGGTCCGCGCTAGGAAATACACCACGATGGGCAGTTCGAACACCACGCCGGTCCATAGCGTAAGGGAAGTAATGGTGCCGATATAGCTGTTGAGGTCCACCATGTTGGGCACGGCAGCGCTAACGGTATAGGTGCCGAGGAATTGAATGCTCATGGGTGCCAACACATAGTAACCGAAGGCCACGCCCAGCAGGAACATCAGGCTGGCGAAGAACACCACGCCGCGCACGGCGAATTTTTCGCCGCCACCAAGACCGGGCTTCACAAAGCGCCATGCTTCCCAAAGCACGTAGGGGAATGCCATAATGATGCCCGCCGAGAACGACACCATGATGTGTACCATGAATTGGCCGCCCATGGTGGTGTTCATCAACGTGAAACCGGTGCTATCGGCGCAAAAGGACTGGTCCAGTCCGAATTTCAGGGCCAAGTGACAGAATACGCGATACGTGATGAAATCCGATCGCTGGGGGGCGAGAATGAGCGTATCAAAGAGGAAATCCTTGTAGACGAATGCCAAGATGGTGCAGGCCACCACGGCAGCAGCGGAACGCACGAGCGTCCAGCGCAATTCCTCCAAATGCTCCAGGAACGTAAGGTCCTTCTTTGCTTGGGCCATCAAACAGGGCCAAAGAAAGGCCGGTCCAAAGATAGAAGGGGCTGGAAAGGCGCAGGTTATTAACGGGCAGACCGTTGAATGGCATGCTTTTCACCCTCCATTGTCCGGCAACTTGTTTTCAGCCCGAGGTGAACTTCGTTTCACAACGTATCCGAAACAAGGTGTTGTGGATTGGCCAGATCGCCTTACTTTTAAGCGATCAAACCATTCGACGCGACCGCCTCCGCCGCAAGAACCAGCCATGACGAACGTAGAACTTTCCCCGAAGGACGCATTAGAGCAATTCTTCGGGTTCACTAAATTCAAGGGTGATCAGGAAAAGATCGTGCAAAACGTGCTCGATCGAAAAGACACTTTTGTGATAATGCCCACCGGCGGCGGCAAGAGCCTCTGCTACCAGTTGCCAGCCTTGATGAGCGAGGGTACCGCCATCGTGGTAAGCCCGCTCATCGCCTTGATGAAAAACCAGGTGGACCTGTTGCGCGGCTTCGGCGGCGAGAACGGTGTGGCCCACTTCCTCAACAGCAGCCTATCCCGCGGGGATGCACAACAGGTGCGCGCAGACATCCGCGCGGGCATCACCAAGCTGCTTTACGTGGCCCCGGAATCGCTTACCAAGAAAGAGAACGTGGAGTTCCTGTCGGAGATCAACATCAGCTTCTTCGCCATCGACGAAGCGCACTGCATTAGCGAATGGGGCCATGACTTCCGGCCGGAATACCGGCGGCTGCGCACCATCTTCAACGAGATCAAGCGCGTACCCATGATCGCGCTCACGGCTACGGCCACGGAAAAAGTGCAGGAGGACATCCTGAAGAACCTCGACATTCCGGATGCGCTCACCTTTAAGGACAGTTTCAACCGGCCCAACCTGCATTATGAGGTACGGCCGAAGAAGGACGTGGCGCGGGAGATCATCCGCTTCGTGAAACAACATACCGGTCGCAGCGGCATCATCTATTGCCTTAGCCGGAAAAAGGTTGAGGAAATTGCAGAGACACTGGTTGTGAACGGCATCAAGGCGCTACCGTACCATGCGGGTATGGATGCCAGCCAGCGCGCCAGCCATCAGGACCGGTTCTTGATGGAAGACGTGGACGTAATCGTTGCCACCATTGCCTTCGGCATGGGCATCGACAAACCCGATGTGCGCTTCGTAATTCACCACGACATTCCGAAGAGTTTAGAGAGCTATTACCAGGAAACCGGTCGCGCTGGTCGTGATGGCGGCGAGGGTATCTGCGTTACTTTCTACGACTACAAGGACATTGAGAAACTGGAAAAATTCCTGCAAGGCAAACCTGTTGCAGAACAAGAAATTGGCAAGCAATTGCTGGCTGACACGGTGAGCTACGCCGAGACCAGCATGTGCCGCCGGAAATTCCTGCTGCACTATTTCGGGGAAATTTTGCCGGGGGACAACTGCGGCTCGTGCGACAACTGCCTTATGCCCAAGGAAAATTTCGAAGCGAAAGAAGACCTTGTGTTGGTGCTTCAAGCGATCAAGGAAAGCAAGGAGCGGCACCGTGCGCGTTTTATCTGCGACCTGCTTACCGGCAACGAAACGAGCGAGATCAAGAACTACAAAGGCGACAAGCTCAAAGCCTACGGTTCAGGCAGCGAGAAGGAAGCCAACCATTGGATGGGCGTGATCCGCCAGGCCAACGTGGGCGGTTTCCTGCACAAGGACATTGAGACTTATGGAAACCTCAGCCTCACCGAAGCTGGCAAGAAATTCCAGAAAAAGCCTGTTTCCATCACCTTCGCCAAAGAGCGCGACTACGTAGTGGACGACAGCCCGGACGACGAGGCGATCGTAGCCCGTGGCGGCGGCAGTGCAGGCGATGAAAAGCTCATGAAGATGCTGCGCGACCTGCGGCACACCATGGCGAAAAAGCTACAGATGGCACCGTACGTGATCTTTCAGGACCCGGCCTTGGAAGAGATGACGATGCGCTACCCGCTCACGTTGGAAGAACTCACATTGATCAGCGGCGTAGGCCCCGGCAAAGCGCAGAAATACGGCAAGCCCTTCGTGGATCTCATCGCCGACTACGTGGAAGAGAACGAGATCGAGCGCATGGACGAGACGGTTGTCCGTTCGGTGATGAAGAAAAGCAGCAACAAGGTCCACATCATCCAGAACATCGACAAGAAGCTCGCGCTGGAGTCCATCGCCAAGGCCAAAGGTCTCAACATGGAAACCTTGCTGGACGAGATGGAGACCATTGTTATGAGCGGCACCAGGTTGGACATCAATTACCACTTGGAGGACGTGTTGGAAGAAGATTCCCTCGAAGAGATAATGGACTACTTCCGCAACGCGGAATCAGACAGTTTGAAAGAAGCCGCCGATGAATTCGGACGCGACTACAGCGAAGAAGAATTACGCTTGGTGCGTTTGAAGTTCATGAGCGAGGTGGCTAATTAGTTGTCAGTTGTTAGTTGTCAGTTGTTAGGGGTGCGGCCCAGCGATCAGAGCGCTGTGGCCGCATTTCGATCGTATTGGTAGGCCCAGCGATTGTGCCTCAAGTGGGCACGCACATGAGCACTAGCTTGTGGTACGGCGTGGTGTTGAGGGCGCATTGAGGCCGTCTCGCAAACACCACTACAGTCTAAAGCCACACCGCAGAAGCAGACGGAGTCACCCCTTCTCCCTCGGAGAAGGGGAAGGGGGATGAGGGCGTATTGAGACCGCCTGACAACTGACAACGGACAACTCACCGAGCTATCCCACCTAGCGCTCCCCAAACCATCACGCCCGCGCCTACCACCAAGGCATCCTCTTCAATATCAAAATCCGGGGTGTGCAAGCCCTTCAGGGCACCTTTTCCGCCGGTGCCAAGTCGAAAAAAACAGCCCGGCATCACTTGGGTGTAGAAGGCGAAATCCTCGCTACCCATGCGCTGCGGCATATCCACCACTTTGTCCGCGCCGAGGTATTGCTCTGCGGCCTTACGGGTATTGGTTGTTAATTCAGGGTCGTTCACCACAACGGGGTATCCGCGCCGCACTTCGAAGGCGCAGCTGCCACCGAGTTGCGCGCAGAAATCGTTGGACCAGCGCGGAAGCCATGCGTGCAGTTCCGAGCGATGCGCTTCGTCAAATGTGCGCAAAGTGCCTGCAAGTTGCACTTCATTGGGCACCACGTTCGTGGCCCCCTCCGCGATAAATTTCCCGAAGGCCAGTATCAAGTTCCGACCGTTCCGATAACGTTCAAATTCCTCTTTCAATGCGAGCAAGAGTTTGGCGGCGATAACGATGGGGTCCACCAGCACAGCGGGATTTGCGGCATGGCCTCCCTTCCCTTTCACCGTTACATGCAGCTCATCGCTACTGGCCATGAACGGCCCTGCATGAAAGCCCACTTTGCCGAGTGCGAGCTCCGGCGTAACGTGCTGGCCGATGATGCCCGCCGGAACGGGATCGCGTAGCGCATTCTCTTTCAAAACCAACGATGCACCGCCGGGAATTTTTTCTTCACCGGGCTGAAACAGCAACAGCACGGTGCCGCTCCACTCCTGCCGCAATGCGTGCAACACACGACCAGCGCCCAGCACCATCGCGCTGTGTGCATCGTGCCCGCAAGCATGCATCACGCCAGCGTTGCGCGAGCGATACGGCACTTCGTTCGATTCTTGGATCGGCAGCGCATCGATATCCGCGCGCAGGCAGATGCATAGGCCACTTTCCTTCCCGCGCACAACGCCGATCACGCCGGTGCCCGCAATGCCTTCGCGCGTTTCAATGCCCAATGCCTTTAGTTGCTGCGCGATGTATGCACCGGTGTTGCTTTCCTGAAAACTCAATTCCGGATGCTGATGCAGGTAGCGCCGGTCGGCCACCATCGCTTCGCGGGCGGCCTCCAATGCCGCTTTCACGCGTTCCGTGGTGATCGCTGCTTGCATTTCTTCAGCCGAAAAAATCAAATGTCCAAGCTGAGGGAGAACATGAAGAGGCCTTTCTGGCGCACGCCGTCATCCACGCCCCAGCTCCAATCGGCGCGCATGAAGTAACCCAGCAAGCGCGCACGGGCGCCGAAGCCGTAACCGTAAATAATCGGCTCGCGCTGGTTACGGATGGTGATGGTAAGCGGGTTGCGGGAGATCACTTGCTGATTGAAATAGTTGTCCGCGGAATAGGGATCGTTACCGGTCCATGCGGAGCCCACATCGCCGAAGCCCACGACTTGGAAGGTCTGTAGGAAATCGCTGTGCAGCGGCTTATTGAAGAGGTAGCGGAACAGCGGCAGCCGCAGTTCGGAGTTGAGCACGGCAAACGAATTGCCATTGCGGGCATTGTAGTAGAAACCGCGCATGGGCACGGCGAGTGCTTGGTAGTAGTACGGTTGTGTAGGGTCCAACGGCACGGTGTTGTCGGTCTTCGCGAAGAGCCAATTGTCCACGCCGCCCATGAAGAAGGCGATCTTCCGGCTGCCGAACGATGTTGACCCGGCCAAGCGGTTCACCCAGATGAGGTCGCGGTGCAGGGCGATGGAATTCCGCACATCGAAGCCGAGCACTTGCATGTCCGTCTTCAGCCCGTCCGGCTGCTTGTAGTATTCGCCGAATGCCTTGGCTTTCCAGCCGGTGTAGAGGTTCAGCCCGCGCGGGCGGCTGCTGTCGAAAATGTATTCCAAGCGTCCGCTCACGACCTGGTCGTTCTGGTTCGGTGTATCGCGGGAAAACTGGTCGATGCTCTGGGTGACGTAGCGGTCGTTACGGTAGCTCAACGAACCGCGCAGCGATGTGAGTTCATTGAACGGCCAGGAAGCACGGAAGGTGGCGGCATGTGTATGCAGTTTCACCACGCCTAAATTGCTGAGGCCCTGCGTGGCTTGGCGCTGCAGGATGATCTCCTTGTCCAACCGGCGGCGCAGGTTCGCGAAGCGCACCATGTAGGCGTTGTTGTTGAGGTCCAACGCCAAGCGGAAACCACCGACGATCTTGTAATCCTCCAACAGGTCGCTTGCGGCCATGCGCGTAAGCCCGCTCAAGCCGGGATTCAGCGCATCCGGCCCCACCAAAGGCTGGTAGAAACGACTGTCGTAGCTGTTGTCCAACTGCGTAAGCACTTCATCCGTGGCGAAATTCACGTTGTAATTGCGTTGTTCCGGAAAGGCGAGCGTGTTAACGAGCGAAGTATCCGTGGGCGAGTTTTCAAGGCCGATCGTAGGCACATCATTTCCGTCGTCGCTTTGATTCTTGACTGGCGGCGCAGCAGCTTCATCACTGAAACGGTAGTTGCGAATATCCACGGCATTGGCACCGGAATCTGGTGGATTTTGCAGGTCCACCTTCACCACCTGGCTCATGTCGTCCGTAACGGAGCCGGGCACGCCCGGCGGTTGCGCGTTCTCCTGTTCCGCATCTTGCTGTGCAACGCTGCCGGCACTCACATGGCCGTACTGGAATTTGTACTTGCCCTCGCTGAAGGTGAGCTGTGACACGCGCCCGTTCCGCCCGGTAAGGTCCTGCTCCATAATGCCGCGCTTGTAATGGCTGATCCGCTCGGCCACGGTGAAATAGCGGTAATGCACGATGGTGTCCACGGCCGTTACGGCGCTGTCGAAACGCGCGGCCCAGCGGTCGTTCAATCCCGCTGCATCGCTTAGCCAAGTGTAGGCGGCACTGTCCAGCATGGCGGGTTCGCGCTCGTTGGCCGCAGGCGTGTTGGTCAAGCGCGTCAACACCATGGAGCGATTAGCCAAGTCGTACCGGAAAATGTCCTTGGTGGCATTGGTCCACGTGGGATCGGCATTGGTGCGCAGCGTGTCATCGGGCCGGTTGCTGGAGAAAAGGATCGAACGACCATCATCCGCGAATGCGGGGTCGAGGTCGTCGTACTGATCGTTTGTCAACGCTTCCTGCCGGTTGCCGATCACGTAGTAGAAGTAGAGGTCGGTCCTTCCCTCTTGTACGCCGCTCAGCACCATGTTCCGGCCATCGGCACTATAGCTCATTGAGAGGATCTTGTCCAGCAGGAACACGGGTTTGCGCACCGCCTTTTTTTCGCTCAAGGTGTAGGTGTTGAAGTATAACTCCCCTTTGACTTCACTTGTCCACGTTAACGCGCCACTGGTGGGGTGCCACGCCAGCACGGGCCAGCTGTTGTCGATGATGCGGTCTATTTTCTTGTTGCCCTTGGCGATCTTCTTCGTCTTTTTGGTGGCCATGTCGTACAGCCACACTTTGTACTGTCCGAGCTCGTTGCTCACCCACGCCGCTTGCCGCCCGTCGGGGCTAAGCTTGAATTGCGAGAAATTCCGTTCGCGGCGCATCTTCACCTTGATCTCCTCCAACTCCGCAGCTTCGCGGGTGCGGTCGCTTTCGGTGTATTGGGTGCGGTAATGCGCAAAGCATTCCTCTGTCAACGTTTTCAGTGGAACACCTAAAACGTAGAGAAAACCGTTGTCCGGGTCGCGGCTCACGCGGGTCATGTACAACACGTTGGGGATCACGGCGGTGCCGTATACATCGGCCACGTAATTCCACAGCGCCTGCCCGGCCAGTGCGGCATCTGGGCCGCTCAAGCGGTTGAACTTGTCGTAGCGCCCGCTCATTACGCCATCGCGCAGGCGCCCTTCTTCCACCGGACCCAACGGCCCTGCGCAATAGCCCACCAGTCCTTTGGTGTACCATTCCGGAAGGTTCATCAGCGTACTGTTGCGCAGCACTTCGCGCCAGTTACCGCCGAACATCATTTGGTCCAGAGTGAGCTGTGCAAGGCCCGAGCGCACCTGCCGGTCCAGCAAGGCGCGGTCGCCTTCGTTGTACACGAAAACTTTGGTGCCCACGATGCGCGTTACCCCGCCGATGTTGTACTGCTCATCATCCGAAATGCCCACGTTGCTCTGCCGGAAATCGCCTTGCGTGTTGTACACCACGAATTGCACGCGGTCGTCGATGGTGTAATCGAACAACTTCTCAAGCTCCTTCTTGTTCCGCATAGCGCTGATGGAAACGTACTTCGCCACATCGCGCCCGCCTTTGTAGAAGTAGGTCTCGATTTCCGGGAAACGGTAGTACTGCCAGAGGAAGTCCTTGTACTGTACGCGGTTCTTGCCGAACTCCTGCTGGCTGCCGTTGTAGAACTGCGCGCTGGCGCCAACGCCCAATAGCAAGCTGGCGCAAAGGAGAAACGAACGGATGGGGCGCACGGGCTGTAGGGGGTACTTTTGCAAGGGAGTTGCGAAGTTCATACTTTTTTAGTCGCCATGCACGTCAAAAAATTCACGTTCAACCCTTTTCAGGAGAATACATACGTTTTGCACACCGCCGGTGAAGGTATAATTGTGGACCCCGGTTGTAGCGATGAAGACGAGCAACGGGAGCTGGAAACGTGGTTGGATAAAAACGAAGTGCGGCCCACGCGCCTCCTGCTCACCCACGCCCACGTGGACCATGTGCTGGGCTGTGCCTGGCTGAAACGCCGCTACGACCTGCTGCCGGAAGTACACCGCAAAGACCTGTTCATCCTGCAAAACGCGCAAGTAAGCGGGGCGATGTTCGGCGTGAACTGCGAACCGGTTCCAGCTCCAAAGCGCTTTATTGAAGAAGGCGAAATCGTAAAACTGGGCGATGAACACTTGGACGTGCTCTTCGTGCCCGGCCACGCCCCAGGGCATGTGGCCTTCTACAACCCGAAGCAGCGCTTCATGCTCAGCGGCGACGTACTCTTCCACCGCAGCATTGGCCGCACGGACTTGCCCGGCGGTGATATGGATACGCTGTTGAAAAGTATCCGGGAGCAGCTTTTTCCCTTGGGCGATGACATCACGGTCTATAGCGGGCATGGGCCGGAGACTACTATTGGGGAGGAGAAGCTGGGGAATCCTTTTTTGCGGGGGTGAGGTGGAACGCACGAGAGTGGTCCTATAAGCAAGGTACATCCACCATATTTAGAACCGTCAATGAAAACAACGACACTGCTTTTTAGCTTTTTGCTATGCGTGGTCCAATCCTCAGCTCAAGATATTCGAGCAGCTACCTTTCAATGGGTCGATAACAATTCTGGTGTTTTAATTGAGAACATCTTAAAGCTGTATGTAGATTCCACTTTGGATTCTCATAGAAACTCTGTTCTTGTCACATTTGACGGCGTAGACAAAGTTCTCTACCTCAATTCTTCTGAACCGGTTGAGCCGAATATAATTTGTCATACGTTTAAGAATACGTTATTTTATGCTGGCCCCGGAATGTATACTCATTTTATAGAAATTCCATTTCGTGTTGGTCAACTATCAAATTTTGACCTGATTGAAAATATTTCATTGAAACTTCAACCTATTTTAATCATTGGGTCATTCGGTTACAATAGCACTCCGCTTTGCAACAATTTACAATCCAACATTACACAAAGCGCAAATGGGGCGATATACACTCCGAATTTCACTGATTCAGAAGGCGACAGCTTGGTCTTCACTCTTTCCAACTGCGATGGATCTGGTTACTACATTCCCACAGGTTGCACAATTAATTCCGCAACAGGTGTAATTACGGCAAACCCACCTGCACCGGGACTCTATGCATTTTGCACCAAGGTTGAAGAGTATCGCTTTGGGGTTGTCATCTCCACTACTTATACGGACATGGTGATGCAAATCGACAACGTTACCATCGTTTCTCAAGTGTCCGAATCCACTGGATTGAGCTTGTCCCCGAATGTCTTGCTTTGTAATGACTTAATCACGGTTCATGCACAAGGCAAGGCATTTCTCCAAGTGTTCAATGCTTCTGGAAAAATGGTTCTTCAACGAGATATTTATGATGGAAACCGCATTGATCTGAATGTCGATCCAGGGGTCTATATGTATGTGCTCCAAGGTGATAACGGCCTTGGCGTTGTTCGCGGGAAAATTGTCGTGCTCTAAGGATTGTTACGTAGCTCCAGAGCGCCTTCCCCGCCCAACAATAGAGCAAGTTCCAAAACACAAGAGGTCGGGGCGACTTGCGGCATACCTTCAGGAGTCGACCTTGCAAGGAAATGACCATCAACCCAATGGACAACGAACCTTCTTCACAGCAAGACCAACCCAACAACCATTTACACGGGGTAAAGTTGGCGCGCATTCTGGAGGTCTTGGTTGAGCATTATGGTTGGGAGAGGATGGCAGCCAAGGTCAACATCAACTGTTTCAAAAGTGACCCTTCCATCAAGTCCAGCCTTACGTTCTTGCGGAAAACACCGTGGGCAAGGGATAAGGTTGAAGCGCTTTATCTGGAGTTGGAAAAGAAAGGGAAACGGTAACGGAAAAGAATGCCCACCATCCGCCTTCGGACAGAGGTCAAAGCAGGCAAAGCACTGGTCTTCGACCTTTCCCGAAGCATTGACCTGCACAAGCTGTCCACAGCACACACGCACGAAACTGCGATCGCCGGCAAGACAAGTGGGCTGATCGGCTTGAACGAATGGGTGACGTGGCGCGCCAAGCACTTCGGCATTTACCAGCAGCTCACCTCCGAGATCACGGCGTACGAGCGGCCCAATTTTTTCGTGGACGAAATGGTTAGCGGTGCTTTCAAATCCTTCCGGCACGAACATCACTTTGAAGATCTGAATGGCGAGTCCGATATTCACCGCACGTTGATGTTGGACACGTTCACCTACCGCACCCCACTTGGGCTTTTGGGCCGGTTGGCTGATGCGCTGTTCCTCGAACGCTATATGACTGAACTCCTGGAAAAGCGCAATGCCGTTGTAAAGGATTATGCCGAATCGGAGCAATGGAAGGCTGTGCTTCCGGTCGTTCCGGAAACCGAGGTCACTGGATCAAAATGACCTTTCCGTTCATACCTTGGTTGGTTCGCATGGAGAGGAAGTAAGTGCCAGGGGGAAGATCACGGACATCCAACTTGAACTGCGAATCGCCTGCGGGCAAAGCGCCATTGTGGATGGATTTGACCAATGTGCCGTCACTCGCAAATGCGGAAATTATCGCGAAAGAACGGGCAAGCAAGTGGACTGTAAGCGTTACCTCGTCGTTTGCAGGAACCGGGAAGGCATCAACCCACTCCCGTACCGGTGGCGCCGTTGGAACCCTGATACCGGAAGAGATGTTCGCTCCGTACTTGTAAACCTCCAATCCTGTCATGTAGGCCAAGTTGTCGTCTATGCGTTGAAAACGGTCGTAAGCACCGCCTACGAAGGTGGTGTCATAGTGCCAAGTTTCACCGCCGTCAATGGTTTCCAATAACGAATATCCGCCCATCCAACCGTGCAGGGTGTCAATGAAACCGATCACTTCAATATAGTTGTAGTCCGTGGTGGCCAGATTGGTCGTCCATGTTGCACCGGAGTCCAGCGATTGCACAAATCGAGTATCGCTGGGTACCCAAGAGCTTTCAATTGAACCGTAAATGTTTTTGCCGTTGTTCGGTGATTGGAGTTTCCAGATGTATGCCTGATTTTGGCCTGTAAAATGGCGGACCGACCAGTTTTCACCTCCGTCTCCAGTGTACAGAATTACCCCGCCTAAACTGGGTGGTTGCGCTGTGCCTGAGGCATAACCAACGCTATCGTTCAGGAAATACAGATCAACAAGCCGGCTCGCCAGGTTGGACAGATCAAATTTGGTCCAAGAATTTCCTCCGTCCATGGTCCGGATCACATAAGCCGGTCCGGTCCAGACACCAGCACCATAAATAACCTGTGGAGAAGTTGCATACAAGCCGCAAATGGCCAATGGTGCCGGGATCAGGCTCGAAATATCCTGCCATGTATCACCTCCATCGGTGGTCTTTAGGAAGATGTCATTAAAATCCCTCAGCGCGCCACAGAAACCCAATTGCGGTGTGGCGAACTCAATGCTGCGCAGGTAATCCGGGCCGGTGTAGACGGTTTGCCAAGACGCCCCGCCGTTATACGTGCGCCCAATTACCCCGGAACTGCCTCCGGCAAACCAACCTGTATCAGCATTAATGAAGAAGAGGTCATCAATGCGCGCATCGACGTGCGTACTGTCCGTTACGCTCCATTGGGCCACGGCGGAACCCACCATGAACAATGCGGGGATGAGGATGGAACGATGCATGGCAATGCGGTGGATTGGTACCCAGCGAAGTTACTGCGTTGCACATTGCGCGCAGCAATAAGTCGAAGCCCTGCCTCTTGTTCGAATTGCTTACTTCCGGTCGTAGCTCGGGTTCACCACCTTGCTCTTCTCAAAGCCGTTGTTCTTCACCGGCACGCAGGCGAAGCCTTTCGGGTAGCGCAGGAAGAGGAAGCGTACGCTGAGGATCAACGGGCGGTAGGTGCTGCTGAACCATTGCAGCTTGCCGAAGTTGCCGCCATCTTCCGGGGCGATGCTGAAGACCGGCGTTTCGATGGCGGGAATGACCATGAGCCGCTGCGTGAGCTTGAAACCATAGCCCACTTTTACATGCACCTGTCCGATGAATTCCGGCGGAAAAGCCCAGCGGTTGAGCGCCGTGAGATCGGCGGTGTAGCTGCGGTTGGTGCCGAAGCGCCAATCGAGGTTTGCGCCGAGGCTGAGCTGCACGAACTGGTAGTCTCGCGTTTGGATCAGCTTGTTGGCGTTGACGTGTGCGGTAAGGTGCTGGTCGTTGAATGCGCCTTCCCCAGCAAAGAGCGAAGTGGTATCGCTGCGCATGTAGGTGCTGGTAAATGCTTCGGTGCCTTTAAGCTGCTTGTAGGCCAAGCCGAAATCCCAGTAGTCCAAGATGACTGGATCGCGTGTGGAAAGAAACCAACCGGCTTCGAGGTACAGCCCGATCTTCCCTTTGGGGTCGAAGAGCGCGGTGTAGGAACTGTCCGGCGTGTTGAAGTATTGCTCTTCATGATCCTTTCCGCGCGGCAGCGCGTAAGTGATGCCGGGTGCGAAGTAGAAGCCGCCGCGCCGCATCTTGCCATCGGTGGGAAAGATCTCCGGTTTCTTGCGGCCATAAATGCCTTGCGCGCAGAGCGAGCCGGCGAATAAAAGAGTTAGTGCGATGGTAATGGCGCGGATCATCGTTCCAAAGGAAACACGGGGTGTGTCCTATTAACGTTGGAATTGGGCGTGAAGTGTTAACGGGGGGATGTGAAGTGGATCAGCCCTTTTGGGGCGCTGTATCCCGAGGTGGGTAAATCTCAGCGATATACCGTTTCATTTCCTCGTCCAGTTCATCAATGCTCATGGTACGCCCTGCTTTGATGTCAAGTTCTGAAGCTGCAGCCACTTCCTGCATGCGCTGTTGGACAGCCCCTTCCTTTCGGTATTGGTCAATCTTTCCCTGCAACTTGGCTTTGGCATCTTCCAATGACATGACCTTGCCTTGGGCAATATCCTTTTCCGACCGAATAGCCATTTCCACCATGCGGCTTCTCACCCTTTGCGCTTTCGTGCTTTTGGCCAATAGGAATTCAATTGACCTCAGCACATTCGCGTTCGTCTCCTTCTCAAGTTGCTTCTTTAACT
>Ga0075152_10000435_pt1 | contig 31502 bp, 37 predicted proteins | sample JI61114C2DNA_FD_70964 | JGI IMG/M metagenome (GOLD analysis project Ga0075152, IMG submission 70964) | Wastewater effluent complex algal communities from Wisconsin, to seasonally profile nutrient transformation and Carbon sequestration -... | ecosystem: Engineered > WWTP > Effluent > Algae...
CGGCCGCGCCGAGGACCGGCTGACATTCGACTTGCAGCGCGACGTTGCGCAGCGAATGCAGTTTGCGGCACGCCCCGGACGCTCACCGGTTGAGCGGTTCATGCAACTCTACTTCCTCAACGCGAAAACCGTTGGTGATCTTACCGGTGTGTTTCTAGCGCATTTGGACGAAGCATTAGGTAAAAAGGGTAAGCGCTTCCTGCCCAGTCTGACCCGAAGGCCAAGAAAGCTGAACGGCTTTAAGCTCGATCGCGGACGGCTTGCATTACCGGATGAAAGCTTTTTCACCGAGGACCCGGTTCGTCTTTTGGAAATCTTTCAGCTGGCAGACCGCTTTGAGCTGGAAATCCATCCCTTGGCGATGCGTTCGGCGCGACGCGATGCGCGTTTGATCGATGCAAATATCCGAGTGAATGACCGCGCTAACAGAATGTTTCTGGAAACGTTGAGTTCGCCGCGCGATCCGGAACGGGTGCTGCGCTGGATGAATGAATCCACGGTTTTTGGGAGATTCATTCCTGATTTCGGCCGCGTCGTCGCGCAAATGCAGTTTGATATGTATCACCACTATACGGTCGATGAGCATTCGATTCGGGCGATCGGTCTCTTATCCGAAATTGAAAAGGGCGACCATAAAACAGACCATCCGCTGTCCACAACAATAATGGCGCAAATATTAAGCCGGCGCGTCTTATTTGTCGCGGTTTTACTCCATGATATTGCGAAGGGTCGTGGCGGAGACCATAGCATATTGGGCGCGGAAATTGCGCTTGCACTATGTCCGCGCCTTGGCTTGAGCGCTGCGGAAACAGAAACGGTTTCGTGGCTGGTGCGGCACCATCTGTTAATGTCAGCTACTGCATTCAAGCGTGATCTATCGGACTTCAAAACGATCCTTGATTTTTCCCAATCGGTAACATCGTTGGAACGTCTACGGCTACTGCTAGTTTTGACAGTGGTCGATATCAGAGCCGTCGGCCCTGGGGTCTGGAATAGCTGGAAACGGCAATTGCTTTCCGATCTGTTCGAGGCAACCGAGGAAGTTTTGCGGTTGGGTCATAAACAACGTGGACGCAGCGAACGCATTGAGTCCAAGCAAGCCAGTCTGTCTGAGAAATTAACACTTACTCCTGCATCTTTTGTCAAATTTGCCAAGCGTTTACCTGATGCCTACTGGATTGCCGAGCCTGACGATATACTAGAGAGAAATGCCCGTCTCATTCTCGACAATCCCGCTACCGAACTTGTGATCGACGCCTGCTACTATGCGGAGCGTGGTGCAACTTTGGTAACGGTTCTCGCTGCCGACCATCCCGGACTGTTTTACCGGATTGCCGGCGCAATCCATCTGGCTGGAGGGAACATCATTGATGCCCGCGTCCATACCAGCGCCGATGGAATGGCTGTGGACAATTTCCTCGTTCAAGACCCGCTTGGACGTCCCTTTCAAGAAGCCAGTCAAATTGAGCGGCTGGAACGCGCAGTCGAAGATGCTTTGGCCAACCGGTCGGCGATTGTTCCAAAGCTGGAAGCGAAATCCACCGCCCGAAGACGGTCCGATGCTTTCAAAGTGGCGCCATCGGTTCTGGTCGACAACAAGGCATCGAATCGGTTCACGGTGGTCGAGGTCAGCGCGGCTGATCGTCCCGCATTGTTGAACCGTCTAGCCTTCGCGCTGTTTCAATCAAAGGTTACACTGCACAGTGCCCATATCGCGACCTACGGCGAACGTGCTGTCGATACGTTCTATATTACCGATCTGTTTGGCGGAAAAATTGAAAACAAGGCTCGGTTGAAGGCACTCGAATCCAGATTGATCGAGGCGGCGACCGGCGAAGGTGTAGCCGAGGCGGCGATAGCGGCCTGAAAGTTTTTCTAGCGCCTGGGCGCATTGCACTTCTTTAAAACAGCGCAATAAAAAAGGGCCGGATAATCCGGCCCTTCTCTATCATTGTCCTGAATGAACTCAGTTGCCCGAGCCAGGTCCGTAGTTGACTTCAACACGACGGTTCTGCGGTTCGCGCACACCGTCGGCAGTATCAACAAGCGGCTTGGATTCGCCGAATGCTTCGGTCGAAATTGCACCGCCCGAGATGCCCTTGCCTTCGAGGTAAGAGCGGACGGTCGAGTTACGACGTTGTGACAGACCGACGTTGTAGCTGGCTGCACCCGACTTGTCGGCGTGGCCGGCAAGCATGACGCGAGCATTGCCGCAATTGGCATATTGTGCCGCTGCGTTGTCCAGAACGCCGGTGGCTTCACCGGTGAGGTTCGACTTATCCCAGTCGAAGAACACGATGTAAGGTCCGGTGTTGCACTGAACGACCGGAGGAGCCGGCGGTGCAGGTGGAACATATGGGGGTGGCGGCGGAGCAACATATGGCGGCGGCGGCGGGGTGGGTTCGACCGGGGTCGGTTCCGGAGCGCCACCAAAGTTGTAGATCAAGCTGCCGAGCAGCGAGTGCGTACGCAGACGGCTGCTGACGTCACGGCCCGAGCTATCAACCAGATCGACGTTGTTGACGTTGAAAAAACGATACTTCAGACCAACGTCCCAGCTATCGCTCAGCGGAGCACGGATGCCTGCAAGTGCCTGCCAAGCGAGACCTGTGTCCGAATCATCAAGCCAGCCTGGCCCAACACGGTTGATCGAATAGTGATGATCGACGCGAGCCACACCAACACCGCCGCCAACGAAACCTTGCAGGCCATCGTCATCGCCAAAGTCGAACATGCCGTTGAGCATGAAACTAAGTGCATTCACGTCACCAGCCACATAGTCCCAAGTTCCGATAACCCCCGGCGCCGCACTCGAAAGAGGAGCAGCTGCAGGAATGCGGACGGAGCTGGACATGCTGCTGGGATCGGCTTCACGGTAGCTAGTTTCGGCTTCGAGGCGGAAACCACCGAAGTCGTATCCGACAACCGCACCAAAATCATAACCGGTTTCATGGTCGAGCGACACAGCGTCGGGCGTCGTTCCGACGTCAAACTGCTGGTCTTCAACAAGCATGGCACCACCATCTACACCCACATACCATGAATCGTCGCGAGCCAATGCGGGCGACGCCAAGGCGGTGGAGGCGAGTGCCAAACTAATGGCTAACTTACGCATCAACTTTCCCCTTTTCTTTCTAAGGATCGAAATTTCGGTGCGTTTGTCCTACCGTCACTCTTCGGAGGTTGCAAGCATCCTTTGCCCCGAAACTGTTGCCAAAATGTCGCCTTTCGAAAGAATCTCTGCGAGTAACCTTATAATGTTGCAGGCTTTTGCAATTGAACAGCAGGTTACGGATCGTATCCAAATCTAGTTAGATCAAATTCTCCACCGTCAATCCGCTAGGATTCCGCGAATCTTCAAAACTGTCAGCAGTTGTACGAGCGCATTTCTTGCCTCATTATCAATCATAGTCCCGCCAGTTGGTTCGGCGATAGACGCGGGTTCCATCCACTCATCGTCGCGGAATATCCGTCTGTACTGAAACGAAATATCCCAGATTTCCATTCCCTCCACAGGCGGATGGAATCGCCAACTGGCACCCGTCCAAGTCGCAATATTATTCGCCTTTCCAGCCCAGATGCCAGTCGAAGCTGTTCCGACAAGCCAGCATTTTCCTGCATCAGCAGCGGCAAGATCACTAGGCGGAGACGACAATACCCCCTGAATCAAGGGGTGCAGCAGCGAATCGATGCGCCGGATAGCCTCATTGTGGGTGACTTCTTTTTGCGATTGGGCAACTGCCAATTCAGGCAACGCGTGTCGGGGGGTATGCAATTCAGCCATAAGCGATTGTCCTCATTTTCAATCTGCGGAATCGTTTTCAAATCGAAATTTGCAATAGCGCCGGGCCGGATTTGGAGTGCGTGCCGATTTGACGGAATTCAAAATCAAGCACCCCCGACAGGCCACCGGCCAACGCCGTCAGTTCGGCAGCAGGAATGACAAGATGCTCGACATCGGTTGTCCAGGCTGATCGTAGCAACCCACTGGAATAGCAGAGTATCTCGAATGAAAGCACGTCTTCACCGATTGGAATATCGACCGAATCCTGCCATCCATTGTCTCGCCTCGTCCTTCTTATCCACGAAAGCAGGCCATCTCCGGCGTCGTTCACGTCGAACGACGAGTGAACGGGGGATAGCGGGCGCAGCGCATTGCCGTTCAACAGCAGTTCCGTGGTCTCTGGCAAAACATCGGCCAGCCCCATCGCTTCGAAAGTGATGTCTTGGCCGACAATCAGGGGGTGCCCTTCGACAAAATGGAGTGTGTCGCTGTCGAGCAAAACCAGTGGAGCCCCGATCTGATGGACATTTGGCGAAAAGTCGGTTCCAGAAACACCACGAAGCAGGTTGGTCAGGCGATAATCAGTCGCCGAGATGCGTTCTGCAAAACCATAGCGGACGATCTCATCACCTATCCAAACGGCAGGCGCGGTTGGGGAAACAGGGTGCCCGCTACCGGCAGGCAATTCCATCGCTTCATGAAGAAGGCGCACCCGCAGTTGATTTTGGGTATCCAACAAATGGTTTGGATGGGGCGGCAAAATCTCCAGAAGCTCTCCTATTATTGCAGCAGGGGCAGTCTGTCCGAGTTCGATTCGGTTATCCCCGTCGATCAAGCTGATCGCGGCGCGGCGCCAGCCGGCCTCGGTGCCGGCGGCCGCTATTGCTACAATCGGCTTTTCGGCATTATTTCCAGCAAGCGCCGGGAGGTCCATCGCAACCAGCACTGTTTCGCCAATGGGTAGGTCCGACCCCACCAAATTTCGACCAGGGTCTGCCAACGCAGCATCCGGTCCAGAGTCGACAAAAGCAGACCTTAATGTAACGCGCAGCGCCAACCCGGACATCTCGACTTCTGCAATGTGCCATGACCGCTGATCGCCGGGGAGCATAGCCTTGTCACCAACGGCAAGCGACTCAGGCCCGATGGCAAACATTCCTACTGTCTCAAACGACTGTCTGGGAATATTGAGAAGCTGCCAGTCCGCCAGTCGCAATGCAGCTTGCGCATCAAGAGCTCCGGGAAATTCAAATGCATGCGGTTTTCTGCCGACACCCGAACGCGCACTGACTTGCAGCCCAGCCTGAAAATCACGGCTGACGTCGTAATAGCGCAGGCCAAAAGCCGGGATTTCTGCTTCCGCGCCGGGAAATGATCTATCTAACGAGGGTCTGGCGTCTCCTTGTGCCTCTGCAACGTCGGACAGACTATGGCTTGACATTGGAGCGGCCCAGTCGCGAACAACCATGCCGTCATCCACGGGTAGAACAGCGACAGGTGCCAGCTTGAGCACAGGCTTAATCGAGGCGCGCGCTGAGTCGCCCTGCAAGGCATATCCCGAAACTGTCTCCGCGCTCGTCCCTGAAATCAAGCCGCCGGATGCCGAGTTGCAAATATCCGATACACTGACTGGAGCATCGCGCTCGATCACTTCAAAGCTGAATGACGGCACCCGATTGCCGAAATCCGCGAGTTGCAGGCCTTCAAAAACCACATAGCTGAGGCCACGAAACGCCGGGCATTTCGCAACATTTTCTGCCGATGCGATCAACGGATCGACAGCCTGAAACTCACTTCCAGGGTAAAAACGAAATTCGGTATCTACCTTGAAAATGCCATCCTGCCCACGAACGAGATTGCCATCGGCCCATATCCGGCCAATCCGCTTAACAGGGCGGGAGGAAATGGCGACGGCGAGGTTGACCGAGTAACTATATTGGACAGTGGAAGGGCGATTTTTGCCGCCGCCTGATTTGACCTTTTGTTCGATAAGATCGGACGCCCAGATAACGGTACCCGCCATCCGCATTTTACCAAGCACTCCCGGAATTTGCGTGCCATAGCTGGATGTCTGGACGGTCAATTCGTTTAGCCGGGCACCCTCGCGCGGTTTTGGTCCGCCGAATATAGCCGAATCGATCTGTCTTCCGACATATCCTCCCAATGCGCCGCCGATCGGTCCGCCAAAAAACGAACCAACCGTTGTCAGAATCAAGGTTGCCATGATGGATTTATCCTTTGTACCGCCAGATGCTCAGCACCGGCCAAGGCAGCGGGTCGGGTGTGATGACAACGCGCCGCAAACCGGCATGGGCATGCACCCACCCCTGATCCGTTCTGACAATCAAATGCACCTGCGTGGGCGCACTGCAAACCGCTGCGATATCGCCGGGTGCGACGGTATCGCTGGGCGGCGAGACGACACAGAAATTTCGGCGCAAATAGTCCTCAATCCGCGTCATATGATTGCCACGCAGACTGTAATCATTGGGGATATCGTCCAACGCCAACGCGTGCCCAACCAGACCTACACAATCGAGTCCGACATCTGGCAGGCGGCCATTTTTGCGGAACGCTGTGCCCACTTGCAACAAAGCGCGTTCGGCAATCGTGCGGCCAGTCACGCTCATGCCGACCCCGGGTAGCGTGTAAGCAGATCATTTCCGGGCAAATGCGGCTCGCCCCTGAAATTAACGGTGTTGGCAAAACGGGTCGAACACGTCGCCAGCCGACGGTCGCACCCTTCGAGCAGCAAAACGCGATCTCCCGCTACCAATGGTTGCGCAACCGGTAGCGCCAAGCGGACCCAGTCGGCTCCGCTCGCGACAATGTCATGCTTGAGCCCGCAGCCGGTGCCGGAAAGCTGCCGCGCTGTACCACGGGCAAAACCGTTGAATGGTGCCGGCAGAGGTGCAGAGAAGTAGAGCGTGTCAGCAACAACACCGTTAACCGAAACACGGTGCTCGAACCGCAAGCTATTCAATTTGCACTGCGCTCCGCAAAATTCCGCACGGCAGGTTGGTGAGGACACCGGGACGATCGAGCGGTCAAGCAGGGCAGCAGGACCGCGCAACTCGGTCTCGAATTCGATACCCTTTTGACGGATCGCACCCAATTCTCCGGACGCCAATAGTCGTTTGCCAGCTGCAGGGTTGGTCCAGTCGAACAGGAAAATAGACAGCGAGGCACCGTTCCACCGGCCCATTTCCAGATCGTCTTCGCGGATCGCGGAAGACGACAAAACACCGCTAATATCCAAACCACCCGCCGACAGACCAACGCTTTGCGTTATACTTGCGGGGCGCAGGCCCGGACTGGCTTTCAACAGCAGGCCTTCAAAATAGATGTCGCGGTCATGCGAGGTGAAACCCAATGTCACACCGTCGCGGCGCTCCAGTTTCCAGCCATAGACTGCCGTCACAACGGGCCCCGCAAGCCAAGGGTCGCTCATGGCTGATCTCTGACTTCAACGAGGATGACGCTGTCAATTTCGCCAGCGCCAAAGGTTGCACCGTTCAATTCAAGCCGGTCATTGGCAAAGCGGACCGGAACGTCGAACAGAAATCCCGCCGTTATCACCGCTCCAGCCGCAGGCGGATTTTCGAAGCGGACCAGCCCGGATGGCTCTAGCGTCCACCCGGTTGCAGCGATGCCATCAACGCCAACCAGAACAGATCCGTTGCGCGGGTGAGTAATGTGGCGCTGCTGCAAATCGGGCACGGCACCATATTGCTTTACCAGAGCAAAATCGGTGCGGACGCCATCGCCGGTCCCGATCATCTGATCGTTGGCGGTCGGCTGACCGGTCATGCCATTCGAGCTATAGTCAAGCGGATCCGCAAAGCGGAAGCCCACCGCCGGACCGCGCCGCGCCCGAAAAAAAGCCAGCAGTTCAGCAACATCGGCTTCTGAGCATATGCCCGGCGCGACATCATAGCTAAGTTTTGCATCGGACCAGCCTGAATTGCGCTTTTCGCGGCCCGATAGCAGGCTGATGATCTGTGTTGAAAATTCGGCATTTACGGCTGCCTTGCGCCCGATTTCCAGCGGGAATGTTACATCGTCAAAGGCACGCACATCATCCTCCTGATCTTTGTCCAGTTCGAAATAGGTGAAGCCGTCGCGGGTGACTTGCGGCAGGGCCCAGACGAAGGTTTGGTCGGTTCCGCGCGCTTTGCTTTGGCGACAGGAAGCTTCAATCGACTGCCACTGCGCACGGTCTTCGGGGCGCAACACAAAGCCTGCAAAATAATGCTGTTCGGAAACGGGATAACCAAGCCTTGCGGTCGCCGCCGCAACCCCGCGTTCGGTTGCCCCGGCATTCCCCGCGGTCACCCAGTCATAATCTTCGAGTTGCAGCACGTCGAAGGCAGGCGCAGCCCAGCCGAGAGGCACATTCGCGCGCCTTGCTTCGGGGGCGGCCTCATCAAGTACTGTTGGCAGATATACCAATATGTGGCTGGTGAACGGGACCGCTCCGGCTTCATCGGCGACCGCTGTAACCAGCGCAGCGGTGGAGGCCGCGAGAATTTCGCCTGCCCGATCGAGCATTGCATTTTGTGCGCTGGTCTTTGGACCGCTGATGTCGGGAATCGACACCGACAGCGCGCCAATCGCCACCGTTGCAGCCGCATCGTAGAGACAGACGCGGCCATCGGCCATGATCCACCACCACGGCTCACCCACCTGGAATTTGACCGGCAATCCGGCCAGCTTGAGGATATAGGCAAAAGCGCGCCCAACCGCCTGCAAATAACCCATTGCACCCATGTTGGCTGGCGACAACAGCGCCGATGGCGGTGACCAGCCAGTCAGGGCGGGGTCGCCATTTTCGGCGCGCTGTTTCCAGTCGTTCCAGCAATGCGCGTCGAACAATTCATAACTGAGCGAGACAATCAGGTCATAGCCTATCGCCTTTGCCCGCGTCGCAAAGTCGAGATGCCATGCGCTGCACGGCGCATTAAGCGCGCCGCCGGTCAGGCTGACATAATGCCCGCCCGACAAGGGTTCGAGCCGGAAATAATGGCTCATCCCAACATAATGGTTGATCGTGCCGCGATAACCCAAGGCTTCAATCTGCCGCAAAAGCCGGGCCGGGGTCTGATTGTAGCTGTCGTCATATCCCGTCGCCATTTGCAGGCTGTGTTCGGGCAACATGACATTGCCGGTGTCGAGCATCACCCCCTGCCCGTCGCAACGGATTTCAGACATTTCGACCCAGCCCTCGACCGCCGAAGCAAAGTCGCCGGGCCCGCCGCTATATTGTGGAGGCACAATCGAAATGAACATCCGATCAATGGCGTCGGGCACGATGGGGTCGGCCTCATCGGGCAACATAAAGCCGCCTGCGATCTGGCTGAACGGCAACACAATCTGCGCGTCCTCTGCCGTGCCGCTGGCATAGTTCCACAGCCGGACAAACCAGCTTTTTGGCTGCCCGTCCGCGTCGCGCCCTTCAATCGTCAGCGTCGGGCCATTGACCGCGTCGAGCGGCATGATCCCCTGCGAACGCCAGCGGAAAGTCAGCGTCAAATGACTGTAATCGCGGTTGGTTTCATAGGCGAGCAGCGGATGATCCCAGATATCCTCGCTTTCCCAGATCAGTCCGGCGAGATCATCGCTGCGGTAGAAAGTCGCTTCGACCCGCAGCGATTCGGGTCCCGTCGTCACCACTGAGGCCATCATTGGGCGCGGAAAGTTGAGCGTCCAGAAGCGCGGGTCGAACCGCATTACTGGTGCCGATTGCTGATGTTTGCGCTTATCGCACAGCCAGTAAGTCATGGCTCAATCCTCTGCCTGGGCAAGTGAAGCACGGATCGCGCGTGCGACCTGCCGCGAGGATCGTTTTAGTGCGTCGGGCGCGCTCATCCGGCCATGGTCGGAGACGCGGATCGTCAGATTGACCGTCGCCGCGCCTGCCCGGCCGCCGCCGGATTCAATCCGCCCGCTGCTGGTGGGCACAAAAAGCTCTGGTCCATTTTCCCCGACACGGTAAGCCTTCCCCGGAGAAACCGGGCCGCCGGTGGCTCTGCCGGGTAGTCCGAACAGGCTGCCCAAGGCCGAACCCAGCGACGCAAAAAGTCCGCCGCCTTGCGCTGGCTGGTTGCCGCCACCGAAGAGGCCACTCAGCCCGGACTGCAAGGCCGAAGCCGCAATTTCGGACAACACCGAAAGCGCAACCCGTCGCAAATCCTCAAAACCGAATTTACCGGTCTGGATCGCACGCGCCAAACTGCCCTCAAGCATTCGCCCTGCTTTATCGAGCCCGGTTTGAAACGGGCCGTCGAGTTCTGCGCGCATCGTTGCAACGTCGCGCGCAAAGCCTTGGGTGTCGGCGCGGACGGCAACGACCAGCCGTTCAATTTCCTCATCCATTAATCACCTCCGGTGGGGGCATCGGGAAAACGCTCCTTCAATCTGTCGAGCAGGCAAGAGTCGGGAGGCTGTATGTCGTGCGGCACCAATGCGGCCGTGATCGCCGCCAGTTCCGCAGGGGTTGCGCGCCAGAATTCATCGGGTCGCCAGCCAAGCGCCAGCGCGCACTGACCGGCGAGTTTGGCCGCCGTGTCGGTGAAGGTCATTGGCCAGCCAGGATCTGACCCAATATGATCTTGAGCGCAGGCGTGGCCTTGGCCAGACCTTGCTCGACCAGCCGCTGGTTAAACGCATCGCGGTCTAGGTCAGTATCGATGCGGCAATGCCAGAACAGAGTCGCTATTTCGACAAGCCGCAACTGGCCCGATGCCGCGCGTTCGACGAGCGCGAACAGCGGACCCAATTCGTCCTCGGCAGCAACCAGTGCGGCAAAGGTCGGGCGCAAAACGGTGTCGGCGACACGCGCCTCACCGCGCGCAGGGTTTGCTGAACCAGTCACAGCGTCGCAACCTCGCCCGAACTTTCGAGCGCCATTGTGTAGGAACGCTCGCCATTGAAATCGCCAGAATAGTCCAGCCGCAGCACCAGAAATTTTCCGCGCAATCGCTCGCCGCTTTCAAAGCTCAATTCATAATCGTCGAGCACGCCCGCCAACGCGTTGGTCTTGATCCGGTTTTCGGCAGCCGAGCCGGTGAACACACCCGCACCTGAAACCGATACCGAACGCACGCCAGCGCCCGACAGTAACTCGCGCCACGCGCCAGAGCCTTTGTTGGTGATGACAACGGCGTCGCCATTGATGCTCAGCTGCGTGGTGCGCAGCCCTGCAACTGTGCTGTAAACCAGCGGCGCGCCGCCGTCTCCGACCTTTAACAGGAAGGCACTTCCCTTTTCTGCGGGCATTGATACTGTCTCCTTCGCTGGACGACTCACTGGGGAGAGGAGGTCGCCATGTTGTTTGAAATTTTGCTGTCAGGCAGCGTTTTTGCTGCACCCTTTGCTGCGCAGCATAAGGTGGCCGTTGCGGGCGAATGCGCCGCTGCGGAAATAATGATGGGTGCCTATAAGGTGCAGCCAATTTTGCCGCCGGAGCCGCCGCGAGCTGCACCGATTCCAACTCCGAAAAGCGAAGGCCGTGCACCTGCGGTGCTGCTGCCCAAATGCGAGCAAGAGCCGCCCAAAAAACGACGTCGCCGGCTGAGCGACTATCCCATGGGCTAAGTTGGTTCGATCGAATTAGTCTTTTTCCGTTCGTGCTGAGCTTGTCGAAGCACAACACAACTACCGTCGGCTGGGTACGTCCTTCGACACGCTCAGGACGAACGGCTGGTAGATGGCCTATTCTGGATTTAATCTAACAAGCACTAGGAAACCGGGGTCTATGTATTAGCCAGCATCCGCGCTCGATATTCGACGAGACCCGCCCAAGGACCATCAGGGTCGCGAGCAATCATCGAGCGAAGAAAGACCAGACTGGCGATATGCCACCCTGGCAGATCTGGCGGGATCGCCGCTACCGCATCGTCGATATGCGCAATCAGATCATGCAGCCGTGACGGTGTCTGGCCATCATCCCATACGGTCAAGGCAACCCGCACTTCGCGTCCGGGTTCACTTTTGGTGCTCCAGTCGCTGACCAGACCATCCCCAATCGCCACATAGGGATAGGTAGCGCGCGGTGGCGGGCCATCGAAGACACCTTCTAGCTGTGTGTTCAACACCGGATGGGTTTCAATCGCGGCGACTACCGCCTCCTGCAACAAAATGGCAGCTCTGCTCATCGCCAGAAATTCCTCAATAGGGGGTTGTCGATCATCCGCCTCTTCAGTCGCCTGCCCTTGAGCAGCAGGCAGTCTGACCGGCGTTCGAGTTCCAACCCATTGGGCGGTGTGTTTGCCGCCATGCGTTCAATCACGCGCATCAGTGCACGGTCGGCCATATGGTCAGCCGCTGCCTTCAACCGATCAAACATCAGCGTGCCTCCTCACAGGTCAGCACCATTTGTGCAGGATTGCGCGGGTCGCTGATCATCCCGCGTACGCCCAGAAAGCGTCCGCGCCAGATCAGTCTGGTTTTCAGGTCAATCCCCTCGCGCTTGCGCATCGTCACCTGCCAGCGCATTCGCGCCGAAAGGCTGTCGGCTTCGGCAAGATTCGCCGGGATCAGCGGCGTCACCGCCACCCAAGCCGCTCCGTCATAGGCATAACGGCCGCTTGCCCCACCCAGCGTATCGCGATTGCCCATCCGCCGTTCGATAGTCACGCGCTCACGCAGCGCGCCTGCAAATTCGCCGCTCATGACAGCCGCGTCCGACGCCATGGGCGCAGCAAGGCGGCGACACCTTCTGGCGGTCCCGGATCGTCGGGGTTGTCGCGATGGGCAAACAAATGCGCGGCCAAACGGAGTACGCCCAGCCGGATCGCCTCGGGCAAGCTGTCCCAGCTTGCAGCCATTCCGGCCTCGGTGGCAATCTCGACCCTGCCGGCTGACCCCGGCTGCGAAACCCGCAACCAGGCTTCGCCGTGATAGTCAATGTCGACCTTATAGGCTTCGGCGGTCAGCAGAAAAGACGCCCCTTCCGCCGGAATGCCCGTCACTGCCGTAACCAGCGTTACCGGAAAGGCCGATAGCCGCTGCCATCGAGTCCCTGCAGGCACAATTTCACGCGCGCCGCGCCGCAAAAGCATTTGGCCAAGATAGGCCTCTGCATGGCCAATCGCGCCAAGCAACACAGCGCCTAGCGAGGCATCGTCATCGTCGCCTTCAAGGCGCAAATAGGCTCTAGCCTCGTCCAGCATCGCGCTGTCGAGAACCACCGCGTCGCGGCTGATCATCATCGTCTCCTTGGATTAAATGGTCCGGTAACCCATTGTCGTCAGACCGGCTTTCATAGTGACCGCGGACCCGGCAATTTCGCTTCGGAATTGCAACTGAATCGTGCCACCGGTCGCGCCGATATCGATCCTGAACCAGGCCTCGACCGGGACATTGGTATTGGCCGCACGGACACCGGTGGTGATGCCTGTTGTGGCGTTATCGGCAATCTGTTCGGTCGTCAGCATAGCCGTTGCGCTCGAATTGATTGTTGTTCGCCCGACGATCGAGCCCGACGGAATATCAACCGCCAGCGTTGCGCCAGTGGTTGTCGCCGCCGATTGTAAGGCTCCAAAAAGCTGCACCAGATAGGAAGTGTTCGCGGCAGCAGTGAAAGACAGTCCGGTCACCGCTGCCAGCGTCGTTGTGCTGTTGGCCACATCCGCCGCGAGCGTTGTCCAGACCCACGGATCGGCTCCACCGCCACCCGCATCGCTTTGTTTGGCGGCGGGTTCATGCGCATTTGTGCTGGTACCGACTGTCAGCCTCGCCTCATCAGTGATCAGATACACCTCACCAGTCCGTAGCGCATTGGCGCTAGCTGCAGCGTCAATCTGCGCGCGCGTCCCGCGTTTGTGGGAAAGCGACGGCATCGATCAGAATGTCCCGCAATCGACATCGCCGACTGCCAGCGTGACAAAGCCGTTTCCGGCATCCTTGCTCCACGCCATCGAAGCGTTCATGCGCACCACACCATCGGTACCGTTGGTCCCCCAGATGTATCCCGAGGTTCCGCCCGATGCGACCGCGACTTTCTCATCAAGATCGGATGCGGGAATGTTGAGCGCGGCCTTGAAGGCGTTGACGCTGATCTTGCCTTCCTTCTGTCCGGTTGCCGAGGCGTCGTGCAGGATCAGATAATCTGCTGCACCATCGACCGCCGCGACAGTCGTCAGGTCATCGATCGCCGGGACCACAGGCAGTTTGGCGGTCGCGCCCGTTGCGATATGCAGCGTGCCACGATCAGTGGTAAAATGCGCCTCACCTGCCAGCATCGATGCCGTGGGCAAATTGGCTTTCAGGCCGCGTTTGAGTTGGATTCTGGGCATATTGGTTCCTTTAGTTGAACGTCCCGCCGTCGATGATTTCGGCGACCGGTCCTTCAGGTCCCTGAGGGCCAGCAACACCGGGGGGGCCGATCAGTGTCGGCAGAGGGTTGGGCGGGTTGGCAGCCGCGATGGGCGCCAACCCGCCATCCGGCCCGCGCCAGCGGAGCTCCAGGGCCGGGTTGTCCTTTCGCCATTGCAACAGCATCATGGCGTCACCGAAGATTTGATGCGAAGCGCGACCGGTTCGGTCACGATCACGCCACCCGCGACCTCCAGCCGCGCATCGGCCAGATAGGCGCCCGGCGTCAGCGCCGCCGAAGCAGTGGCATCGATGCCGAGCGTCCAGCCGGGCGGGATTTCCCCCGATGCTGCACGCTGCGCGATAGAAAATGTGGCCGCAACCGGGGCGCCATCGGGCACCCCGGTGCGGCCGGGCGGGACGGCCTTCAAAACCGCGCTGATGCCGGTGACAGAAAGGGGATCACCGTTGACGGCATCAAGCGCGAGGGCAATCGTCTCGCCGCGTTGGAAGGTAAAGGGGGTCATGATCGCTCCCAAAGTCAGGAGAGGTGTCACCCCCGACTTGATCGGGGGTCCATGGTCTGGACCATTGGCTTAAACTTGGTGCTCAGACCATGGATTCCCGCTTGCGCGGGAATGACAAGGTTATTGCGAAAAGCCCGGCGTTACGACGCCGCAATCTTCAGCAGCTTGATCGCTTCCGAATTCGAAACCGCCCCGCCAATCCGTTTGGTCGCGTAGAAATTGACATAGGGTTTGTTCGAATAGGGATCGCGCAGGATGTTGGTTTCGCTGCGTTCGGCGATCAGATAGCCAGCCTGGAAATTGCCGAAGGCAATCGGGGTCGCGTTCGCCGCAATGTCCGGCATATCCTCGCTTTCCACCACCGGAAAGCCGAGCAGCGTATCGGGTTGCCCGGTCACCAGACCCGGCGTCCAGATGAACGCTCCGTCGGCTGTCTTGAACTTGCGGATCGTTGCCAGCGTCGATGAATTCATCACCCAGACCGCACCCTGTCGATAAGGCGCGCGCAGCGCATGAACCAGATCGAGTAGCTTGTTTTCCGGATTGCTCGCGGGCAGACCTCCAGCCGCACCCGATGCCACATATTGCAGCGAACCAAAGGCGCGCGTTGCATCGCTGGTTGCGGCGGTCGTGTAGGTCAGGAAACCCTTGGGCTTATCCACGCCGTCGCCATTGACGAAGGCAGACCCTTCGGCCTTGGCAAATTCGGTGGCGATTTCGCTCGCCAGCCAGGCCTCGACATCAAACTGCGCATCATCCAACATCGCCTGCGTCGCTGCTGGATTGGCATACAACTCGCCAAAGCTGGGGACGATCTCGTTGAACACCGGGGTCGCCGTGTTGGGCCGCGCGGCGACTTCGGACGCCCAGCCAGAGGACACGCCATTAGTGGTCACCAGCTTGCGATAGCCTGCACTACCGACGCGCACGACATTGGCCACTGCACGGATCGGCGAAATCGCCTTCAATGTTGCGTCGATAACTTCATCGATTTCCTTGGGCACCGCATAGCCGCCATCGGCAGCGACGTTGCCCGCAAAGCTTTTCAGTTCGACTTCGCGACCGCTGCGCAAATAGCCATCGACAAAGGCCTTGTGCGCGGGGTTGGTTGCGTCACCCGCAGCCAGCTGCGGACGCTGTACAACGGCAGGAACCACCGCAGCATCAAATGCCGCCTCCAACGGGTCGGCTTTCACTTCATAATCCATGTTTTTCTCCAAAAAAAAGGCCGCCCAAAAGGACGGCCTACACAAAGTAGATTGTCTTCTACGATCTATTTGTCGGACCACTCCAAATCGGAAAAGACGAAGTCACCGGTTGAACAAATGATATTCAGCGTAGCTTGGGAACCGAGGTTCAGCTCTGGATTCCCGTCCATTTCGCCAATTCTGAACTTGATTATTTTCCCTTCGGTCACACTGATATTGAACGACAGTTTCGCGCCAATTTTTACTGAGCCGATCAAAAAGGGATCGCTCTCTTTTCCGTTCTCAGTCATTTCCAGAAAAACAAATGCATCCTTGGCTTTCGAATCCAGCGCGATAACTTTCATCGCCCAGCGATATTTCTGGTCAGCGCTGTCTAAGAAAATCTGCGCAAGTGGCGAATATTTGCCTTTGCGAAATTCATTGGGTTGGATCGCTCCTTTGATCGAAAATGAACTGAGACTCACCTGTTGCTCAATGGCCGAAAAACGATCAGCCGGAGTGTCGCATCCATAAGTAATTGGTGCCGCCATCGCCGGTTGATTGACAATGCTGATAATTGCCAATCCGGCTAAAACAATATTTCTATACATCTGTCGTCTCCTGTTTTTTTAGGAGATTTGAACAAATTGTTTGCCGCGTCAATCTGCAACAGCCAGCACCCGCGCTAGCGGCTGCATGGGAAGGTTGACGACGCTGACTTCGATCAGGTCGAGATCGGTAAGTTCGCGATATGTTCCTTTGTTGGCACTGCGAACGCGGTAGCCGAAGGACAGCCCTGCTCCGCTCGCCACGGGCGGCGCGTCGGGGTCAATTTGCGCGATGACACGCAGTCCCCGATCATCCTCCTCGACGCGTTCGACAAAGCCGATGCGCCGTGCGCGATCATGCTGCCACAGCAGCGGCAAACCGGCCTTTGCGGCGCGGGCGAATGCCCCTTTGCGGACAATATCCCCGCCCCGATCGGGATGGTCGAAAATGGCAGCATAGCCAGCGATTCTCATTTGATCACCAGCCCGCCCAGCCCAAGCTTGACCGCCAGCCCGATCACCAGCACCGCAAGCGCGCCGCGCACCAGCCACTCGACCACGGCCTTGCGCGCCGACCGCTTGGCATCGCGCCAGGCAGACAGCAGCTCGCGCAGATCGGCCATGTCTTTCGCCGCGCTTTCGTCGGCAAGACCAAGATGCGCCAGCCCGCGCTGGGCACCATTTTGGGAAGCCTGCTCGAGCAACTCGGCAAGCCGTTCATTTGTGATTTGCATTTTCAGTTGCCCAAATAGAAGCCGTTCATTGCCAATCGGTCAAATCATCGACAGAAAGTTCGTGCCAATCAGCAGGCTTGGGGCAGGAGATGCGTCTATCTCGATAGCGAAGATTGATTGCATGATCACTACGTTCCCACGCTTCTTTTGTCAGATCAAGTTGATCAGGATAACGCATTTCGACTTCGAACTGGCCGTCGACTATTTCGTAGAGGATTGCGGCGGGCAGCTTGTCACTTGGCCAATCATTCCAGAACGCTTCCAGTATATCTGAAAGCTCCTTGGAGGGGAGGTGGCAGACAACCTTGTCGCCTTCATCATGATACAAAGCCAACAAATAGATATTGTCTCCCCCTTCCGAGTATAAGAAAGCTCCGTTAGGGTCCTTGCCTATATTGACTGCCATATGCCTACCAATGGCAACAAAATGATCCTGCATCTTTGCTTGGTCCATATCAATTTCCTTTGGCACGGTTTGGAAATGGTACCTGAGTTAATTTACCATCGATATAATAGGATACATCGATTTTGTCAGGTCTTTTAGAAGAACCGTTGTAATAAGCCTGAATGTCGACATAGACCTTTTTCTCGGCCTTCAAACTGCGCCGCCATTCATGTTCGAGCGTGGCGTAGCCGCTGCGATTGAAATTCGCATCCTGTGCAAAGAGATTAATGGCTTCTTTCGGCCCGCCAAATTGCCGACCAATGAAGTGTCCGCCATGGTCGCTTTCCAGGCGGTCTGGCTTCCCTTCTTCCGTTTGCGCGGTCGGTTTTCGGGTCTGTGAATTGTCCAGGCGCAATTCTCCCCGAGCCCGCACAGTGCGGTTCTGCTCATCCAATTCGAAATGATAGCCGTTGGCTTCAACCTTGCGCGTTTTGGGCTTGGACGCAGTGGTCAATATTGGCCCAAGAGGTTTTGCCGACGGCGGTTTGACAGTTTCTCTTTTGGGCCGCTGTACTTTGGGAACCGGCTTTACTGGCTTTGGTTTGTCCCACGAACCACTGGCCCCGCCACCACCGAAATTGCCCCCTCCAGCCTGAATTTTGGGTTTCTTCGTGGAGCCACTGCCACCTCTACCAACAGAGCCAGCGGCTCGACCATTTTTCGCAGCGGGTCCATCCCAACTTCCGGAAGCACCGCCTCCACCATAATTGCGTCCCTGCCCTTCTTCCGTGAATTTGCCGTCGCCGGGATCGTGCCAAGGATTGTATTTCAGCTCTAATATACCTGTTTTGTTCTTTTCGTCATGGTTTGAGAGTTTGTCAGCCGTCAGAGGCTCCAAGCCAATGGCGACACGCTTCTCATCGGGCGTCAGGAAATCCGCAGCGCTCACTTGCGCCCATAACCGCTCCCGATCTTCACTGATTGCGCCCACCTGATCGGTATCTACTCTCAGCGACAGGCCCGCAAACCAAAGCTGCATCCCTTGGGAAAGCGCGCGCAAAATCTTGGACGTCAGCGGCAATATGGTCTGGTGCCACAGCGCCTTGTTCGCCTCGCGATAGTTGGCATAGGTCGCATCCCCCGGCAGACCGAGCAGCACGGGCGGCACACCAAAGGCGAGGGCAATCTCGCGCGCGGCAGCGGCCTTCAGTCCGGCAAAGTCCATATCGGCAGGCGACAGGGACAGTGCCTGCCATTTCAACCCGCCTTCGAGCAGCAACGGCCGACCCGCATTGTTGCTGCCGGAAAATTGCGCGGCCAGCTCTTCCTTCAGCCTGTCAAACTGTTCACCCGACAGCGTCTCTGCACCTTCATGCACCAGAGCACCACTGGGCCGCGCGGCATTGTCGAGTAGCGCCTTGTTCCATTTGGCCGAGGCGTTGTGGATCGCAATCGCGCCCGATGCGGCACCCAGACAGCCCAGCCCATATTGATCATCGAGCGGATGGTGGCTGCGGATATGGATCAGTTCATTGCTGCCCAGCCGCGTCACGGCCTCACCTGCCTTATAGCGGAAGGCAACGGGCCAGCCGCGCGCGTCGGCCTCAACCGAAACCCGTTCCGGGCGCAGCGCATAAAGCTCGCACAGCGACCCATCGGGCGCGGTCAGCAACTGCACATAGCCATTGCCATGGAGCAGCAACTGCGCGGCCAATGTTTCCAGCAAGCTTTGCCCGCCCGATGTCGCCGCGACCAGCGCCGCCGCTGAATCGTCGCTCGCGGCAAGCGGCGCCGAAGCAACACCCTCCGCTACCAGCCGCACTGCGCGCTGCGCAATTGCATTGTTGAGATAACCATCCCGCATTTGCGCCTCATACGCCATCGGCCATTCGCCGAGCGACCAACTGCCAAAGCGCCGCGCGAGCGGGACATGCGTTTTAGCCGGACGCGCCAATGCACGCCCGGCTGACTTCCAGCCGAAGATTTTCATTTGTGACTCCAGATTTCCTAAAGCTGCCGAATCCGCGGCTCTGCCCCGCGCTTTCCCAGCATCAATTCGCTCATCGCCCAGACCAGCGCATCCGCCCGGTCCGGTGACCGTCCCGGTCCCTCATACCCTCCGCCCGATATCAGGCCGCACAGTTCGTCTTCCAGCTCGGGAAAGCCGCCGATATGGAAGGCCTTGCCCGCCTCGTAAAGCATCGCAACCGGTTCCGCCCGCGCAACCTTGCCTCTGGACGCCGAAACCTTTTTCACCGGCATTGTCACATCGGCAGCCTGCAGAGTGCTGACCACCATGTCGCCGCCATTATTCGCCTCTGCCACCACCCGATCCGCGCCCCAGGTGAGCGCGGCGGCGGAGACGGCGCTGGCCCAGCCTTCGGGACTGCGGCCCTTCACGCTGTGGTCGGCGAGCACATAAGCTTTGCCGTCGGAGCCTTTTCCCACCACCACGATTCCGCAGGCATCGCCGCCGGTGCTCGCTGGTGGATCGACGCCGATGACGATACGGCGCATTTCTGGCGCGCCCTTAATCCTACATCTTTCAATCAAATCGCGGGTCCACAGCGCATCCTCTGCATCTTCCAGAAATTCGCCGAGCAATTCCTGCCGACCCAGCCGCGCGTGGCCATAGACTTCGTGCATCGCGGCGCGAAAGCTGGTGGGCAGGTTCGACCGGTTGGCCTCCATCGCGCCGCGGGTAATTTCGACGCCGCCTTCGACCAGCAAGCGCCGAACCAGCAGCACCGACCGGGGCGTGGTGGTGGCGACAATGCGCGGTGTTTCGCCCAGCCGCATTGTCATCGCCAAATTGTCCCACGCCGCCACGCCATCATGCCATTTGGCGACCTCGTCGGCCCAGGCCAGATGATGTTCGGGGCCGCGCAGCCCCTCTGGTTCCGACGCGGCAAAGACAGTGGCGATGGCACCGGTAGGCCAGATCAGCCGTTTGAGCGATGGCTCCCATATCGGGCGCTTTTCATCGGGAGCAATCGCCAGCAAGCCGCTTTCGCCCTCGATCATCACGCTGCGCGCCTCGTGCATTGTCGCTGCGACCAATGCGATGCGCAGCGACCCATCGGCCTCGGCCTGCGCGCGCACCCATTCGGCGGCCATGCGGGTTTTGCCAAAGCCGCGCCCGGCCATGACAAACCATGTGCGCCAATCGCCTTCGGGCGGGCGCTGATCATCGCGCGCCCACAGATTCCAGTCATATTCGAGTTGCCATTGATCCTCCGGCTTTACCTTCGCCAGCCATTTGACGCGCTCTTCCGGATCGATCTGCGCGATGCGCTCTGCTTCACTTCGGGGTTCCGTCGTCATCGCTCATCCTTTGGCGCATTGCGGCAAAGCGCGCTTCGAGCCGCGCCTGTACTTCCTTTGGATCGCGCGAACGCGACGGTGCGGGCGTCGCCCCCACCCCTCGCACAGTTGCGCGGTGGGCGGCAAGCAGCGCCATGCCCATCCGCGCCTTCATCTGTTTCTGTTTGAAGGTGCTGTCTTTCATATTGCTGGCGGGTGGTGACAAGGCCTCCGCGAGCAAATTCGCCTCCAGCCGGGCATAGCCTTCGGACAATGCCTTCATCCATTGATCGCAAAACGCCGCGCAGCTCTTGCGCAGGTCATAGACCGGCTTGGTCATGACCCCGGCAACCTTTGCCGATGCAGTTACATTCGATGTTTGCGCGAGATGCGCTAGGAACAGCTTTTGTGCGGCTGTCCCAAATTTCCTCGGTTTTCCTCCTGCCTTTTTCGAAAACGCCATGTCCGAATTCCTTTCGCGCAAAACGAAGGGGCCGGATGCGGTAATCACCGCCCCGGCCCCGAATCACATTTTCCCAATATCCCAAATAGTGCCAGAATGGCGTTACGATGTCAAGAGATATTTTCCTATATGGTTATTTTCTTCGCAGACCCTAACCGCGGAGCTTTGCCAAAATGGCCTGTTCCTTGGCGATAATCCCCGCAAAACTCGGGCGGGCATGGACACTGTCGAGCCAGGCGCGGGTGCGCGGCCAGCGGCTCCAATCAACGCCGTCGCAGGCATGGTCGAAATTAACCGCCATGCTCGCAACCGCAATATCGGCAATGCCAAATGCCCCACCCACCAGAAATCCGCCGGGGTCGGGAGCAACGCTTTCCAGATAGTCGAGCAATTTGGGCAAATCGACCTCCTCACCTTCGGCAGCCAGATCGGCATTGCCCGGTTTGCGCTGGAACAACGGCGCGACCACACGGTTGAAGAAGCATTTGAAGACGACGACGCTCATCAGCGTATCGGCAAATTCCTCAAACCACACCGTTCGCGCGGCATCCGCCGGATCGGCGGATAGCATCGCGCCATCAGGATGCTTCTTTTCAAGATAGGTCAGGATCGCGGTCGAATCCGACACTGCAAAATCGCCGTGGGTCATCGCGGGCATTTTGCGCAAAGGGCTGGCGCGCAGGAATTCGGGATCGACGGCGTCGAGCGTGATATTCTCCAACTCATACGGCAGGCCGCGTTCAGCGCAATAGACCATGATCTTGCGGACAAAGGGAGAGAAGGAGGAGCCGTAGAGTTTCATGCGGACAGACTTTCTGAGGAATTGGGATTGTTGCGCAACACAGACTGCCAAATCAGTGGCATATTGCAACCGATAAATGGCCATCCTTGTAAATCGCCGCTGAGCAGCTAAGCCTAGGCCAATCGCTATTGGGGTGGGGTAAGATGGACGGCTTGATATTGTTGCTCGCGCTGGTCCTGGGTGTCTGGATGCTCAACCTCAACGGCCGCATCAAGATGCTTGAAAACCGGCTTGCCGATGCACTCGATCTGCTGACCTCCGGGAAAAGGCCGGAAACCACCGCACCCGCTGCCGAACCGGACTTGGCCGAAACCCCCGCCGCGGTAAAGCCAGCGATTGCCTATGCCAGCCGCCGACCGGCGACGCTGCGCAGTGAGGCGAAATCGGCACCACCCCCGATAGCGGTGGACGAAGAGCTTCCCTCAACCGTCGACCCGGTGGAATTGCCGCAACGATCGGCAAGTTGGAGTTTCGAGGAACTGGTCGGCGGCAAGCTGCCGATCTGGATCGGTGGCATTGCGCTGGTTTTCGCAGGGTTTTTCCTCGTGCGCTATACGATTGATGCCGGGCTTCTGGGTCCCGGAACCCGTTCGGTGCTGGCAACTATTTTCGCCTTCTTGCTGATCGCGGGCAGCCAATGGGGCGGACGGCTTCCCAAAATTGGCGAATCCTTCACTGCCGACCCGCGCATCGCCCAGTCACTGGCAGGGGCAGGCATCGCGACCCTGTTTGGCACGCTGTACATGGCTGCCGAAATCTATGGCTTGATCGGTGTACCGGTCGCTTTTGCGCTGCTGATTGCCACTACCGTATTAGCCTTTGCGCTCGCTTTGCGCCACGGTCCGCCAACCGCATTGATGGGACTGGTCGGCGGATTTACCGCGCCTTGGGTGGCAGGGCTCGGTCCCGACAATGTCCCGGTCTTGCTGCTCTTTCTGGGGGTATTCCTCGCGGGGTTGTTCGGACTGGCGCTGTGGCGGCGCTGGCTCTGGCTGTTGCTGTTGGCAAGCGGCGGCGGCGCGCTTTGGACGATCGGTCTGGTTGTCACCGCAAATGATTCGCTTCCGCTGATCGGAATGTTTGTCATGATCGCCGGCGGTGCAGCGGTATTGGTTGGCGACCGCTTTGCAGAGGATGATCCGAGACTCGCGGCCGTGGCTCGGTTTGCGCCGATGGGGATCGCGCTGTTGCAACTCGCGATGTTGCTGCCGCGACTGGAATTCAGCTTCATCGGCTGGGGGTTCTATGCTGCCTTGTCCGCCGCCGCAATCGGTCTGGCTTGGCGCGACGACCGGCATTTGCCCAATATATTCGGCGCGCTTCTGCTCTGCCTGATGCCGCTGGCGACTGGATGGGGAAGTCAGGCCGGTCACAGCATGATGACCCTTGCGTCGGTGGGCACGGGCCTGCTGTTTGGCGTCCCCGGACATCTGCGCGCAGCATCATCGGCGGTCAGTCGAAGCTATTGGGCGCTGCTGGCATTGCTGGCGCAGGCCCTGCCCTTCTTCACGGCCTTTTCGCTCGCCAAGCCTGAATTCTCCGATTTCGCATGGGGCGGTGTCGCTGCCTTGCTGATCGTTCCGGCTGGATATATCGCTTGGCAATGGCGCAGCGCAGAAAGCTATATTGACCGGATCGTGCGGATCGCAAGCGCCGGGCTTGCCGCACTTATGGGCTGGATCGCACTCACCCACTGGTTTTCCAACGACTATCTCGCCAGCGCGACTTTCGTCGTTACAGCGGCGTTGGCGGCATGGGCGATGCGGACCCAAAGCAAGGCAATGCAGGAACTGGCGGTGATACCTCTGGCTTTTGGCGTGCTGGCGCTTGCGACCGGGTCATGGCGCTTTTTCGAGGCGCTGAACAATTCTCTCGGCGGGATAAAGTTGATGGCATCGACCCTCCCCGAAATTGGGGAGGCGGCGCGGATGACGTTGCTCCCCGCATTGCTGGTGGGACTCATTGCCGCCCTGCCCCATTTCGCTCTCGGCCGCTGGCCGCGCCGACTGGCATGGCTTGCGGGCGGAGCAGGCGCGTTGGGTTTCCTATGGCTGATCGCCAAACAGGTCGCGGCCATCGACAGCCCCTCGCAATTCATCACGCTCGGCCTTGCCGAACGGGTGGTCATGACCCAGCTGCTGTTTTTGGCAGGCTGGTTGGCGCTGCGTCGCGCGACCGACTGGTCTAGCCTTTGGGCGAAGGCGGGAATGGCCGCGACCGCGCTCGCGCTGTTCCGCATGTTCTGGTTCGATCTGGGCGTCTTCAATCCGCTTTATGTTCCACAATCGCTGGGGCCGATACCGGTCGCCAATCTGGGAACCATCCATTTGGGATTGACGGCATTCTGGCTATGGCAAATGGCGCGCAGCCGCGTTGTCGCCTCGGCGCATGGGCAACTGCCCAAATTATCCGAAATTGCCAGTTTGGTGATGATGGCGCTAACCGCCTTGGTCACGGTGCGCCAATTGGCGCATGGCAATCTGATTTCGGGTGGTGGCATCGAAACCGGGGAAAATTACCTCTATTCGGCGGCATTGCTTATCCTTTCGATCATCTGGATGACAATTGGTATCCGCTTGGGCCTTGCCGTTCTCCGCCTTGCCGGGCTGGCGTTATTGACCGTGGTCACGCTCAAAGTCTTCCTGATCGATGCTGCCGCATTGGAGGGCGTGCTTCGCATCCTGTCGTTCATGGGGCTGGGCATCGCGCTGATCGGAATTGGCTGGGCCTATGGCAAGGTTATGCGGGCCGGAAGTCTGGCTGCGGAATAAGTCCTTGCCTCACGCCTGAAACCCCGTAAATCCGCGCCCATGCTCACAAAACTCTACAACTGGATGATGGACAAGGCCGGTCATCCGCACGCCGAACGCTGGCTGTTTCTGTTCTCGTTTATGGAATCGAGTTTCTTCCCCATCCCACCGCATCCGCTGCTGGGGCTGATGTGTCTGGCGCGCCCCGACAAGGCGTTGCGCTTTGGCGTGATCTGCACGGTTTCGTCGGTTTTGGGCGGGCTATTCGGCTATGCCATTGGCTATTTCGCCTATGAGACAGTAGGCATCGCGCTGCTGAAGGCGCTGGGTCTTTGGGACAGCTTCCCTGCCGCCGCCTGTTACCTGCGTGAATATGGCGCGGAGATCATATTGATCAAAGGCGCGACGCCTATTCCATTCAAGCTGCTGACGCTGACGGCTGGTTTCATCCATATGAACCTATTCGACTTCCTCTGGTCGAGCATGGTGTCACGCTCGGTGCAGTTCATCGCCGTCGGCTTTCTGTTCTGGAAATTCGGTCGCCCGATCAAGGCGTTTATCGACAAATATCTGCCTTGGGTCACGGCAGGCTTCCTGATCCTTGTCGCGGGCGGATTTGTCGCCTTCGCGATGCTGTCAGGTGGCGGTGGCAAAGCAGGAGATGCCTGTTCGGGTGTGACGACGATGGAACAGGTTTTCCAGAAGAGTTGATAACTCGCTTCTCGCTTATAACTCCGTCTATTTCCCTAACCGTTCGCCTCGAGCGTAGTCGAGAGGCCCAGAAAGCAAGCGTGACTTATGGGCGTCTCGACTTCGCTCGACACGAACGGATTGTGGGGACAATCGAATTCTGACTAGCTCGCAAACAATTGCCCATCATCGGCAAAGGCCTTGAACTCCAACGCATTGCCGCTGGGGTCAGTGAAGAACATCGTCGCCTGTTCTCCAACCTGTCCTTTGAAACGGACATAAGGTTCGATGCCGAAGGCGACCCCTGCGGCCTTCAACCGCGCAGAGAGGTCTTCCCACTGCTCCATGGTCAGCACAATCCCGAAATGCGGGACCGGCACGTCATGGCCGTCGACCGCATTGTGGATCGGGCGCGCAATCATCCCCGGGCCGAGATGCGCAACGATCTGGTGGCCATAGAGATCAAAGTCGATCCAGTGCTCCGAGGATCGCCCTTCACCGCAGCCGAGCACATCGCGGTAAAAGGCGCGTGCCGCCGCAAGGTCATGCACCGAAAAGGCCAAGTGAAAGGGGCGCAGTCCGCTCATTCTTCGGGCGGCATTGCAAGCGCGAGCGTTTCACCCAGACGGATGCAGCGCGACATTTTCTCTTCCTTGCTGGGTTCTTTTTCCAGCTCGGCCTGCAGTTCTTCGTTGCTGATCGGTTTCGGCTCGTCAGCCTTAGGCAGCTTGTTCACTTCACCGTCAAAGGCGGTAGCCAATCGGGCAAAGCCCTTGGCATCGCGACTGTCTGGCCCTTCGCGCTCGACAATTTCCTTGGTCGCCATGTCGATCAGCACCTTGCAGTATCGGATGCGGTGCGGGTTCGACAGGTCCTCGCCCAGCGTCTTGCGAAATAACCCGATCTTGTCAGGATCGTGGATTTCCAACTGGGGTTGCGGCGTCAGCATCATTGGGGTGTCGTAGGTTGGAGCGATCTTCGTTGCCGCATCCGCCGCAACAAGCTGTGCATCCATAATCGGCCTGCACTGCCCTATGCGCGCTTGCACATAAGCGGCAGGGTTGGCCGATTTCATCGCCTGTTCCTGTTCGGCTTCGACAGCTTGCTTGATCGCAAAGGCAACCACTTCGCGCGGCTGACCGCTTTCCTCCATCACCCGGTCGCCGACAATGCCGGCCCAGCGCTTGCCGCTTTCGCGCATATCGGGATAGCTTTGCGAAGCCCCCTGCCCGGAACGTTGCTCATGCGCGATGATGCCGATGGCGGCGACGCAGCCAATGTCGCGCATCTGCGCGTCGGAAAGCGGGAGCGGCGGATTGGGCGCGAGCATCAGCGCGAAGATCGGTGTCAAGGTCATGGCGCAATTGCTAGCACCGCGCGGCTGAACGGCAAGCAACAATATTGGCCGATTGCATTTGCCCCTATTGCCCGCCATGTCTGCGCGCCATGACCAAGTTGTTCGCTTTCCTTGAAAATCATCGCGCTAAAGTGTTGCTCGTCGCTGGCGGCATCTCCGCGACTGGATTTGCGCCGCTGAACTGGTGGCCGCTAACGCTACTATGCCTCGCGTTGCTGATGCACTGGGTGGCGCGTGCCTGTAGTGGCAAGCGTGCATTTCTGCTTGGCTGGGCCTTTGGCGTCGGGCATTTCACCATCGGCAACAATTGGATCGCCACCGCCTTCACCTATCAAGCAAATATGCCCGTATGGCTCGGCTGGTGCGCAGTGCCACTGCTGGCGCTGTATCTGGCGGTCTATCCGGGGGTGGCAGCCTGGGGAGCGTGGTGGCTCAAAAATTCTCCCCCCCCCTTTAGGGGAGGGGCAAGGGGTGGGGTCTCTCAGCCATTGCGCAACACTGACAAGCCCCACCCCAACCCCTCCCCTAAAGGGGAGGGGCTAAACCTCCCTTTCATCCTCTTTTTCGCCGGATGCTGGATCATCACCGAATGGCTGCGCGCTTGTGTGTTTACGGGATTTTCGTGGAATCCCTTGTCTGCCTTGTGGGTCGACACTTTGTGGTCTGGAATGTGGCTTCCCATAGTCGGAACCTACGGAATGTCAGGCCTCCTTTTGTTCTACACTGGATTGCTGGCCGCTGCTGTGCCCTGGTTTAAGTACAATTTTGCCGCCGGAAATTTTCAACGCTCGGGCAGTTGGGTGGTGATTGGATTTGTAGCGTTATTCATCGCGCCAGTGTTGGCCGTAAGTTTCGTTCCAGATTCCCTGATTCCTCAGAAATCGGCCGATTACGCGAAGGCAGATGTCGCACTCACCATCGTCCAACCCAACATCTCCCAGATCGACAAATATGCCCCCGGCTATGATGCGATCAATTTCCGCCGCCTAGCCGAAAACAGTCTGAGCCGCGACACCAAGCCCCGCCTGATCCTCTGGCCCGAGGCTGCAATTCCGTGGCGGCTGGAGGATGGCTATCCTTATCGCTTCTACCAGTTCCAGCCAGGCGAAAGCGCGGAGGGTGCGCGGACGATGCTGACTCGTCTGATGAACCCTGGTGACCTGTTGCTCACCGGAGTGGACCGGTTGGAGTTTGACAAGGACCGCCAATTGGTCGGCGCACGCAATAGTATGACTGCGATGGACGCCAGCGGAAAAATTCTGGGCAATTATGACAAGGCCCATCTGGTTCCCTATGGAGAATATCTGGCGCTGCGCTGGCTGCTCGAGCCGCTTGGTGCGGCGCGGCTGGTGCCGGGCGATCTCGACTTCTGGCCCGGTCCCGGACCGCGTACCCTTGACCTGCCATTCGATGGTCGGCGGGTGAAGGTCGGGATGCAGATTTGCTATGAAATCATATTTTCGGGCCAAGTCGTCGACCAAACGCACCGCCCCGACTTCATCTTCAATCCCTCCAACGACGCATGGTTTGGCGGTTGGGGCTCGCCGCAGTTTCTGGCTCAAGCACGGTTGCGTGCTATTGAGGAAGGTCTGCCCGTGGTGCGCGCCACCCCGACGGGCATCAGCGCGGTAATCGACGCTGACGGGCGGGTCCTAAAGAGCCTACCCCAAGGCATTGCCGGACGGATTGATGCGCAACTTCCTCGCCCCAAAGAGCCAACACTTTTTGCGCGCTATGGAAATGCGCTACCCATGGCCTTCGCCGCGCTGCTCATCGCATTTGGCCTGATGCCGCTTGCCCGCCGCCGCACTTCTCGCTAAGGGGCCGCGCAGCACATAAAGAATTCTTTATACGCAGATACAGAATCACTCTCATTTTGGGGACTGGAAAAACCATGCGCGACAATTATCTCTTCACCTCTGAGTCTGTTTCAGAAGGCCATCCCGACAAAGTCTCTGACCAAATCAGCGACGCTATTGTCGACCTGTTCCTGTCGAAAGACCCCGAAGCGCGCATCGCTTGCGAAACACTGACCACGACCCAGCTCGTTGTCCTTGCCGGCGAAATCCGCTGCAAGGGCGTTTACGAAAATGGCGCTTGGGCACCCGGCGCGAAAGAAGAGATTGAAGCAACCGTCCGCCGTACCGTCAAGGAAATCGGCTATGAGCAGGATGGTTTCCACTGGGAAACGCTGACCTTCATGAACAACCTGCACGGCCAGTCTGCGCATATCGCCCAAGGCGTCGATGCCAGCGGTAACAAGGATGAAGGTGCGGGCGACCAGGGGATCATGTTCGGTTACGCAACTGACGAAACCCCTGACCTGATGCCCGCAACGCTGGATTACAGCCACAAAATCCTCGAGCGTATGGCCGCCGATCGTCATTCGGGTGCCGCGCCCTTCCTTGAACCCGATGCCAAAAGCCAGGTGACCTTGCGCTATGAAGGTAGCCTGCCGGTCGCCGCGACTGCTATCGTTGTTTCGACCCAGCACGCCCCCGGCTATGATCAGGGCGAGAAGGAAGCCGAACTGCACGCCTATGTGAAGCGAGTGATTGCAGAAACGCTGCCTCCCGTGCTGCTGCGCGAAACCGAATATCACATCAACCCGACCGGCAGCTTTGAAATTGGCGGCCCCGATGGCGACGCTGGCCTCACCGGACGTAAGATCATTGTCGACACCTATGGCGGTGCAGCACCCCACGGCGGCGGCGCGTTTTCGGGCAAAGATCCGACCAAGGTTGATCGTTCTGCGGCCTATATCACCCGCTATCTCGCCAAGAACATCGTTGCCGCTGGCCTTGCAACACGCTGCACGATCCAGCTGGCCTATGCCATTGGTGTTTCCAAGCCACTGTCGCTTTATGTCGATACGCATGAAACCGGCACCATTGGTGATGACAAGATCGAAGCCGCGATCATGGGCATCGAAAAGCTCGGTGGCCTGACTCCGCGCGCGATCCGCACCCATCTGGGTCTCAACAAGCCGATCTATCGCAAGACCGCTGCCTATGGCCATTTCGGTCGCAAGGCCGAAGGCGACAGCTTCCCGTGGGAGCGCACCGATCTGGTTGATGATTTGAAGGCGGCGCTAGCTTAACCAGCCCCCGCCGCCTCCAACTCTATTTCCAACTCGCAAGAATCGCCCCGGCCAGAATATGGCCGACCAAAAGATGTGCACTATCGATCAGGCTGATTGTGCTGCCCCCAACACCATAAACCCAACCATACCAAATGGCTGGGATGGCAGAGGCAAAGGCGACCACTGCAGCCCATTTGATGCCATTACCGATTCCGCTGACATTGCCCCATTTAAACAATATGGCCAGACCGATGGCTGTCATGATCGGCATGATCGGGCTATATGGCATCCGTGTCATTCCAACCGCATCAGCCTGTTCTTTGGTAATGCCCGACATTGCCATCCAGCTTTCGGGTGCAATCAGCATTCCATAAATTACGAACCCGACAAGATAGATCGCGATTGCTGCCACCAAAATGGCGAGCAAGTTCATTCCTGAAATTCGCATTTTACTTCTCCCTCTCTCACTCCGCCATCTTGATATCATGATCTCCTCTGGCTGTAAAATCGGCGAGCGACACGGCACCGACTTGCAAAACCCGCCGCGCTTCGCCAAGGCGCCCGCCATGACTGCGCACAAGGAAGGTGATCCGACAACGCTCAACCGGCTCTATGGCCGGGCGAAGGGCAAAAAGCTGCGCACGCACCAGCAGCATCTGGTTGACCATTTGCTGCCGCAAATTTCGGTTCCTCTTGACGGAGCTGTCGCCGCCGAAGTGCTGTTCGGCTATGATCGGCCGTTGCATTTTGAAATCGGCTTCGGCGGCGGGGAGCATATGGCTTACCGCGCCAATATGCTGCCTGATCATGGCTTTATCGGCTGTGAGCCCTTTGAAACCGGCGTTGCGCAGGCACTGAGCCACGTTGAGAATTATGAAGGGCTGGGGCCGCTCGGCAATATCCGTCTGCACATGGGCGATGCTCTGGAGGTGCTGACGCGCATTCCCGATGATTCATTAAGCTTTGTCTATCTGTTGCATCCCGACCCGTGGCCGAAAGCCCGTCATGCCAAACGGCGGATGATGAACGACGGCCCGGTCGATTTGATCGCGGCCAAGTTGAAGCCCGGCGGCGAATTCCGTTTTGGCACTGACCATGCAATCTATTTGCGCCATGCGTTAATGGTGATGCAGCGCCACAGGCACCAGTTTGAATGGCTATGTGAAAAACCCGGCGATTTCCAAAAGCGTCCCGGAGGCTGGCCCGAAACCCGCTATGAGGCGAAAGCCCGCAATGTGTATGGCCATGAGGTCTGGTATTTTCGCTGGAGGCGTATTTAGGGATACCTCTGGCGTAGAATTACCGAGTTATATCAGCATATTAACTACGCTACAGTTTTCGTCCCTTGGCGGCAGTTTCCGCCTCGGTGATTACCCGGTGATTGCTGGGTGATTGCTGGACGCCGGGTCTGGAGGCGAAAAAATGGCGAGTGGCAAGATAACGAAACGGACGATCGACGCCCTGATTGCATCGCGGTCAGAAGGCTTCTTATGGGATGACGGCATCAAAGGCTTTGGTGCCAAGATCACAAAGAGTGGGGCGGTTTCCTACATCCTGCAATTCCGCATGGGCG
>Ga0075152_10000440_pt1 | contig 31394 bp, 30 predicted proteins | sample JI61114C2DNA_FD_70964 | JGI IMG/M metagenome (GOLD analysis project Ga0075152, IMG submission 70964) | Wastewater effluent complex algal communities from Wisconsin, to seasonally profile nutrient transformation and Carbon sequestration -... | ecosystem: Engineered > WWTP > Effluent > Algae...
AAAATTAGGAAAAACACCAACAGAAGTAAACGATTATCCAGGTTTCGTAGCCAACAGAATCTTAATGCCAATGATTAACGAATCGATTGAAACGTTATACAACGGAGTTGCAGGTGTACAAGAAATTGATACCGTAATGAAATTAGGAATGGCGCACCCAATGGGACCATTACAATTAGCTGACTTCATTGGATTAGACGTTTGCTTGTCAATCTTAAACGTAATGTACGACGGATTCAAAAATCCAAAATATGCTCCATGTCCGTTATTAGTAAACATGGTAATGGCTGGAAAATTAGGAGTTAAATCAGGAGAAGGTTTCTACGATTACTCAGAAAGCAAAAAAGCAGAGAAAGTTTCGAAACAATTTTCTAAATAAAGTGAAAAGTGATTAGTAATTAGTGAATAGCTAGTTACTAATCACTAATTACTAATCACTCAAAAATGGCCAAAATAAAACCTTTTAAAGCAGTTCGACCGGTAGCCGATAAAGTTGCCTTAGTTACTTGCAGAACGTACGACGATTATAGTTCGGCTGAGCTTGCTGCTTGGTTGGATTTTAATCCGTATTCGTTTTTGCATGTGATTCATCCTGCTTATGCCAATGCGCAAAAAGTGTCATTAGAAAAGCGTTTTAAAGCCGTTGCTAACAAATATCAAGATTTTAAACACGACCAAATTCTGATTGAAGAAGAACATCCTGTTTTTTATCTTTACGAAATCCAGTCAAAAGGGCAAACTTTTACTGGAATTATTGCTGGAACTTCGGTAAAAGATTACCAAGATAACGTCATCAAAAAACACGAAGACACCTTGCAATATCGCGTGGAATTGTTCAAAGATTATTTACATCAAACGAATTTTAACACCGAACCCGTTTTAATCACTTATCCCGATAGTGTGGAAATCAATACGTTTATTGCGTTGCGAAAAAAGAGTAAGCCTGTTTACGAATATTCGACTACCAATAAAGAAAAACACACGCTTTGGAAAATTGATACGCAATCAGAAATCGATTGGCTACAAGAACATTTTGAAAAAATTCCGAATTTATATATTGCCGATGGACATCATCGCTCAGCTTCTGCGGAATTATTATACGAACAAGACAAGCATTTAGGCAACGAAAATCTGAATTATTTCATGAGTTTTTTAATTGCTGAAAGTAATGTCAAAATTTATGAATTCAACCGATTGATTCGCGATTTGAATGGTTTAAACAAAGAAGAATTCATCAAAAAATTATCCGAAAATTTTATCATCAAAGCAAAAGACCAAGAAATTTGGAAACCTCAAAACAAGTTTGAATTTGGAATGTATTTAGATGGTAGTTTTTATGCTTTATTTTACAAACTCGAAAACCACATTGCAACCACTGTTTTAGATGATTTAGATGCCCAAATTTTATACGATAAAGTATTATTTCCAATATTAGGCATCGAAGATTTACGCAACGACGAACGCATTGATTATATTCCAGGAAAACAATCAATTTCGGTAATAAAAGATTTAATAGACGAAGGCGAATTTGAAGTTGGTTTCATGCTCTACCCTTCTGACATCAACGAAATCAAAGCCTCAGCCGATAACAATTTAATCATGCCTCCAAAATCTACATACATTGAACCGAAGTTTAGAAGTGGTTTAGTGGTTTATGAGTTGTAGATTTTTTTTAGAAAAAAGAAGAAAGAGAAAAGAAAAAAGTCACAATTTTATCATTTCGACGAAATGGAAATCACATAAAAAAATGAAAAAAATATTGTACTTTTTATTGTTTGTCAACTTTTGTTTTTCGCAAGAGAAGGAATTAACTATACATAAGATTGACAGTATTGTCAAAACTTCAAAAAATAAAATTCAGTCGAGTGGGATTATTAAAAAAAACAAAAAAAGAATTGGAGGATTTAATCAGACAGAGATTTCTTTTAACAATAAACTTGTTTATTCAAGTTACGGTGAAAATACCACTGATAAAGAGAATAATTTCAATCATTTTTATGAATTCTATTTTTTTAATGAAAATCCAATTTTAGCAAATGTTCAAATCAGTAAAACAAATAAAAAAACTAATACTGAAGAAAGATTTGAAACTAAACTGAATGAAAATAACCTTAATTCATTCAAAGAAATAGCAAATCCCTTTTCATTAAAACTTAGAATAAAAGTAAATTCAATACTAATTGATATTGTCAATAATAAAAACCCTGAATAATGTCAATCCAACAAAACCTCAATACCATAAAATCCCAACTTCCAGCTCACGTTACATTGGTAGCAGTTTCAAAAACCAAACCTGTAGCAGATTTAATGGAAGCCTACAATGCTGGACAACGTATTTTTGGAGAAAACAAGATCCAAGAAATGACCGACAAATGGGAAATCATGCCAAAAGACATCGAATGGCACATGATTGGTCACGTGCAAACCAACAAAGTCAAATTCATGGCACCTTATGTGAGTTTGATTCACGGTGTTGATAGTTTAAAATTACTCCAAGAAATCAACAAACAAGCGGAAAAAAATAATCGTGTAATTAATTGTTTATTACAGGTTTATATAGCTGAAGAGGAAAGTAAATTTGGTTTAGACGAACAAGAATTGGAAGATATTTTATTTTCTACAGAATTCAAACAATTAAAAAACATCAGAATCGTAGGTTTAATGGGAATGGCAACCTTCACCGAAAATAAAAACCAAATCGAAAAAGAATTCAAACATCTGAAAACGATTTTTGATAAGGTTGCTGCTAGTAAAGACGCGATTAATCGCGTCTCTATCCTATCAATGGGTATGTCGGGCGATTATCAACTCGCAATTTCATGTGGAAGCACGATGGTTCGAATTGGAAGTAGTATATTTGGATCCAGATAAGAGAAAAACTAATCACTAATTACCAATCACTATTCACTAACTTGTACTGTATACTTGACATAGAAACCACTGGAGGTCAATACAATGAAGAAGGTATTACCGAAATTGCCATTTATAAATTTGATGGTCATGAGGTAATAGATCAACTCATTAGCCTTGTCAATCCCGAAAAACCAATTCAGCCTTTTGTGGTGAAGTTGACCGGAATTAACAATGCAATGCTTCGTAGCGCTCCAAAGTTTTATGAAATTGCAAAACGAATTATAGAAATTACCGAAGGTTGCGTGCTTGTTGCACATAACGCTTCTTTCGATTACCGAATTTTACAAACCGAATTCAGAAGATTAGGTTTTGATTTCAAAAAGCCAACACTTTGCACGGTTGAATTATCTAAAAAACTAATTCCAGACCAAGCTTCATATAGTTTGGGAAAACTAGTTCGTGCATTAGGAATTCCAATGGCAGACAGACATAGAGCCAGCGGAGATGCATTAGCAACCGTGAAATTATTCAAAATGTTATTGGCAAAAGACGTTGAAAAAGAAATTTTAAAAAGCTTCGTCAAAACGGAAATCAAATCAGGTATATCGCCAAAATTGTTAGATATTGTAGAAAACTTACCTTCAAAAACAGGGATTTACTACATTCATAACGAAAAAGGCAATTTGATTTATATCGGAAAAAGCAAAAACATAAAAAAACGTGTTAACCAACATTTTACAGGTTCAAGCAGTAAATGTAAAAAAATCCAACGTGAAGTTTATGCGGTTAACTTTGAAGAAACAGGTAGCGAATTGATTGCGCTTTTGAAAGAAAGTGAAGAAATCAAAATTAACAAACCAATTTATAATCGAGCGCAACGCAAAAGTATTTTTCAATATGCGTTGTATATGCATAAAAACGAACACGGTTATTTAGCGCTCTCTATTGAAAAAGCAGATGGACGTAAAAAAGAAATCACATCGTTTGCAACATTGCAAGAAGGTAAAAATTTTATGTTTAAAATTACCGAAAAATACAATTTATGCCAAAAAATTAATGGTTTATATGAAACTAAAAACGGCTGTTTTCAATACAAAATTAGAGAATGTAATGGTGCTTGTTTAGGTGAAGAATTACCAGCAAATTATAATGAACGTGTGCAAGAATTTATTGCAGAAAACTCGTTTGAAAACAACAATATGGTCATTATTGATAGAGGTCGAACATTTGATGAACGAAGTGCAATTTTAATCGAAAATGGTGTGTACAAAGGCTACTGCTTTTATGAATTAAATTACCAAGTGAACAACATTGATATTCTAAAAAATATCATTATTCCAATGCAAAATAATCGTGATGTAAAAACAATAATTCAAACCTACTTACGCAAAAACAAAGTGTATAAAGTAATTCATTTTTAATTGCTTAATTTTGTTGTTATGAGTGAATTTAAGTCAAAATACGAAGTTTTTAAACAGAAAGCACACATTATCATCTACGGCACTAATACCGTTGCTGGACGACTTTTTGATTTAATTTTATTAGGCTTAATTGTTTTAAGTGTACTTCTAATAATGCTTGAAACGGTAAAAGGTTTTGATGCAAAATATCACGCTTATTTAGTATTTTTTGAATGGGTTATTACTGTATTTTTTACTTTAGAATACATTTTACGAATTATCACCATCAAAAAACCAATCAATTATGTTTTAAGTTTCTACGGAATCATCGATTTGATTGCGATTTTACCAATGTATTTATCCTTTTTCATTACTGGAACTAGTGTATTTGCAGTTATTAGAGCATTACGGTTGTTGCGTTTATTTAAAATTTTAAATCATCCCCAATTCAATAATCAATCTTCGCATTTGCGAGAATCTTTAGTGGCTAGTAGAGGAAAAATATTGATTTTTATGTACTTTATGCTAGTTAGTACCATTATTATTGGTTCTGTAATGTATGTTATTGAAGGTGAAGCAAGCGGATTTACAAGTATTCCAATCGGAATATATTGGGCAATTGTAACTTTAACAACTGTTGGCTATGGTGATATTTCACCAGTTACGCCACTCGGTCAATTTATAGCATCGTTTGTAATGATAATGGGTTATGGAATTATAGCGGTTCCTACCGGAATTGTCTCTGCCGAATTTGCTAAAAACAAACCAACTGTAAAAGAAAGTGAAACCAAAGTGTGTCAAAATTGTGGCAGTCACGAACATTATGTAAACGCTAAATTTTGTCAAGATTGCGGACACGAATTATAAAATGAATTACCTAATTACTATCATCGGACCAACAGCCATAGGAAAAACGGCGCTAAGTATTGCTTTGGCGCAACATTTTGGATGTGATATTATTTCGTGCGATAGTCGTCAGTTTTTTAAGGAAATGAAAATTGGTACTGCTGTTCCGAGTGATGATGAATTAGTTGCTGCAACACATCATTTTATCCAAAATAAATCGATCTTTGAAAGTTATTCTGTTGGTGATTTTGAGCAAGAAGCTTTAGCTAAATTGGACGAATTATTTCAGAAAAACAACATTCAAATTATGGTTGGCGGTTCTGGTTTGTATGTAGATGCGGTTTTAAAAGGATTTGATGATTTTCCGAATATTGATGATTCAGTTAGAGAAGAAATCAATTCGAAGTTTGACACTTTAGGAATCGAATATTTGCAACAACAATTACAAAAAATAGATTCGGAATATTACACAAAACTTTCAACTGAAAATCCGCAAACACTACAAAATCCACAACGAATGAAACGCTTTGTTGAAGTTTGTTTGGGAACTGGAAAACCCTATTCGAGTTTTATTGGTAAACGAAAAAATGTTAGAAACTTCACTCCTATTATCATTGGATTAGAAGCGGATAGAGAAATTATTTACAACAGAATCAATCAGCGTGTTGATATTATGCTAAATGAAGGACTTTTAACCGAAGCACAAGCTTTGTATTCCAACAAACATTTGAATGCGTTACAAACTGTAGGTTACAGAGAATTATTCGATTACTTTGATGGAAAAACCACATTAGATTTCGCCATCGAACAAATCAAAATGAATACTAGACGTTTTGCCAAACGTCAAATTACATGGTTTAAAAGAACCGAAAATGTAAGCTGGTTTGATTATTTAACCGATAGAAAAGAGATTATAAATTCTATAGAATCAAAAAAACTTAATTCTTAATAACACACTATCCTTCTTATTAGTTTTGTAAAGTTATTTTAAGTAAGATAAGCAAGACAAAAAAAACAGAAGTTCCAGCTGCATTATTAACCAAATTAGGTTATTTATTCATTTAACTTTTTAAAAGATCTAGTTAATTTGGCTGATTATTGTGTATTAGTGCAAATTTCATTAATATTGAGCACCTCTATTTTTCATTAAAATGTAATATTTTCTCTCGTTTCCACGCTATAACTTTTATTCTTTCTGAGTAATGTGTTAAGTTTGATTGTCTATTATTTAAGTCGATTTCACCTATTTTGTAGTTTACATTTAAACTCCTGATATTTACTTTTTTTATTTCCCATTCTTTATGGTGAATGTCATAACGATAGAGTTTATCTTCTTGGTCAAGATATAAATAATAACGTTCTATCAACCAATCATCTAGATCTATTTTGTCAGATAAGACTTTTTTAATCTCAAATTCGGCATTTAAGTTGAAACCTTTTTTTAAGTTATTTGAGTTGTATAAATTATTAGTCCTGTTCATTTTTTCCTTTTCGTAAGGTAGTCCTGAAATAACTTTTGCTATAAATGTCGAGATTGATTTACCTGTTTCAATGTTTAAAAAGTAAACACCTTTTTTGTTGTCATTATCTATATATGTCCTAACATTAATTTCGTAAAAACCTGAAACATATCCAATTGAAGTTAAAAATTTTGGTCTTATTTTTTCCATTGTAAATGCAACCAAAGAAATATAGCAGTTTCCTTCAAAAGTGTCTAAGTTTAGGTTGAGAGGAACAGACTTTCTTAATAGCTCAAAAGGAACAACCTAATGTAAAAATAAAGCCCTATTCCATTCTTGATAATATATACAATTCCCTTTTGGAATTTCAAAAGGTCTGTGTGATACTTCTTTTAATATTTCTTCTATTACTTTCATTCGATATCGGTCGTTCAGTATAGCAGATAACGGATTAATTAATTTTTCTTACGCATCTTCATATTTATAAATTCTACTGCTAACGAAAAAGCAATCGCAAAATACAAATAACCTTTTGGAACAGCACCCACATATTGTCCTGCTAATTCAGCGTGCGATAAGTGCATACTTTCAGTAATTAACATAAATCCGATTAAGATTAGGAAAGCTAAACCTAAAATTTGAATAGAAGGATTGGCGTTTACGAAATTCCCAACAGGAACTGCAAATAACATCATGACTCCTACAGAAATTACTACGGCACAAATCATAATTACTAACGCACCCTCAATGCCGTTTGTCATACCTACCGCAGTTAAAATGCTATCTACAGAGAATATCATGTCGATTAATAAAATTTGACCAATAACGCTTCCAAATGATTTGGTTGCCGAAGTTTTTAGTTCTTTTTCTTCTTCTCCTTTGTAGTCTACTTTTTCGTGGATTTCTTTAGTACTTTTATAAATTAAAAATAATCCTCCAAGTAGTAATATCAGAGCTTGACCAGTTATATCTGCTGAGAACCAACCAAAATCAAAGCTAAACCAAGGCGCTTTCATGGCTATTAAAATCGTAATTCCAAACAGTAATGCAATACGCATAAACATAGCTAAGAAAAGTCCAATTCGGGTTGCTCTTTTACGTTTTTCTGGAGGTAATTTTCCAGTAACAATGGAAATAAAAATGATGTTATCGATACCTAAAATAATTTCTAAAAAAGTAAGTGTTAAAAGTGCTATCCAAGCATCTGGGTTTAAGAAAACTTCCATTTATATAGTGTTTTAAATTAAATTTTACGTTGATTAGTTCAGTTTTGTTACAGTACCACGATTTTTTTTTGAATCTCCCACAAAAGAATATTCAAAATTGTAGGAATCTGAGTTAGTTGTTAGAATTTTCATTTGTATAGGTTTTTTGGATTCGCGGTTTTTTGGATTCGTATTTTGAATAATGTATTCGCAATCATTAGTCCAACGAATTTTAAAAGTATCTATTTTTTTTTCGTATGTTTCTATTTGAATTGAATCGTTTCGTTCAAAAATACTGGTATATTTTTTTCCTTCAATTTCAGTTTCTGATGTGAATTTTCCTGTTTTAAAATCAGTACAATTGCATTCTTGGTTGTAGCAAGAAGTTAGCAATGTGAGTAGTAATAAACTGCGAATAGAGTATTGTAAGTTGAATTTCATAATTATTTTAATTTTTCTAACTCATCATCAGTATAATGTTTTACGCTTTTATCTTTTGAAAACTTATCAGAATTATAGTAATTTGATTTGTTTTTTGGAATTGATAAACTATTCCAATCACCTTTTTTTAGCATTTTTGCATAAAATACAATTTGACCAATATGATATGGATAATGTGCCAATTGTCTGTTTATAGCATCTAAAGCTGTTTGACCTTCATTTCTAATATAAATTATTTGTGAAAGTTGCTCAGGTTCTAAGGAATCAATTGCATTAAAAAAACATTTCCAACCTTTATTCCATATTTCTAATAAGTCTTTTTTAGAAGTTGTAAATGATTCAAATTCAGCATCTCTTTCTCTCCATGGTTTTTCTCCATCGCTTGTAAGGAAATCAGTCCATCTTGAAATCATATTGCCAGATATATGTTTTACTATGTTAGCAATTGAATTGGTGTCTTCATTAACCGAAACAAAAAGTTGCTCTTCGGATAATTGTTCCATTGCTTTTTCAGCAATAGTTTTATAATAAAGCATTTGCTTTTTTATACTTTCTAAATAAATGTTATTTATCTCCATCAAACATACTTTTTACAAAGGTTGTAATTCCTTTAAAAATTAAAAACATTGCAGCTAAAGCGATTAAAATTCCTAATCCTAAAATGTATGGATATAATGGATGTTTTTCGTTTTTAAAAGCACTATTTATAATTATTGGACCAAGAAACAATAAAGGCAAAGCACCTGAAAGATATTTTACTCCTTTTGTTAATATGTTTTTATCGGTTGCCATTAGAAATTAATTCGAAGTCCAACTCCATTAGAATTATTAATAATATTTAGTTCGAAAGTATCGCTTAATGTTTTCTTTTCGTCTTTTAATCCTTGGTTGTATATGTCAACACTTTCTTGAATCATTTTCTTTCTTCCAGATAAAATTGGAATAGAAACAGCCATTAATGCTATACCAGAATAGGTAATTGATGTTGGATATTTTACATCAGATGTTAATCCCATTGCTAAATCTGCTAAAGTTCCACCAATACCTAACCCAAGAATAAATCCGCCAAGCGATTCTTTGTTTTTTGCTTTTTTAAATATATTCAAAGCTTTTAAATCACTTTCCATTATTTTCTTAGTTTCAAATGAAGATAATTGTACTCCATCTTGAAAAAATTTTCCATCTGTATACTCTAATTTTTGAGCAAAAGATATTGAAAAACCAAATATTGCTACGATTAAAAATAATTTTTTCATACTTATTTCTATTTATTGTTGTTGTAAAAATCTACTGCATTTCTAACACTTCTGTAAGTTTGTAATAATTGATTGGCTTCTTCATAACTTACTGGAATTTCCTCCATAATCATTCTGGTACCTCTATCAATTAATTTGGTGTTGCTCAATTGCATGTCGACCATTTTGTTGCCTTTTACTTTGCCTAATTGTATCATAGTTGCGGTCGAAATCATGTTTAGAACCAACTTCTGAGCGGTTCCTGCTTTCATACGTGAGCTTCCCGTTATGAATTCTGGACCAACTACTACATCAACAGGTAATTTAGCGGTTTTAGATAACAGACTTTCTGCATTACAACTTATACTTCCTGTACTGATGTTGTTCTGATTACACATTTTTAATCCACCAATTACATAAGGAGTTGTTCCCGAAGCGGCAATTCCAACAACCACATCATTTTCATTGATATTCCATTGTTGTAAGTCTTTCCAGGCTTGTTCTCTATCGTCCTCGGCAAATTCTACTGCTTTTCTAATCGCAGTATCTCCACCTGCGATAATTCCAATAACCAAATCAAATGGTACACCAAAAGTAGGTGGACATTCTGAAGCATCTACAATTCCTATACGTCCAGAAGTACCTGCACCAATGTAAAACAAACGACCACCTTGTTTCATTTTCGAAACAATTTCAGCTACTAAAGTTTCAATTTGAGGTAATGCTTTTTCAACGGCTAACGGAACAGTTTTGTCTTCGTTGTTGATATTCGTCAACAAATCCGTCACCGACATTTTTTCTAAATGTTCGTATTTGGAAGCTTGTTCAGTGGTTTTGATAAAATTCATGCGATTATTTTAAAACGTGATGCGCCAATACATTCTGCACATCATACACATTAACTGATTTATTGAATTGTTTCACGATACTCGGATTGGCTTCGCTTGAAACCCATATTTTTAATTCGGCTTCTAAGTCAAAAGTTCCTGCTGTTTCTACACTGAAACGTGAAATGCTTTTATAAGTAATGGATTTATATTCTATTTTACTACCTGTAATTCCTTGTTTTTCAATTAGAATTAATCGTTTATTAGTAAAAATAAAAGTATCTCGGATTAGTTTAAAACCCAATTCAATTTCTTCACCCGTAATTAATAATTTGCCATAATCTTTCACTAAAGTTTCCTTATTTACAGCACCTGCATTGCCAAGTAGCGCAGAAAATAATCCCATATTATTTGTGTTTTTATTTGTTCTTCAAATTTAATTAAAAACTACATACGTTTTATGTGTGTATAGCTTTTTAATGCGAATGTCCCATTTCGATGATATAAGCCAAAACAAAACCAAGGACTATCATTGTGATTTTAGCCAAATTGAATTTGTGTCCTTCGTTACTTTCAAAAATGATAGTAGACGAAATATGAAATAAAATTCCAACTACCACAGCTGAAATTTCCTTTGAGTAATGTTGGGCAAAATGCATTTGTTCCGCTAATAAAGTTCCTAGCGGTGTCATTAATGCGAATGAAAACATAAAGGCAAAGATCATCATTTTATTCATCTTCGCATTTACGAAAAACAATGTCAAAATAATGGCAATTGGAAAGTGATGTACTGCAATCCCATAGGCTAAATTGTTGTTTTCGTAAATTGGAAAACCTTCTAACAAGGCATGAATGCACAAACTAATAAACAACAACCAAGGAATGTTATGTAATTCGTTGTGCTCGTCAGTATGTACGTGAACGTGACCGTGTTCCGCTCCTTTTGAGAAAAATTCCAATAAGATTTGGAACAGAATTCCAATCATGATGAATACACCAACTGGTAACGTGGCATGTGCTTCTTCGCCTTCGTGAGCGTGATTGTGTCCTTCGCTAAATAATTCGGGAAGTAAGTGTAAAACAGTAAGCGATAGTAAAAACGCACCACTGAACGCCAATAATAATTTGATGTTTTTTTTCTTTTGGGGTTTTAAAAACAAAGCGATTAAAAACCCTAAAATAACGGCTGAAAAGGTGATGATATATTGCATTATTTAAAAATCATAATTAAACGTTCTGATTGTGTTTTAAAGAATTTTCGCAATTTATAATCGCCAAAAATATCCAAAAGATAAATGCCAGCTTCCTCCATCATTTTTTCGAAATCTTCTAAACGAAGGGCTTGTACTTTTTCGGTAAAATGAAACTTTTCGCCTTTATCTTCAAAATCTATTTCTTTATAAATATGTCCGTTTTTCAAATAGCGTCTGATGCGAAAATCAATACCGTCTACCGATTTTACTTCATCGGCAACCAAATTTTCCAAAACATAATCCACATTCATAAAATCAATAACAGCAAATCCTGTTTCGGTTAAACTGTTGTGAATGGCTTTGATAGTTTTGTAATTATCGGTATCGTCTTCAAAATATCCAAAACTCGTGAATAAATTAAAAATAGCATCATATTTTTCGTTACACGCTTCACGCATATCGTGCACTTTAAAATGCAATTTTTCATTGGCGAACTCAGACGCTTCTTTAATACTGTTTTCAGATAAATCGGCACCAGTAACATTAAAACCTAGGGAATTTAAGTAAATCGCATGACGCCCTTTTCCACAAGCCAAATCTAATATTTTAGCGTCTTCTGGAAGGTTTAGATAATGCGTTAAATTGTCCATTAACAATTGTGCTTCTTCTTCGTTGCGTTCTTTGTATAAAATATGATAATATTCGGTATCAAACCAAGAGGCAAACCAATTTTCTTTTGAAGTCTTTTGTATTTCTGACATTAATTCTGAATTCGTTTGTTTCAAGTAGCAAATTTAGTGTATTTTTGCGCGATAATTGAATTTATAAGAATATTGATTTCTAATTTTCGCAATCAAATTTAAAAATAATAGTAAGGAACAGGAAATTACTATTTTAAAGAAAAGTAAATGGAAAATTTTAAAATGACTGCCAAAACCTTCTTTGGTTTTGAAGATATATTAGCTAGAGAATTACAAATTCTGGGCGCACAACAAGTGGAAATCGGTACTCGTGTAGTAAGTTTTAAAGGTGACAAAGGATTTATGTACAAAGCTAATTTGGCACTTCGTACGGCTTTAAAAATATTAAAACCAATTAAAACGTTTAAAGCGCATAACGACAAAGCCTTGTATGAAGCCATCAGAGCGATTGATTGGTCAGATTACTTAACGGAACACGATACGTTTTTAGTAGAAACTACGTTGCATTCTGAAAACTTTAATCACAGTCAGTTTGTGGCGTTGAAAACGAAAGATGCGATTGTAGATCAATTCCGTGAATTAAAAGGCAAGCGTCCAAGTATCGATAAAGATTTTCCAGATTTACAAATTCATGTGCATATTGATCGAGATAATGTGACGGTTTCTTTAGATTCTTCGGGTGCATCATTACATCATAGAGGGTATCGTACTGCTACGAATATTGCACCTATCAACGAAGTTTTAGCAGCAGGAATGTTGATTTTAGCAGGTTGGGAAGGAAAGAGCCATTTCTTAGATCCAATGTGTGGTTCGGGAACTATTTTGGCAGAAGCTGCGATGATTGCCTGCAACGTTCCTGCAAATATTAATCGTAAGGAATTTGGTTTTGAAAAATGGAAAGATTGGGATGAGGAATTGTTTGATAACATTTTAGAATCATTATTGAAGAAAACGTGCGAATTTCATTATACAATTAAAGGGTACGACAAAGCACCAAGTGCAGTTGCTAAAGCAAAAGACAATGTTAAAAATGCTAATTTAGACGAATATATTACCATTACCAATGAAAATTTCTTCGATTCTAAAAAAGAAACAGAAGGACCATTATACATGGTGTTCAATCCTCCATATGGTGAGCGTTTGGATATTGACATGGAACGTTTTTACAGAGAAATTGGTGATACATTAAAACAAAATTACTCCAATACCAACGCTTGGTTCATCACCGCAAATTTAGAAGCATTGAAATTCGTAGGCTTGAAACCAAGTAGAAAAATCAAACTTTTCAATGGTAAGTTAGAAACGCGTTTGGTGAAATACGAAATGTACGAAGGCAGTAAGAAAGGAAAGTATATGAATGTTAAGAATAGCAATGAGTAGGTAATTCAATAAAAAACAATGAATAAAAAAGTAAAATCTTTCTTATATAATTTCTTAGGGTTTAGTGTGTTTTATATTCCTGCCTATTTATTAATTATGAATTATTTGCATTTGAAGGGTTTCTGGATAGCTGGAACTGCTTTTATAGTGTCGTCAATTTTGGCTCCTAAGTTTCAAGCTGTCAAGACACATGACAGAGAAAAAATATTTATGAAATGGATTTTTATTAGTGATGTGAAAGAAGTCAAATAAACTTATTTATATTATTAAAACTCATTTAAATTTTTACAAGAAAAGCAATTCAAAAAATACTTGAAATTGCAGTAGCTCAATATAACCATAACAGACCACATCTGCACTTAATGGTTATACTCCACTTGAAAAACACATTAACTACCACTCGTATGAATGGTTTTCTTGTACCATAAACCAGTAAAAAAAGTTACGATTAGCCAACAACAAGAAAAATGTATGCGAAAAATGCTCCTGATTACAGATGGATGATTAACAAACAAGACATTAAAAAACGATTGTGGACTAGAGCTATAAATAAAAAACCCTAACTAATTGATAATTAATCGTTAGGGTTTTAATTCTGCGGAGAAAGAGGGACTACAACTTTCCAAACCTCCAAAAACCAATTATTACCATTTATATATAAAAAGTCAATAAAATCAATACTTTACAAAGGCTTTTAAAATAAAAGGTATTGGATAATATTGGATAAATTAGGATGATTTTTGATAAATGTGGACTAAATGTGGACTAGATTTTGTATCTTTATGGAACATAAAAAGGCAAAAATATGGCATCAATTTATCTACTCCTTCAGAGCAAAAAAAGTCCTGCGGTTATCTATATTCGTTTGCGTGATGGCAGAACTTTAGACATCAAAGCTAAAACAAATTTTCATATTGACCCAATCAATTGGGATGATGCAGAACAACGTCCAACTAAAAAAGCTTTAAAAGATATTCATATTGCAAACCTAGATACAGATTTAGCAACTTTAAAAACAGACCTATTAAAAGAGTACAATAATAGCAAAGGTAAAAAAGTTGTAGATGCTGATTGGTTAAGAAATTTTATCAATCCACCACAGGAGCAAGAAAAGCATCCAGATAAATTAGTAGATTATATTGATACATTTATTGAGTTTAAAAAAGCTGATGTAAAAAGCAGCACTGTAACAAAGTGCAATGTTATCAAGCATTTATTGATGCGTTATGAAAAAGAAACAAAAACTACTTTATACATTCGTGATATTGATGCAAAATTTAAAATGGATTTTGAAAAATATTGTATTAAAGTTGGTTATGCTCCAAACACTACAGCAAGAAACATTCGTTTTATAAAAACATTTTGCCGACATGCAAAAGCTAACGGAGTAGAAACACATTATCAATTAGACAGCATCAAAGCAAAATATCATAAAGTTGAAAATATATACTTAGATGAAAAAGAGATTGCAGCAATAGAAAAAATTGAAAGTAAGAAATTAACTGAGGGTTTAGAAAATGCACGTGATTGGTTATTAATTAGCTGTTATTGTGGTCAAAGGGTTTCTGACTTCTTACGTTTTGATAAATCAATGATTAGATACGAAAAGAACAAAGCAGGTGAATTAAAGCCATTAATTGAGTTTACACAGGTTAAAACAGAAAAGATAATGACAATACCATTGCATAAGAAAATCATTGAAATAATGAAGAAATACGATGGTAATTTCCCTAGAAAGATTTCAGACCAAAAATATAATGAACACATCAAAAAAGTATGTGAAGCAGCCGAAATAAACCAACCTACACACGGTACTTTATTTGACCATAAGATAAAAGAAAAAGTTACAAAAGATTATCCAAAACATTTGATGGTTTCTTCTCATATTGGAAGAAGAAGCTTTGCATCAAATAATTATGGTAAAATTCCAACATCATTTTTAATGTACATTACAGGGCATACAACAGAAGCAATGTTTTTAACATACATAGGAAAGAGTAATAAAGATATTGCAATGGAATTAACCAATTATTTTTAAATTTATTTTTTATAAATTCACGCTTTAATTTTTTATATGGTTCCAGATATAAACAGAAAAATTTCTTTTACACTCAAAGAGTATAAAGAGGACTATAATTCTTTATTGTTAGAATATTTATCTAAACATGAAGACTTTGAAGAAAAGCAATTTATTGAATTAGAAATTGACTTCTATAATCTTTGTTACAGCAATGCAAATCTAATTAAGTCATATTACGATGGCAAATACATTTATTCGGTTAATGGAGGTTATTGTGAGGTGTTAATCCCAAAAATATATGACAGCTTAGTAACATTTAAAGAAGAAAATGACGGTTGGGATATTGAATTAAGTTTAAAATACAAAGCAACTTTTGAAAAAATAATTGGGTTTTTAAAAGACAAACAAAACAACTTAGGTAAGAAAATTAGCATTACTAAAAATGTTGATATTATACCTAGTAAACCATTGAACAAATTTTATCCTAACCTTATTAATGATCCATTATTCTATGAAAGTAATGATTATGTGAAAATTAAAAATGATTTTATAGAAGAGTATCAATCAAGAACTTCACACCTTTCAGGTGATGAAGATTTTTTGTTTTTTGAAGCTGATGAAGAATTTACATATTGGGAGGAAACCAAAAAAGAAGAAATAAAGAATGAATTTGTAAAACTGACAAAGCAATTAAATAAAGATAATATCTTTTTTTTCGGATGCTCTTTTGAAAATTATAAAAACAATTATGCAAAAAGATTAAATCTGTTTCTTGATAATTACGATGATACTTCTGAAACTGATTTTATACTGAGTGAAAAGTCTTTTCTAGAAAACTTAATATATGATTTTGAAAATGGAACAGGAGATGTTTACGAGTTCTCAAAGTCTGATGTAGAAGTATATAAAAAAGCTAGTTATGTTGTTTCAATGATTAGTTATGAGCAGTATTGTTATTCTAATAATAAAAAAATGAGCTTTTTAGAGCAAAAGTTATTAGGTAATAATAATGATTTAATCGATGTAACAAGTAGCAATATTCAAATTGAAATACCTACAACCATTACAAATTTGAACGATAGTTTTATAAATGATATAATACTTGAAAAATTAGAAGATGTTTTGACCAATGTTAATACAACTCAATACGGTTTATTAGTTGATATGCTTATTAAATATTTTGAAAATGATAGAGTTGCATTTAAAGTAAATAAAATCAATCTAGGTAGAATTAATAAAAAGAAAGTTGGTTGGGCTTTAAAAGAAATCTATACAACAATCACAAATGAAGGTTTGACTTATGAATATTTAGAGTTTATTAAAGAGAATGTATTGCTTTTTAAAGATGTAGAATTGAATAAAGACGATTTTTTTTATTGTAATTTATATAAATATTTCACCACAAAAGTCTGATTTTCAAGTATACACCAATTCCACCGTAAACACTTTTAAGTGTTCACTTTTTCCCACTTTTTCCACTTTGAATGTTTGTCGAATAATTTTAAAACATATTCGACATGCAAAACAATGCAATTTTACTTCAAACCCTAACTGTTGAACAGCTTCAACAGCTAATAGGTACATCCGTTAGAAACGGTATTCAAGAACTTCAAAAGGAGTTACAATCAAAAGACAATTCGGAAGAATTAATGACCAGAGAGGAAACCTGCCAATTTCTAAAAATTGATAGCAGCACACTTTGGGCATGGACAAACAACGGTAAAGTCAAAGCCTATGGCATAGGTGCAAGACGTTACTACAAAAAAAGCGAAATAATGGAATGTTTAACCCAATTAAAAAAGTAAGCTATGAATAATTTTTATGACGATGCCGAAAAAATCTTAAAAAGGTTAGACGAACAAGTTGCTTTAATAGTTGCACAGATGAAAATCGGAAGCAAATTAGATCCCGAAGATATATTTTTCGATAATCAAGAATTTATGAAGCTAATGAATATTAGTAAAAGAACAGCACAGGAATGGAGAAACAAAAAAATCATTCTTTGCTCACAAGTAGGAAACAAAATTTACTACAGGCTTTCCGACATTCAAAAACTACTAAACGATAACTATAATTCTAAGTAGTGATGGAACAGATAGCAAATAGTAAACTGATGGTTAGTGTTTATCAAGAGTTCAAATACAACTTAGGGGAAAGAAATCTTTTGGAAGTATTACAAGAAATCAAATCCGATAAATACCAAAGTGAAATAAATTCAATCCGATATGCTTTGCATAAAGGAGATGAAAAAACAGCCGAAGAAATCAAAAGTAATTTATTAGGTTTTACAACATCTGGAACATTTGGAGAAAGTAGAACAAAGGCAAATATAACAACCTACTCTCAAGTAGTATGTTTAGATTTTGATGATATACCACTAACTGAAATAAACAATCTTGTAACGCTTGTAAATGGCTGTAGATACACGTTTGCATCATTTATAAGCCCAAGTAACGAAGGTTTAAAAGTATTCATTAAAGTCAATTCAAATGCAGAGCAACATACAACAGTTTACAATCAAATCGCAAATTTTTATAAAGAGTTATCAGGTTATGATTTTGATGCAAAATGTAAAGACATTACCCGATTGTGTTTTGTTTCTTGTGATGCAGATTTATTTTTAAATGAAGATGCAACAACTTTTAAAGTGAAAGAAGAAGTCAAACCTTTAAAAACAGAACCCCAAAAAGAAGTCAAACACGACCTTACAACAGATGAATTATTAGAAAAATGCTTAAAATTTACGGAGCAAAAAGAACAGTATTATAATGGTAATAGAAACAACTTTATTTTTCTATTCTCTTGCAATGCAAACAAGTTTGGTATTTATGAAGATGATACATTGAACTATTGTATTAATAATTTTGATTTAGAAGAAAGAGAAATAAAAGCAACGGTAAACAGCACTTATAAAAACCAAAGTGCAGACTTTGCAAAGTTTGCAAAGTTTGCAAACATGCAAAGTTCAACAACTGCAAATGATATAAGTACAGAAAATAGTTTTGATAATGATGAAGATTGTTTAAAAGCAACTCCAATAATTCCGCAATCGGTTTACGACAATTTACCGCCTATACTATTTGAAAGTTGCCAAGTATTTAAAGAAGCAAGAGAAAAAGATGTATTCCTCACAGGAGCATTAGCAATTCTTTCAGGATGTTTACCTAATGTATCGGGTTTATATAGCGGTAGTGTTGTTTATCCAAGTTTATTTTCTTTCATTTTAGCTCCAGCAGCTTCGGGTAAAGGAGCATTGAAATTCGCCAAAGCATTAGCAGACAAATACCACGATAAAACTTTAGCAATTTCAAATGATGATAAAAAGCGATACGAAGAAAGTTTAGCAGCTTATAAAATGCTCAAAGCAAAAGGAAAACTTGAAGAAGGACAAGAAATGCCACAAGCTCCAAAATTCAAAGTGGTTTTCGTTCCGGCAAGTACAAGCAATGCAAAAATTATACAGCATTTGGAATGTAACGAGGGTAAGGGAATTATTTGTGAAACCGAAGCCGATACTATGGGACAAGCTTTTAAAAACGATTGGGGTTCGTATTCAGATTTATTGAGAAAATCATTTCACCACGAAAAAATTTCAAAAAGTATAAAAACTGATGCAGAATATATCGAAGTAAACAATCCTCAATTGGCAGTCGCTTTGTCAGGAACACCAAAACAAGTTTTTAATATTATTTCTTCTGCCGAAGATGGTTTATTCAGTCGTTTTATATTCTATGTTTTTAAAACAGATGCAGTTTGGTTAGACCCATCACCAAAAGGAAATCCTGTAAACTTAACAGACTATTTCACTACACAATCTAAATTAGTTTTAAAGTTGGTTGAGTTCTACGAAACAGATGAAATGATTTTACATTTAACTGATGAACAATGGGCAATTTTCAATCCTTTTTTTAGCTCCTTTTTAGAACAAATAGACACTTTTGTTAGTGAAGATGCTTTGAGTGTAGTTAAGCGTTTAGGATTGATATTATATCGCTTTTGCATGATTTTCACAGCTATTAGAAAGTTTGTAACGAATGAACATCACAAAGAAGTGTATTGTTTGGATATTGACTTTGAAACCGCATTAACTTTAACAAAAACATATATACAACACAGTATAATTATGTTTACTAATTTACCAAAGCAAGGCGAACAAGGACCATTCAAATCAGGACAAAACAAAAAGAAGTTTTTCGATGCGTTACCTGATAAATTCCAAAGAAAGGAAGCAATAGAAATCGGTAAAAAGTTTGATATTGGTGAGCGTTCAGTGGGTAATTTTCTTAAATCATGTTTAGGAAAATATTTAGAACAACCAGACTATGGAAATTACAGAAAAATCAACTAAAATTAATTATATAGTTAAACAATAATTATAATGTCTTATTTTTGAGTTTTTATATAGAAATTCAATAAGATGAATATAGCCCAAGTTGAGAATAATCTCCAAAACCTAATTAAAAATTTTAGTAAAGACACATTCATTTTCGATTTGTTATTGGCTTACGGTTTACCTAAAGCATCAATAACAAGACTTCAAAATGGAAATTTAAATCTTTCTAAAATTCAAGGTGTAGTATCTTGGAAAAAAAAGGTTCTTTTCAAACCAATTGAAAATGAAGATTTACACGTTGCTATAACCAAATGCAAAGAAGAAACAAAACAAGAACAGCGTTTTATAATCGTTACTGATTTTAAAACGTTGTTGGCGGTTGATACCAAAACTAATGATACACTTGATATTGAATTAGAAAACTTACCAAGTCATTTCGATTTCTTTTTACCATGGGCAGGTATGGAAAAAGCAACCCATAAAAATGAAAACCCTGCCGATGTAAAAGCAGCCGAAAAAATGGCAAAGCTTTTTGATGAAATAAAAAAAGACAATCCTGATAATTCAGATGAGTTCATTCATGGTTTAAATGTGTTTTTATCTAGGTTGTTATTTTGCTTTTTTGCAGAAGATACCAATATTTTTAAGAAAGGTCAGTTTACAAATGCAATAAGTTCACATACGCAAACAGATGGTAGTGATTTAAGCGATTATCTTGATAAACTTTTTGATGTTCTTAATACACATGATAGAAACAGAAAAGAACTTCCGGCATATCTAAGTGAATTTCCTTATGTAAATGGTGGTTTATTTCAACACAAACATAAAACACCAACTTTTACACGTCGTTCTCGTCAAGCTATTATTGATGCAGGCGAACTAGATTGGTCAGCAATTAATCCCGATATTTTTGGTTCAATGATACAGGCAGTTATTACGCCTGAGCATCGTGGTGGTTTAGGGATGCACTATACCAGCGTTCCTAACATTATGAAAGTTATAGAACCTTTGTTTTTAAATGAATTAAACGAAGAATTTGAAAGCGGAAAATACGAACCAAAAAGATTAAATAAATTATTAGAACGCTTAGGCAAAATTAAAATATTTGATCCTGCGTGTGGTAGCGGTAACTTTCTAATTATTGCTTATAAAGAATTACGTTTTCTTGAAATTAAAATTTTATTACAATTACAAGAATTACAAAAAGCAGCAACAGGGTTTGAACCGTATCAATTAGAACTAATTCCAAAAGCACAATTAACATTAGCAGCACAATACCAGCCAACATTATTTTCACGCATTGAGTTAGCACAATTCTTTGGTATAGAGTTAGACGATTTTGCACACGAAATTGCAATTCTATCTTTGTGGTTAGCACAGCACCAAATGAACCAAAAGTTCAAAGAAGTATTAGGAGAAAGCACACCAACATTACCATTACAAGCAGGTGGAAATATCGTTCACGGCAATGCAACTAGAGTAGATTGGGAAAAAGTATGTCCTAAAAAAGAAAGTGATGAAATATACATTTTAGGTAATCCACCTTATTTGGGAGGTAAAGGGCAATCTAAAACACAAAAAGATGATATGGATTTGGTTTTTAAAGGTTTCAAAAACTATAAAGAATTAGACTATATTGCTTGTTGGTTTTTATTAGCTTCAAAATATATTGATAAAAAATCAAAATATGCTTTAGTAACTACAAGTTCAATTTGTGAAGGAGCTCAGGTTGAACAGCTTTGGCCTATTATATCTAATTTGGAAAATGAAATATTTTTTGCTTACAAACCATTTAATTGGACAAACAATGCAAAAGACAAAGCAGGTGTTACATGTTCTATTATTGGTGTACAATATAAAAATACCAATACAAAGAAATATCTTTTTGATCAAAATCGTAAACTTGAAGTACCTAAAATAAATGGTTATTTGTCGATAGCAAACGATATATATGTTACAAAAAAACAAAATCCATTTTCATCATTACCAATAATGATAACTGGAAATAGTCCTTATGATGGTGGTAATTTAATGTTAACCCCTGAAGAAAAAAATGAATTAATAAACCTTAATCCTAGTTCAAAAAAGTTAATTAGAAAAACATTTGGAGCAAATGAATACATTAATAATATTGAAAGATATTCTTTATGGATTGATGATGATGATTTAGAATTTGCCAAAAATATAGATATAATAAAAACTAGAATAGATAATAACTATAAACAGAGATTAGAAGGTGGTGATGTTGCTAGAGGTTTGGCTAATAGACCTCACCAATTTAGATATAGACATCAAGGTATAAGTTCTATTATTATTATACCGATTGTTTCATCAAGTAGAAGAGAATATATTCCAATGGGTTTATTACCAGCTGATACGATAATTTTAAGTTCTGCTGCTGCAATTTATGATGGCGAAACATATGTATTTGGTGTAATTAGCTCAAAAATTCACATGTTATGGGTAAAATTAACATCTGGCAAGTTAAGGGGAGATATTAGATATTTAACAGCTTTAAGTTACAACACTTTCCCATTCCCAAAAATATCAGAAGCTCAAAAACAAGAATTAACACAATGTGTATTTAGAATATTAGAGGAAAGAGAAAACCATTCAGAAAAAACTTTAGCTCAATTATACGACCCAGATAAAATGCCACAAGGTTTGCGTGAAGCCCATAGATTAAATGATTTAGCTGTAGAACGTTGTTACCGCAGTAAACCTTTCGAAACAGACGAAGAACGCTTAGAATACCTTTTCAAATTATACGAACAAATGATTGCAGAGGAAAAAACAAAAGACACGTTATTTCAAGAAGAAAAGAAAGCCAAAAAAAGTAAAAAGATAAAGTAATTTAAGATGACAAATCAAGATTTAATTTCTTTAATAGATGAGTTAAGAGCCTTACCCAAAGAGAATGAATGGGTAGAGTTCAAAACAGGTAATGTAACTACAAATGAAAAGCTAGGACAATATATTTCTGGTTTATCAAATGCAGCTTGCATTGCAAATAAATCTTTTGCCTATTTAGTTTTTGGTATAAATGATGACACTCACGAGGTAGAAGGTACGAATTACAAGTTTAAAAATCGTAAAGAAGGCAACGAAGAATTAGAATTATGGATAAAACGTTATTTAAGTCCATCTATTAAGTTTGATCATTTCACTTGTGATTATAATGCACAGCATGTTGAAATATTCAGAATACCTGCAGCAATTGGCGAACCTACTAATTTCAAGTTCTATCCTTACATTCGTTTTGATAGTAGTTTAACCGATTTAAAAAAATATCCTCATTATTTAAGAGCCATTTATAACTCACAAACAGATTGGTCAGCTCAAATTGTTGATAAGGCAAGTATTGATGATTTAGATGAAAACGCAATTAAAATAGCAAAAGAAAAATATAAAGAAAAAAATACAAATGAGCCTTTCTACAACGATATTGATAATTGGTCCTCAAAAACATTTTTAGATAAATTAAAAATTACTGTAGATGGTAAAATAACAAATACAGCACTAATATTACTAGGTAAACCCGAAACAGCACACTATCTTTCTCCTGCTGTGGCTCAAATAACATGGAAATTAGATACTGAAGAAAAAGCATACCAACATTTTAATATGCCATTATACACAGAAGTAAATAATGTTTTGGCTAAAATTAGAAACGTAAATTATAAATTCTTCCCTGATAATCAATTAGTAGCAGCCGAAGTAATTAAATACGATACCGAAGTTATTTTAGAAGCACTAAACAATTGTATTGCTCACCAAGATTACAGCAGACATTCACGTATTTTGTTAACTGAAAAAATAAATAAACTAATATTTAGTAACGAAGGTAGTTTTTTTGAAGGTACAGCAGAAGACTACACAGCAGGTGAAAAAACACCTAATAAATATCGTAACAAATGGTTAGCTGATGCAATGGTTAATCTTAACATGATAGATAGTTTAGGATATGGTATTCATAAAATGTACAAAAGTCAACGCAAAAGATATTTCCCATTACCCGATTATACAAAATCAACAAGAGATAGCGTAATTCTTGAAATATACGGTCATACTATTGACGAAAATTATTCGAAATTATTAATCGAAAAGAAAGATGATTTAAGTTTAACCGAAGTAATTCTATTAGATAAAGTTCAGAAAAAACTAAAAATTACGGATGATGGTGCAAAATTATTAAAGAAAAAAGGATTAATTGAAGGCAGAAAACCTGATTATTATATATCAGCAAAATTAGCTGAACTTACTGGACAGAAAGCTAATTATACAAAAAACAAAGGTTTAGATAAAGAAGTCTATAAAGGTTTTGTAATCAAACACATAGAAAATCATGGGTTTGCAACAAGAGAAGAGATTAATTCTATTCTTTTCAATCATTTACCTGATTATAAAAATGATAAACAAAGAAAAATTTATATTAATAATTTAATTCAAGAAATGGCAAGAACTACTATAGTGAATGTTGGTACAAGAATTAAATCTAAATGGATATTAAAAGAAAATATTAAATAAAATTCAAAAATATTAAATAATAACATTAAATAATATTAGCAAAAAATAAAGCAAACACCTGTTATTCAAATGCTTATAAAGTTTTAATTAATTCAATTCCAGGCTCAAAAATATTAAATAAGAAATTATTTAATTAAATAATATCAACTATCAATAAATAAACTACTATGCCAAATTTAGTAAACGTATCATACCACCAAACAGGAAAAAGCACAAGTACCAACACAATGGGAATGCGTGAAATGCAATCTCGTGCCTTTGAAGCTCGTGATGCAAAATATTTATTATTAAAAGCACCTCCAGCATCGGGTAAATCTCGTGCATTAATGTTTTTGGCTTTAGATAAAATGATAAATCAAGGCATTAAAAAGGTAATAGTAGCTGTTCCAGAGCGTTCAATTGGTAGTTCATTTTCTCAAACTGATTTAATGAAAGATGGTTTCTTTGCAAATTGGGAGCCAAATGATAATTATAACCTTTGTACACCAGGCGATGATGGCAGCAAAAGTAAAGTACAAGCATTCCATAATTTTATGGATAGCGATGAAAAAATACTAATTTGTACACACGCTACACTTCGTTTTGCTTGTGATACAATAGACGAAACAAAATTCAATGATACGTTACTAGCTATTGATGAATTTCACCACGTTTCTGCCGATGTAAATAATAGATTAGGCGAATTATTAAAAGTAATAATGAACAAGTCAACAGCAAATATAATAGCAATGACAGGTTCTTATTTTAGAGGTGATAGTGTGCCAATTCTAACACCAGAGAACGAAGAAAAGTTCACTAAAGTAACTTATAACTATTACGAACAATTAAACGGTTACAACTACTTAAAATCACTGGGTATTGGCTATCATTTTTACACAGGTAAATATACAGAAGCTATTATTGATGTGCTAGACACTGATTTAAAAACAATTGTGCATATTCCAAATGTAAATTCAGGCGAAAGCACAAAAGACAAACACAATGAAGTAGATTTTATTATTGATGCTATTGGTAAAGTAATAAAACAAGATAGTGAAACAGGAGTTATTTATGTAGAAAGACATACAGATAAAAAAGTATTAAAAGTTGCAGATTTAGTAGAAGATACTTCAAAAGAACGCGATAAAATTGTGAACTATTTACGGAATGTAAAATCCGTTGATGATATGGATTTAATCATCGCATTGGGTATGGCAAAAGAGGGTTTTGATTGGCCTTTTTGCGAACATGCTTTAACTGTTGGTTATAGAGGTTCATTAACCGAAATAATTCAAATCATTGGTAGATGTACACGTGATAGTAACAATAAGACCCATGCTCAATTTACAAATCTTATAGCACAACCCGAAGCAATACAAGACGATGTAAAAAAAGCAACTAATGATATGCTCAAAGCAATTACAGCATCTTTACTAATGGAACAAGTATTAGCACCTAATTTCAAGTTTAAAACCAAATTAGATAATGATGATGAGGTAGAACCAGGTACAATTAAAATAAGAGGATTTAAAGAGCCAAGTTCAAAAAGAGTAAAAGATATTATTGAAGCAGATTTGAATGATTTAAAAGCGGCAATATTACAAGATGATACAATGCTTAAAACAATGTCAGGTAGTGTTGACCCTGAAGTAATAAATAGGGTTTTAATTCCTAAAATCATCAAAGTAAAATATCCCGAATTAAACGACGACGAAGTTGAAGAAATCAGACAATATGTAGTAGTAGATAGTGTTGTAAAATCAGGAGAAATAAAAGAAGTTGGAGACCAAAGATTTATTCGATTAGCAGATAAATTTATCAATATAGACGATATTAAAATAGATTTGATTGATGCAGTTAATCCGTTTCAAAAAGCTTATGAAATACTATCTAAGTCAGTTACTACAAAAGTGTTGAAAGTAATTCAAGATACAATAGAAGCTACACGAATAAAAATGGATTTTGAAGAAGCTAAAATATTATGGCCCAAAATTGTTGAATTTAAAAAATTACACGATAAAGAGCCAAGTCTAACTTCAAGTGATCCATTAGAAAGAAGAATGGCAGAATGTGTTATTTATTTAAAAGAAGAAAAAAGAAAACGTTTAGCAAATGGATAAAAATTCAATACTTGACGATATTTTCAATAATGATGAGTTTGATATTCTAAATGTCAAACCAAAATCTTCTGGAGCAAAAACAACAGATGAAAGATTATTAAATTCATTTAATGAAGTGAATGATTTTGTTGAAAAATACAATAGAGAACCACAAGCTAATCCAAGTAATATTTCAGAATACCAATTATATACAAGATTAAAAGGAATTAGGGAAAACCCAGAAAAGAGAGAACAATTAAAAGAAGTCGATACAAATAACATTCTTGATTTTGAAGTAAAAGAAATTAACTCTATTGACGATATATTTAATGATGATGCTTTTGCTTTATTTGAGGACGATACAGATTTGTTTGATTTTAAACATACACCACAAACAGACGAAAGAGCTGCAGCAGATTTTGTAGCACGAAGAAAACCAATGAAAGACTTTGATAAATACAAGCATTTATTTAAAGACATTCAAAAGGATTTAGCAAATGGTAAAAGAAAGTTAGTTGACTTTAAAATGGGTAACTTACGTGAAGGAGCTTATTACGTTCACAACGGTGTTTTATTCTTATTAGAAGAAATTCAAATCACAAAAAAAGAACATTACAGAGAAGATGGTACAAGAGTTAGAGAAGATGGCAGAACAAGATGTATTTTCGAAAATGGTACAGTATCAAATATGCTAAAAAGGTCAGTAGAAAAAATATTATATGATAACGGACAAGTAGTTTCAGAAAATAAAGATAAAGTAAATGAAAGCTTTGTAGAGAAGTTTAGTAATATTACTGACGAAGATGAAGAAGCAGGATATATTTATGTATTAAGTTCAAAAAGCAAAGACGAGCGAATTGCATCAATAGAAAACCTTTATAAAATTGGATATTCAAAAGTAGATGTCCTAGAAAGGATAAAAAATGCCGAAAAAGAACCAACCTATTTAATGGCAAAAGTCAAAATAGAGGATGCTTGGAAATGCTACAACATGAACCCACAAAAACTAGAACAATTATTACATAATTTCTTTGGCAGCTCTTGTTTAAACATTGATATATTTGATGAAAACAAAAGAAGACACACACCAAGAGAATGGTTCATTGCTCCATTAGATGTTATAGAACAAGCAATACAATTAATTATAAATGGAGGAATAGTCAAATACTGCTATGATGCTGATAACTCTATAATTATAAAAAGATAAAAATAAAATGATTCTTTACAATAACAACAATTTAACTGAACTAATCCAAGTAAAAGAAAAGCCTTTTAAATTGGAGAAAGAAATTCAAAATATTTTTGAAAATAATCTTCATGAAGTGATGGGTTTGGAATTAGTTAAATCAGAATTTTCAATAAAAAACAAACGTATAGATACTTTAGCATTTGACAAGCAATCGCAAGCATTTATAATCATAGAATATAAGAGAGATAAAAATTATAGTGTTGTTGACCAAGGTTTAACTTATCTTAATATCATGCTCCAAAATAGAGCAGAATTTATACTAACATATAATGAGACATTAAACGAAACATTACATAGTAAAGATGTTGATTGGACACAATCTAGAGTTGCCTTTGTATCACCAAGTTTTACTGAAAACCAAATATCAGCTAGTGACTTCAAAGATTTGGGTATTGAATTATGGGAAGTAAAGCAATTTGAAAATAATATTTTAAGTGTAAATAGTATTAAGAAAAGTAATGCTGCACAAAGTATAAAACCACTCTTAGAAAACAATGAAAGTTTTAAAGAGGTAAAAGAAAATATAATAGTCTATACAGAAGAAGATCATTTCAATAATGGTTCAGTTGCAACAATAGAATTATACGAAAAATTCAAAAATTCAATTCTTAATTTAGCAGACAACATTGAAATACTTCCTCAAAAGTTCTATATAGCTTTTAAAAAAGGTAGTAATATATCAGATATAGAAATGCAAAAGAAAGCATTAAAAATATTTATAAACACTAAAATAGGTACATTAGATGACCCAAAAGGGTTAGCAAAGGATGTTTCAAACATAGGTCATAGAGGAAATGGCGATTATCAAATTCAAATTGAAAATGACAAAGATTTAGAGTATATAATGAGTTTAATAAAGCAAGTAATCAGAAATATTTAATTACGTTTCAAAAATATATAATAATTAACATACAATATCCTAAATATTAATTTAAATAATGTCACATGGTACCACCAATAGATAATGTAGTAAAAGAAAAATTAAAAGAAAAATTAATCCAAATATCAGAAGAATTAGATGGTGATGTTTTTTCTTATTTTGGTATAATTGCAGATGGCAATGAAAATCAAATTTTAAAACTAATTGAAGATATTGATAATAAAAAAGAAAGAATATTTGTAATATTAACAACAGGTGGTGGTAGTGCTATTGCAGTTGAAAGGTATGTCAATATTTTGCGACATCATTACCAAGAAGTAAATTTTATTGTTCCTGATTACGCTTTTAGTGCAGGTACAATTTTTTGTATGAGTGGTGATAATATCTACATGGATTATTTTTCTGTTTTAGGACCAATAGATCCACAAGTTCAAAACAAAGACGGTAAATGGGTTGCTGCTTTAGGTTATTTAGATAAAATAAACGAACTTATTGATAAAGCAAAAAAAAACACTTTAACTCAAGCTGAATTTGTAATATTAAAAGATTTTGATTTAGCTGAACTAAAAGGATACGAACAAGCAAAAGAACTTACTATTGATTTATTGAAAAAATGGTTAGTAAAATTTAAATTTAAAGACTGGTCAAATCATCAAACAAATCCTGTCTTGTTAAGCCAACCAGTTACTGTATTAGAAAAAGAGCAAAGGGCTAATGAAATAGCCGATTTATTAAGTAATAATAATGAATGGAAATCACATGGAAGACCAATTAATATAGATACTTTAGAGAATAAATTAAGACTTAAGATTGAAGATTACTCTAATAAACCCATAAGACCTTTGATCAGAGAGTATTATGAATTACTTTCTAATTTTGTAAATACAAATAATATTCATATTTTTGTACAAACTAAAAACTTTATTTAATATGGATAAATCGATAACTGCTTCTTTAAAAAAGGTAATTAAGGAGAATAAGATTGATAAAAATGATTTTTCTGTTGTTAAAGGTTATTATGAAGCTATTAAAATATATGATAATTTAGTTTCTAATGGTTTGGCAGAAAAAAGAGGATATAATTTAAAAACTATTGATAGTAAAAAAAACGTTGTATTGTTTAATACTCTTGTTTAATTATTCAAATCACTAAAAATATAAGAACTGGCTTTTTAGTCAGTTTTTTTTTGTTTAAAAATTATTACCTCATTCATCTACACAAAAACCGCTCCTAGTCCAAGTATTCCTAGCATCAATTCTTTGTTTGCTTCATTTCGTTAATATTTAAAAAGAAACCAATAATAAAAAAATAGGAACGCTATCGCTGAAGTATTTTCACCCACCCAACCCAACGCTCTGCCAACGCTCTAGTGGTTTTCTCCCAACGCAATAAGCACTTGTTTTTTCCCAAGCTGTGCAAAGCTTTTTTTGCCTGTTTTATCTTCCCAACCCAATCGCACATAAAACAGGCAAAAAAAGCCCTGCCCTTTCCCAACGCTCGAAAACAAGAGCTTCCCAACGCTAAAAACCACTCCCAAGCTATGTTACATAATGAAAGCTACATTATAGTTCAAAAAAAAGGTTAATATTTTCGGTTGAATTTTTTTAGAACTATAATTTCATTATGTAAAATAGCCGCCACACCAGCCGCACCCACCCAAAAGCGGTAAAGTATTTGCATTGTTTTTTGAAGATGCCATAACGTATTTAAACAACATTTCTAGTAAATAGAAAACGCCCATTTCAAAAGAAAAATCAGGCATCCTCAAAAATCAAATTTGCCCACAAGAGTATAGTTTTTTATTTGCCAGAACATCAGTAGTAAATTGCTTTTAAGCTGTCTTGATGCTATCCGATACTAAACAACATTTAATTTTAAATTGATAATACATTTTCAAAAGAAAGCATACAGCACCAAGCCAACAATAAAAGCAATCAGAACATCCCGATAAGCAAATAAAAAACTACACCCTTGTTTCGCTTCTGCCAACGCACTAGGTAAGTTCAGTTGGGGAAATCTTCCATTTCCCCAAACCCCTATGGATGCAATTTTTTTTAAAATAATGCTAGAAAATTTTCACTCCGATTGACGAATAGCGGTTGGCATTATTTCAAAAAAAACAGCTCAGGTTGACTCCTATCCGCATGTTGATTTTTGAATGGAAAGTTTAGGGCTTCCTTGCGATTGTGGAATGGATAAAAAAACGATTATTCTTTTTTCACCTGATTGGTAGATATTCCGTACTTAAATGCACTATAACTCCTATATGAGTGCGGATTATAGATAAATGAGTGCAAAATAAAAAACCCTCTCTTTCGAAAGGGTTTACTTTGCAACATTGCAGACTTTGCAAACTTGCAAACTGATGGTCTTTTTAGAATACCTCTTGAACTTTCATTGCGTTACCTGCATTGAATAAGTAGTAATTTCCTCCAACTTCTTGATAAAACTCAATACCAACACAACCCAAAACAGCTACGCTAGTTGTTAAGGTTGGAGAACCTGGCAGAGTTGCAGTAATGTCAATTAATGAAGTCACAGCATTAATAGGAGTATAAGCAGAATAGGCAATATCTGATAACTCGTTTAATGTTGGCTCGGCAGGCTCATAAGCACTTGTAGCTGGATTATAAACAAAATCCGACACAGCAGCTAAGGCATTGATAATTCTAAAATGTGTCGCTCCTGATGGAACATTTAAAAAACTCATTGGATTAAAAGCTGGTAATGATAAAGTACTTTCGTTTCTATCAACTGTTGCAGTT
>Ga0075152_10000443_pt1 | contig 31236 bp, 23 predicted proteins | sample JI61114C2DNA_FD_70964 | JGI IMG/M metagenome (GOLD analysis project Ga0075152, IMG submission 70964) | Wastewater effluent complex algal communities from Wisconsin, to seasonally profile nutrient transformation and Carbon sequestration -... | ecosystem: Engineered > WWTP > Effluent > Algae...
TCCTCGTCGATCATCACGCAGTCCGCGATCGACAGCCGCCACGGCAGGTCGTTCGAGTGGTGCTCGTAGGGCCCGATGAACACCACCGGCCGCTGCGCCGCCGGGATCTGGGCGCGAAAGCCGTACTGCGCGTCGAGGTCGCCCGGGATGTGCAGCCCGAGCACGTCGACCAGCTTGGCGATCGCCCCGGTCGCCCCCGAGCCGCAGAACAGCACGATGTCGTCGGCCCCGCCGTTGACCGCCGCGTGGATGATCGCCCGCGCGTCCTCCCGCAGCCGCGAGGTCTGGGCCCCCGTGCCCGACGACTCCGTGTGCGTGTTGGCGTAGAGCGGCATCACCTCGTTGCGCACGAAGTCCTCGATGAAGCTCAGCGAGCGCCCCGACGCCGTGTAGTCGGCGTACACCAGCCGCCGCGGCCCGAACGGCCCCTCGATCACCACGTCGTCGCCGATCACCGAGCGCCGGATCTTCGCGATCAGCGCCTCGCGGTCGGCGTCCTGGCGCGGCCCCTCACCCTCGAGATCGTCGAACTCGCCGGCGACCCCGACCACGTAGTGGCTCGCGTGGGTCTGCGCCGCGTGGCGGGCCTGGTCGTGCCCCGGCGCGCCCGTCTGCGTCAGGCGCACGAGCTCGCGGTTGGCGTGCCGCTGCGAGGCGATCAGGTCGCGATTGACGCGCTCGACCAGCGCGAAGGCCAGGCGCCCGCCCGCCGCGAGGATGCGCTGGAAGGCCTCCGCGCGCAGCTCGAGCACCACCGCGTCGTCGCGGACCGTGCAGGTGGTGCGCCGCGGCCCGCCGTCGATCATCGAGACCATGCCGAACCACTTGCCCGGACCGACCACCGCCAGCTGCTGGCGCCGCTGCCCGCGCTGGACGCTGAGCTCGACCGCCCCGCTGACGATCACGCAGGCCGACGATCCCGGGGTGCCCGCGGTCGTCACCCGCCGCCCGCGGGGGATCTGCCAGCGTCGCATCGCCGCCTCCAACGCGCCCAGCGCCTCGTCGCCGAGGTCGCCGAAGAACTCGAGCGCCCGCAGGTCGCCCGGCTGGACCGACTCGGCCCGCTGCGGCCCGTCGAAGACCTCGGGGCTCGCGTCGCTCGGCGCCTGCTCCACGCCGCTCGCGCCAGCGCCCGTGATCGCCGCCGTGCGCAGCCGCAAGCGCGCGCACAGCAGCCGCGCCAGCCGCAGCAGCACCTTCAGCGCCAGCGGCTCGCAGGCGCGGCGCAGCGCCGCGAAGTCCTCCGCCAGCAACACCCGCCCCCGGGTCGGCTCGCGCGCGCGGATCGTCGCCAGCCGCAGCATCGCGTGGTTGAGCGCCATCTCCCCGAGGTGGTCGCCCGGCCCCACCGACGACAGCAGCTCGCTGCTCCCCTCCGGCTCCGTCACGAACGCGTCGAGCCGGCCCTCGTCGACCAGGAACAGCCGGTCCGCGGGGGCCCCCTGGACCGCCACCACTGCCCCCGCTTCCGCCGTGAACGGCCGCAGCAGCCCCGCCAGCGCCCTCGCCTCGGCCGCGTCCAGGTCCGCGAACAGGGCCGTTCGCAGCAGGCTCGCCGCGCTCGCCTCGAGGGTCATCGCCACCACGCTCGCCCATGGTACGGGTCCGCCCCGTGGCCCGGCAACCGCCGCCGCGCCCGGTGAACGCACATCTCATGTTAGCCTCGGCGGGCCGCTCGCGGGACTTCGGCGCGACTTCCGAACCCAGCTTTTGTCGCTGTCCTAGCCCGTCGCGCTCACTCTCCCCGGGCGGCACTCCTTCCCCCGTGACCACGACGCCGCCCACTCGACCTGTCTCTTCGGACACCCGTGGCGGCGCCGCCGCCCGGGTCGCCCACGAGGACCTGGTCATCTTCCTCAACGCCTGCTTCGCCTGCACCGGCCAGCGCGAGTTCTACAGCGACGGCCACCAGCAGACCGTCTCGATCGCCTTCCTCCACGACTACATCCGCGGCAACTACCGCCGCCTCTACGCCCGCGCCCTCGCGGCCGGCGTCAATCACTTCAACCAGGGCCGCATCGTGCTCGAGCTGCTCAGCCACAGCCGCGAGCTCGGCCCCGACGACCGGCGCGAGGAGGGCCAGCTGTGCCGCGCCGCCCTCAATGCACTGCCGCCGCAGCGCGCCTACCGGGTGCTGCTCGGCCTGCGCCAGCGCGGCGTCAACAACCGCCGCTGCCGCGCGATCGTCCGCGAGTTCCTGGCCCAGCGCCCCGACCTCGCCTTCGACGCGCTCAAGTACCGCAGCAAGCTCCACGGCCTGGTCCGCCACGCCCACCCCCACCTGCCCGGCGAGCTCGGCCCCTTCCTCGCCCGCGGCTGGCACGCCCGCCGCTACGACACCCCCCTGCTCGAACAATTTCGCCGCGCCCACTTCTCCGCCGACGCCATCTACGGCCTCCCCTTCACCGTCGCCGAGGGCCTCGCCGCCCGCCACGGCATCGACCGCGCCCTGTTCCTGCGCCGCATCGAGCCGCGCCTGACCGCCGGCGAGCGCCTCCGCCTGCAGTCCGCGGCCGGACGCGCCGAGGTCGACCTCGACCTCGACCTCGGCCGCGCCCCGCTCACCCGCCTCGCCCTCCACATCCTCGGCCTGCCCGCCGCCGAGCGCCTCGCCCGCGCCGCCGAGCTCGACGCCGCCCTCACCGCCAGCGCCCGCCGCTGCCTCACCGCCGCCCCGCTCCGCCTCGGCCGCGTCGCCGCCGTGCTCGACCGCTCCTACTCCGCCGCCGGCTCGCGCGAGAAGCCCCGCCGCCCCCTCGCCGTCGCCCTCGGCATCGACCGTCTGCTCGCCCAGGCCGCCGACGAGTACCTGCCCTTTTGGACAGGTCCCGCCCCCACCGACCTCCTGCAGCTCACCGCGCGCGGCCAGACCGACCTCGCCACCCCGATCCTCGACGCCCTCGAGTCCCGCCCCGACCTCCTGATCATCGTCTCCGACGGCTTCGACAACGACCCGCCCCGCGGCGCCGGCGAGGTCTGTCGCGTGTTTCGCGAGCGCCTCGACCCCGAGCGCCGCACCACCATCGTCCACGTCAACCCGGTCTTCGACGCCCCGCACCTCGGACCGCGCCCGCTCGACCCCTCCGTCCCCACCATCGGCCTGCGCGACGCCGAGGACCTCCCGACCGTGCTCGCCTTCGCCCGCTTCGCCGACGGCGGCCTCAGCATCACCGACCTCGAGCACTACCTGCAGGCCCGCGCCCTCGCCTTCATCGCCCGCCACGCCGGCCCGAACACCCGCGACGCCCGCCACGCCGGCCCGAACACCCGCGACGACCGCGACCCGGAGCCCCACGCGTGAAGTTCGACGAGACCACCCCCGGCGTCGCCCTCACCGGCCTGCGCCCCGCGCCCGCCCAGCAGTGGGGCGGCGTGCGCCTGGTCCCGCTGCTGCGCGAGCACGTCCACGGCGACCTGCGCCTGTCCCAGCGCAAGACCCCCGCCGCGGTCGTCGACCTCGGCGACGGCACCGCCTACTTCGCGTTCATGCCGCACGCCTTCATCCTCGACTGGAGCGCCGACGGCCAGCCGCTCGCGGCCCACGGCGCCCAGCTGCGCGCCCGCGACAGCCGCACCCCGCCGCGCCAGACCGCGCTGCTGCACCGCATGGCCAAGCGCGAGGATCGCAGCGCCCTGCGCTTCGTCCCCCTGCACCTGGCGATGGAGGGCTTCCTGTCGCTGCACTTCGGCGGCCCCGACGTCGCCTGGACCGAGTACAGCCGCGAGGCCCTCAGCCGCGGCCTCAGCCCCCGCTCCGAGCGCAGCATCGCCGGCGTGTGGCTCGCCGGCCTCGCCGACGCCCTCCGCGTCTTCGAGATCCACGAGCACCAGGTCGGCGTCCTCGTCTTCGTCGCCGACGCCCTCGCCTCCGCCTTCGTCGTCCCCCACCCCGAGGACTACCGCGCCCTCCACCGCAGCCTGCTCGCCGACTTCTACGGCGAGCTGCTCTACCAGTACGGCCTCCTCCACATCGCCGTCCAGAGCATCGACCTGCGCATCGACGCCGCGAAGGTCCACAGCCTCGCCGACTTACGTACTGCGGTCCGCCGCGGCCGCGACGAGTGGCACGAGCACACCGCCCTGCTCACCACCGGCCTGCTCGAGCGCAGCACCCGCTGGCAGACCGTGCACCGCGCCGGCCCCTTCCGCCTGCGCCGCTTCATCGGCGAGCTCCAGCCCGACCGCGAGAGCCACATCGGCGAGGCCATCGTGCGCGCCGACGGCGAGCTCGAGTACCTCAAGACCTACCGCCTCTCCGCCGCCCAGATCCGCCGCGCCTACCTGCTCGAGCGCCTCGCCGCCCACGAGTGGCACCTCGGCGCCACCGCCGAGGCCCTCGGCGACACCTACGAGGGCCTGCTCGTCCGCCTGCGCAACGCCGGCTTCGGCCACCTGCTCAAGCCCCACATCCTCCGCGACCTGCGCTGATTATCATCGCGGCCGTCGATCGCAATCAAGCCTGCTCCGCTCGGAGTTTACGTAATCCAGGACTACACACATATCTTCGCCTGATAATGCGCCGATCGAGCGCGCCCCGTTTATGCCGCCAGGATCCGCGCGGGGGCAGGCTCGAAGCCGCGCGGACCTCGCCCAGCGTAACATCGTTAGTCGCGCCTCCTCTTCAGGAGTATAATCGCGCTGGCAGACCGCAAGCGCCGCTATGCACGATCATTGTAAGCTCGCTCGGCCCGACGAAGGCCGTACGGGTCAAGGAGCGCGTCATGACAGGTCTTGCCAGCTTCACTCGTGTGTCGATCGCTATCGTGGACTCGAATGGAGCGACCGTCGCCTCCTGCGAGCACGGGCCCGTCGCGGGCTGGGTCCCGCTCAACTGCGCGGACAACCGCATCTTGTGGGTGCACGGGACCGGGAGGATCTCGCTGTGGCAGCTCGGCGCCAAGGGCGAGCGGACCGGCGGCATCGAGCACGGCCCCTTCGGCGGCTGGACCCCCGTCAACTACGCCGACGACCACATCCTCTGGCGCAGCGCCGACCATCGCGTCTCCTTGTGGTGGATCGACGCACAGGGCAAGCAGCTCGGCTACAAGGAGCACGGCCCCCATGCCGGCTGGACCCCCGTGCACTACAGCGACGGCCAGCTGCTCTGGCGCCACACCGACGGCCGCGCCTCGCTATGGCAGGTCGGCGCCAACGGAGAGCGGACCGGCGGCATCGAGCACGGCCCCTACGGCGGCTGGAGCCCGATCCTCTACCACGATGGTCACCTGCTCTGGCGTCACCTCGACGGCCGCGCCTCGCTCTGGCGAGTCGACGCGCAGGGCAAGCACCTCAGCTACACCGAGCACACCAACCCCGGCTACGTGCCCGTCGATTACCACGACGGCTGCCTGCTCTGGCGCAGCGCGGTGGGGGCCTCCTCGCTCTGGACCCTCGACGAGCGTGACGCGCGACTCCGCGTCCGGGAGCTGGCCGGCGGCGACGTGCTGCTCGTCCAGCGCGCCGCGCTCGTGCTGCAGACGAACATCGGCGCCGCCGCGGGTGCGACGAGCGGCGCGCAGCTCGGCCCACAGCTCGGCGTGCAGCTGAAGCACATCCCCGTCGAGGGCAGGATCGCCGAGGCCTGGCAGGCCACCGGCGCCGAGTCCGGCCCGCTGGGTGCGGCGAAGGGCGTCGCAACCCTCGCGGAGGACGGCGAGACGCTCGCCCAGAAGTTCACCGGCGGGGGTATCACCGATCACCCCGCCCTCGGCACCGCCGTGATCCGCAGCGCCAAGCTGTTCGGCGACTGGCACCGCCAGGCCGCCCTGCTCGGCCCACCGCGCCGTGCAGACACCCCCGCGAGCGCCGTGCAGCTCCGCTGCGAGCGCGGCGACCTGATCTGCAGCAGCGGCGGCGTCGCCCATGCGGTCGTCGGCGCCACCTTGCTCTGCCACCGTCGGCACGGCGGCGTCGCCAAAGTCGGGCGACCCACCGGCGCCAGCGCGGTGCTCGGCGCCGGCTTCACCGCTCAACGCTTCGAGTCCGGCGACATCCTCGAAAGCGCCGAGCAGGCCTTCTACCTGCCAGAAGCCTTCGCCAGCGCCTGGTCCGCGCGCGGCGGCGCCCTCGGCTTCCTCGGCTTGCCGGTCGCGGACCTCTCGCCGTACCCGCGCGGCAGCGTCCTGCGCTTCAGCGGCGGCACTCTGGTCGGCTCCCCCGCGGGGGTGGTCGGCCTGCCGACGCGCTGGATGGACGAGTGGGTCGTCCGCCTGGGCGGCCCCAACGGCTCGCACGGGGCGCCGGTCAGCGACGTCCAGAGGTCACCGGCAGGCGCCGAGTGGGTGGACTTCGAGCGCGGCTGTCTGGTGCTCACCGCCGCGAAGCAGTGGTTCGCCCCGCGCGGGCTGGCTGTACGGCTGGGGCGCGTCGCCAGCTACGGCGACGACGGTGCGTCGGGCAACATCGACCTGTATGTGCACGCCGCGATCGGCGCCTCGATCGGCGAGTCGTTCCAGGAGCGCCTGCCCGCGACCGGCACCTTCGGGGCCGACGCGGCCGTCGACCGCGACCTGCTCACGATCCCCGTCGCTCGCGGCGGGCTCCGCCTCGATCTCGAGTTCGCCGGCTGGGACTGCGACAAGTACAACCTCGGCGGCGGCGACGACGATCACCTCGGCACGATCCACCACGTCCTCACCGTCGATAACCTCTGGGGCAGCGACTCCCCCGGCCTGCACCGCGACCGCGGCTTCTCGGCCGAGTACGCGGTCAAGCTCGACCTCGTCTATGACCCCGCGAAGTTCCGCGAGAACCTGTCCTGGCGCTTCAAGAACTTCAGCACCGACGATATCACGTACACGCAGTTCGCCCGCGCGTTCGCGGACGTCGAGACCGACGAGACCACCGGCTGGAACCTGTTTCATCACCTCTTCTATGAGATCGCGGTCCGCAACATGGCCGAGAGCGGCAACTGCCTCGGCATGGGCCTCGAGTCGATCGCCGCCCAGCTCGGCGCCTCGCTCTACACGCCGCCGCTCTCGCAATTCGGCCCGCCGCCGACCGCGAAGAACGAGTGCCAGAAGCCGGCGCCCGGCAGCGACGACCTGCTGATCGACCAGATCAACGTCCGTCACTGCCTGCAGGTCGGCGGCGAGGCGATGCGCGAGTACCTCCGGCGATCCATCGACCAGAACGACTGCTCGGGCCCCGCGCTGTTCGAGCTCAGCAAGAGCCTGCATGACACCAACCAGCGCCCGCTGATCGGCGTATACGCCGACTCCCTGTTCAGCCGGGGTCACATCGTGCGCCCCTACGCCTGGGCCCCGGACGGCAGCTACATCCGCGTCGCCAACCCCAACGCGCCGCACCCGCAGAGCGGCGACGACCACGCCTGGAACACCATCACCATCGACAAGGCCAGCGGCCACTGGACCCTCGACGAGCGCGCCGGCAGCAGCGGCACGCTGTACACCAACAACAAGGCGACGAACGGCGGTCGGGGCCTCGATCGCTTGCTGGCGCTCGGCGCGGACGACGGCTGGGGCCGGGTGGTCGTCGTGCCCTCCGCCGCCTGGCTCACCGAGCAGACCGTGCCCTCCTCCGCCGAGCAGCTCCATCTGCTCGGCCTCTTCCTCGCGCTCGCGGTCGGCTCCGCCGACCTCGAGCAGGTCACCGACGAGGGCGGTCGCACGCTCTTCGCCGAGAACCTCGGCCGCGCGGCCTCCCGCTGGCGCGACCTCAGGACCGGCACCGGAAGGATCCCCGAGCTCCTGCCGATGCCACCGCTCGGCGGGGCAAATTTGGCCAGTCCGATGCTCGTCGGCCGCGCCCGGCCGCAGAGCCTCAGCTATCGCCTCGTCGGTCGTGGCGGCCCCGCCCGCTTCGCCCAGTTCAGCGGCCGGCTCGCCGCCGTCGTCGCCTACGACGCGCTGGCCGCTCAGCGCGACGAGCTCACGATCCGCTCCGGCGGCCCCGAAGGCCCCGGCCTGCGCTTCAGCGCGGGTGGAGCCAGCGCCGCGGAGATCACCCTCGGCGCCAATCGCAGAGCATGGCGCCTTCGCGGTCTCACGCCCGGCGCGGCCGCCCCGGTCGAGGTCTTCGTCCGCGGCGGCGGCAGCGAGCTCGAGGTCCGCAGCGCGGCGCCGGTCGCCTTCGACCTCGATCGACTGGCGGGCAAGAGCTTCGTCGCCTGCGGCGATCGCAACGACCTCCGGGTCACCGCGAACCAGGCGCTCGTGATCCGCGAGGGGGCAACGAACGTCCTCTCCGCTGCGCTCATCAATCGCGCGACGCTCACGCCGCTGCGCACCTGGACCTTCTGATCGGAGGCGCCCTCGCGACCCTGGCACGCGCGCTGTGCCAGGCGCCCCGAGCGGCCCGCGGCCCCCACATCCTCCGCGACCTGCGCTGATGGACAGGTCCTCAGGGACAGGTCCGCCGCGCTGGCTCACGACTCGAGGCTGGCCTTCACCTCGCGCGCCGGCTTGAAGCGCACCGTCGTCGCCGCCGCGATCTCGATCGGCGCCCCGGTCTTCGGGTGCAGCCCCGGCCGCGCCGCCTGCTCCTTGATCGTGAAGGTCCCGAAGCCCGGGTGGCTGTAGCGGCCCTCCCGCCGCAGCCCCTCGACGATCCCCGCGAAGGCCGCGTCCAGGATGCGCCCGACCTCTCGCGCCGCCGGCACCCCCACCCCCTCCCCCTCGTCGAGCTGGCGCTGCACGTACTCGATCAACTCGCGTCGCGTCATGCCGCGAACCCTAACACCTCGGACCCTCCGCGAGGCCTGTGGTCACCTGTCCCCGACGACATATTCGTATTTTGCCTTACACAAAATTCACACGGAGCAAAAAAGTTGCACACGCAATGAAGGGTCGACGCCGCAACCTGCATGTATGACCAGGCTTGCACGGGTCCAGACCCGGGGTAGATAGTCTCGTGGCTCCAGGACCCGTGACTCGCGCATCCCCGATGCCCACGCAACACGACCGATCAGCTTCAAGGAGCGACCCGAGATCATGATGAGCACCACCAAGTTCGCGCTGGGCTTCGCCCTCAGCCTCCTCGCCGGCACCACCGTGCTCGCGGAGCCCGTCGATCCCAGCGCCGCATGGTTCGGCAACTGCCTGCGCTGCGAGTGGGATCCCTGGGGCGGCCCGGCCTATTGCGCCGTCTCCGGCGGCACCGGCTGGTGGGGCTGCCTCGCGGTCGGCTACAAGTGCACCCAGGGCGGCAACCCCTGCGGCAAGAAGCCCTCCTCGGGCACCCCCGTCGCGTCCCCCACGCCGACCCTCGCGGGCGGCTGAGCTGCACCTCCCCGAGGCTCCCCCCCATGCGCCTCAAGCCGCTCCTCACCGTCGCCGCCGGCCTCTGCGCCGTGTTCGCCATGATCTCCCTGGCAGTCTCCGGCGGCATCCCTGGCCTCGGCCGCGGCCGCGGCGGCCCGGCCCGGAGCAAGCCGGCCCCCCTGTACGCGTCCTACCTGCAGGTCGCGGGCATCCAGCCGATGGCCTTCGACCCCGCCAACACCAGCGCCCGCCGCGACGGCGACGCCTGGGTCCTCGGCGACATCGACCTCGAGCAGGCCCGCGTGCTCGCCGACGACACCCAGGACCTCGACGTCCTCGCCCAGCAGGACCCCAGGTGGATCCCCACCCAGACCTGGAAGCTGCGCCACGGCGGCGCCTCCCCGTTCGCCGTCGCCAAGGAGCACTGCTCCATGCAGCACCTCCAACGCATGGAGAACCTCTGCAAGAACGACATCGACGTCGTCGTCGAGCGCACCGACCGCGACGCCGGCCGCGTCGTCTACGCCAGGCCCCGCTACAACGACGCCATGGACGACGAGTGCCGCGCCTACGCCGACTGCGTCGCCAAGAACGGCTGGCTCGGCCGCGAGTCCCCGCTCCCCGCCGACGCCGCTGCGCCCGACGAGCTCCACGGCTTCAAGGCCGGCGACATCCACATCCCCGTGCAAGGCAGCAAGGCCGAGCTCCAGGCCGGCTTCCAGGACTCGATCGCCGTCTGTAAGCGCAACCTCACCGCCCTGCATCGCCTCGGCCAGAGCAACCCCGACGACCCGTCCATCACCCAGAACATCATCCTCAACGAAGACCTGCTCGAGCAGCTCGAATGGTTGATGAGCCTTTGACCCTGCTCCAGCGCCTCCGTCGCCAGCGCGCCCTGCTCCTCGGCCTCGCCCTCGGGGCCCTCGGCGCCGTGCTCATCCAGCGCGCCCTCGACCCCGCGCGCTGGTTCCCCGCGGGACTCGGCCGCGTCTACGTCGCCGGCACCTGCTCCTACAGCCGCGTCGCCGTCGACATGCTCGCCGCCGACCCTGACGCCCCCTGGGTCGCCCTCCCGCTCCCCGTCGACGCCCCCGAGTTCGACGGCCCGGTCTGCCACCGAGCGTTGGACCAGCTGCGCGCCGCCGGCACCTGGTGGCTGGCGCTGCTCCCCGAGGCCACCGCCTGCGCCCGCCTGCAGCGCTGGTCCGCCGCCCACTTCGAGCTCGAGACCCCCGCCCAGGGCTTCCCGGCCTGGGTCGACGGCGAGGGCCGCTTCCGCGGCTTCGGCGTCGACCCCGGCCAGATCGCCAGCCTCCACCTCACCCCCACCGAGAAGATCGTCCGCTTCTGGGTCGAGGGCGGCTACGAGCGCGCGCTCGTCGAGGGCCTCGGCTTCATCGTCCCCGACGACGTCGAGCAGGGCCTCCCGCTGCGCAGCCCGCCCATGCAAGCCGAGCCGCACGCCCGCAGCTGAGCCGCGCGCCGCGACCGCGAGCTCAACCTGGCGCGCCCGGATGTCCCAAAGGCCAGGTGTCTCGCGCCGCCCGCAGCGCCGCGAAGCTCAAGCCGAAGCAGGCCAGCGCCACCACGCTGGCCCCCCACAGCCCCGACGCCGCCGCGAAGCCGGCGTGCAGCGCAGCGCAGCCGCCGAACAGCGGCATCCGCGAGGCCGGGGCCATCCAGGCGATCAGCCGCCCCGCCCCCACCCCGCAGGCCACGAGCCACAGCAGCAGCCCCCACACCCGCAGCGGCACCGCCGGCCAGGCCCCGACCGCGAGCCCGGCCAGCAGCGCGTCGACCACGCTGTGGGCGTCCAGCACCGCGAGCATCGGCAGGCACGCGCAGGCGATCCCGAACCAGCGGGCCCCGCGGCGCAGGGCCTCCTGCGCCCAGCGCTGCGTGAGTTCGCCGAGGTGGCCGCTCGGCTGCTCCGGGGTCGCAGGCACAGCGCAGCATAACAAGCCCGCGGCCGCCCGCTGCGGCCCCCGTGGCCCCGGCCCCCCGGAGTCCGAGGCGCGCAGACGAACACGACCGGCCGCCCCCGATCCCGCCCGGATCGACCGGCCCCCTCGCCGCGCCAGCCCGTCCGGGTATCATCAACGGCGATGCGCGACGAAGACGACGACGGCGGTCCGGCCGCTCCCCCGCCGGCCTATGCCAGCCGAGCCACGCGGGTGATCAGCACGGCGCCTGCCCGAAAGGCCAGCTTCGCGGCGACCTTCAAGGCGATGTTCCACGAGATCCGCCCCATCTTCGAGAACTTCAACCGCGACGGCCTGCTCTGCGTCGCTGCCCGCGAGAACGGCAAGATCGCCTCCTACGTGCACCTGCCGATCCTCGGCGACCAGGGCGCCTTCGGCGTGATCGGCCGCCACGAGTGCTGCGCCCTCACCCTGCTCGACGACGAGATCTCGCTGCGCCACGCCCTCGTCCGCGTCACCCGCCACGCCGGCGACGAGGTCCACGTCCGCCTGATCGACCTCGGCTCCAGCAACACCTTTCACACCGAAGACGGCCAGGCCTGCAAGTCCGTGATGGCCGAGGGGCCGATGTTCATCAACCTCCTCGGCTATCAGCTCTACCTCCTCCCGACCGGCTCGCTCAGCCCCTGCACCTGGTCCGACGACGCCGACGCCACCTGGCAGTCCTTCCCCGAGCGCGTCTACTTCGACCACCGCGTCCCCGAGCGCATGGTCGGCCGCCCGCAGGCGCCCGCGCCCCGCGCCCGTCGCCACACCTACATGACCCTGCTGCCCGCCGCCCAGCACCTGCGCGCCCGCCCGGGCGCCGGCGGCGACGCCCTCGGCACCATCCTGCTCGCCGCCGAGAGCACCCAGATCGCCCACCGCGTCTCCCACGAGGACCTCGAGCGCGGCGTCTTGATCGGCCGCTACGAGCGCTGCCAGCTCGCCGGCGCCTCCGGCAGCCTCTCGCGCGTGCACCTCGTGCTGCTGCTCGACGGCGGCGACGTCTGGGCCGTCGACACCGCCAGCCTCAACGGCACCATCGTCGAGGGCCAGCGCATCTCCGCGATCCAGCTCGACCGCGAGCTCGAGCTGCGCCTGCCCTCGGGCATGGGCATGCGCTGGGTCCCCGAGCACGTCCCGCCCAGCTGAACAACCCCAGGAGCCCGCCTTGACCACCAGCGCCCTCGATCCGCAGGAATTCGACGTCATCGTGCTCGGCAGCGGCCCCGGAGGCGAGGGCGCCGCCATGCGGGCGACCAAGGCCGGCAAGAAGGTCGCCGTCGTCGAGAAGTACCGCGAGGTCGGCGGCGGCTGCACCCACTGGGCCACGATCCCCAGCAAGGCGCTGCGGCAGGCCGTGCGCAGCCTGCACGAGTTTCGCCACAACCCGCTGTTCGCCGACGCCCTCGAGGGCCGCGAGTTCACCTTCCCGATGCTGCTGCGCAGCGCCTCCGCGGTGATCCACGGCCAGGTCGACATCCGCCGCGGCTTCTACGACCGCAACCGCGTGCGCGTCATCCAGGGCAACGCCCGCTTCCTCGACCCGCACACCGTGGAGGTCGAGTCGACCAGCGGCGCCCGCCCGCGCCTGCGCGCCGCCGGCTTCATCATCGCCACCGGCTCGCGCCCCTACCGGCCCCCGGACGTCGACTTCGCCCACCCGCGGATCTTCGACAGCGACACGATCCTGAGCCTCACCACTACCCCGCAGACGATCACCGTCTACGGCGCCGGCGTGGTCGGCTGCGAGTACGCGTCGATCTTCCGCGGCCTCGAGGTCAAGGTCAACCTGATCAACAACCGCGACAAGCTGCTCGCCTTCCTCGACGACGAGATCATCGACGCACTCAGCTACCACCTGCGCGACCAGGGCGTCATGATCCGCCACGACGAGACCTACGAGCGCATCGAGGCCCGCGACGACTGCGTCATCGTCCACCTCAAGTCCGGCAAGAAGATCAAGTCCGACGCCCTGCTGTGGGCCAACGGCCGCACCGGCAACACCCAGGACCTCGGCCTCGAGCAGCTCGGCATCACCCCCAACGGCCGGGGCCAGATCGACGTCGACGAGAACTACCGCAGCCGCAGCCAGCCGCACATCTACGCCGTCGGCGACGTCGTCGGCTACCCGAGCCTCGCCTCCGCCGCCTACGACCAGGGCCGCTTCGCCGCCGAGCACCTCGCCACCGGCGAGTGCAACACCAGGCTCATCAAGGACATCCCGACCGGCATCTACACCAACCCCGAGGTCAGCTCCGTCGGCCGCACCGAACGCGAGCTCACCCAGGAGGGCGTCCCCTACGAGGTCGGCCACGCCCTGTTTCGCAGCCTCGCCCGCGCCCAGCTGACCGGCTACCCCGTCGGCGTCCTCAAGATCCTGTTCCACCGCGAGACCCTCCAGATCCTCGGCATCCACTGCTTCGGCGACCAGGCCGCCGAGATCGTCCACATCGGCCAGGCGATCATGGCCCAGCAGGGCGAGGCCAACTCCCTGCGCTACTTCATCAACACGACCTTCAACTACCCGACCATGGCCGAGGCCTACCGCGTCGCCGCCCTCAACGGCCTCAACCGCGTCTTCTAAATGACGGGCCTCGGCCGCGCGCGCGCGGGCATCGGGCCGGAGTCTGCGAGTTGCCTACATGCGCACAGCCCGGGCAGCCCCGTGGCAGCCCGCCCCCAGCCCCACGAAGCCCCAACCAGCGCCCGCGCGCCGCGACCGCACGAGACATCGTGCGGGCGATTTCCCGGGCGGGGTCTGTTATCCTCGCCGCAGCCGTCGAGGACCAAGAGGCCCATGTCTGAGCAGCGCGACTACGCCGAACGCACCGCGATCCATGCGTTCTACTCTCACAGCCAGCTCTTGATCGTCGCGGAGGGGGAGCTACCCTCGCCCGAGTTCGAGATAGACATCGCGCAGGTGACCATCGACGACCAGCGCGGCATCCCGGGCTTCCAGCTGACGCGGCGTCCCCGACCCGGCGTCATCGACCCTCCGCAGATACGGACCCCGTTTCGCTACGGCGAGATCTTCAGCATCGGCCGCCCCCCCGAGATCATCCTCGTGCGCCATTCCACCGGAAATGACGAAGTGAAGGTCGAGTTCACCCGGCAGGACCTCGTCGACATCGTGCTCAGCCTCTCGGGCGGCGATGTCGAGGTCAGCCTCCCCGACCACGACCTGCCTGACCAGCCTGGCCTGCCTGACCAGCACGACCAGCACGACCAGCACGACCAGCACGAGGACGGGCACGGCCCGATCCCGCCGCCGCCCCCGCACGCCCCTCCGCTCGCCGGAGAGCACCCGGAGCCGGACCCGCAGCCCGCCGTACAGGCCCGTCCGATCACCGGCCACGAGAAGGCCGGCATCCTCTCCGACATCGCCGTCCGCTACCGCGAATCCGTCGGCTATTCCAACAAGCTATCCTTCGACGAGGCCTTCGCCGACGCGATCAAGAAGCTCCCGCCCGCCTCCGTGAAGTTCTCCGACATGCTGGAGACCGTCGAGGTCGTGCACATCGGCGCGAGCTTCGGCGGCATCGCCGGCTTTCGTCGCCTCGAGGTCCGTATCCGCGCCTACCCGGATTGACGGTGCACCTGCAAGCATCACCCGGACGCGCTTGATCCTCGCCGCGACTTCATGATACGAGTCCCTCGTGCGGCGATGGATCCCAGCGGGAGGGCAGGTCTAGCTCGGTGCTCTGCACCGGGGGCGGCGTTGCGCCGTCCGAGCGTTCTCTTCACCATCCATCACAAGGAAGGCTATTCCAGAACCCGCTGATCGTCATGGCCCCGTACGGATGGCGACGGGCTGGAACAACCCCGACGATCGTGGTTCCGTGCGCCATCCGTACGGGGCCATGACGGCGGGTTCAGTGAGCCTTCCATGTCCCAGGTCTTGAGGTAGCGACCCTCTCGCTTTCCACGCCGCAGGCCGACGAGCTCCCCGCTCGCCGGCCTTTGTTTTTTGCCCCGCGACTTGTTACCCTCGCCGCGTGCGACCCATGGCAGGAGGTCAGGTCTAGCTCGGTGCTCTGCACCGGGGGCGGCGTTGCGCCGCCCGAGCGTTCTCTCCCCCATCCATCACAAGGAAGGCTGTTCCAGACCGCGCTGATCGCCCGAAGTAGTGCCGGCGCGCGACGGGCTGGAACAACCCCGCCAACCGTGGTCCCGTGCGCGCGCCGGCACTACTTCGGGCGGCGCGGTCAGTGAGCCTTCCATGTCCCAGGTCTTGAGGTAGATAACCACCTGCCATCGCACCTTGAAGGTCGAGCCCCACCGGGCCCGGCCTTCTCGCTTTTTCACGACCCCTCCGCTCGCCCCGAAGCCCCACCGCCCGCCCCTGGCGCCGCCTTGACTTCGCCGCCGGCAAACGTCATGGCTTGGTTATGGGCCACGCCCACGCCACCGGCTCAGCCAGCGCCCGCGTCCGTCACGCCCTGCGCTGGTCGCTGGTGTTCAACGGCGTATTCCTCCTGGTCGAGGCGGCCGTCGGCTTCTGGAGCGGCTCGCTGGCGCTGCTCTCCGACGCCGCCCACATGGTCAGCGACGTCTCGGCGCTGGCGCTGGCGCTGGTCGTGGCCGAGCTCGCGCGTCGTCCGGCGAGCAGCGGCCGCACCTTCGGCCTGGTCCGCGCCGAGGTCCTCGGCGCCTTCGTCAACGCGGTGGTGCTCGTGGGCGCCTGCGTGCTGCTGGCCAGCCACGCGATCACGCGGCTGTCCACCGGCGCGACCCACTTCGAGGCCCAGCCGGTGCTGATCGTCGGCATCCTCGGCCTGGCGATCAACCTCGGCTCGGCGTGGATGCTGCACCGCAGCGACCGCGACAACCTCAACGTGCGCGCCGCCCTGGCCCACATGCTGGCCGACGCGCTCGGCTCGGTCGGGGCGATCCTCGCCGCCGTGTTCGCCAGCGTCTTCGACTTCGACGCCGCCGACCCGGTCCTCAGCCTCGCGATCTGCGCCCTGATCCTGTACGGCACCTGGGGCGTCCTGCGCGACTCGACCCGCGTCCTGCTCGACTTCGTCCCCGCCACGATCTCGCAGGAGCACGTCGAGGTCGCCCTGCGCAAGCTCCCCGGCGTCCAGGCGATCCACGAGCTGCACCTCTGGAGCACCGGCTCGCGCACGATCCTCACCGCCCACCTGGTCCCCGAGTCCGGCGTCGATCCCAACGCCCTGCTCGCCCGCGCCGAGCACGAGCTGCGCGGCCACCTCGGCATCCACCACACCACCATCCAGATCGATCCCCCCGCCGCCGACTCCGCCTGCGAGCAACAAGCCTGCCCGCTCCTGCAAGAGGCGCCACCCGGCGCGCACGCCCATCATCACCATCATGGCCACCATCACTGAGGCCAGATGAGCGTCGCGCAACATATCGCCGTGGCGTCACCACCAACTCGCACAACGTAGCGCCATGAGCGTCACCACCGACTCCCGCAACGTATCGCGGTGAGCGTCACCACCGACTCCCGCAACGTATCGCCGTGAGCGTCACCACCGACTCCCGCAACGTATCGCCATGAGCGTCACCACCGACTCCCGCGGCCCCGTCCTCACCGTCGTGCTCGCCCGCCCCGAGCGCCGCAACGCCGTCGACGCCGCCACCGCCACCGCGCTCGAGCACGCGTTTCGCAACTTCGACGCCGACCCGCGCCACCACGTCGGCGTGCTGTACGGCGCCCACGGCAGCTTCTGCGCCGGCGCCGACCTCAAGGCGCTGGCCGCGGGCGACGACCCGTCCCGCCTGCTGCTCGACGAGCACGCGCCCCCACCCGGCCCGCGCGCGCCGATGGGCCCGACCCGCCTGCGCCTCGGCAAGCCGGTGATCGCCGCAATCAGCGGCCACGCCGTCGCCGGAGGCCTCGAGCTGGCGCTGTGGTGCGACCTGCGGGTCATGGAGGAGGACGCGGTGCTCGGCGTCTTCTGTCGCCGCTTCGGGGTCCCGCTGATCGACGGCGGCACCGTCCGTCTGCCGCGCCTGATCGGCCACGGCCGCGCGCTCGACCTGATCCTCACCGGCCGCCCGGTCCACGCCGACGAGGCCCTGGCGATCGGCCTCGTCAACCGCGTCGTCCCTCGCGGCCAGGCCCGCCCCGCCGCCGAGGCCCTCGCCGCCGAGCTCGCCGCCTTCCCGCAGGTGTGCATGCGCGCCGATCGGCGATCCGCGTATGACCAGTGGGACATGTCCGAAAGCGCAGCGCTGATCGCAGAGGCCCGCCATGGCGCCGCCGCGCTCGAGCGCGAGGCCCTCGCCGGCGCCCGCCGCTTCGCCGACGGCGCCGGCCGCCACGGCAGCAGCGTCCCCGGCGACGACTCGCCCTGACCCCGCGCACATCCGCGAGCGGCGAGTCGCGCGTCCCGCCGCCCTCAGCGATCGAGGTCCCAGATCGTTACGCTCTGGCCAGGCCCGCCCGCCGCGAGCGAAGTGTCATCGCGCGAGAACGCCAGGCAGCCGACGGCCTGGTACGGCTCATACACCGCCCGCAGCTCCCGTCGCGAGGCGACGTCCCACACCGCGATCAACCCGTCATGGTCCCCGATCGCCAGCGTCGAACCGTCCGACGTCAACGCGACCGCCGCGTCCTGACCGACGCCCGCGGCGAAGCGCGCGAGCGGCTCGCCCGTCGCCGCGTCGATCACCACCGCGACGCCGTCGCTGCGTCCGAGCACCATCCGCGCGCCATCGGCCGAGAACGCGAGGTCGGTGACGTGCCAGTCCGGCAGATACATCGTGTAGGGGATCGGCGTCTCGCTCCCGATCGGGTGCTCGTGGATCTCGACCTCGCGCGACTCGGCGCACAGCAGGTCCTCCGGCGCCTTGCTGCAATTCGGCATCTCGAGCTTGAACCGACGCGCGGCGCCGGGGAGGTCGAGCACCTCGACGGTGCCATAGCCTCCCAGCGCCAGCGCGCCGCCGTCCGGCGCCAGCGCCAGCGATCGCTCGTGGATCGTCGGCACCGAGATCGTCTCGGCGCGGCCGTTGCGGAGGTCCCAGCGCCGCAGCGTGTTCCCATGGTCGACCGCGTGCAGCACCTCGCCGACGAGGCGCAGGTCAAGCACGGGGCCCTCTTGACCGGGGAGCTCGCGCTCGAGCGCCCCGGTCGTCGCGGCCCACACGCGCAGCAGCTTCGATCCCGCGACCGCGACGTGGGCCTCGGAGATCGCGATCGCCGTGACCCGCGTCGGGAGCTGCCCGAGGTCGTGCACCACCGTGCCCGTCCTCGCGTCCCGGATCTGCGCCGCCCCTCTGTCGTCACCGACGACGATGCGCGTCCCACCGGGCGACCACGCCAGCGTCTCCGGCGGGCGTGGGAGCGGGATCCGCAGGCGCAGCGCCACCACCGTGCCCGCTCCGGGCAGCGGTCCGCTCGGCGCGATCGGGACCTTCGCGGCGGCGGTGGCGACCCGCTTCGGGGGCACCGTCCACCGCGGCTTGCATGCACACGCGACGAGCATCACGGCCACGGCGGTCACCCGGGTCCACAAGACTCGAGTGTATCGCGTCAACGCTGCAGGTCCCAGATCGTCACGCTCTGGCCGGGCCCGCCCGCCGCGAGCGCGGCGCCATCCGGCGAGAAGGCCAGACTGCCCACGATCTGCCCCGGCTCATGCGTGACCCGCAGCTCGCGCCGCGAGGCGAGGTCCCACACCGCGATCGCTCCATCACGGTCGCCGATCGCCAGCGTCTCGCCGCCCGCCGTCAACGCGACCGCCGCGTGCTTGTCGACGCCCGCGGCGAAGCGTGCGATCGCCTCGCCCGTCGCCGCGTCGATCACCACCGCGACCCCGTCGGCGCGACCGAGCGCGAGCCGGGCGCCATCCGCCGAGAACGCGAGGTCGGTGACCTGCCAGTTCGGGCTCCTCGTCTTGTAGGAGCTCGTGCCTCCGCCCTCGAGCGGGAACTCCGTGATCTCGACCTCGCGCCATGCGGCGCACAGCAGGTCGTCCGGCGCAGTGCTGCAATTCGGCATCCCGAGCTTGAACCGTCGCGTGCCGGAGGGGACCTCGACGATCTCGACGCTGCCATAACCACCCAGCGCCAGCGCGCCGCCGTTCGGCGCGATCGCCAGCGAGATGGCGTGCAACGTCGGCACCGCGATCGTCGCGGCGCCGCCACTACGAAGGTCCCAGCGCCGCAGCGCGTTGCGGAGGTCGACCGCGAGCAGCTCCTCGCCGGCCAGGCGGAGGTCCAAAATGAGGTCCTCGTGGAGTTGCAGCTCACGCTCGAGCGCACCGGTCGCCGCGGCCCAAACACGCAGGTCCTTCGACCCCGCGACCGCGACGCGGGCCTCCGAGACGGCGATCGCCGTGACCCGCGCCGGGAATTGCCCGAGGTCGTGGACCAACACGCCCGTCCTCGCGTCCTGGATCTGCGCCGCGCCCCTGTCATCACCGACCACCAGGCGGGCCCCGTCCGGCGACCACCCCAGCGCCCCCGGCCAGCTCGCCAGCGGGACCCGCAAGCGCAGCGTCACCGCCTTGACCGCCCCGGACTGCACCGGGCTCGCCGACCGCACCCGCTCCGCCGTCACGACGGGCTCGCTCGGAGCGACCTCCGCATCGACCTGCCGCGCGGGCCCGGGCGCCGCGTGCTGCGACGTGCTCGTACACGCGACGAGCATCGCCGCCGAAATCACCCGGGTCCACACACCCCGAGCCTAACAGGATCGCCCAGCTCGCGGGACTCGGACCGGGCGGAGGCACTCGACGCCGAGGGCCGACATGGGCACGGACCGGCGTCGCGCCCCGGCGTCGACCTCAGAGATTGCGGCCCTGGCGAAATCCGTTGTCGCCCGGCTGTTTCCAGTGGTCCTGCTCGGTCACTGGCACGTGACCGTCCTCCCCCACATTCGTCCCATGATACGAATGCATCGTCCAGGCGCTGCCCGTCGGCACCCCGACCTCGGCGCGATAGACATAGACGCCCTTGCGCGTCACGAAGTCCGGTCTGGCGCTCCGGCACGCCGCGTTGGCGTACTCCTGGCTGAGGTTGGCGACGACGACCATCTCCGCGTCGCCATCGCCGTCGACATCCGCCGGGACCGGGTACTCATGGCCGGTCAGGCTGGAGTTCATGATCTCCACCTTGACGACGCCGGTCGCGCCGTCGAACACCCGGGCGAAGCACTCGTCCTGGTACAGCACTTCAGGGATCCCGTCGCCCTCGAAGTCGAAGGCGGAGGCGCCCGTGGTCGCGGAGGACTTGTCCTGCGTCGGCGCCGCCCAGCGCGTGAAGATCGCGCCGGGCGCCGGGCTCGGCGCGCCCTCCGGCGTCACGATCACCTCACCTGCGCGATTGACGTCGAACAATACAAACCGTGCGTCCGTCGCGATCCCGAACTCGGGCCGCCCGTCGCCGTCGAAGTCGGCGATCACCGCGGGGCCGCCGAGGTTGCCTCCGGGCACCTGGATCGGCGGGGTGCGCCGGGCGTCGTCCGCCGCGCAGGCCTCGCCCGTGGGATCGACGCCGCACCACAACCGACCGGTCGCGCCGTCGAGGATCTTGAGCTCCGGCCAGGCGGTCAGCACGACCTCCGGCGTGCCGTTACCGTCGAGATCCGCGATCGCCGGGTAGCCGTCGCCCGCCACGCCCGAGTCGGCCCGCCACAGCCGCGCCAGCGTGACCATCGGCGGAGCGCCAGGGACCCAGTCGATCGTCCACGCCTCCCGGCCCGTGATCAGCTCCGGATAGCCATCGCCGGTCAGATCCGCGAATGTGGGCAGACCGCCGGCGTACAGCAGATAGTCCGGATCTCCCTTCATATGCGGCGATCCGAACGAGCCACCATTGCCGTCCTGATCCCACACCATCAGCCCGTCGTGATCATAGATCGTGGCTCCGAACGCGATCTCCGCCTGCGGGTCGTCGTCCAGGTTCACCAGCGCCGGCGCGCCGGCCCCGATGCGCGCCCGCGCGGTCGCACCGTTCGGGTGCCGCGAGGTCCATAACAGCTTGCCCGCCCCGTCGACCGCGTGGATCGGCGCCGCCTCGGCCGCGCCCGGCGTGGGCAGCCCGGCATAGATGATATCCGGCGCGCCGTCGCCGTCGACATCGCCGGCCGCCACGGTCGCGCGCCCGCTCGCGCCGAACTGCTGGCGCTCCGGGTCGTGCGGGATCCGCCACCGCTCGGCCCCGGTCCGCCCGTCGAGACATACGATCACGCCGATCGACAGCTCGACCGGCAGCCCCGTCGGTTTCATCGTATTGACGATGACCTCGGGCACGCCGTCCCCGTCGAGGTCCACCACCACGGGCATGGCGACGACCTCGTCCTCCGTGTGCGACCAGGCCAGCACATCCGGCGCGGTCGCCGGCCCGTCTCCGCAAGCGGCGAGGACGAGCGTCCACAACCCGACATGCACCGCATGGCCTCGCGCCGCTCCGATCCGCATGCCTGATTGAGCCACACCCGCCGGCCCGATACCAGCCCCCGCCGCTCACCGGAAGTACAGCGGATTCGACAGCGCCAGCAGCTGCCGGCCCGCATACAGCTCCGCGCGCACGAAGTCGCCGGGCCGGACGCGCAGCTGCAGGCGCACGCTGCGGTCCGCCCCGTCGATGCGTCGCTCGAGCAGCAGACCGGCGCGCCCGAGCACACGCAGGCGCGCGCCCTCGCCGGCGAGCACGCGCAGCTGCAGGTCGACGCGGTCCTGCTCGCCGAGGATCACGGTGTCGCCGGCCTGCGCGTCGGCGAAGTCGCGGGCGCCCCCGGTCTCGACGCCGAGCGCGACGATCGGCGCGTCGCTGTCGCGGACCAGCAAGAGGTGGCCCGCGCGGATCGCCGCGAGGATCTCCGCCTGGTCGCAGCGCGCCGCATTGACCCAGTTGAGCGGATGGCGATGTCGGCGGATCATCGCGCCGGGGTGCAGGTCGGTGCCGGCGACGGCGACCAGCCGATCGCCGCCGACCAGCCGCTCGTGCCACCAGCGCTGCGCAGCCCGGTTGCGCATGAAGAAGTGGTCGAGACCCCAGACCTCGATCCCATCGGCCCCGAACACCTCCTCGGGCCAGGTCCGAAACGGCACGCGCGGGTGTGCGATGATCACCAGGCCGCCGCGCGCGTGCGTGCGGCTCACCATCGCGTGAAAGTCGGCGCCCGTCGGGCGCCTGCGCCAGGGCGGCGGCAAGATCGCGTCCGCGGCCCGGCTGGCCTCGAAGCCGATCAGCAGAGCGTGGCCGCTGCGCGTGGTCCACTCCATCCCGCCGATCACCGTCGTCGCCGCGGCCTGCACCCGCGGGTCGAAGTTGGCGTCGATCGCGTTATGGTCGGTGACGATTATCGCGTCGACGCCATCGCGCTCGAACCCCGCGATCGCCTCACCCAGGCCCTGCTCGCTGTACGCATACTCCGCGTTCGACGCCCCGGGCGCGTGGCTGTAGCGGTCCGAGACCAGCGTATGCACGTGGTTGGCGACCAGGCAGCGGCGCGGGAACTCCGGCAGCCCCGCCGTCGCCGCCAGCACGCGCACACCCTCGTCGGCGCGCGGGTAGCGGCCGCTGCAGGCGACGAGGCCGCCGACCCACGCGAGAGCGACACCGAGGGCTGCCGTGCGCACGCCGGACCCTAACACGGCGGGCCCGCGCGGTCCGCAGCCGGGAACCCGGTCAGGACGGCGAGAGGCCGACCGTCACCTCGGCGCAGGGGTCGAAGGGCGAGCCCTTGACGTCGGCGATGCACTTGACGACCAGCTGGACCCGCGGGTCGCTGGCGGCCTCGTCGGCGCGCGCGAAGCCGTTCTTGGCGAGGACGGCCGGGATGTCGACGTCGCTGACCATCCACGGCTGCGTGATCACCTGCCCGGGCACCAGGTCGCAGGGCATCTTGAGGCAGTTTTCGCTGTAGCTGGTGTTCGGGTCCGGGTCCTGCTCGCTGCGCACCAGGTGCACCGTGTCCCCCGACTCCCCCTTGAGGTACAGCCACACCTCATACTTGGTGGCCAGCAGCGTGCAATTCTGCTGCGCCGTGATCACCATCGTGCCCTTGAGCACCGAGTCACCGACCGGGAAGCGGGCAGATTCGACGGGCTGACGCTCGATGACCGTGATGGCCACGCTCGCCATGTTCTTACCGCCCAGGAACTGTTTGGCCTTGTCGAAGAATCCCATGGCGGCCAGCCATACCACGCCCGCTCGGCCCATGAAGCGGCCTCTCGTCGACACCCGCGTGACAAATGCGGGCATCGCGCACTCTATTCCTCGCAAGCGACTGTGGGTCGCAACGCGTCACCTCCGGGCGCGCCGGAGAGCCGCGACGAGCGACCCCAGCCGGCGTGCCCCGCGTTCGTGCGCACGGCCCCGCGGTCCGACTTGCCGCGCAATCACCTCATGGTAGGAGGCCCGGGCATGGCGACGACCACCCAGATCCCGCGCGCCGAATGGCAATCCTACTTCGACAAGTTCACCCGACAACACTTGCAAGACGCGCTCCCGGACCTGGTGACCCTCCAGGTGCTGTCCCCGCGGCTCGGCGATCAGATCTACGCGCAGAACGCTCGCCTCGTCGGCCTGTCCTTCGACCCGCGCAGCGACACCTTCGAGGTGATGATCGACGGCGCCGACCACCTCGCGTTCCAGCCGACCGAGATCTGGGCGCTCGAGGGCAGCTCCGACGTCATCGCGGTGTTCGAGCTCGTCCACGCCGACGGCACCAGAGAGCTCATCCACGTCAAAGAAGGCGGGCCCCACCGCCGCGACCCGATCGTGCCTCAAAAGGAGACCCCATGAATAAGCCGCTCTTTCGTTACTGGTGGGCGCCCGTGCTGCGCGGATTCGCCGCGATCACCTTCGGCCTGCTCGCCGTCGCCTGGCCTGGCCTCACGCTGCAGGTGCTGGTGCTCTTCTTCGGCGCCTATGCGCTGGTCGACGGCGTCCTGTCGGTGGCCGCGGCGTTCCGCGGCCGCGGACAGACCGACAACTGGGCGCTCTTCCTGCTCCAGGGCCTGCTCGGGATCGGCCTCGGCGTCCTGACCTGGCTCGCGCCCGGCGCCACGGCCGTCGCCATCCTGCTGTACATGGCCGCCTGGGCCCTCGTGACCGGCGTGCTCGAGATCGTCGCCGCGATCCGCCTGCGCCGCGAGATCGAGGGCGAGTTCTGGCTCGCGCTCGGCGGCCTGCTCTCGATCGCCTTCGGCCTGCTCATCCTCGCGTTCCCGCTGGCCGGCGCGCTCGGCCTGATCTGGCTGATCGCGAGCTACGCGATCGCCTTCGGCGCCTGCCTCATCGCCCTGGGCTTCCGCGTCCGCCGCGGCAAGCTCCGCTTCGGCCCCGGTGGGATGAGCGGAATGATGGGGACCGGGACCGGGACCGTCCCCGCCACCTGATCGCCGAGCCACGCCCCGTTTGCGCGCTCGCCCCGCCTCGTGTCAGGCTGTGCCCCTTATGCCTGACCCGAGCCAGCGCATCGATCCGCGGTCGTTCCCCATCCTCGGTCTGCTCGGCGTCGTCGCCTGCGGCCCCGTCGCCCCGCAAGGCGGCGAGACCGACGCCACCAGCGACGGCTCCGACAGCACCAGCGCCGGCCCTGGCACCGACCCGACCACCGAACCACCCGACCCGACCCGCCCGACCACGACCGAGCCGATGCCGGAGTGCCGCCTCGACTCCGACTGCGACGACGTCTACTGCGGCTATTGCTCGGAGGGCCGGTGCCGCGAGTCGGTCGGCTGCTGCGACGATTACGCCGGCAACGTCGTCGGCAACAAGTGGCGCTGCAGCCCCCCGCCCTACTACGATTGTTACAACGACCGGGACTGCGAGGACGGCGACCTCTGCGTGGGCGGCGAGTGCGTCGCGGGCCCGCCCATCGCGCTCCCGAGCTGCGTGCCCCGGCACGTGGATGTCGCGCCGTGGAACCTCTCCGACGCGCCCTCCGCCTTCGTGCTCGCCGACCTCGACGGCGACCTCGACCTCGACCTCGCGGCCGCCGAGCCCGCGTCGGGCTCGATCGAGATCGCCCTGAACGACGGGGCCGGCAACTTCGTCCTCGCCGGGGCCTTCGGCGTCGCCCCCGGGGCGACGGGCGAGCTGGCCCTCGCCGCCGGGGACATCGACAAGGACGGCGACCTGGACCTCGTCGTCACCCGGCGTGAGGTCGATGGCGTGCTCAACCTGCTGTTCAACGACGGCGCCGTGTTCACCGTCGGTCCGCCGCAATTCATCGCCGAGCAGCCCGTCCAGGTCTTCATGGCCGATCTGAACGGAGACGGGGCGCTCGACGTGCTGAGCCTCAATGAGGTCTGGCCGCACATCTCGGTCCAGATCGGCGACGGGGCCGGCCAGCTCTCGGCCAAACAATCCGGCATCGACGAGACCTTCGCCGGCCGGGCCCAGGTCGCCGACATCAACCTCGACGGCGTCGCCGATCTGCTCGCCCCGAACTTTGGCAAGGTGACCCTCTGGCTCGGCGGCCCCGCGCCGCTCCTGTCGCCATTGCACGACTTCCCCGCCGGTGGGGCGGCCGTCGCGGCCCTCTCCGCCGACCTCGACCTCCAGGGCCTGTCCGATGTCGTCCTCCTCTATCCACAGCGCGAGCAGGGCGTCGTGGAGGTCTGGTCCGGCACCGCCAAGGAGGCCTGGGCCTTCGAGCCCCAGCGCTTCATCACCTCCGTGCTGCCGACCGGCGGCATACTGGCCGAGATCGACGATATTCCCGGCCCGGACCTCGTCTCGGCCACCAGCGACGGCAGACTCATGGTGCTGCCCGGCAACGGCGGGGACGGCTTCGCGTGCGAGCACATCGTCGACGCCGCCGCGACCACCACGCCCGCCTCGATCGCCGTCGGCGACATCGACAACGATGGACGCCTCGAGATCCTCAGCGGCGGACCCGGCGCGCCCGCGATCACCACAACTCGCCTCACATTCTAGCCACCACGAGGTGGGGCGCACGCACGCCCATTCGCCTGCCCGGCTCCCACCGCGGCGCTCCGCCTCGCATCGGCCCAAAGCGACCCCGTTCCGCAGTCGCGGTCGCGGTCGCAGTATGGTAGTGCCCCTTCGCGCCCACCATGTCCGCCGCCGACCCGACCTTCGACCCCGCCGCCTTCGACCTTCACGTGATGTCGACCTACGGTCGCTTCCCGATCGCCTTGACCCGCGGTGAGGGCTGCCGCGTGTGGGACAGCGAGGGCCGCGCCTACCTCGACTTCGCCGCCGGCATCGCCACCTGCACCTTGGGACATGCACACCCGGCCCTGATCGACGCCGTGAGCCGCCAGATCCGCCGGCTGCACCACGTCTCCAACCTGTACTACATCCCCGAGCAGGGCGAGCTGGCCAGGAGGCTGTGCGCCGGCGCTCCGCTCGAGCGGGCGTTCTTCTGCAACTCCGGCGCCGAGGCCAACGAGGCCGCGATCAAGCTCGCGCGCAAGTACGCCCACACCCGACGCGGCGTCGCCCGGCCGGTCGTCGTCAGCGCCCAGGCCAGCTTCCACGGTCGCACTCTGGCGACCGTCAGCGCCACCGGCCAACCCCGCTATCACCGCGGCTTCGAGCCCCTGGTCGCGGGCTTCGTGCACGTGCCCTACAACGACTTCGCCGCGCTCGAGGCCGCCGTGCACGAGCTCGAGCGCGAGGGCCCCGCGGTCGCCGCGATCCTGCTCGAGCCGCTGCAGGGCGAGGGCGGCATCCGCCCCGGCGACCCGGCCTATTTTCAGCAGGTGCGGGCGCTCTGCGACGCCCGGCAGATCCTCATGATCCTCGACGAGGTCCAGGTCGGCGTCGGCCGCACCGGCGACTTTTGGGGCCACGCGCGCCTCGGCATCGAGCCCGACGTGATCACCCTCGCCAAGGGCCTCGCCGGCGGCCTGCCGATCGGCGCGATGCTGTGTCGTCGCAGCTGCGACGTCTTCGAGCCCGGCGATCACGCCAGCACCTTCGGCGGCAACCCGCTGGCCTGCGCCGCCGCGCTCGCGGTCCTCGACACCCTCGACCGCGACGACCTGATCACCAACGCCCGCGAGCGCGGCCTCCAGCTCCAGCGCGGCCTCCAGGCCCTCGCCGACCGCACCCGGGGCATGAACAACAAGATCGCCGAGGTCCGCGGCTGGGGCCTGATCCTCGGCGTCGAGCTCGGCCCCGACGAGCCCCGCGCCGCCATCGACCTCGCCCGCGCCGCGCTCGAGCAGGGCCTCCTGCTGGTCCCCGCCGGCCCCCGCGTCCTGCGCCTGGTCCCGCCGCTGACCGTCAGCCCCGGCGAGTGCGACGAGGCCCTCGAACTGATCGCCCGCCTGTTCTAACGTCTCCCGTTCACCGCGAGACCCCTGGGCGCAGATGGTCGCGCGGCAACACCCTCGAGGCCTGGAATAACGGCGATGCGGTCCGACACATTCGCGCTGTACCTCCGTGAGATCGAGTCGAAGCTCCGGAGGCCAAGTGCGACCGAGCACACTCATCGAACCGCGCTCAAGCGCCTTGTCGAGGCATCGGCTCCCGGTGTCACGGCGACCAACGAACCGAAGCGTGAAGAATGCGGCGCTCCAGACTTCATCGTCGAGTCCGCGGCCGCCCCGCTGGGATATATCGAGGCCAAGGATGTCGGCACTGATCTCGACGCGGCTTTGTCAACGGAGCAACTCTCGCGCTACTTGAAGGGCCTGCCGAACCTCATATTGACCAATTACCTGGAGTTTCGGTGGTTCGCCGCGGGAAAGCTCCGGCTGACCGCGACGGCCGGGGTGCTCTCGCGCGAAGGCATCATCGAGGCCTCGGATCTCGCGGCCACCGGCGAGCTGTTGGCATCGTTCCTTGATCCACCGATCGCCACGGTGCGCTCGCCAAAGGAGCTGGCACAACGAATGGCAGCGATCGCGCAGCTCATCCGCGCCACGCTCGAGGACGCCTTGAGGTCCGCTGCCAAAGGCGATCCCCTCACGCAACAGCTCGAAGGCTTCAGCGCACCACAATTCGCCGACATGTACGCGCAGACGCTGTGCTACGGACTATTTGCGGCCCGCTGCAGCCCAAACGCTCGCCTCGTTCGGTTCACGCGCGAAAATGCGGCCCTCGGTCTCCTCGCAGCAGATCCACTCTTGCGCCGACTCTTCGGTCATCTCGCAGGACCTGACCTCGACGGCAGGATCGCATGGGCCGTCGATGCGCTGATCGAGCTCCTGAACCGTGTCGACCTCGCACTGCTCCTTCGAGGCTTTGGAAAGCGCGATCGTCGGGAGGATCCAGCCGTTCATTTTTATGAGGCATTCTTGTCCGAATACGACCCCCACACCCGCGCCGTTCGGGGGGTCTATTACACCCCTGAGCCCATCGTTCAGCACATCGTTCGAAGCGTGGATTATGTGCTCAAGTCCAGGTTTGGGCTCCCTCAAGGGTTAGCGGATGCTTCCACCAGTCTGGATCGTTCTCGCCGCGCCCCCGCGGCCGGGGCCGCCGAGTCCGAGCGGACCCTGCACAAGGTGTTGGTCCTCGATCCCGCGGCGGGGACAGGGACGTTCCTCTCGGCCGTTATCCGGCTCATCCACGCGCGGGTCGCGGCCGGCGGAGACTCGGGCGCCTGGTCTGACTACGTGTCCAATCACCTCCTCCCTCGGGTCTTTGGATTCGAATTATTGATGGCGCCGTACGCCGTCGCCCACATGAAGCTGGGGCTTCAGCTTATTGACACCGGCCACGACTTCAGGTCACCCGATCGCATTCGCGTCCTCCTCACCAACGCCCTGGAGGGCCCTCACGAATTGGCCGAGCTCCCGCCCTTCAGCGGATGGCCCGCCGAGGACGCCGATGCGGCCGGCGAGCGCGATCGAGACCCTTCGATCATGGTGGTGCTCGGAAATCCACCTTACTCAATTTTTGGACAGACGACCCCCGGCCCCTGGATTCGCGGCCTCCTCGACGACTACAAGACAGGGCTCAATGAGCGAAAGCTCAACCTCGACGACGCGTTCATCAAATTCATCCGACTCGGCCAGTGGCACATCGAGCGCCGCGGGGCAGGAGTCCTCGCCTTCGTGGTCAGCAACACATTCCTGGACGGCATCACCCATCGGCGCATGCGCGAGTCGCTCCTCGACTTCTTCACTGAGATCTTCGTCCTGGACCTGCACGGCAGCAGCAAGAAGAACGAGCGGACCCCAGGAGATGAGAAGGATGAGAACGTCTTCGACATTCAACAGGGCGTCGCCATTGTGATCATGATAAAGGCCCGTCGATCCCGACCCGCCCCTTCTAAGGTCTGGCACGCCGATCTGTGGGGTAGTCGCGCGGCGAAGTACCTGAGGCTCGAGAGCGAGGACCTCTCAGCCATGACGTGGCGGCAGATCGAGCCCGAAGCGCGCCACTTCTTCTTTGTCCCCAAGGATCTCGATCTTAGCGATGAGTACAGCGCATATCCATCGCTTCACGGGGGCGTCTTCTTGAACAAGAACACCGGCATCCAGACCAAGCGCGATCGTCTTGTCTATCACATTAATAAGGAGGAGCTCGACGCGGTCCTGCACGACATCACGGATCTGAGCGCGGCCAATTTTGCGCAGAGCTACGGCCTCCCCGGAGATGGGCGGGACTGGACGCTCGCCGGTGCGACCGCTGATGTGCGCACCGGGAAGGGGAGAGGTCAACAGGTCCTCTATCATCCGTTTGATCTGCGCTGGACCTGGTACTCCGGACGCACCAAGGGGTGGATGGCGTACCCCCGGAGTCCCTTGATGCAGAGCGCGCTGAAGCCCAATCTGCTATTACTCACAGTGAGGAACGCTCGGCGAGGCAATGTCGACAGCTTCCTCGTCGCCGCCACCCTCGTGGATAAAGACGCGGTCTCGCCATTTGACAACGTGACGTTCTTTCCGCTGTACATCTACGGTGTTGAGGACGGCGCGCCGGCGCACGATGACGCTGGAACGGCGCTGAATATGTCGCCGGAGTTCATCAGCTCGTTTTCCCGCGTGCTCGAGGCCGTCCCCGACGCGGTGCGAGCTGAGCGGCTCGTTCATTACATCTATGCCGTCCTGTACGCGCCTTCGTACCGGGCACGCTACGCCGAGCTGCTGCGGATCGATTATCCGAGGATCCCACGAACGACGGACCCCGAGCTCTTTGCTGCGCTCGCGGAGCGCGGGCGGATCCTCGTGGAGCTTCATCTGATGCGGCAGGCGGCGCCGCCGATGTCGACCTTTTCCGGCGCCGGGGACCGCTCCGTCGAGCAGTGTCGTTACGAATCGGGTCGAGTCTATGTCAATTCAACTCAGCATTTTGACGGAGTTCCAGCGGAGGCCTGGGGGTTTCGAATCGGTGGTTACCCCGTGCTCGAGAAGTGGCTGAAAGAGCGAAGAGGTCGCACGCTCTCATCTGATGAGGTTCAGCACTTTCATGCTGTTGTTTCAGTCCTCTCGAAGACGTGCGGAATTATGCGGGAGATCGACCAGGTTATTCTCGACTTCGGCGGGTGGCCCCTCGCTGACACCTGAGAACCCCGGAGGAGCGCGCCCCGCCCCTCAGCTCCGCAACAGCTCGAGCCGCGCCCGCAGCCGATCCAGCCCCAGCTGCCCGGCCCCGCCGAGCGAGACCCGGGCGCGCAGGCTGGCCTCGGGCGACCTGTCCCCGAGCTCATGCATGTCCACCGCCGCCTGCCGATACGCGTCGCGAAACGGCAGCCCCGAGGTCGTCAGCTCGATCGCCCGGTCGGTCGCATACAGCTCCGGCGTGATCGCGGCGCGCATCCTCGCCGCGTCGAACTCGATCCGCCCGATCAGCGCCGGCACCAGCCCCAGCCCCTCGAGACCGCGCATGAACGCCCGCAGCGTCGGCGCCTTGCTGGCCTGCAGGTCGCGGTGATAGCCGCTCGGCAGCGACAGCAGCGCCGACAGCTCGGCCATCGCCCCCTCGCTCACCGCCGGCAGCGCGCGCAGCAGCTCGACCACGTCGGGGTTGCGCTTGTTGGGCATGATCGACGAACCCGTCGTATACGCGTCCGGCAGGCGCACGAAGCCGAACTCCGCCGTAGCGAACAGGCTCAGGTCCCACGCCAGGCGCCGCACGTCGAGCAGCGCCTGATGCAGCCCCGACACCGCCAGCAGCTCGAGCTTGCCGCGGCTGTT
>Ga0075152_10000445_pt1 | contig 31225 bp, 20 predicted proteins | sample JI61114C2DNA_FD_70964 | JGI IMG/M metagenome (GOLD analysis project Ga0075152, IMG submission 70964) | Wastewater effluent complex algal communities from Wisconsin, to seasonally profile nutrient transformation and Carbon sequestration -... | ecosystem: Engineered > WWTP > Effluent > Algae...
CCACCTTCCTGATCGATGGTGATGAAAGGCTCGATGTCCGAGAGATCACGAAGATCGTCGATGAGTTTCCTCAGTTGCTTCGGCGAGACGATATTTCGGCCAAAAAGGATGAAGCCACCTGGCTGAAGTTTCTTGAAACGAGCGGCGGAGTCAGAGTCGAGTTCAGGACCGGGGACACCGGTGAGGAGGAGTTGGCCGAGAGACATGGTGAGGAGAGGCGCAGGGAAAGAGAAACCTTGCTTGCCTCAATCAAAGCCAAGAGACTTCCCGCTCTCAACGTTTCTTTTTGCCATGCGTCTGCTTTCTCTCTCCATCCTTTTATCCGCCTCACTGACCTCTGCCATAGCAGCTCCAGAAGCCCCGGCAAAGCCAGCTCCTGTTCCAGTCAAGCCGGAGAAGAAACCTGAGCCGAAGCCAGACGATAAAAAACCCGAGCCACCGAAACCTGATCCCGCCAAGCCAGAGCCAGCAAAACCAGCGCCTCCTCCCGCGACTGTCTCCACCGCTACAGCTCAAACAGTGCGGACACCTGCCCCCACCAGCACCGTGACGACGAAACCAGTCGAAAAAAAGAAGACCGTCGCGGAAGTCACGAAGGGGCATCAGCATGTGCGCGGTCTCTTTGATCTCTTTCTGGATCGTGAAAAAGGAACCGTACATCTCTACATCAAGAAAGAGCAGCTAGGTCCCGAGTTCATCTACTTCACTCACACGATGGATGGTGTCGTTCAAGCGGGACACAATCGTGGTTCGTATGGCAGTGAGGTCATCTTCCGCATCGCCAAGGTTTTCGAACGGATGGAATTTGTGGCAGAGAACACAGCTTTTTATTTCGATCCGCAGAGTGCTTTGGCACGGGCAAAGAAGGCAAACATCTCACATGCCATCCTGGCCAGCGAATCCATCGTGGCTGAAGATGCTGGCGGCTTCCTGATCTCTGCAGGAAACCTCTTCCTCAAAGAAAGCCTCGTGATGGTGAAGAGTCCAGGCGGCGATGGTAGCAAGGCTGTACTTGGTAAATTGAGTGACACAAAAACCAAGTTCACCAACCTGCGCGGCTACCCTGACAACACCGTCATTGGTGTGGAGTATGTTTTTGAAAACCCGGCTCCGACCTGGACATCAGACAGCAAGGTCAAGGCTAATGAAATCACCGATGCACGCTATGTGAGCATCAAGGTGCAGCACAGTCTGATCAAGCTGCCTGACAACGATTTCAAACCTCGCTTCGACGACCCGCGTATCGGCTACTTCGGCACCCAGGTCACGGACATGACCAGCGCAGATGTGACACCTTATCGTGATGTGATCCACCGCTGGAATCTGACCAAGCAGAAGCCCGGCACCAAGCTGAGTGAACCTGTGGAGCCGATCACCTTCTGGATCGAAAACACCACCCCTGTGGAACTGCGTGACCTCATCCGCTCGGCCACACTGAAGTGGAACGAGGCCTTTGAAACCGCAGGCTTCAAAGACGCCATCGTCGTGAAGCAGCAACCCGACAACGCCACCTGGGATGCGGGCGACATCAACTACAACGTGCTGCGCTGGACCTCCTCGCCCAATCCTCCCTTCGGCGGCTACGGGCCCAGCTTTGTGAACCCACGCACCGGCCAGATTCTCGGCGCAGACATCATGCTGGAGTTCAGTTTCCTCACGAATCGTCTTCGCAGTCAGCGTGTCTTTATGGAGCTCGGACTCGCCTCACCGCAGGATGAAAAAGAAGATCCTTTCCGTGATCCGCGCCGCTTCTGCCAGGAGGCGGATTTTGCTCAGCAGGGCCTTATGTTTGGCCAGACCGCGCTACGCCTGAACGATGCCAGCCTGCCTGACATGAAGGCACTCACCAACGAAGCGCTCACCAAGCTCATTCTCCACGAAGTTGGGCACACACTTGGCCTGAATCATAACTTCCGCGCCAGCCATCTCTACGATGCCACGGAGATTCACAAAAAAGAAGTCACTGCAAAGACCGGTCTCACTGGCTCGGTCATGGACTACATGCCCGCAAACATCGCGCCGCTGAACACGCCGCAGGGTGAATATTACATCACCAAACCCGGCCCATATGATCATTGGGCCATCGATTATGGTTACAGCGAGGCCTTGGAAGATCCGAAAAAGGAAACAGAGCGCCTGCAAAAGATCGCCTCACGCTCCCATGAGCCTGCACTCGCCTTTGGCAATGACGCCGATGACATGCGCCGCGCAGGCAAAGGCATCGACCCGCGCGCGATGATCTATGACATGAGTGGTGACCCCGTGACTTATGGCAAGCAACGCTGCGAACTCGTGAATGCCAAGCTCTCGGAACTTCTCAAAAAGCAGCCCACGAATGGCGAGAGCTGGCAGTCACTGCTTCAGGCCTACCTCACGCTCTCACGCGAGACCGCAGATGCTCTCGTCGCCATGTCTCGCTATGTCGGCGGAGTGCAGGTGGAGCGCGCTTATGTTGGTCAGGCACCCGATAAAAAGCCATACACTCCTGTGGCTAAGACGACCCAGTTCGCCGCGCTCGACACGATGAACAAATATGCCTTTGCGCCCAGCGCCATGCTGCCTCCTGCGGATCTGGTGGCCCATCTTCAGCAGCAGCGTCGCGGCTTCGACTTCTTCAAAGAAGACGAAGCTCCAAAGCTGCATGACCGCATCGGTCAGGTGCAGCGTTCGTTGCTGGACCATCTGCTCCATGTCGAGACCCAGCGTCGCATCCTGGACTCCGGCCTCTATGGAAATGAAGTCCCGCTGGCTCAAGTCATGCGCAAGCTCACCCAGGGAATCTTCACAGGAGACGCAGATGCAGGCCCAGACTCTCTCCGCCAGAATCTGCAAAGCGAATACACTGACCGACTCCTGCGCATCATCAACACCAACGCATGGCTGCCTGCAGCTCAAGCAGTGGCCTTCGCTGAGATTGAGTTCGTGAAGGATCAACTCATCACCCAGCCCGCTTTCAATCTTGGCGCACCTGATCATAAGAGCTTCCTGCTGCACAAGATTCGTCGTGGTCTTGATGAGAAATAGCCCAGGCTTGGCTGTGTCAGGCTGACGGGAAAAATTTAGAAAAAGTGCGTTCAATCTCCCCCGATTGCGGTTTAGAAACGTTGTCCGCCACCATGCCCGCCAGCACTCTAGAATTACCCTCTCACGCCAAGATCAACCTCTGGCTTCGTGTCCTGGGGAAACGTGATGATGGCTTCCATGAAGTCGAGACTCGTCTCGTGAAGATTGATGTCGCCGATACCGTCCGCCTTTCTTTGAGCGGTAAGTCACCGAGCATCACCCTCACCTGCAATGTCCCCGGTATTCCCACGGATGACTCGAACCTTGCCATCAAGGCATTGAAGGCTTTCGAGGCTCGTGCCAGAGTTTCGAAAGGCTGGTGCATCCATCTGGAGAAGCGCATCCCTCATGGTGCCGGGCTTGGAGGTGGCAGCAGCAATGCAGCCACCATCCTTCGAGCCGCAAACCAATTGCTCGGCCAGCCTCTTTCACTCGATGCCCTCATCAGCATCGCCGCAGGCATCGGGTCTGACGTGCCTTGCTTCCTGCTCGACACACCGGCCGCTGATGGCTCAGGCCGTGGCGAGCGCGTGACACCCGCCGAGTTTCCCTGGCAGCTTCCGCTCGTCCTCATCAAGCCGCCCTTCCCCATCCCCACACCCTGGGCCTACAAGAACTGGTCCACGTCGAAGGAACTCTCCGGCGTTCTCTACGCTCCGCAGATATGTCCTTGGGGTGAGATGGTGAATGGTCTGGAGCGACCAGTCTTCGAGAAGCACCTCATGCTACCCACACTCAAGACCTGGCTCCTCAGTCATGGAGGCGTCCTCGCCGCACTCATGTCCGGCTCAGGCTCCACCATGTTCGCCATCGCTCGCACAGATGCTGAGGCGGCGGCTCTCGCTGCTGAAGCACGGCAATATGTCGGTGACACCGCCTGGGTCACCGCCACCCGCACCCTTTCCTAATTCATCATCATGCACCGCCTTATCTTCCCTCTCCTTCTGAGCACATTCATCCATGCTGACGACGCGCTCACTTTCTCCGATCCCACACCTCAGCGCTATCTTTTGAAAGCACGGGCCAGTGTGATTGATCCACTCGCCAAGGAGCATCCCGAGATTGAGTTCGTCTTTGAAAAGAAGGGCAAGCCTGCGGATGAAGAGAACGCTTCGGTCGATACCCGCGTGGCTCCGCAGGGGAAGCTGGTCATTTGGCTCATGGGTCACAATGGCAACCTCTTCGAGCGATTGAACAGCTACGGCCTCCATGCCATTCAGGTCCATTATGCCAATGGTTGGTTCGGTAAATTTGGCAAGGAGCCCACGCCTGCTGATGTGAATTTCATCGGCGACATTCGTCTCGAAGCAGCCACGGGCGAGGACTTCAGCCCTACCGTTAATATTCCAAAACCCGATGGCATGATGGAGCGCGCCTATCAGTTCGTGAAGCATCTCGCCAAAGAAAACCCGCAGGGCCGCTGGGAGCATTTTATTTCTGGCGATGGCAAAGGCATCCGCTGGGATCGCGTCATCATCTCAGGATCATCGCATGGCAGCACCACGTCCGCCCGTTTTGCCAAACATCAGAAGGTGGACCGCGTCGTCATGCTCTGCGGCCCGCGTGATCAGTATCAGACATGGCAGGGGCTGCCCTCCGCCACTCCGGCCAATCGCTTCTTCGGCTTCAGTCATGTCCTTGATGGCGGCTGGTCTGGAGATCACTACTGTCGCTCCTGGCAGTTACTCGGTCTCGCGGAGTTTGGCCCGATCACGAATGTCGATCAAAGCAAGCCGCCCTATGGCAACACGCGCCGCCTCATCACGGATGGCGATGTGCAAGGCAGTGACAAGCGCGCCCACTCAAGTGTCACACCTGGCAGTGCCTCGGTGAAGACAGCCGATGGCAAACTCGCTCACGAGGATGTCTGGCGCTATCTCTACACTCATCCTGTCGAATCCGTCGGCCAGCCTGTGCCAGCCGAGGCGGATTGTGAAATGGATTTGCGAGTGAAGAAGTGAGGCGAGTCATCGACTCGCCTTCGATCAAAGCCTGCGTTCCCGCACCTCTTCCACGACTTCGGTGAGGAAGTCAGCGATAGGCTTCACACCAAGATCACCGCGCTTCGCATGGCGGACGGAGACACCGCCAGCAGCGGCCTCCTTCTCACCGAGAACCAGCATGTAGGGCACCTTGTCGAGCTGCGCGTTGCGGATCTTGGCACCGATCTTGTCGGCGTCTTTGTTCAGCGTCACGCGCATGCCAGCGGTTTTGAGCTGGGCAAAGATTTCGTCGGCAAAGGCATCCACCTTTTCACTGATCGTCAGCACGCGGATCTGCTCCGGCGCGAGCCAGGTGGGGAAATGACCGGCGAAGTGCTCGATCAGCACGCCGCAGAAGCGCTCCATGCTGCCGAAGGGGGCGCGATGGATCATCACGGGGCGATGAGTTTTGTTGTCTGCGCCGGTGTAGTTCAGGTCAAAGCGAACGGGCAGAACGTAATCCACCTGCACGGTGCCCAACTGCCATTCGCGACCGATGACGTCCTTGATCACGAAGTCGATCTTCGGGCCGTAGAAGGCGGCCTCGCCGGGCTCCTCGGTGAAGGGTACTCCAAGTGTGGCAGCGGCTTCACGGCAGGCGGCTTCGGCTTTGTCCCACTGCTCGGGATTGCCGGTAAACTTGCTGCTGTCGGGATCACGCAGGCCAACACGCACGCGGTAATCCTTCATGCCGAGAGTGTTGAGCACCGTTTTCACCAGGCTCAGACAGCCGAGCACTTCGGCGGCGACTTGATCCTCCGTGCAAAAGAGATGCGCGTCATCCTGAGTGAATCCACGCACACGCGTCATGCCATTCAGCTCACCACTCTGCTCCCAGCGATACACGGTGCCGAACTCAGCGAGGCGCACTGGCAGATCACGATAACTGCGGGGCTGGCTGTCGAAGATCTTGATGTGATGCGGGCAGTTCATCGGCTTCAGCAGGAAGCCATCCAGCAGCTTATCATCAGGCATCACGCGGTCTTCGGTGATGATTTCCTTACCCGCGCGCTCGTTAAGCTGCTGGCGTAGCTTTGCCGAGACGGCACCGAGACGGTCCATGACTTCACAGCAGCCGCAGCCTTCTTCTGTGACCTTCGCGAGGTCGTCGTTCTCGATCACTGGCGCGAACTGGCTATCCTTATAATAGGGGAAGTGACCGCTCGTCTTGTAGAGCGCCAGCTTGCCGATGTGCGGCGTGAAGACTTGTGAGTAGCCCTGTTTGCGCAGCTCTTCGCTGATGAAGTTTTGCAGTTCCTGACGCAGCACAGCACCATTAGGCGACCACAGGATCAGGCCCTGGCCCACATCTTCGTCGATGTGGAAAAGCTTCAGCTCTTTGCCGAGACGGCGATGATCGCGCTTCTTCGCTTCTTCCAGGCGAACGAAGTAGGCTTCGAGCTCTTCTTTGGATTCAAAGGCCGTGCCGTAAAGGCGTTGAAGCTGCGGCTTCGTCTCATCGCCCATGTAGAAGGATGAGGACACTGAGGTCAGCTTCACGTTCTTGCACTTGCCACTGTAGCCGACGTGCGGCCCAGCGCAGAGATCGATGAAGTCGCCGTTCTGGAAGCAGGAGATCTGCTCGCCCTCGGGGATTTTATCGATGAGGTCCAGTTTAAATAGGCTTGGGTTGCCCGGGCGCTCTGTGAGGCCGCCGAGACGGCCACTCTCCGCCATGGCCTTGGCGTCTTCGCGGCTGATACCCTTCCACTCGAACTTCTGGTTCTCCTTGGAGATCTTCTTCATCTCCGCCTCGATCTTCTCGAAGTCATCAGGCGTGATGCGATGCTTCATTTGGAAGTCATAGTAGAAGCCATTCTCGATCGGTGGTCCGTAGGCGAACTGGGCGTCCGGCCAGATGCGCAGGATGGCGGTGGCCATGATGTGGGCACAGGAGTGGCGTAGGCGCTCGATGTCAGTCATCTGGGCGCGTTGTTCGAGAGTCTTACGTTCGGTGGACATGATTGGAAAGGGGCGCGGAGTGTGGCGCAGGATGCGCCGGGTGCAAGAGCAGGGAGTCGGAGTTGCTTATGTAGGCGACCATCTCTTCCCCTCCACGAAATCCAAGCTTGCTTCTCCCGGGCGTAAAAAGAGGATGCGGGCATGAAAGCCAGAACCTTTCTCCCCATGGTCATGCTGGTGGTCTTCGCAGCTCAGGTAGCTGTCGCGCAGTTCACGCTGCCTCCACCGCCGTCCACCACCACTTTTGGGACGACAACCTGGTCCAGCGCCGCTGCGGGCACATATGCCGGGCTCATCTATGATGACACGGATATCGTGCATCGTGGTTTCCTGAAACTCGTGGTCAGCTCCAGCGGCGCTTATTCCGCCACACTGGTGTATGAGAATGGCACTGCCAGCTACAAGGGCAGCATCGCCAGCAATGGCGTGACGGGGACGGACGTGCAGGTGGGCGGGGCGGCGGGCAATGTGGGGCTCCATCTCCAGAGTGGCGCGGGACGCTTCCAGCTTCAGGGGGAGTTGACACTCCTCGGGCGCTCACACAGTCTGGTGCTGCCGCATATGCCATCTGTTGCGGGGCCGGCATCGCCGCTGGCGGGCTCTTACACAGTGGTGCTGCTAGCACCGACGCCAGTCATCAATGGCCAGCCGGAAGGTCATGGTCACGCCACACTGAAGATCAGCGCAAAGTCCGTGGTGACGCTGGTTGGCACGCTCGCCGACGGCACGAAGCTGAGCTTTGCCGGGCCGATCGGCTCGGATGGCAGGCTGCCGCTTTGGGCACCGATCTACAACACGATCCCAAAAGGCCATCTCTCCGGTCTAATCCACTTCCGTGAGGTCGTGGGCGTGACAGATCTCCAGGGGCAGATGGAGTGGGTGAAGCCCCTGGACATGCGGGAAAAGTACTATCCCGGCGGCGTGCGCCTGAACCCACTCCTGCTTGGATCACGCTGGGTGGCTCCGACAGCGGGGCAATTGATGTCGCCGCTCACTTTGCAGCCCCCGGCGGAGCCTAACATTCTTCTCGAACTTGGCATCCCTGCGGAGTTGTTCTTTCGCACTGGCAGCAATCACAAGCCCACCATCTTTGCAAAGAACAGTTCACTGGCGCTGAAGCCAGCCAGCGGGGAATTCTCCGGCAAGGACAGCAGTGGCAGGGCCTTCAGCGGTGTGGTTCTGCAAAGTCAGGATTTGGGCGCTGGGACTCTGCTGGAGCCGAGCACTTCCTTGTTCTGCCTGCTGAAAAGTCAGGCCGGCCTGAGCGATCTCCTGCCAGGCAACACCTTCGCCGAGGTCCGGCGCGAGACGGCCGCCCGCGCACTGGCCACGCTGCGGAATCAGTTCCCTCCCTTTGGTGGCGTGCTGCCCGGCCTGCCCGTGAACGAGGTAAACAAACACGGTGGCGCGTTGAAGACCTTCTTTGTCCCGGCACAACTGGGAACCGGACTCGTGGCCTGGGTGCTGGGTCATCAAGTGCGCAAGGCCGACCCCACTTTCACCGCCGGGCTCGCGGATGCGGAATTTGCCTTCCGGGTGGATGCCAGCCTGGATCGTCTGGAGCAAATCTTTGCCACCCCGACCTCCCTCCACCCGCATCCAGATTACAAGCTGCTCTTCCAAACCTACGATTCCAAAACCGCCACGCCACTGCGCAACAGCACCTTCGACAAGACGGTGTCGATGCTGGATAATTTATTCGTCATGCTGGGTCTCAAAGCCGTGCAGCTACATGTGGTGGAGGCCGGGCTGGACAACTCGCTGGCCACGCGGGCGGCAGCGCTGCTGGACCAGATGAGCCTGCTACCCTGGCTCGGGCAGTCTGGAGATCTGCCAGTGCTGCACATCGGCGGCGCGGATAAAGCCAATGCAGGAAGCATCGTTGATCGCATCCTCCACGAAGGCCGCCACGCCCCTCTCCTGGCTCGCTCCATGGGAGACATTGATGACCTCACTCTGCAACAGCTCGTCACCCGCATGATGGCTGCGACGAAGTCCGGCAGCGCGGGTCAAAGCCTGCAGTTCCTGCCCTACTCCGGCAGCTCTCTCGAGGCTTTCGCTGTGACGCCTTATGTTCCTATTGAGCGAAGCCGCCTGCTCGGCATCAGCGGATTCCGCCCACTGGCTCAGGCCTGGATCAATGTCGGTGCCACGCTCAATCTCCCAGCGTCAGGTGCCACAGGCATCGCGGATGGTTTTGGCAACTTCAAGGCCTTCACCATGGGTCCTGCGGAAAAGCCCGGCCCCTTCCACAACAAGCCCGTGGTCGTCTTTCCCGCAGTCATGCAGATGGCCGCCACCGCTCCCGGCATTGCCACGGAGAATAATTTCATGAATGCCGTGGCTCATGCCCGTGCCCGCGGCTTGTTCCATGAGTTTTACGGCCTGCCGAATGCCATGAGCATCACCGGCAATGACGTGGACAATGCCAATCCCGTCTATGGCACTCTGGAAACAGCCCAAGCGCTGGTGTGTCAGCTCGACTCCATTCTCGGCGGCAACTACCTCGGCAGTCTGCTGGATCAGGACCCCGCCTGGGCAGCGGCTTCAGACGACTACGAGAGACTCTGTGACACCTTCTTTGTTCAGGCTGAGTCCGGCAAAATCACCAGTGCCAAGGTGGAACCTCGCAGCCGGGGACGGGCTTTCGGTAGTGCGTCACGCTTCTTTAGCACGGCAGCGGGCACGCTGACGCTGACTCTGCCGGTCGCCCTGGCGGAGAACTACGAGATCATCATCCGCTACAGCAACTGGGGAGCCTCAGGTGAAGGCATCACGCTCCAACTCGACGGGCAGACCATTACACCACCAGGAGGCATCATTCTCGATGACACTCAGCCCGCCGCCCCGGATGGCGATGGCTGGAACTGGTTTGAGGAAACCGCCGCTGTGTCCATTCCGGGCCAGCTCAGCGCGGGGAACCATACCCTTGTCATTGGCTCAGCCAACTTTAACGACAATGGTTTCGAGGTGGATCACATCGGCCTCCGCCGAGTGCCATGACCGAACTCACGCACGCGCTGAGACAGGCGTGCGACGTCCACCGTCATCACGGAAGAAGGACTCCATGCGCTCGCGCATATCGGCGTAGAACTTGGCGGCCATTTCTTCCAGCATCTCGGCCTGGGCGGTGATGCCTTGGCTGGCCATGCGTTCGCGGTCGAGGCGGAGCTTTTCCTGGAAGGTCTGCTCGAGCTCCATGAGGTGCTCCAGGAAAGCCTTCGCCGCACGGCTGCGGTCCACGCCTTCGATGAGGGCGCGCTCAAGCGGGCGGTTCTGAGTGATGTGCAGGAAGGGACTGTCCACGAGCTGTTTCATGTAGCGATCAAAACCTTTGAGGAACGCCAGACGCTCGCGGGAAAATTTTACTTCCTCACAGTCGAGCAGGCAGTCATACGGCCCGGGCTTCGAGAAGAATTTCACCACCAGCGGGATGGTGTCCACGAGCATGAAGAGCAGGGAGAGCACGACGTAGGCGATCAGAGCAAACTCGCCACCCTCGGCGTCATTTTTGAAGAGGCTGTGCAACGCCTTGGTTTGTCTGAGAATGTCCTGACGTGGTTCTGCCCTGATATTAGCGATGCGCAGTTCCTCGTCGCTCGCGAGCCGGGTGATCTCTTGATTCAAACTGGTGAGCTGGGCGAGTTGGGCATCGATCTGTGCCTTGAGTGTCTCGCGGATGGCATTCTGCTGGCCGACGAATTGATCCGCCTGCTGCTGCTGCACCTGACGGCGCAGCCCGTCGATGCGGTCCTTCTCGGCTTTCAGCTTCACGGCCTCCTCAGCAATCTTCGCGTCTAGCGCGGCATTCACGCCGTCTTCTGCGGCTTTGATCTCGGCGACGAGGACGACGCGATTCTTCGTCATCGTATCCAGCAGTCCACTGAGGCGAGCGGACTCAGCGCGGCGCCAGGTAAGCTGATCTTCCATGATGCTCTTCGCACGTGGCCCGAGGCCGACGATACCACTGCGCTGTCCATTCACCTCGCGCTCGAACTCGGTCTGCCACTGGTTCAGCTCTCCGGCGATCTTTTGATAGTCCGTGCTGATCTTCGCCATCTCGGTGTCGAGCGCTTCGAGGCGGAGCTTCCCTGGCGTCACGGCTTCGGCGATCTTGGCATCACGTTCGACTTTAGCTTTCTTCTCGTCATCGGTGAGCGGCTTCTCGATGGGCTTGCCATTTTCATCGAGGAACTTGGCGTTGAAGCTGGCGTTCCAGGCTTCGCGTTGTGTGGCGATCTCGGTCTCCAAGGTCTTCACTCGGACCTCAACGAGTTCCTTTTGGGCCGTGGCATCCTTGCGGGCCTGGTCGATCTCCACCTCGCGCTCCTTTTCGATCACGGAGGTGATGGTGTCTTTAAAGAGCAGCAGCGTGAGCGGATGCGAGATGGTGATGCCCATCAGCGCCGCCACGACCATGCGCAGGCCAAACTGCGAGATCTTTCGGAAGATGTTTTGATACGCGCGGTAGGTCGCCAGCAGGGCGCGGTCAACGGTGAGGATGATGAAGGACCACACGAGTGACACGGCACCGATGACGAACCAGTTGTCGGTCAGTGTGGAGATGGCATAGGCGCAGGCGATGATGGCGAACGTGCTCGGAACGAGGACGGTGGCCCCAAAGGCCACATACTTCCTGCGCTCCCATGCCGGGCAGGCATCGAGGTTGTCGGCGCTGGCTCCGGCGAGCCAGAAGAAGACACGTTCCAGGCGGTCAATGGTGCTCATAATGATGCAGTAGGGGGGGGGACGCAGGAGAGTGTGAGTTTCCTGGCCCCTGTCAATCGCAGGGACTGTAGAATACACCCATGAAAGTGATGAAAGCGCTTTCCATCCTGCTATCCGCACATGACCTCGATGGAGCTGTGCCAGTTACTGACGCTCAACGAGAGGCCCAGTGCCGGGTGCCAAGTGAAGTCTCTGCCACAAGGCCACTCGGTTGAAAGAGCCGCATTTCTATCTTGGCCGCCGCAGTTCAAACATATCACTCGTCCGGCAATACCAGTGCGGGGCCTGCATCCGCCCGATGGGCGCGTAGGTGCCCGGGTTCACCAGCCAGGTCTCGGGATCGAAGATGCCATCCCGCACATGCACCCGCAGCACTTCGCCGATGATCAGCCGATTGTCGCCGATCTCGAGGATGCTGTGGCTGCGGCATTCCAGACTGGCTGGAGCCTCGGCAATACGAGGCGGCTTCACCACGCTGCTCGCCACCATCGTCAGCCCGGTGCCATCGAGTTCATTGACTCCCGATGGCAGGCTGGCTGCGCAGTGGTTCATTTGCAGGGCGATGGATTCATCCACCAGATTCACCACAAACTCATGCGTCAGACGGATGTTCCGCGCGGTGTCCTTTGGAATCCCCGGCGCACGATCTCCCGGGCACAGCCCCACGATGGGCGGCGAGTCTCCCAGCACATTGAAAAAGCTGAACGGTGCCGCATTCACCCGCCCCTCCAGATCCACGGTCGTGGTCAAAGCGATAGGCCGGGGCGTCACCAGCCCGGACAAGATCATGTAAGCATCTTCGCGCAGCGGTCCAGTGAGGTCGAGTTCCATGCGGTTCGGACTACATCACCCGCCGCCGCTTTCAAGCCGGGATCAGAGCTGAAGAGAATGCAGGCATTTTGTTTCCATTTGGGAGCAGCGAGTCATTTCCAGTCAGAGACACCCTGGGCTCAGCCCCAGTGCTGCGCGATCTTGTGCTTCAGGAACTCGACACTCCGGGCAAGCTGCTCCATGCCATCGACACCGTCTTCGATGCTGATCCAGCCATCGAAGCCCTTGCCCTTGAGCTCGGAAAAGATGGCGTCGTAGTCGTTCAGGCCTTTGCCGATCTCGCCGTGGCGCAGCCGTTTGGCGTAGCCTTGGGCACCACCTTCCTCTTTGCGAAGGTCTTCGATGGTGCCCTCGGCGAGGTAGCGGTCACTGGCATGCATGGTGACGACGCGGTGCGAGACTCGCTTCAGCAACTCGATGGGATCTTCCCCGGCGAGATAGGTGTTCGAAGGGTCGTAGTTCACGCCGAAGTTCGGGTGGTTCACGGCATCCACAAGCTGGCAGAAGACATCCATCTTTTGAGCGAACTCAGGATAGTCCCAGAAATCGTCCTTGTAGTGATTTTCGATGATCAATGTGATGCCGCGCTCCTTGGCGAATGGCAGACAGGCGTTGATCGAGTCCGCCGCGAACTTCACGCCTTCGTCGATACTGAGTTCAGGCCTTCTTTGACCGCTGAGCACACGGCAGTAGCTGCCGCCGAGTGTGTGCGTCATGTCGATCCAGCGCTTCTGCTTGGCGATCTCCTTTTCGCGGAAAGCCGCGTCGGGATGCGTGAAGTCAGGCGAGCAGCACATCATCGGGATGACCTTGCCGGTGTCCTCGACCTCCTGGCGAAAGCGCGACCAGTTCTTCTCATCCGCCATCTCGAGGAAGCCCGCATACCATTCGAGGCCCTGCACATCGAGCGTGGAGGCGAGCTTGATCCATTCGGACACGGTCATGGTGCCTTCTTTGCAAAGGGCGACCATGAAGGCTTTCGGGAAGGCGGCGAGCTTGGGCATGAATGGAGAGTTTTAAAGTTTCGCAGCTTGTCGGATCACGGCGATGACACGCTCGATGTCCGCATCTGTGGAAGAGGAACTGGAGGGGATGGAGAGGCAGTTCGCGTAGAGATCCTCAGCCACGGGGCATGGCAGCTTCACCGCGTCCTGATGAGCAGGTGAAAGGTTGGCGGGCTGCCAGAGCGGGCGGGCTTCGATGCGGGCGTCTCTGAGCACGCTGCGCAAGGCGCGGGCATCCATGCCAAAGGCCGCAGAGTCGATGTAGATCGTGGTGAGCCAGCAGTTGCTCACGACGCCATCAGCTTCGCCTTGGAAGCGGATGGCGGGGATGTCGGCGAGATGCTTTTGATACATGGCCTGAATCTCCCGACGACGTCGGACATAGCCGGGCAGGGCCTCCATTTGTGCGCAACCAAAGGCGGCCTGGATGTTGGTGAGGCGGTAATTGTAGCCAATCTCGTGGTGGATGTATTCCTGCGGATCATCCTTGGCCTGCGTGGTGAGATAGCGTGCTTTTTTAGCCCAGGCTTCATGGTTCGTCACGAGCATCCCGCCGCCACCAGTGGTGATGATCTTGTTTCCATTGAAGCTGAAGCAGCCCATGTGGCCGATGCCTCCCGCGGCCTTGCCTTTGTAAAGAGTGCCGAGGCTCTCGGTGGCGTCCTCGATGACGGTGAGATCATATTCTGCAGCGAGCGGCATGAGCGCGTCCATATCCACTGGGTGCCCGAGGATATGTACAGGGATGATGGCGGCGATGCGGCGACCCGTCTGCTTGTTGTAAACGCCACCCGCTTTGCGCTCGCAGCCATTCGTGAGGAACTCGCGTACTTGGTTCACGTCCATCTGCCAATGCGTGGCTTCGGAGTCGATGAGCACAGGCACGGCATTCGCGTAACGGATGGCATTCACCGGCGCGATAAAGGTCATGGAGGAGACGAGCACTTCGTCCCCCGGTTTCACGCCGCAGACAAGCATGGCGATGTGCAGCGCGGCGGTGCCGCATTGAGTCGCCACGGCATGACTGGTGCCAGCAGCCTTCGCGAGATCGCCCTCGAAGCGTGTGACATACGAACCGACGGAAGACACCCAGCCCGTGTCGAGACAGTCTTTGATATAAGTCCACTCATTGCCGCTGAGATGCGGAACACTGAGCGGAATGAAGGCTGGAGCGTCTTGGTTCGTCATTCGGATTTACTCATTTGTCATTGGGTGCCGGAGGCATCACACCACATAGCCTTTGGCCTGATAATGTTCGGCGTTCTTCTGGACCCAGGTGATGGTCTGCTCCAGGCCTTCTTCGAGGCTGACTCGGGACTCCCAGCCGAGCAGAGCTTTGGCCTTCTTGTTGCAGGCGAGCAGACGCTCGACCTCGCTCTTGCTCGGGCGCAGTCGCTCCTGCTCGCAGATGATGTTCACATCCTTGCCCATCATTTTGCCGATGAGCAGGGCGAGATCACCGACGCTGATTTCACGGCCCGAGCCAAAGTTAATCGTCTGACTGACGGCATTGGGAGACAAAGCCGCAGCGCAGAAGCCCTCGACGGTGTTTTGTACGAAGTTCAGATCGCGCGTGGGACTGACAGCACCGAGGCGCACATCATTGCCCCTCATGACCTGGCTGATGATTGTGGGGATCACGGCGCGCATGCTTTGACGAGGGCCGAAGGTGTTGAAGGGCCGCACGGTGACGACTTCCAGCTCAAACGAAGCCGCAAAAGCCTCCGCCATCTTGTCTGCGCCGATCTTGGATGCGGAGTATGGCGACTGGCCCTGAAGTGGATGCTCTTCCGTGATTGGGACAAAGAGCGCCGTGCCATAGACCTCGCTGGTGGAGGTGTGCAGCACGCGCTGCGCCCCTTCATCGAGAGCGGCCTGCAGCACGTTGAGCGTGCCTTCGACATTCGCACGCACATAACTGCGCGGAGCCTGATAGGAGTAAGGAATGGCGATGAGCGCCCCGAGATGGAAGACGATGTCGCGACCTTTCACACCGGCACGCACGCTGTCGCTGTCCATGATGTCACCGGAGAGGATCTCCATGTCACCAGCGAGGGCGCTGTGGTCCAGCCAGCCGCGTTTGCCGAGGGCATTGTAATGCACCATCGAACGCACACTGGCGCCTTCACGCACGAGGTGCTCCGCGAGATGACTGCCGATGAAGCCACCGGCTCCGGTGACGAGGACTTTTTTACCTTCAAATGATCCCATAGTTAGTTATTGAGCGCCTCCTCGCGCTTGTTTGAGCTGTTCACGCTGCCCCACGTCGATCCATTCATCCACGATCTCAAAGGCACCGATGCGGTCGCCTCGGCGAACGGCTTCATCGAAGAGCTCGGTGATGGGGAAGAACTTGCGCGGCACGCGCTGGATGATCTCCGGGGAGAGGATGTAGATGCCTGCGTTGATGAGCTGGGAGACCGTGGGCTTCTCGACGATGCTCGTCACCGTGCCCTCATTCACCTCCAAGCAGCCAAAGGGAATCTCATGCGCGTAGCTGCGCACGCCGATGGTTGCAAGATGTCCGCCATCGTGATGGAAATCGAACAGGCTGGAGACATCCACCTGGGTCACGAGGTCGCCATTGCAGACAAAGATCGGGTGCTCTGGCGCTTCCGGCAGCAGGGAAAGCGAGCCACCCGTGCCGAGAGGTTCATCGTGGGTCTCACGCAGATACTCGATGCGACAGCCGAAGCGTGAGCCATCGCCAAAGTGATCTTCGATGATGCCGGCGAGGTAGTTGGTGGAAATGAAGATGCGCCGGATGCCGCAGCCGACGAGGTGCAGCACGAGTCTCTCGAGGATCGGACGTCCGGCCACTTTGAGCATCGGCTTTGGCATGGACTTGGTCAGCTCGCCGAGTCGAGTCCCCTTCCCTCCCGCCATGATCACAGCCCAGTTCGGCTTCGGCTGTGAGCCGAGGATTTCATGCAGAAGATGCAGTCCTTTCAGGCAGCCACGGTCATCCAAGATCGGAATTTGATTCAATTGCCGTGCCTGCATGAGGTCGATCACTTCCGCCCGCGAGGCATTGACGGGCACACTGGTGAAGCTTCGCTGGGCATAATGATCCACGCAGTCATCCAGGCTGGCACCTTTGAGCAAAGCGCGGCGGATGTCGCCGTCCGTCACCGTGCCGAGCAGGCGCTGATTCGCATCCACCATGAGGCAGATGCCCTCACTGCCTTTCTCGATCACCTCTAGGGCATTCCGTATCGTGCCTGAAAAAGGCAGGCAGAGCTGGGAGACGGGCTGGGGTGTCATTCGGACGGATTGGTGGCGGGGATCTTGATGCCACGGGATGGCAGCGGGGACAACGCGTGTCTTTTTGCGGCGGGCGGCCATAGTCAACCCATAACTTTCTGCTCACTCGATCCGCTTCACGGTTTGCAGCACCAGCGTCGGCTTCCCATCTTCGCGGGCCTGGGCCAGATCCACGCTGAATTCCGCCTGCCAGTCGTTCAGCTCTTCGGAGTCGATGAGCACCTGGCAAACACGCCACGACAGGTTGTCCTCACTCGGCTCCACATAGGTGTGGCGGCCATTGCGGGCTTCGTTGTCGAGGCGGATGCGGTCACGATCCGCGTAGTAAGGCTCCATCACGGCGGCCAGTGCATCGGCGGTGAATGAAGTGCTCACCGCCGAGATCGCCGCCGCGTAGTGCTCGGTGGAGAGAGGCTTCAGGAAGCGGAAGATCTCCGTGCGGATGAGGGCGGTGAACTCACGCTTGTTGCGCGTGATGTCAGGCGCTTCGGCAGGCTTGTCTTCGCGCTCGTCGGGCTTGTAGTTGGGATCACGCAGGCGCTCCCATTCATCCAGCAGACTGGAGTCCGTACCACGCAGCAGGCCAGCCAGCCAGGCTTCCATTTCTAGCACGGGCTCCGTCTTCGCGGTGTCAGGCACGGTCTGGGCCAGCACTTTATAAACGCTGCTCAGATGCCGCAGCAGCACGCCCTCGGCACGGTGGAGATCATAGTCGCCGATGTAGTCGGCGAAGCTGCGGAAGTTCTCGAACATCTCCCGCGCGATGCTCTTGGGCCGGATATTGTCCTGGCCTACCCAGGGATGTGCCGCCGCGAAGTCGTTGAACGTGTTATAAATGAAATCGCGGCAGGGCTTCGGATACTCCAGCTCCTCCAGCTTGGCGATTCGCCCCTCAAAGGGTATTCCCTCGGCCTTCATCGTGTTCATGGCCTCCGTCTTGATCTTATCAAGCTGGCGTCGCAGGATGATGTCCGGGTTCTCCAAGATGGACTCGCACAGCGTCATCACATCCGGCGCATAGGTCGGCGAGTTCGGGTCGATCAAAGCCAGGGCGTCGATCAGATAAAGTGACAGCGCGTGGTTCAGCGAGAAGTCGTCTTGCAGTTCCACATTCAGCCGCAGCTTCGAGCCGCCACGGCGCTCCGCCTTCGGCAGGATCTCCACGATCTTCCGGTCAATCAGCGCTCGAAAAAGCTGCCAGGCGCGCTTGCGATGCAGCTTCTTCGCACCCGATGTCTCATGCGAATCGCGGATCAGCTTCATCATCGCGCGGCAGCCATCATCACTGCGGCTCAGCACTTGCAGCAGCAGGCCATGAGACACCTGGAAACGCGACACCAGCGCCTCCGGCTTGGCGGATTGAAGACGCTTAAAAGTATCTTCACTCCAGCCCACGAAACCGTCCGGCGGCTTCTTCTTCACCATCTTGCGCAGCTTCTTCGGATCACCCGCCGCCTTCGCCTCCATCTTGGCGTTTTCAACCATGTGCTCCGGTGCCTGCGCCACCACATAGCCGATGTCATCAAAGCCACGCCGTCCTGCCCGCCCCGTGATCTGATGAAAGTCACGCGCCGTGAGGGTCGCCACCTTTTGCCCACTGTATTTGCTCAGCTTTGTCAGCACCACCGTGCGGATCGGCACGTTCACGCCCACGCCCAGAGTATCCGTGCCGCAGATGACCTTCAGCAGGCCGCGCTGGGCCAGCTTCTCCACCAGCACTCGATACTTCGGCAGCAGCCCCGCATGATGAATGCCCACGCCATGTTGCAGAAACTTTCGCACCTCTTTGCCATACGGGCTGGTGAACTTCGCGCCCTGCATCACCTCCTTGATCTCGGTCTTTTCCGCTGTGGAGCAGAAGTTCAGACTCATCAGATCCTGCGCCGCCTGCGCAGCATCATTCTGCGTGAAGTGGACGAGGTAGATCGGTGCCTTGTCCGCCGCGATCAGCTCCTGCAGCGTCACATCCACCGAGGTCTCCACATAGCTGAACTCCAGCGGCACCGGACGCACGCTGCCAGCGATGAGCGTCGTCTCCTGTCCCGTCAGCCGCGTCACTTCCTTTTGAAAAAAGTCCGTGCTGCCAAGGGTCGCCGAGATGAGCAGAAAGCGCGCATGACTCATCGTCAGCAGCGGCACCTGCCAGGCCACTCCGCGCTCAGGATCACTGTAATAGTGAAACTCATCCATGATCACCTCACGGAAAGGAGCCGCAGCACCATCACGCAGCGCGTAGTTGGCTAAAATCTCCGCCGTGCAGCAAAGGATCGGCGCATCACGATTCACCGTCGCATCCCCCGTCGCCATGCCCACATTCTCCGGGCCGAAGTCACGGCACAGCGCCAGGAACTTCTCATTCACCAGCGCCTTGATCGGGCAGGTGTAGATCGATCTCCGCCCCATTGCCAGCGAGCGGAAGTGCATGGCCGTCGCCACGAGCGACTTCCCCGAGCCCGTCGGCGTGGCGAGAATCACATTCTTGTCTTCAAACAGCTCCAGAATCGCCTCTTCCTGTGCCGGATACAGCTCGAGTTTTTTCTCGGCGACATAGTCCAGGAAGCGGCTCAGCAGCTCATCGCTGGAGCAATCCCGCGAGGCAGGCAGACGGCGGAGCAAAGGGTGGTCGGACATGAAGTCCCGCGATTAAGGAGCGTTTCAGAGCTTTGTCACTGCCGAAGCCGAGCACGCGACCAAAGAATGATGACACCACCATCACGCCTGCTCGGTGGTGTGGAAGTCGGGGTAGGCGTTGGCGGCGTGCTCGGCGAAGTCGAGACCGTCGATCTGTTCGGTCTCACTGGCGCGCAGGCCGATGACGAGGTCCACGACTTTGAAGATGGTGAAGCAGATGACAAAGGAGGCGGCGGTGATGCTGAAGGTGCCGAGGGCCTGAATGCCGAGGAGCTTCGGGTCGAAACCGTTTTCATGAAAGAGGGCAACACTCAGGGTGCCCCACCAGCCATTGACGAGATGCACGGGGATGGCGCCCACGGCATCGTCCAGACGCAGGCGCTCCAGGGCGATGGTGGCGACGGTGGTGAGGATGCCCGCAACAATACCGACGACGAGAGCCGATGCCGGTGAAAGCACGGCGCAGCAGGCCGTGATGCCGACCGCGCCACCCAGCGAGCCATTGAGCGTGATGCCGACGTCCGGCCTGCCCTGGACGAACCACATGGAGATCATGGCAGAGAGGGCCGCCGCTGCCGGGGCGATGGTGGTGTTCACGGCGATGCGTCCGATGCTGGCGTTCGCAATCAGCGTGGAGCCTGCGTTGAAGCCGAACCAGCCGAACCAAAGAAGAAACACGCCAAGAGCGGCGATGGGGATGTTATGCCCGGCGATCAGGCGCGGCGTGCCATCCTTCCCAAAGCGGCCATGCCGGGCACCGACGACAAGGATACCCGCGAGAGCACAGGCGCCACCGCAGCCATGCACGACGGTGGAGCCCGCAAAGTCGATGAAGCCCATGGCCTCCAGCCAGCCCTTTTCACCGCCCACGCCATAGCTCCCGCCAAAGCTGCCCCAGGCCCAGTGACCGCCGAGCGGATAGACGATGGCCGCGAGGAGTGCGGCGTAGATGAGGTAGCCGACAAACTTCGTCCGCTCTGCCATGGCACCGGAGACGATGGTGCAGGCGGTGCCTGCGAAGACGACCTGGAAGAACCAAAAGCACCACAGGGGAGAATCACCCGGCTGTGTAGAAAGCCAGAAGCTGTCCGTGCCGATCCAGCCACCGGCACTGGTGCCAAACATGAGCCCGAAGCCGAGGAACATGAAGACGATGGCGCTGATGCTGAAGTCCAGGAAGTTCTTCATGATGATGTTGATGCTGTTCTTGGCCCTGGAGAAACCCAGCTCCACCATGGCGAAGCCGGCCTGCATCACGAAAACCAGCGCGCCAGCGAGGATCATCCAGACATAGTTCACGTTCGACTGCACCGCTTCGATGTCTGATTTCACCGCTGCACTGGCGGGCGCTTCGGCAGCCTTCGGCTCCTCCACCGTTGCAGCGGGCGTGATCTTAGCGGCCACGCCATTGAGCGTCTGCTGATGCTGGTCGAGCTTTTGAATGATCGTGTCCAGTTTTGCATCCACACGCCCGGTCTCCTGCCCCTGGATGGACAACGAACAGGTGAGCGTGACGAGAAGAATGATGAGGAGTCGCGGGATCATGGATGGGAGTGGAGATCAGAGGTTCATGTCTTCGAGCTGGGACTCGAGTTCGGTCAGGAGCTGCCGACGTTTGGTCGTGTTCGGGATGTGGTCGATGACGCTGACGGCGAGCTTGCGCACCTGCGTGGCATTGAGCCGGTAGGGATCTCCCACCTGCGTGTCCTCCAGAGTTCGGTCGATGAGATTGCTGGCCTGGGCGCGCCCCATGACTTTGCCGAGAATGCCTTCTATGAGCTTGCGGATCTGCCCCCAGTTGTTCACGACGGGCTCGGCCTTTTCACTCATCTCCTGGAGGCGGCGGGGGCTCGTGACGACGAGTTCCTCGATGCCATCCGCCGTCTTTGCCGGAGCAGCACTCTCGTCTGCGGAAAGCTGCGCGAGTAGGAGGGCGTGATCATTGAGTAAAACGCCAGCGGCGCTGGCCACGAGGTCGGCATCTGCACGCGCGGTAAGCAGCAGCACCAGCATGGCCTCCTCCTGCACCAGAATGAGCAGCGTGCCGCCATCGAACTCCAGATACACTTGCCGCATTTTCCGCCGCACTTGCCTGTAGCCGTCCATCATCTGGCCGATGGTCGTCTGGAGATCCAGTGCCCTGCCATCGGAGAAAGGCATCTGCTTGTGCACGGTGTTCTTGCCTTTAAAAAGGATCACGCCCGCAACGCCATCGAGACGCTGGAGCGCGGCTGCCGCTGCAATGAGAGTGTTCGGAGTCATGGCCGGGCTCGATTAACTGCGCACCAGAGATTCCCGCACCTGCCAGAGACCGCGTCGGTTGCTCGATACCGCCCCATGCCAGCCTGTGGATGAGGAATGGAAGGCCGTCTGCCCTTCTCGATCTTCCACGATGCCGAGCGTGAGCTGCCGCATCCCTAGTGTCTCCGCGAGCCGCTGCGCGTAGTAGCTCACATACTTCACCTCACTGGCGAAGCGCTGCGCTGCTCCTGGTTCGCCACCTGAAACCGTGTCCCTGCCGGAGGCCGTGTCGAGTTTGATCAGCCCGGGGTCCGGCTCCATCCGAATGATGTTGGAGGGCTGATGAACGGGCCGGTTTGGGTTGAGCGGGATGATGCGGGTCGGTTCTTCCACATCACTCTACAAAGCACGGCCTGTGCCAACCCGGATCGAGAGCACAGGAGATGGAGCACCCACTTCAGATTAAACCACGGTGCCTTTGCTGCCGCCCTTTTTCTTCTTGGGCTTATCATTGGTGCCGGGTATGCCTTCATCCTGGAGAATGGTATCCTGGGGAAGCGGGGCGGCTTCTTTTTCAATCTTGGGCTCGGGCTCGTCGTAGGGACTCTCCTGCTGGTAGAGCTTCAGACGGGTATCAAACTCAGCCTTGAGCTGCTTGCGCTCTTCATCAGTGATCTCCTTGTCCTCGGCGAGCAGGGCGAGCGAGCGTTTCTGCCAGAGGATGGCTTCGAGGTATTCGCCATTGCGGGCGAGACAGGCGGCCTTGGTGTCGATCATCTCGTAGCGCTGGTCTTCGCCCGATTCATCCATCATGCGGAGAGCGCGGGAGGCATGAAGGACTGCCTGCTCGCCATTTTGCAAAGCTTCATCCGGGCAGGTGGCGAGGAACCAGGCGAGGTTGTTCGCGGCCCATGGGTCTTCGCTCTTCGCGGCACGCTGATACCAGGCTCCGGCGCGGCGGTAGTCGAGCGGCACACCACTGCCGGTATAATAAAGATTGGCGAGGCGGCTCATGGCCTGGACGAAGTCCTGCTGAGCTGCGCGGAGATAAAAAAGAGCGGCCTTGGAAGGGTTCTTCGCGGCACCGACGCCACGCTCATACTTGGAGGCAAGAGCGGTCTGGGCCTGCGGGTGGTTTTGCTCGGCGGCCTTTTCCAACCACTCGGTGGCTTTGACGGCATCCTGCTTGATACCACGCCCGAGATCGTAGGCCATGGCGGTGGCGAACTGCGCTGGCGCGAAGCCATTCTCGGCAGCCTTGCGATACCACTCCACTGCTTTGACCTCATCCTTCTTCACGCCGACGCCGTCTTCATAAAGCGAGCCCATGACGAACTGCGCACGGAGGTGCTTTTGAGCAGCGGCTTTCTCCATCCACTCGCGTCCGAGCTTTTCATCCTTCTTCAAACCTTCACCCGTGAGATAGCGGAGGCCGAGTTCGAACTGCGCATCGGCATCTCCCTTGGCAGCCCAGGTATCGAGATCACCAGAGGCGGGGCCGCGCTTCGGTGACTGCGCGTGGGCTGGCAGGACTGAGAAAGTCAGAAGGGCAAGAAAGAGGACGCGGATCATAAGATGTGTTTTTCTACGTTGGCAGCGGCCGATCTAAGACAGCGAAGATGGCCATGAAGCTCAAATCAGGAGGTTTTACCGTGTCCAGCGGGCACCCTCGGCGAGGGCCACCGCCCAGTTTCGCAGGTGCATGAAGGAGTAGTCGGTCTTGCCGATTGCGCCAAGCATGGGGACGCCGGTGGCTTTTTTCCAGGCCTTGCTCATGCTCTCCCCCGTGTGGCAGCCCCAGCTCTGGCAGTAGGCGTTGCGGGTGAAGGCGCCACGGCTCAGGCGGGAAAGTTCATTCTCATGCAGCCAGGCGGTGGAACTGGCATAGACGTCACTGCTGTAGTCGAACAGAAAGCAATACTTGTTCGAATGGCCGAAGTACTCGAAGCCGCTGATCTTGGCACTTCGGCGGGAGACCTGACCGCCGCCCTGGTTGATGTAATTGATCACATCATCACCCGTGCGGAACCAGACGAGATTGATCTTGTAGGTGTCGCGCACGGACTCGCAGTGCGCGGTGAGCGGATCATGATCCTCGCTGGCACGGCGCAGGTAGGCATCACGATAGACAAGCCAGGTGATGATGGTTCCCGGCGGCTGTTTCTTTTGCAGGTCCTGCATCCGCACGCGCGCCGTGCGCACGAAGTTCCCCCACCAGCGGTCATGCTGCATGGAGGACTGGCGCAGATCCTCCCACTTTCTCAAAGCCGGACCGCCCGAGCACACGATGTACTCGGTGGTCTGGGCGAGCGCCGTGGAGGCGCTGAAAAGAAGGAGGAGAGAAAGCAGGCCTTTCAGGAAACAGATGCGCATGATGGAGTGAGAGTGAGTTCAGCAAAGAACGTGCCGGAGAGCTTCCCGGACAGGTTTACTTCAGCGGCACGAGCTTGAAGCTCTTGAACTGCACCTTCATCGGCGGGCCCTGATGGATCTGGAGGGCCAGCAGGCCTTCCTTCGGAGCATTGGCGGCGTCTTCATCCGTGACGTCGATGGTCTGCATGCCGTTGATGAAATGCTGCACATGGTTGCCCTTGGCGACGATCTTGTACTCGTTCCACTGCTCGTCCTTGATGCTGGCCTGGATGGCGGCGCTGTCGCCTGTGGAGCCGGTGACTTCCACGACGGGCTTTTTGCCATCGGCACCTGGCTTGATGACCGTCTTCTCACCGCGTTTGGCGAGGATGCCACGACCACGCTCTTCATAAAGAATGCCGCTGTAGGTCTTGCCAGCTTCGAAGTCAGCCTGGTAGCCGCTGATGATCGGGCCAAAGTCGCCGGGAGTCAGCTCCTTGCTGCGATATTGCACGCCGGAGTTCCCCTTTTCGATGCGGTATTGGAAGGTGAGCTCGAAGTCACCCACGGTGCCGCCTTTCCAGACAAGGAAGGTGTTGTGCTTGATGATGCCTTTCTTGGGATCAGCCGGGTCAGGAGGCGTGATGCCCGTGATGGCTCCATCCTGCACGCTCCAGAGATCCTTGTTCCCCTCCCAGCCGGCAAGGTCAGTGCCGTTGAAGACGGAGACTTCATCTGCCGCGAAGGCGGGAAGGGCAAAAGCAGCGAGGAGAGCGAGGGTGCGGATGGGTTTCATGGTTGGAAAGTGGGCCGTTTTAACGCCCGCCTTACGTTTTGTCTATCTTATTGGAGGCTTGCTCAAACTGCATACCCCGGCAGAGTGCGCGCCTTCATGCCTCTGACCCTGCACGACACCCTGACCCGCGTCTCCCGCCCGCTCCAGCCTCTGGATGGCAAAACGCTGCGCTTCTACTGCTGCGGCCCCACGGTCTATGGCCCCGCACACATCGGCAATTTCCGCACCTTCGTCGCACAGGATGTCTTCCGCCGTGTCATCGAGATGGGTGGCCTGCCCACGCTGCATGTACGCAATCTCACCGATGTGGATGACAAGACGATCCGCGACTCGCAGAAAGCCGGGCAGTCTCTCACCGACTTCACCCGCTTCTGGACGGAGAAATTCCACACCGACTGCGCCGCGCTGAATCTCCTGCCGCCGCATATCGAGCCCAGCGCCGTCGCCCACATCCCACATCAGATCCGCATGATCGAGACGCTCATCCAGCGCGGTCATGCCTACGCTGCGCCAGATGGCAGCGTGTATTTCAAAGTCGCCTCGTATGCCGACTACGGCCGCCTTTCCCATCTCGAAGACCGCGAGCTGAAGCTCGGGGCCTCCACCTCCGCAGGCGCCATGGACAGCGACGAATACACGAAGGATTCCCTGGCCGACTTCGCTCTCTGGAAGGCGCGCAAGCCGGAGGATGGCCCGAACTTCTGGCCCAGCCCCTGGGGTGAAGGCCGCCCCGGCTGGCACCTCGAATGCAGCGCCATGTCGCTGGAGTATCTCGGCGAGGACTTCGATGTCCACAGCGGCGGCATCGACCTCATCTTCCCACATCATGAAAATGAGATCGCGCAGAGCTGCTGCTCCACGCATGGCAAATTTGCCCACCATTGGTTCCATGTGACCCATCTCATGGTCGATGGCGGCAAGATGAGCAAAAGCCTCGGCAATCTCTACACGCTCGAAGACCTGCAAAAGCGTGGCTTCCACGCTTCCGAGGTTCGCTACGTCCTCATCAGCGGCCACTACCTCTCGCCGCTGAACTTCACCTTCCACTCGCTGGACTCTGCACGTCAGGCACTGCAAAAGCTCGCCAAGTTTGACAAAGCCCTGCAAGAGCGCGGCTGCCCCGCCTCCCCTGCCCTGCCCGACCTCACCCCCGGTCCGTTTGCCGAGGCATGGCAGGTTTTAAATCACGACCTCAATGTCCCAGGCGCTCTCGGTGCCGTCTTTGGAACCATCAACAAAACCAAAGTCGCCGCACTCAGCGATGCCGAGGCCCTCGCCGCGCATCGCGGGCTGCACTTCATGCTCGAAGCCATCGGCGTGAAGCTGCCGCCCATCCTGGACGAAGCCGCCGTCGAGGTCCCCGCCGACATCGCCGAACTCGCCGAGAAACGCTGGCAGGCCAAACAATCCAAAGACTGGCCCGCCGCCGACGCCTACCGCAAGGAACTCGACGCCCTCGGCTGGATCATCAAAGACAGCAAAGACGGCTATCAGGCCGTGCGGAAGTAGGGACCTCTCAGATGTTCTCCTCTAGCTGGAAATGTCATGGTGATGCACCTTGGTCTCCGCGCTCTCTACCCGGGCAGTTAGCCACAGGTTCCCGCAGGGATGGCTGGCGGCATCCAGACATCACCGTTGATGTATCCAGACATGCAGTCACTTTCAGATCTATGCCTCAGCGCTTTCTTTTCGTTCGCCTCAGTCTGCTCGGGTTCATCCTTCTTGGCGGGTCGCTTTTCGCCGCATTGAATCACCTCCAGGACCTCCGAGTGCAGGCGCTTCACGCTCCCGATGATGGTGGTGACAGTGAAGATGCCTTCGGTCACGCAGTAGCGATTGACGGCGAATGGGCCGTCGTGGGTGCTCCTCGGGACGATTCGGCTGAATGGGCGGACGAGGGCTCGGCCTATGTCATGCGTTATCAGGCGGGAGCCTGGCAGATCCATCAAAAGCTGATGCTCGACTGGACGGCGGACACCCTGCGCTATTACACGACTTTTGCCATCCAGATGGGCCAGACGGTGGCGATCTCGGGTGACTGGCTGGCCGTCGGCGTGCCTGGCTACTATTTCTATACCGGGAGCAGCATTCCCCGCACGGGCCGGGTGCTGCTGTTTCGTCGAGAAGGGCTGACTTGGGTGCAGGCGCAGGTGCTGGACGCACCGTCAGGTTTTGGTGATCTAAGATTCGGCGAGGGACTGGCCCTGAAGGAAGATCGGCTGGTCGTCGGCGCACCTGGGCGGACGATTGAAAGCACGGCGAGCGCCAAGGTCTGCCTTTACCGGCTATCAACGGCACCTGTGGCCACTTGGTCGCTCACGGATACACTGAACGGGCCTGAGGCGTATAATTCGGGCTTCGGTAAAAGTGTGGCCGTTTACCGGAATGGGGTGGTCATCGGCCTGCCGGGGATGACGCACTTTGGCATGACGAGCATTGCTGAGGTGCGCTGGTATCGGCGGCTTCCACCGTACCCCCATATGACGTACCAAACAATCGTTAACCCTGATCCCGCCCAGATCGCACGTTTTGGCAGCTCGCTCTCCGTCAGCGGAGATCGTCTGCTCGTCGGATGCAGAGGCAACACAACGGTGGATCAGGTGATGGGCTGTCTCCTGAAAAAGAGGAGCGCGGCTGAGTTGCTAGAGCTGGAGTCGAAGATCCTGGCACCGACTGGATTTGAGCGCTCGAATGCCGACTGCCCAGTGGCGCTGAGCGCTGAGCGCGGCTTTCTGGCCTGTGTGCAGAGCCTGCCCATCGCAGCGAAGTTGGCGCTCACGTCCTTCCCCATCACTGACCTCATGCCTGCCGTGGTAACTGCCACCGACGTGAGTGTGAGCGGCACCAGACTACAAGCGGATGACCAGCCGCAGGTGATCGCCACCACGGAGGATCACACGCTCCTGGGCAGCTCGTTTGAATTCAGCAACACGACAGGTGGAGTGTGGCCGCTGGCCCATCCTTCATCTGTGGATGCACCCGTGGCGTCTGCTTTCGTGAGCCCACCTCTCACTCACTTGAAGGCTAATGACGGCTTTGGGGAGGTCATCACCGCAGATGCGGATACGATCATCGCCTCTGCCACACGCTGGCGGAACCGGGGCAGTGTACATGTCTTCACCCGGGAAAGAGGCATCTGGAAGCTGAGTCACAGTCTGGACAACCCAAACACGACCACGAATGCAGCCGAGCCGTATGGGGCCAAAATTGCCGTCAGTGGTGGCTGGATGGCCGTCAATCTCGACGGTGCCGTGCTTCTTTATCCTTTCCGAGAGGGGCGCTGGCAGCAGACTCCGGTCGTCATCCCTCAGCAGGCCAGCTTCCCCATCCTCCAGAGCATCGATATCTCTGGCGATGTGCTGATCACCGTGGCCAGCGATCCCGCGACGCCGAGGTGGATCGCCAACCGCTACCAACTCACCAGCACCGGCCCCGTCCAGCGCAGCACCAGCTTTCTCCAGATCGGCAGTGTGCCGCTGATCAGCCGCATGAATGTCAAAGGCCAGGTGGCGATGCTGGTGGATAGCGCGAGCAGCAGCTTGGTAAAGATTTTCGACACGAGCACCTCGCCATGGACACCCGAGATCGTGCCACTATCGGGCGGGCGGCAGGCGACTAGCATCCCGCATTCCCGCTCTCTGACCTGGGATGGTGACGACCTTATCTTCCACGATGCAAATCAGCAAAGCTGGCCCATCATCCTCACCAAGAAAACCAACGCTTGGACGGTCAAAGACCCCTTCATCTGGCGCGGCTATAAGCCGAATGCCTTCGCCCTGAGTGGAGACCGTGCGCTGCTCGTCACGTCTGATCGGATGGACCTTTACCAGAGACAAAAGACCGGCTGGTTGCCTGCGCGGGAGCTGACTCCGCCGTTCGAACAACCCATCTACCAAGATCACAGGTCGGGCACCTTCATTTATGACTCGATCATTCACGGCTCCAGACACTCACTCAAGGGCGCAGTCTTCGTTCACCTGATTTATGACATGGAGGTCTATGATGGCACCCTCACCTACTCACATTTGGCACTGACATCTTACACGCCGAAGGACATCGGCATCATCACTCTGGGTCAGGACACGCCACTGCCACTGACTCTGAAAAACACGGGTGACACCCCATGGACCTTCGCCGGACTGGAGGCCACGCCCCAGATCATCACCCTTCCCGCTTCGTTTCGGCCAAAGCCTGTGCCACCCGGCGGCACGCTCCTGCTGCCCGCCATCCTGCGCCCCACCTCCGCTGGCAGCCAAAAGGTCGTCGTAGCCTTTAGGATCGCCGAATCACAGCTCCCACTGAATCTGACTTCCTTAACCCTGAACGCGCAGACCGAGCTGCCACTGCCGCTCGCCAGCACGATGGTCAGCAACGAGTTTGCCGCGCTCGGCGAGCCATTCACCCTCTCAGTGTCCAGCACCATCAGCCGTAGTCAGCGTTGTCGTTGGTTGAAAAATGGACGCCCCATCGCCAGTGAGTCGAGCACCGCTCTCCACCGGCCCAAAGCCGCCGTGGCCGATGCAGGCAGCTATGCCGTCGAGGTCACCGCCGCAGATGGCACGAAGCGGATCATCCAGAGCTACCGCCTCTGTGTGTATGAGCAGCGAGGTCAGACACTGCGCCCTCGGCTGGGCAGCACCCTGACTCTGGATGCTCGCGCCTGGGGACCTGGAGTCAGAATCGGTTGGGATCTGGGTCCGGACGATGCGCGCATCCGTGGGCATCTGACACCGAGACTCCAAATTCTCGACTGGCATCCTTCGGTCCTCGCCGGGCAGACGATCACGGCCTCTGCGTTCATGGCGGGCAGCTACCGTGAAATAGGCCGTTGGACGGTCGAAAACCCGCCGTTTGCAGACCTAGTTTCTCATGGGCCGCTGGAGTTGGTCCAAGGAGAAGAGATCTACTATGGCCTGAGTCCAATCGGGCTGGCGAATTACTATTTTTCCGCAGCCAGCATCTCCGCCACAGGCCTGCCTCCCGGCGTCACCCTTGATACGACCACGAACTACCTCACCGGCATCCCCACCGTGCCCGGCATCTACATGGTCACCTACAAGATCTCCTTTGCCGGCGGTCAGGCCCCTGATGTCGTGGAGCGCATCATCGTCCACCCCGCAGGGAAAAGCACCACCCGCTCAGGCACTCAGACGGGAGTGATCTGGGCTGGCTATCCGGTGGAAAATGGCCAGGGCACTCAGGAGGAGACTCTGTCACCCGGTATGATGACTCTGGAGGTCACCACCTCCGGCAAAGTCAGCGCCCAGTGGCTGCTGGCTGGCCGAAAATTGTCCGCCATAGGCCAGTATCAAGAAGTGTCTGACGACCCCATGGACGGGCGCACGTGCCAGTTGGACTTCCCCGCCATCCCAGGCTTCCCGCCGCTCCGCTGCCGGATTGTGGAGGGTATTCACAGCTCACAAATCGACTGCATCCAAGAAGTCCTGGGCACGGACGGGCAGACACTGCCCATCACCGGCAGGCTCGACTACCCCGTGCCCGTCACCTCATCGAACCTCCGCTACTATGCAGGTCGCAAGACCGCCTTCATGTCCGCCACCATGGAAGACACCATCGCTCCTGGTGGCACTGGTTTCGCCTCCCTTTCCGTCTCGAAAACACTCCATGCCACAGCCGTCGGCACCTTGCCGGATGGCACAGCCCTCACCTTGGGCGGCAGAATCCTCGACCGAGGCATGGCCGTGCTCTTCTGCCGCAGTGAAAGCGCCGACTCCTACTTCACAGGCTCCCTCTTGTGCGATGCGCGGGACAACCACACCTACTGGCGGCGACCTCCAACCCCCGGCAGCCGCCTCTACCCCGCCGGCTTCAAAGCAGCCTTCTATTACTTCTCCACCTACACCTACCATCCGCCAGCGTCAGGGATGCTCCTGTTTCCCAGCCCGTATTCGAACAATGGCCGCCTTGATCTCACCCTGTTGAGCAGCGCCCTCACCAGCGAGATCCATCGCCTCGGCCAGTTCACCACCGCCCACACCGTCAAGTTTGACCCACCGAATCTCAACCAGGCCAAAATCAGCTTCTACACTCCCACCGGCTTCTTCACCGGTTCCGCCGTGGTCAATGACCTCCTGCCCGGCAGCGAGACCCGCCGCCTGAAACGCACGGTGAACTTCCGGGGCATGCTTACCTCGGGAGGTGGGGAAGGCTTCTTCCTCCTGCCCATGCTCCCAGATGCCACCGCAGAGCCCCCCACCACCACAGCCAACTCCCCCATCTTGTCAGGGGTGGTGCGGATCTCCCCGGCGGCTGAATGAGGGGGAGCTGAGGCCTTTCGTCAGTCCGCAGAGGCCTTTCGTCAGCCCGCAGAGGCCTTTCGTCAGCCCGCAGAGGCCTTTCGTCAGCCCGCA